>JAABUP010000259.1_pt1 | contig 117970 bp, 114 predicted proteins | sample 5559201 | NCBI WGS metagenome assembly JAABUP01 (sample SAMN10711887, study PRJNA513373) | rock metagenome | isolation source: Antarctica rocks | place: Antarctica | reverse complement strand
CTAACCCTAACCCTAACCCTAACCCTAACCCTAACCCTAACCCTAACCCTAACCCTAACCCTAACCCTAACCCTAACCCTAACCCTAACCCTAACCCTAACCCTAACCCTAAGTAGCCTATAATTAATAGGGCTTGCTAGGATTTTTAGGCGAGATAATTGAAAATTAGCCAGACGTTTTTTAATAGAGGAGTATTAGGTTCCCCTATTAAATCAAGAAGCTTAGGCCTATTTAGGCTACTTAGATAGGTAATCTATTTAAGCTACTTAGATAGGTAATCTATCTAGTTCTTTCTAGCTAAGGGCTAGGGTTATTAAATTAATTAGCCTAGATCTTTTAAATCTCCTTATTTTAAAAAGCGAGAATTTTCAAGTCGAGTTATTCCTAGCCCTAATCCTAGATACTAGGATCTAAAAATAGATCTTAGATATATTTTTATATAGGAAAAAAAGGTAGAAGTAATAAGGGTTAGATACTTTAATTATAAGTTAAAAATAAACGCGAATACTCTATCTCTTTAACTACTTCTTCCTTAATAATTAAGCTAGACCTTCTAAGCCTAGCCCTAGGGGTAGGAAAAGGTTTCTCCGGGTCTACTAAAAAGTAGTTATAACCGGGGGTAGAACGGAAGAATCGCTAGCACGCGATTCCTAATTTCTAGGGGGTTTTAATCGACGCGTTCTTTAAAACCTAACCTTTCCTCCTAGGATTTATCTAATTATGCGATTTCTTAAGGTATCTTTATATACCCGATATATCTCTAGTAATATAGGGGTAGTCTTAATACGCTAGCCTATCTTAATAAAGGGCTAGATTAGAAAAGAAGTAGGGAAAAGAATCTAGAATCGGGACCTCCTTTTATTTAGTAATATCCTAGACTAAATAAGGATATTTAGTCGTCTTTAAAAAGATATTTTAATATTCTTTAAGTAGAAGTTAATATAGTTTTTAACGGAAGTAATAGTTAATTCTAGAAGGTAGAACGCTAGTCTTATAACCCTTATAAGCTAAGAAGCTAGTATCTCCTAGTACGCTAATAAACTCTATAGTATTTAATAGAGAAAAGTCGATTTACTATCTAGTTTTTAAGCCTAGATTAAAAGATTAATATTTTATTAAATAATAAAGAGAAGAAGAAGAAGAAAGATAAAGAGATATTTAAATAATTACTTTAAGTATTAAAGGCGGTAAGATTAAGGCTTAATACAGCCTATTATTAATCCTATATCTTAGTATAATATATAGAATATTAACGCGGTTCCTTACGCGTATTTCTTTATATATTTACTTAATACTATATCTTAATAAGGTTAATAGATATTATAATATAATAAGTTCTTTATAATATACTTTTAATACTAGGCTTTCTATATATATAAGAAAATTAAGGTTTATAGTATATCTTCTAGTATAAATAATTAAATTCATATATATCTTCTTTATATACTACTAGTAAATAGAGAGTTTTTAGTAAGTACTATTACTTTCCGTTCTAGATATATATATATAGGTCTAAAAATAGATATCTAAGTATAAATATAGTTATATAATAGTAGAGTTACTTAGTAATAAAAGGATATTCTTATATACTTATTCTACTACTACGAACTTCCGTATTATTCCCTAGAGTATATAAATAACTTAGAGTACTACTAAACTAATTATATTAAGGAGTTATACTAGAAGTACTTTAAGACGAGTTATTAGGCTAAGCTAGCTACTTTACCTCGAGAGGTATAGTAGTAAGTATATACGAGAACTTATCTTATTAATAACTTTAGTAATACTATACTAATTTAAGTAATTTTTAGATAATTAGAAAGGCCTTAATCTTAGCTTTAAAATATAGTCCTATTTATAAGATAATATAGAGGTTTACTTTTAGGATAAAAGTTTGTATTTTAGCGCTAGGAAGGCCTTTAAGGTTTTAAATATTAATAATCCCTAATTTTAGAAAATTAATAACTTTACCGTACTAGGCCTGATTAGGAAGCTAGTAAGCGTATTTTCGAGCGCTAAGCCCGCGCTTCTTAGTAATATTAAAATTATAAAAATCGGACTAGGTTTAAAGCGCATCTAATTTGACTTTATAATTCTAAATTAGACTTGACTAAAACTTAGTACGCCGTAAATTAGATACGGGCGCATCTAATTTATCTTTATAAGATAGAGACTAGGCCTAATAAGGTATATAAGCGTATTATTTTATAGAGCTAAGTCTAGGCTTTCTAATAATATACTTTTTAAAGGAATTAGCTTAGGTTTTAACTATTATTTATTTAGAATAAGAAAATTAAATGAATTATAACTAAATCCTTAGTAGTATTTAAATAAATAATAGTTATTATTTATTTATCCTTATAAGGTAGGCGCCGCCTAAGAGCTTTAACTTATTCTTTTATATATAGATTATAGAATACTTAACCTTTATTAAAGCGTTAGTAAGCGAGAGATAAGCCGTTATCTAGTAGATATCTTACCGTATTTTTATATCCGTATACGTCTCTAGTTATTAACCTAATTCTACAAGCTCTTAATTACTATTATCTATAGATTAGATCTAATTTTAGGCCTACTAGGACTAGAAAGAGATTCTATATCCCTAAGTATATCTATAGTCGACTCGTAATTCGCAAGCCAGGCCTTTTTAATTACTAAGTTAAGGATCTTATTACCGGTTTTTACGGCTAGGAGTTCTAGGTTATTATTAATAAGGGTAAGGTTAGGTTTTATACTAGTCTTAATCTCGAATATAACCGAGGCTAGTATAAACCTATCTGTAATATCTAATATAATTTATAAATAGCCGTTTACCCTAAGACTTTCTAAGGGGCTGGTCGCTAATAGGTTGTCTTGTCTAAAAGGTCTCGAGTAGGTAAAATCGCAGAGCACGATCGCGTCCTCTAAGTAGTATAGGAAATTATCTAGGCGGACGTCCGCGTAGGCTATCTCGAGTTTATAAAGGTGTATAAGAGCACGGAGTATATCTCTATACTAAGTAATCCTAATAGACTAAGCGGCCTTCTTAGTCTGCAGGCGTCTAGAACGTAGAATATATCTTCGGAGGTATATACCCTTAGGATAATCTAAAGAAACCGCTTGTAGAATATTAGTATAGGGGGTTCGTTTAAGACGTTTAAGTATAATGCGCTCGTTCGTAATATCCTTATAATAATAGACTGTATATAGAGTATACTCGTACTAAGCGATCTGCGAGGAGTCGTCTGCTAGAGGGACGAATATTACAGGTAATTTCAAGACGACTTAATCGTTTACGGCGTAGATATATGCAGAAGACCCGCCGTCTAGGCGCTCGAGGTCGTTCTGAATTTAAACAAGCATTAGAGCGGTTACCTATTCTAGGTAAGATCTCTAGTACTTTACACCGAGATATTAGAATAGCTTAGGATAAAGAAAGGGTACGCCTCTAAGAAGGGTTTACCTAGTAACTGTTAGTAACCGTCTAGCCTTATAAGGCTGGTCCCTTATAAGCCTCCTCTAGAATATTACAATTACAGTCTATAATATCTACCTTATTCTATACTATAAAACTATAAAGTAATGATTTCTAAGCTTCTTAAATCTTATTTCATAAGGTTTACTTATCCCACTCGCGCTTATATAATATAAACGACTGTAGTTGAGGATACGTCACGACCGCAGACTGTTAACCTTCCACCGGCACTTCACTTGTATCGTTCAACTCTAGTAGATTATACTTCTAGTCAATCGGTTGATTCCATCAAGTGAATGATTGTGATGGCCTCTAACTTGGACGTTTTCAAGCATGTAAAGAAAAGAGCATGAAACCACTGACGTCGCATGGTCAGTCACAAATCATGCAGCCGAACCTAAGATGTTAAGACCAGCTCAGGCCAAGATTCAAGTCATCACGTTCTTGAATCTCCTCTATATCTTTTAGAGTCTGCTTTGCAAGTCAAGTATACCTGGGGTGCACTGTCGACTGAGCGAAGCCAAGGTCGAAATCCTCATGCGTGGGAATCTCAACGAGCTTGGACGCTACAATCTTCCATCTTACATGCCTGGTCTTCGGTTCCTTTTTGCGATTCGAGAGCCAAGTAGATGACCCATATTGATGCCACACCGATCTTCAAGGATACCCATATATACCTGGGTACGTGGTACAGGCTTGCTGACGTGCTAACTCAAAGATCGGATACGAGGGCGATTCCTACACGCTCTTCGCAGTAGCAGACGTCGCACAGTGAGGGCGGACTTTTTGCGCTCTAGCATGGATCATTGTACCACCCGCGAGACTGGCCAATAGCTATCCGTCCCAGACTCTCTTAAGGCAAGAGGCCAACGTATCACATCGGAACACTTGAATCGCGAGCGCGAAATTCGTTTAGAACCCGCCACGGACCTCAGATCAATACCGTCTTGGTTCTTGACGTCGTACCTGAGACCTTGGAGACCGGTATCGGAATAGATATCCTTCGACGGTGTAACGTTGTCGTATAACACTTACTTCGTAATTTCTCTCCTTTAACCAATATCCGATACCCTTTCGCTGGTAACAAAAAGACTCTCTATTAACATCCTATGGCTAACAAGTGTAGACTTCTGCTTGGGCTCCTCGAAGTTCCTGAACGTCCTTGGCAACCCCATTGACTCTTTCCTGGGTCTTGTCGGTCAGATCCTTGTCTCGGAGCAGATCAACAATCATCAATCTTGACCAAGATTCCACTCCCAAGCACAATTCTTTCTTACCGCCAAGCCAGAGCTCGTCATTCAATCACAAACACTGTCTCATATTTAGAGCAACAAACGATCGACAATCACATCCTCTACCCTCGCAGCGATCACCATGGCATTAGTCTCGCAATCTCTCGACTCTGACAGCGGCTTCGCAGCCAACGATGACATGCATAATATTTCCTCAAATACCGATTGGTACAACCCTGCGATTACTCTCTCCACTATTCCCACAATGGCACTTCCAATGCTCGAGCAATTTACAGGCTTAAATGGGGAACAGCTCGTCCAACACATCAATGCGAGTGTAAGTATCACCCTTTTCACCCAAGAGTATGCGAATATATGATAACCCTCATGGAAGCGAGAGAAAGCCTGGTCCACGAACCCATACCCATGCATCGGGACGTGGCTTTTCCTAGAGTTCTGCATCGTCCATCACCCCATATACCGCCAAATCCTCCAGCGTCTTACAGACCCTAGCCACAACGAGCGAATGCTGGACTTTGCATGCGGCTTAGGGCAAGATCTGCGGAAGCTAGCCTACGACGGTGTCAACGCGAAGAAGCTGTATGGTGTTGATTCGAGCCAAGGATTGATTGACGCTGGCTCTTACCTTTTCCAAGATCGTACAACAGATTTGACGTTCGTCACTGGAAACATCTGGGCAGATGATCCTCTCAAGAATTTGCCTATGGGGGAAAAGACTTTTGATATCGTACACTGTTCCGCATTCTTCCACGTCTTCAGCTTTGACCAGCAGATTCGTATCGCTAAGACCCTTGCTGGCTTCCTTAGTGAAAATTCAAATGCACTTATCTTCGGCTGGACGACTGGAATGATGGAGGCTGGGGAGTATGTCGTAGGGAGAAATGGAGAGGGAAGAGCCTACGCCCATAATGTTCAGTCGTTCCAGAATCTGTGGGAGGTAGTTAGGGAGCAGACGCAGACAACATGGCACGTAGAGGCTGTGTTGCAGAAGGCTCCTGAGATCTTCAATCGGATTTCAAATATGGAGGCCTGGGAAGTAGATGTTCCAGAGAGGATGTTTTTGCACTTTAGCGTCCGAAAAGGGTGAGTCGAGTCCACTGGCCGCTTTGAATAGATGCTTGCGCTGGAGAAGAACGTGGTGCGGATGATAGATTATCCTTGGGATATTTGAATCTTCTCCCAAATGAGACACGGAGGATGATAATATCAAATATAACCTTGATCTCCGCTATCTCGGTGAACTCGTAAGGCATATCAACTACGCAGCCATTACAAGATTCGTGAGTAATTTATTCCATGTTGTGGCACTGCATTTGATCCAAATGTTTCTTCCAAGCCGCAATCTTTTCTCCCACTGCAGACTAGAAAACCATCATCTACTCTCATGAGACAGTAAAAAGCTGCTTAGATTATAAGTAATTCAAAATCATCACTTTATGTACTAATACCCCGCTACTTAGGAGACTACAACAGTATTTAAGAATTAATCAATTATCATGAACATAGACTGCATGCAAGTTATCTAGAGGAGATCTCTTATCATTAGTGAATATACTGAGGAAAGAGGGAGCAATTGCAAGATAGGTGATTGAGCGTACTATCCGGAGATGCGGGGTAGGATCTAGAAGTCGTTGATGGTGTTGGTTGTATGTGAGGCAAGGATGGGGCAAATACAGTGCCGAGAACCTGGGCAAATCGTGCGTCATGGTTACTACTTATATTTGGACGTATGGGAATTACAAGCCAATAGGATCTTTCAAAGGACATTATCTAAACCCGCGGAATTGTCATCGTTCCCAACAGTGATAAGGACAATGGCTAGGAGATACAGAGGAAACTTGAACGAAGTGGCTTGATGCTTTATTAAACCCTGTGATCTCGGACACCACTCCTTTAATCTCATAAACTCGCAAGCTGAACCAAGCCCTTTCCAAATCAACGTCGTGTTCACTCCTCTCTGTATTTTAATGAAAGTCCAATCTCTAGCCAGGAAAACTACCACCCAATCAGACTCCCAGCTGAAGCCACCATCCCTCAACAATGACCGTAGGTAAATCCAAGTGCCGGTTGACGTTGACGACTCTCATTGCCTTTTGAGTTGCCTGCATAGATGGTCAACCGTGTCAGCTGAAAGGGGGGAGATCAGTGAACTCAGTACCGACACCAGTGACTCATGCATGCGCTGGAGGCCCTTCCCTGCCGCAGCCCATACACTTCTGATTTATCTTAAGCTCCACATCATCGTGGCACACCGAACAAGACTCTTCACGATCCACCGTACCCGAGTCACCACCCTTTTCGTTGTCGACGGAGTGTTTAGGGCCAGCCTCATCGGAGGTATGAGGGGGGCTAGCCGTGGCGGACCCAGCGCTGACTGGATCCGTGGTCTTGGTGGCTTTATCAACTTTGGTGTTTCCGTTGCAGACCGGACAAGAAGAGGCTGGAGGCGTGGCCTTGCATGCTTCACAAACCATCTTGACGGGGATTTGTGATTGTGGTAGGGGATGAGGAGAGTTCAATCGATGGATGTTTATGTTTTATTGATATTCTCTAAAGACAACCCTAGAATGCTTAATTGATAATCTGGAATCGAGTATGATGTTTGATGAGGAGACTGGAAATGAATAGAGGGAAGGGAGAGAGAGGCGGTTTATATATCTTCGCTGGTACCCGATCGAGAAGAACCAGCAGACCCAGCAAATCCACCTTTAGTTTAGTGGCAATTTGACGGAGACGATCCGAAATGCTGGGAACTCTATGTAGCTGGGGCGATAACTCAACAACAAAGCGATAGCCGGGTCGAACGCATCAGTGACCCGATGTGACGCGTATGTTGGTTAGGTAAAAGAGACCTGTGAGTCAATTGATAGGGTCTGGGGCAGGCGAATCCCTATCTCCGACATGGACTGGCCTGTTTAAGAATATCAACCTGCAGTTGGGTACAAGTTTCGCCACATCCATTCAGGTCGGTATTGTGTGACCGGAGCGGAGAGAGAAGAGGATCGAGGCATGTCGGCACAGGCATCCTTTGCGTCACTTGGTACACGATCGTGCATCCATTCGGACCAGAATTCGGGAGAAACAACAAAGGAATCGGGAACAGAGGTATATACATACCTAACGGAGGGTTCTAGGTCACCGTGAAGAAGGATGATACAAGGTTGGGTCCGCTGATCGATAAGAGCTGGAGCTACGATATCCCGCATAGCACTTCCACCCGAATATGGCGTACAGGGTGGGCGAATTGAGCTTGCACAACACCAAAAGGAATGAAGGCTGCTTGCCTAGCATTCCCAACCAAGTTCGCTCATTATCGTGTGTACGTCGTTCCCACACTTTGTCAACAAAGAAAGAGTTCCGGCTTTTCCTTGGCCAATAGAAGCTGAAACAGCAGTATACCGGATATCGGGACGCTTCATTTGGAATTAAATGTGCGTCGCACGAATTATTTGATTGGCTGCCGGGCAAACCTGATCGATTTAGAGTCAGACTTCCGAAGGGGACTCGAGAATCATTGTCGTGGTACGGTAGGTTCGCTGGGCCTATGGGCCGATTCAGAGACTCCCGGTGAGGCGTCGGACGACCTTAACACTATTGATCCATATACTAATATGCGGACGACACGAGAACACTTGAATTTGTAATTGGATCTGGTATGGTAGTAGAGGTAGTACAGATATTTTTCGTTTAGCCCTGATTAGGGTTAGTAGGACGCTAGCCTGCTTATAGCTAGCGTCAAGACTATTACGCGCGCTAATTATTAAACGGTATTAGGGCTCTAATAGATAATATAATAGCTGTACTAGATATCTAGAAAGTTAAAAAGGTTTAAAAGGTATTTAGAAATAAGATAATAATAATAAGACTTTATAAATATAACTACTTATTTATTCTCTTAGTAGAAGAGCTTATTACTAATACTCCTCTTAAGTTATTACTACTATAACCTCGCTATTACTAATTATATCTAACGCGGAGATTTCCTAATTATTATAAGTTAAATCTAGTCCTCTTCTCTATTATTTCCTATACTTTTTATAAAGCTCCTCTTTTAAAGAAGTCTCTATTATATTAGCTATTTTTCTACTTATAATAGGTTCTAAGTCCTTCTTCTTAGAGATATTCTTTAAAATACCTTATTACTTTTATTTTCTAGTTATAACTATTATATAATATACTTTTTACTTCTTTTATATATAGTTATAACTATTATAAATTTTACTTCTTTTTATTTATAGTTATAAATATTATAAGTTATACTTCCTTTTATTATTTCTTTTATTTACTAGTAATAGCTATTAAAGTTATTACTCTCCTTTTTTAAGACTCTCTTAAAATATATAACTATATAAGTAAATTAGGGAGCTTATAAAATATAAAAATATATATATTATATAAATATTATATATATATAACTAGTATACTTATATACTAGCCTTAAAGCTTAGAATAATATTATAAGTTACTAAATATATATATAGTAACTTTTAGAAATACTAGGTAATAGGACTAATAGGGGATAAGTTCTACTAATTAGCTATAATATAATAACTATATAGAGCTAGTACTAACTAGGTAATTATAATAAGTAATTAAGTCTTATTAATAACTAATAGTACTAGTACTTAGTAAAAATTAATAGTAAGCGTAATATAAGTATAGAATACAAGGCTAGGCTAAGGGGGGGATACTTTATATATATATAAATTATATAAATTAACTAAATTTAAAGCTTATATTATACTAGTATTAATAATATAGCTATTATAACTCTAGTAAGCTTCCTATTTCTTTCTAGTACTTAAGGAAAATTACGGTTTTAAGGCCTTAAATCTAGATTTTCTATATTTAGAACTTTTAAGCTAGAATTTAAAAAAATCCTGAAATTTTCCTATTTATTACTAGTATTTTACTTGAAAAAGGCGCTTTTAATAGATTTAATAGTTTAGATTTTTTATATAAGTTTCTAGTTTACTAATATATTACTATTATATCTTAATACTTCTACCTTATTATTATTATTATATAGTAAAACTAGTTTATAATAATATTAGTTATAATAATATCTACTTACTAATAATATTTTCTTATATATCTAATTATTTTTAGTAATAATATAATAATTATTATTAGTTTTATAAATATCTCTAGTATATATTATAATAGTAAGTTATAAAGTATATAGATATTCTATAATAAATCTAGCTTTCTAAGGCTAAGAGCTACTATTTTATCTACTAGTAAGCTTATAACTAAACTCCTTTAAGTTAGTACTACTAGCTACTTAGCTTATAAAAGTACTTTATAATACTAGATATTTTTAAATATACTTATATTATATATATATATATATATATATTATTACTATATACTATATAAACCTTTTAACTTAAATTCTAATTAGTACTAATAAAACCTTTTAAAAAACTCTAAAACTTACTAAGATATAAAGCTTTAAACTTAATATAATAAATATATTAGCTTATATTATAATAAAATCCTATATCTTTCTAGTAAGTAGACTTTATAAAATTAGCTAGAGTCTTTCTTAGTAAATTATTTTAGATAGAGACTATAAATTCTTAAGTAAATTATAAACTACCTTATTTAATAAGTTTATATTATAGTATACTACCTCTAAATTAATAGATCTAGTAAATATATTAATTAGTTAGTAGAAATTACCTTATACTTCTAAATAAGTAGCTTATAAAATATAGTTATATAGTCTATTATACTCCTACTTATTTAATTAAGTTATTATAATTTACTCTCTACCTCTAGTAGTTAAGTTCTAAATAGTATTACCTAAGAAATCTTATTAAACTAACTCCTAGATCTTAGTACTTATAAGAAAGAAGTAATATTAAGGGGTATAACTTATCTTTAAGTATCTAATACTATTACTATTACTTAGATATATTCTAAATACTATTATAACTTATTATAAATATAGGATTTTCTTATATAATTATATACTTAATATCTTAATACCTTTATTTATATTTATAATTAATACTATTAATAAATAGTACTCTCTTCTTATATAAGAAGACGCGTAGTCCTATTTTCTTTATATATAATTAAATACTTATAAAGCTCTTAGTCTTAAAAAGCCTTATATAAAGACTAACTCTTATCCTTTAAATTCCTCTCCTTTATACTACTATTTTTATATAATTAGGGATATCCCTTTAATATCCCTATTATCTCTCTTTCTACTTCTCTTTTATCTACCTTTTAATCCTTTTAAGGGTAAGGCTATCTCCCCTTATAATTCTCTTACCCTTAAGGCCCTAGGCTACTATCTTTATATCCCCTCCCTCTACTACTACCTAGAGGGTTCCTCTTACTTAAGACTACTTCTCCTTTATTAAAGTTTTTATAACCCTTTTCTCCCTCCCTCTTTTCCTTCTTAACTTATAATAGATCCTTATATTCCCTTCTTTAATTAGTAGATAGATCTCCTATTTTATTAGTATATATAATATTAATTAGTTAAAGCCTATCTTTAGTAATAAGACCCTTAATTCCGCCTCTAATACTTATATATTAATTACTTTAAAGGCTTTAAGTACTATCCTTAAGTACCTATTTTATATAATTTTTAATATTATAATATTCACCTTCTTTACTTCTAATATCTCTATTAAGTTATATTATATCTCTATTATATAAGTTATTATTAGCTAGATTATTATATTATAAACCTATCTTATCTTATTAAATATAGTACTTTATATTAAGTTAGTAATAGTTAATAGGGCTAGCTTTTATATCTTTATCCTTAATTTTATCCTATTAATATATAAGCCCTACCTTAATTTACTATTAATATAAAGTTTAAAGACTCTTATTAATACCTCTAAGTATATTACTACTACTTTAAAATTTATTATTACCTTTATATTAAATATTTTTAAGCTCTTTAATAGGTAGACTAACTTATATTTATAAGTAGTAAAGATCGCCTTATATATATCTACTTAATAAAGGTATACTTTATATACCTTTATTAAGATTTTATAATTCGCCTTAATACTTTTATTATATACTATTAAGTAGATATTATTAATAAAGCCTTTAATTTATACTTAGAGTTTTATCTTTATATATTCCTCTACTAGTAAGGAGTTAAAAAATAAAAATAAAATAGGTAATATTAAGGATTTTTAAGAGATCTTAGTTTCTACTATTTTTATTCTATTTATCTCCTAGCTTAGTATAATTATTATAGCCCTTTTTATTAAAAAGCTTTATACCTACCTTATAATAAAAATTAAGACCTCTTTCTTCTTTAAATTATATAATAACCTCTTATAAGATATATTATTAAAGGCCCTTATAATATCTAATAATAGAAATACTTAAATACTAGAGAATTCTATATATTATTTATTATATATAAGCTAGGGAGTTATAGTATCTTATAATAGGGATATTTAATAATTCCTAGCCTTAATAACTTACTACTATAAGATAATAATAATATAACTTATTAATAGACTATTAATAAAAGAAGCTTACTATATTAATAGTACTAATATAAGTAGTACCTTTAATAGAGCTAATATTTTAGCTTATAATAGAATAGGATAAGTATCTAGTATTATAATTTTATTTAAGGCCCTAATATCTACTACTATATAACCCTTATAAATACTATCTATAAATTACTTCTAAATAATAAAATATAGAAATAAAAATAGGGTTAATACTATTATTATACCTATTCTATCCTACTTATATAGCTTATTAAATTTATTATTAATAACTTCTTTATCTACCTTTCCTAGGGGATAAACCCTAGCCTAGCTAGGTTTATAAATTTCTAGCTAGTTATTTATAAGCGGGATATCTATCTATTAAGACTCTAGGATATATACTATAATCCCTATATCTTATTATAAGTTTAAGTACTTATTAATAATATCTCCTAATAAGGCCTTTATTTAAGGGGTATAGTAGACTATTATACCTAATATATAAGGGGATTCTATCTTTAAGGCTGTAGGTACTATTACTATAAATACTATAATAGTAGTAATAAGATATTAGAGATTAGTTTTAACCTAGTTAGCTACTTTAGCCCTCTTAGAAGGCCTAGTAGTAAGGTTATTATAAAAGGCTTTAATAAGGAAATAGCTAGGAGTATTATACTTAGTAACCTAGCTAAGTTTTATATTCTTAGCTAACTTAATCTTATTATTAATATTATTTCTAATAAAGATATAAGATATCTTATAATTAATAATATAAGTATAGATATAGAAGTCTTCTAGCTTATCTAACTTAAAGATTAAGTCTTAATCCTTTAAAAGAATAAGAGACTAATAATAAGGACTTATAAATTAAACTTATTTATTAGAGTAAGAGCTAATAATAATATTAGCCTAATTAAATATTATAGTATTAATATAAGTTCCTTTACTAGAGACTTTAATAGGGACTTTAAGGTTTTAAGAAAACTATATTATTATTAAATTCCTCTTAAAGTTAATAATAATACCTTTAAATTTAAGGATATTAACTCTAATTAATATCTTTACTAAGAGGTTATTAATAATATATAATTCTCTCTTAATAAAAGTAGTACTATTACCTTTAAAGGTATATATTAGTAGCTTAGTATATTTATTAGTATTATACTTCTTACTACTAATACCTCTTATCTTTATAAGTATTATAATAGAAACTTTCTATTTATTAAGCTTATAATATAACTTATATCTATATAAAGCTTATATAAAGGATAGTTAAAATCTAGGGTAAATCTAATTTAAGTAGTAATAAAATAATAGCCTTTAAAGGTATATCCTCTTAAAGTAGTCTATTTAAAAGTACTTTAAATAATAGTTTATAGAAGGCTTTAGTAGGTACTACCTAGTTTAGCTATTTTAGATAATAATATAGTAGCTATTAAGACCCTTATTTTATAGTAGTTATTATAATAGATATAATTATATAAGGTAGTATTAGATAGGAATATCTTATAATATTTCTTATAAGTAAAGTAAGTAAAGTCTTTATTAGATAGCTAAGTTAATAGGAAATAGGTTTTAACTATATTATTACCTTTATAACTCTTAGAATCCTAACTATATTCTTAAGAATTATCTAGTTAACTTAGACTAGGGTTAGTCTAATTTATAAACTAGTAATACTTATCTTTATAAGTATTATAAGTTACCTACTTATTATATAACTCTTTCTAAGGATTCCTATTATTAATAGTAGCCTAATATATATAAAGCTATTACTACGCCTAATTATATAACTTATATAAGCGATTACTATTTAAAGTATTTAGTAGATAGCTTTAACCTAGTTTATAGTTCTAGTATTAAATCTATATAAGTAACGCGTTTCTATTACTAATTTATAAGGGTTATTAAAGACTAGTAATTTATACCTATTAAGGATTATTATTAAAACTACCTTAATAGTTTCTATATAATATAAATAGTATAAATAGTTAAGTAACTAGATTTAAATTATTATAGTTTAGCTTAGAAGCCCTACTACTATAATTAAAACTATTACTACTAAATTAATAAGGAGGATTATTTAAATAAGAAGTATATTAATTTTATTAAGGATCTTATTAATTATTATAATAATTATTCTACTTTATCTTAAAGCCTTTCTTAATAAGGCCCTTCTTTTTATAAATATTAAACTAAATATCCTTCCTATATCTAAGTTCTTTAAGAAGGCCCTTATTTATTAATTTCTTAGTTAGTAATAATAGATTCTAATATAATTATCTATCTATATATTTAAATACTAGGAGGACTTAGACTTCCTTTATATAAGTAATATTAGTATTTTTACTATTTAAGATAATACTAGAGATATAATTAGCTCGATCCTATTAGTTTTAAGTATCCTTTACTATATAGTAGATATTTTCTAGTAGACTAAGTAACTTATTAGGAGAGTCTTAAAAATATTCTTATAAAGCTATATACTATTTAGTAATACTAGTAGACTTATTTTATAACCTAATACGTATAGTATATAATAATTAGTTAGTAAACTAATTATTAGCTTTTCTAAGTAGATATAAGTCTAAATTTAACTATTTAAGAGTTAGATTTATAGTAGTAACTTTTACTTTAACTCTATTAGTAAAGCTAAAAATATTATAATAGATATTATAACTATCTTTAATTTTAATTAGGGGTATATTAGAATCTAGATTAAAATACCTAATATTATAAGGCTTAAACTAAGAGGTATTAATTATAAGAGCTAGAGTAATAACTATTATAAGCTAATAAGTCTAATAACCCCCTACCCTAGTATTTATACTCTAGAAAAAAGTAGATATTATACTAAACTATTTAGGTATAAAGCCTCTAATAGGTAAACTCGTCTAACTAGCCTAGCTATTATTATTACTATTATTATTTCCCCTATTATCTACTATATTTAAAGGCTCTAGTAGATTAAAAAGTTCTAGTCCTATTAAGTAATTATAAATAGCCTCTTCTATTAAAGTTATACTTATACCTACTAAGGATAGAATAGACTTTATTAGTATTAGTATTAGTAAAGTCGACCTTAGTAATTAATTAATTAAGGTCTCTATTAAGGAGGTAGATACTAAAGGAGGCTATTATAAATAGTACCTTATAAATATAATAGCTTTCTTAAAATAATAATTTACTATATAGAATTATCCTTTATTTTATATTTATATTTATATTTTATACTCTATTATCTAGCTACTTAGAGTTAATAAGAGTAGTTTATATCTAACTTACTAAAGGAAATTATAATTTATAAAAGAAAACCTTATCCCTTACTCTACTTATTATTATACTTCTAGATCTTTAGATATTATATACTATCCTTTTTTATATTTTTTATATTATCTTATTCTCTTTTTATATTAGGGTTACCTACCCCTTTACCTTCTAATTAGAGCCTATCTACTAGTATACTACCTTAAAGAGTTATTTCTTTATTAATATAAACTAGCTAAGTATACTTTATTAAATTATTTACTTAGTTACTACTTTTAATCCTTTTAAAGTTAATACTATCTAGTAGAAGTCTCTTAACCCCGCCTTTTAAAGTATCTACCTCCTTCCCTTTATATAATTAGGGTAGAATATAAGTATATACTTAATATCTTAATACCTCTATCTATATTTATAACTAGTATTATTAACCCTAGGTACCCTCCTCTTATATAAGAAGGCGCGTAGTTTTATCTTCTTTATATATAATTAAATATTTATAAAGCTCTTAGCCTTAAAAAGCCTTATATAAAAGTTAACTTTTATTTCTTAAACCTCCCCTTTTTATACTATTATCTTTATATAATTAGGAATATCCTCTTAGTATCTTAATTACCTCTCTTTCTACTTCTTTTTTACCTACCTCTTAATCTCCTTAAAGGTAGGGTTATCTATCTTTACCTTTTCTTTACTTCTAGGGCTCTAATCTACTATTTTAATATCCCCTCCCCTTATTACTACTTAGAGGGCTCCCTTTACTTAAGACTACTTCTCTTTTATTAGAGTCTTTATAACCTTCCTCTCTCTTCCCCCTCTTCTCTTTTAATTTATAATAGATCCTTATATTCCCTTCTTTAATTAATAAGTAGATCCCTTATATTATTAATATTTATAAAATTAATTAGTTAAGGCTTATCTTTATTAATAAGACTTTTAACTCTACCTTTAATACTTATATATTAATTACCTTAAAGGCCTTAAGTACTATCCTTAAATACTTATTTTATATAATTTTTAGTATTATAATATTTACCTTCTTTACCTCTAATATCCTCTTTAAATTATATTATATCTCTATTATATAAGTTATTATTAATTAAATTATAGTATTATATATCTATCTTACCTTATTAAGTATAATACCTTATATTAAGTTAATAATAATTAATAGGGCTAGCTTTTATATTTCTATCTTTAACCTTATCTTATTAATATATAAGCCCTACCTTAATTTATTATTAATATAAAATTTAAAGACTTATATTAATACTTTAAAGTATACTACTATTACCTTAAAGTCTATTATTACCTTTATATTAAACCTCTTTAAGCTCTTTAATAAGTAGACTAGCTTATACTTATAAAGAGTAAAGGTTACTTTATATATATTTACCTAATAAAGATATATCTTATATACTTTTATTAAGATCTTATAATTCTCTTTAATACTTTTATTATATATTATTAGGTAAATATTATTAATAAAGCCCTTAATTTATATTTAAAGTTTTATCCTTATATATTCTTTTATAAGTAGGGAGTTAAAAATAAAAATATTAATATTAATATTAAGAATTCTTAAAAGATCCTAGTTTCTACTATTTCTATTCTATTTATCTCCTAGCTTAATATAATTATTATAGCTCTTTTTATTAAAAAGCTTTATACCTATCTTATAATAAGAGTTAAAACCCCTTTCTTCTTTAAGTTATAAAGTAACTTTTTATAAGAGATATTATTAAAGGCCTTTATAATATTTAATAATAATATACTTATTATATTAGATTTATTATAATTTTATATTATATATATTACTTCTACTATTATCTTAAAGGATATTATTATTAACCTTCCCTTCTTTACTCCTATTTATTATAAGGGTAGTAGCTTATATTCCTTTATAAGGTTATTTAGCTTCTTTAAAGTATTAAGTAGGGTAATTAAATAGTATAACTTTAACTCTAAGTAATCCTCTCTCTTTAACTTTTTTAAGATAATTATATTAGCCTTCTTAAATTTTATTAAGTAATATCTAACCCTTAAGTATATTTAAAATAAATATATAAAACTAAGTAATAACTCCCTTTTTATTATCTTTAAAAATCTATTTAAGATCCTATTTATCTTTAATACTTTATCTTATTTTAACTTATTAATTACCTTATTAACCTCCTCTTTAATAACTCTTATATTTATTATTAGGGGTATCTTATATTAAAACTCCTAGATATTACTTAAATCTACCTTTAAAGGTAGGGGGAAGAAGGTCTTTTAAAGGACTTCTACCTTTTTTTAAAATAACTTTACTTTAAGACCTTCTTATTATAATTATAAATTATAGGGGTTATATAGTAATATAAAATTAGTCCATTTTTATAATAAGACTAATTCTTAAGAAATCTAAGAATTATTTTATAAGGGATCTAATAAACCCCTTAAGGAGACTAGTAAGCCTAATATATTATTTCCCCTTATAAGTTAATATAAAGACGTAACGTATACTAAGTATATACGACGTAGAACCTATTTAATTAGTTATAATAATTACCTCCTCTTTTAAAGAAACTTATCCTCGAGTTTAATATAAATAGCCTATTTAATTAAGTTTAATAAAAACCTTTAAACCTAGTATAAGATATAAGGAAAAGAACTTAATAAAGTAAGATTAATCTATATTATAATTATAATATATAGTACTTATAACTTTATATTATAATATAGCTATCTATTATAAGTAGATATTAGAATCTAAGGTATATATATTATATATAATAAATCTATATAAATAATAATAATAGTTATACTAATATAATCTTAGCGCCTTAGTATTATTATTATAATACCTGAAATTTTCCTTAGTACTTTCTCTTTATAACTATTATTAATATTCTTCTAGGTACTTAATACCCTCTTTTATAGATATAAGTACTTAGGTATATTTTAATTATATAACTAATACGAAGTAATATATTATTCTTACCCCCGCTTCCTTAACTATATATTCCTAGGGAGCTCCTTATCTAAAATAAAATATATATAAGAGATATATTTATTATATTAATAAAGGACTTATAAAGTATAAGTATTTATAGTTATATTATACTTAGTATATATACTAATAGTATAAGTAATACTATATTTATAATTACTAATAGAAAGAAAATAATACTTAAGTAGTATAACTATTATTTTTATAAACTAGTAGGTTTTCCCTATATTTTTAAGTTACTTTTATAGTTATAATATATACTAATTACTTAACTTCTAGATTCCTAATAATATAATCCTAGTTTATAATAAAGTAATTAAGCTCTATTAATTAATTAATAATATAGATTATCTAGATACTCTAGAAGATAAATTAAAGCTTTAAGTAGTAGGCGTTACCCTTATAAATATTATAATTACTATCTACTCTAAGCTAGCTTCTTATAACTATATTATAATACGTCTTAGTAGTAAAAAGAAACTAATAAGTATATTAAAAGTATAAACTATAATTCTTTAAATAATAGAATATATTAATAAAACTCTTATAAGTATTTATAATATTAAGTAAGTTAAGGTATACTCCCTTATACTTTTATTATATTTATTACTTATTATAATTATTACTTATATATCTTTAAGTAGGCCTTAAGCCCTTAACTTCTAGCTTAGAGGATAAGATAGATATAAATAATAAGGAGTAAGTATCTAGCGTATTAATATTATATTACTTATAGTTATATAAGTAGCTAAGTAAGCTTTAACTACTTAGCGCTAGGTTCCCTTCTTCTAATTTAATTAGATAGTTTTTTATTTCTTTCCTAAGTTATCCTTATATACTAGCGCCTCTAAGGCGTTTTACCTACTCTTAATAGGTAAGATAAAAGAGATTAATACTCTTTATACTTACTTTTAAATAACTAATTAAATATCCTTTTTTACCTTTATTAATTCTATCTTTATATTTATAACTCCTACTTTTAATAATAGTACTTTTACTTCTTATTAAAGTCTTTATATATTTCTTATATATCTTCTAGATTTTCTTCTAGAACCTATTAATTATATTAGGGAGGATATCCCTTCTACTTAATAAGATACTAGAGTTTACCCTTCCTTATCTTCTTATCTAAAATCTCTTTTAACTCCTACTACTTATTATTATTAATAAGTTCTAGAGGTAGTAGCTTAAGTATAAAGGTATTACCTTACCTACGCGTATACGGCTCTAAAAGAGAAATATAAAAAATAGGGTAGATTATATATATTAATAGTAATACTAGGTAATACACCTATTTATTAATAGGTCTAAAGATATAGAATAGACTAATAAGCTTATAAAATAGCTTCCTACTTAATTACTTTTACTTTAAGTTCTTTATATTTAGTATAACTAAGTCTCCTTAATTAAAAGATATTAGCTTATACTTCCTATTATAAAACTTTACTTATATTTCTAATATATCTTACTATTAACTTAATAGGTCTTTATATAATTTATAAAGTTTTTAGATATATTATCTTATATCTAGTACCTCCTCTTAATAACTTCTATCCCTAGAATATATAAGAATCTTAAGCTAATAGTTATAATAAAGCTTAAAAGGATTATAACCTATTATTATATTCTTTATATTATAATATATAAATTTAACTAGGGGTAATAACCCTATTTAATTATCTTATCTATTACTATAATAAGTTCTTAAATAATATTCTAATATCTAATTCTAATACTCTATTTAACTATTAGTTTATAAATAGAAGGCTATACTTAGCTTATAATTTAACTTTAAATAGTAGTATAAGTTAGACTAATAAGCGCTTATAAATAGACTCCCTTAATCTAATATAATATTATTAGGTATATTATACTTTAAGAAGACTTCCTTAAATAAGATATCTAATAATCCTTTTATATAAGAAGGTAGTAAAGTATCTTTATATACCTATTAATAATTATAAGGATAGTATTATAAATACCTCTATACTATTTATATAAGGGAAGATCTATAATAAAATCTATTATAATTAACCTTTATAACCTAGTTAGCTTAGGAAGCGTAGTTAAGTTATTATATAGTTAATATTATTTTACCTTAACTCTTTAATAAATATTATAAGAATTAATATAATCTTTAATATCTACCTTTATACCTATCTAGGTATACTTTTAATAAAGGAGACTAAGCGTCTTATTAAGCTTAAAATACTCTATTAAGGGGTTATTATAATAGCGCTTTAATAGCTCTTTATAAACTAATAAGTCTTTAAGAATATATAATTTTTTATTATACTTAAGTAAACCTTAACTATTAAATATCTATTAACTAGCTCTCTTAACTTATTTATCTATTATTTTACTTATATATTACTAGCTAATAAAAATATCTTCTTATTAAAGTACTTTAATTAATTTAATTATAGACTTTAAAGTTATAATATATACTATTTTATTCTCTACTATTATACTAACTAGAAAATATAGAATAAGTTATTTATAATTAATAGTTCTAGTAATAGGGTTAAGCTATTTCTTAGCTATATTATAAGTATATTAAAGTAGTATCTTACTTATACTCCTTATAATTTTAAGTTAAGGGTCCCTACGCCTTAATAGATATACTTTATCTAAAACTATTATTCTAATAGCTATATTAATAATTCCTAGTACTACTAATCTTATAACTAGTACTAGTATTTATAACTACCTTATATATATATTATATATTATAGTAAGTTCGCCTTTATTACTAGAGGGTTATAAGCTTTAGCCTAAGTTATAACTAGATAGTATCTACCTTATACTAATCTATTATTACGCCTTTAATTAATATAATAAATTCTAAGAACTCTACTTTAATTATAAAGAACTAATATTTCTTTAAGTTAGTAAATAATTTATACTACTAAAGCTACTTAAGTACTTTATATATATAATCCTTATACTTTATACGCGATTCTAAATAGATAAGAATATTATTAAGATAAATAATATAGAATTTAACTAGTAACCCTATTAAAGACTTATTAATATAAGTTTAAAAGGTTACTAGAGTATTTATAAGACTAAATAGTATTATTAAATACTTAAAATAACTATATTATATATAAAATATAATCTTCTACTTATCTCCTTTTTAGATATAAATATAATAATATATATCTTTAAGATTAAGTTTTATAAAGACCTTTACTCTATTTAAGCGATCTAACGTTTTATTAATTAGGGGTAGAGGGTATCTATTCTTAATAGTTACTTTATTTAACTTATAGTAGTTAATATATAAACGTAGGCCTCTATCCTTCTTTAAGATAAATAGGATAGGTAATCCCGTAGGACTCTTAGAGTACTTAATCTATCCTTTTATTAAGGCTTTATTTAGATAGCGTCTTAATTCTACTAACTTTATATTTAATAGGTTATATAAGGGTTTATAAGGCGGGTTACTAGTTATATTAATAGTATAATTACTTCCTTAATAAGATAGTAGATATCTAGCTTCTTTAACTAAGAATATATCTAAGAACTTACTAAACTCTAGAAGTAATATATATAAATTAACTACGTGTTCTTTATCTAGATTACTTATACCTACTACTCTAAATCTTAATTATATAAGTTCTAGATTAATAATATTAGAAATAAGAAGTATATAGATAGTAGGCTATATCTTTAAGAATTTTATAAACTACTATAAATTATTTAGTTAAAATAATAACTTATTAATTCTAAAATACTACTTCCTTATACTTATATTAACCTTAATACCTATTATATACTATATAAGTCTATTAATAACTAGTAGTAGTCCTACCTTATCTATTATATAAAAGATATAAGTATATTAATAAGAAGAACTTTAATTATTAATAGTTTAGTATATTATATTATATATATTATAATAAAAGATAGGCTTATTATTTATAAAGCTTAGATATAGTAATTTAGTATCTTTAATATATTTTAAACTCGCTTTAATAATATAAGCTTATAAGATAATATTTAGCTAGGAACTATAATTAAGATATCCTTTATACTTAAGAGGCTTATACTTTAGTATTATCTTAACTTTATATTAATATAGTATTAAAGGTTTAACCTCTACTCCTTATAACCTCTCCTCTAATAATTTAAATCTCTAATAGAGTCTAGCCTTTTCCCTACTCCTTATTTATATATTAGCCTTATATACCTATTATAATAAGGTTTAAGCGTCTTCCTTTTTATTAGAATCCGCCTTATTTTAGCGGGTTAGAATAACTTATAATATAGTAGCCCTTCTTATTATAATTCTAATAAGTAATATCTAATAAGTCGCGTAATTTAGACTTATTATAACTACTCTTACTACTATAATTACCTATTCCTTAACCTCTTATAATATTATCCCTATTTATTTATAGATTTTTACCTTTATCGCGATCCGCGTACTTATATAGTATATTTTATAAGCTTTTCTTACTAAGGCCTCTAGTCTTATTAATATTAGCCTTAAGGCGTACTACTAATAATAGGAGTTTATCTCTTATATTAAGTAGGGACCCCTAATTTATAAAGGTAATTTAAAGCTCTTTAATAAGCTTAGTATATAAATTTATTACCCGCTCGCTTTTAACTTTTTTAGGAAGTTAGGCTTTTAAAGATATTAAGTATATTTTAAACTTATAAATTACTTATATTAGGTATTAATATATACTTAACTCCCTATTTATAAGATCCTTAATATAATTTAATAAAAAGTTTATAAAATCCTTCTAACTTAATATTTTTAATAGATAAGAATATAAATAAGTAGCTTAAAGTTATTCTAAGTTACCTTTAAGCGCTAGTATTATAAATAGAATATATAATATCTATATAGTAAAGTTAAATAGGGTCTATAAAAAAGATATATTATATTATTATATCTAGTCTTAGTATTTATAGATATTCTTATTATAATAATTAGGAATAAGGGTTAGCTTTAATATACTTTAGAAGGGATTTAAGTACTCCTTAGCTTTACTATATATATACTTCTAACTTATACTACTATTATTATAAAGAGAAATCTATTCCCTTAATTCTAAGGTAGTAATATCTACTTTAACTTCTTTAAGTTATTAAATTTATAGTAACTCTTCTTACTTACGCCTTATCTATATAAGGCGTTCTATTATAAGGGGAATACTTCCTTTATAATTTTCTAAATCTCTCTTAAAGGTATTTTTAGTATTATTAGGTTTATTTATTCCCTTAATATAGCTTTCTTATAAGCTAAGATTATTATTAATAGTATTTAATAAACCGCTTTTATCTTAATTATATTATAACGGCGTATTACTTATAATACTACTAGAGTAAGTTATATTTACTATAACTAATAATAGATTACTACCCTTAAATAAGTAGAAGAATTAGAATTATTATAATTATAAATTATAGGGGTTATATAGTAATATAAAATTAGTCTATTTTTATAATAAAACTAATTCTTAAGAAATCTAAGAATTATTCTATAAGGGATCTAAGAAAACGCTTAAGGAGACTAGTAAGCCTAGTATATTATTTCCCCTTATAAGTTAATATAAGGACGTGACGTATACTAAGCGTATATAATATAGAACCTATTTAGTTAGTTATAATACTTCTCTATCTTTCTTAAAAGTAGGGAACTTTAAGATATCTTAAAGTAGTATACTTCTCTTTTAACCCTATTTATCTAGCTTTTAAAGTCTATTAAATATTTAGAATACCTTATATATTACCTCTTTAAAGTAAAGTACCTTTACTTTCTTTAATACCTTCTCTTTAATCTTCTAAGCCTTTTATTATATCTTAAGATTCCTCTAGCTTCTTTTATAATTATACTTTACTCTAAGCTTTAATACTATCTTTATAACCTTTATATAATTTAAGTTTTAAAAGGACTTTACTTTTAAAGAGGGTTTTACTTTTAATACCTCTTTTTCTATAATTTCTATTAAGCCTTAAAGTATTTTAGTTAGGTAGCTATCTATCTACCCCTTAATTATTAACTCCCCTTTTAATAATAAGTATTAAAAGGTATTTATTTACTTTTTTATCTCCTTTAAGTTTATTATCTTTTATACCCTTTATAACTATAAGACTACTACCTCTACTTTAAAGCTAACTTTAATATATATTAAGATATAATTAGACTTATAATAAAAGTTTAGATTAATAATACTTTTTACTTTCTTTACTCTTTAAGTTATTATATCCTTTAATAGGGTAAATTTTATTTCCCTTTTTTTTATAATATTTATTAATATATCTACTACTTTATAATATATATATCTACCCCTATTATTCTAATTTAAGTAATAGAGGTTAAAGTCTCTTATTAATATATATTCCTTAAGCTAACTTAACTACTTCTTTACCCCTAATAATATAAAGAGGCTATTTATTAAGGTCTTAAACTCTAAGCTAGGGTTATATATATTATATATCTAAAGGTATATTAATACTCCCCCTTCCTTCCTTATAATTTATATTTCTAGGGAGTATAAGTCCTTTAATATAAATTTAACTCCCTATTTATTAATATTTTAATATTTATTTATAAAGAAATATATCTTTATATCCCTCCCTACCTTATATATTAAGTAGAATACTCCTTTACTTAAGTTATATATTAAACCTATTTTCTTTATATATAATAACTCTTAAATAGTTAAGATATTTATCTATTATACCTCTTTATCTTTTAGTAGTATTATTATTATTATAATCTACTCCTTTTATATATTATATTATAATAGTTTTATTATCTTTTATACCTTTATAAAGATTTTTATTAAATATCCCTTATAACCTTTACTCCCTTAATAATTAGGGCCTTTTATACTAGTATTTCTTTTAATATTTATTAGCCTATTTTTATTACTTAAAGGGTAATTAGCCTTTTTAACTTATTTTATAATATTATTATTAATAGTAATATAATTCCCCTTTTCCTTATATCCCTTTAAAAACTTATTTATATTATAACCTTATTAATATCTTTAAATTCTAATATAAGCTTCTTCTTCTTCTTTACTACTATTATTACCTACTCTCTTTAAAGCTACTTTTAAGTATTTTATTTTTTATTTCCTCTTATAAAGCCTTTATATATTTTTTTCTTATTTTTTAGTATCTTTTAATAAAGCTTATTTAACTCCTTTACTTTAATTATATACTCTTACTTTTAAATTATATAATTATTCTTTTTATAATTATTATATTTTTTAATCTCCCCTTCTTTTACTTTATATTCCCTTAAGTTATATTTATTAATATAGATTTTATATTATATTAAGCTCTTATAATATCTTATTATATATTTATATTATTAATAATTAAAGTATTATATTATAACTTTATTCCTCTCTTACCTCTTATATTTTAAGAGGTTATATCCTTTTATTAAGCCCTTTTTAATTATTTTATCTACTATCTCTAATATAAAGAGCTTTAATAGTAGTAAGGCTCTCTTTTTTTCTACCTCTCCCTCTCTCCTCTTTTATATAACTATTTATAATTAAGCTATCTTTATAATCTTTAACTCTAAGAGTTTCTTATTATTATATTAAATAATTACTTCCTTTACTTCCCTTTATTTTAATATATTTACTACCTTTTTTAATACTTTATATATTATAATTAAGAAGGTTTATCTTAATATCTTTATTAATTTATATACCTTTTTTACTTAATTATTATTCTCCTTTAACTCCTCTCTTACCTCTATCTTTATTATAAATAGTATTAAATTACTTCTAATTAAGTACTTTACTATTATAATCTTTTATATCCTTAGGAATATAATTATTTTAAACCTCTTAATTAATTATTCTTTAATAAGCGCCCTTATTATTTCTCTCTTAATTCTATCTTTAATTTAAATTATTAAGGTCCTAGCCTTTTTATTATTTATTACTTTAAATCCCTTTTTTATAATATTACTTATTATTATTATAATAAATATCCCCTTAGAGTTTATATTACCTATTTTTATATTTATTAAGCTCTAGCTAATTATTTATACCTAGCTCCTTCTAATCCCTTATATCTTCTCTCCTTAGAATTACTCTTCTACTACTTTCTTAAATTTATATACCTCTTTAAGTTATTAATCTACCTTTATAATAAACTCTTTTATATATTTAAGCCTTACCCCTATTATTTATCTTATTTTATATATTATTCCTCCCTTTAACGCGTCTTATATAGCTATTATAACTTTTAAGGCCTTTATTAATATTCTTCTAATATATATTCCTTTATCTTTAAGTTCCTTCCCCCCTACTAGGCTCCTTAGCCTTTATATAAGTATCCTTCTTCTACTCCTTAACCTACTACCTCTACTATTATTACTACTTATAATTCCTCTCCTTATATTATATCCTAATATTAAGACTCGTCTTACTATATATTAAAGTAAATTTAGATTAAGTATTAATTCTCTTATCCTTTTTATTAGAGAAGAAGGTTTAATAAAGGTATAATAGAATACTTTACTTCTACTACTATATATTATAACTATAATTAATAATATAATAAAGTAATAAAAGGTTATAAAGAAGAGATATTAGTAAACTAGAAACTAGTATAGAAAATTTAAAGCTAGAAAATCTATTAAAAGCGTATTTTCTAGGGTAAATACTAGTAATAAATAGGAAAATTTTAGGTTTTTTTTATTCTAGCCTAAAAGTCCTATATATAGAAAATCCGGATTTAAGGCCTTAAAGCCGTGATTTTCCTCTAGCGCTAGAAAGAAATAGGAAGCTTACTAGAGTTATAGTAGCTATATTATTAATACTAGCGTAATATAAGCTTTAAATACAGTCGCTTCACGTAATTTATATACGCGTAGAGTACCCCCCCTAGCCTAGCCCCGTTTCTTAAACCTATATTACGCCTGCGATTAATTCTTCTACTAAGTATTAGTACTATTAGTTATTAATAAGACTTAGTACCTTATTATAATTACCTATTTAGTACTAGCCTAATATAGTTCTATTATAACTAATTAGTAGGACTTATCCCCTATTAGTCCTATTACCTAGTATTTTCTAAAAGTTACTAAATACGCTAAATACGTATTTAGTAACTTATAGTATTATTCCTAGCCCTAGGGCTAATATATAAGCGCGCCTATTATATACGTATTTTCCGCATTTTTCTATATTATTCTATATTCCTAGTTTACTAATAGAAGCTTCTTATAAGCCTAAGATATACTTATAAAAAGCTTCTATTCTTTATATTATAAGCTACTAGCTATATAGTAATAATTAAAATAAACTTATTCTAATTTAATTTAAAGTAAATTATTTATTTCTTACTTATTTAAGTTATTTAACCTACTTATATTATTAATTAGGCCTATTATTAATTAGTTAAATAGATTAGTTATTACTATTTTATTACTAGTATTATTAGTATTTTTAGTATTATTTAATACTCTCTTAATACCCTATTAATTAGAGGTAGTTACTTCTTCTAAGACCTAATAACTATTATCTACTTAATCTACTTAAAGCTAGCTTAGAAGGTCTACTATATTATTATTATCTAAGTCTCCTTTTATTAGAAGCTTATTATTATTTATTAATAGTATAGTAGCCCTCTTATTAAATACTATATATACTAATTAAGTAATATACTATCTCTTAATATCTTATATATAGTAGATATTCTTACTATTATAACTAAGGAAGTAGTATTTAATAGCCTTATTATCTTATTTCTTATTATTTAGTAATATATTAAATAAGTAGTATTAATATCTAAATAGCTTTAAGTATATTAATTAAGGCTTATAACTATACTATTTCTTAAAAGAAGACTTTCTATCCTTACTAGGTATAAGGTTTTTAATTTAATTAATATAATAGATAGCCTTACTCTAAAACTCTTATAATAGTCTAGTATTAATAAGAAATATTCTAACTTTACTAAATAATATTTAGTTCTTCTATTTAGTAATCCTATTCTAATAAGGGTTATATAGTATTAATAGAGTAATAAATATCTTATATTCCTAGAAGATTTAATAATATTTATAGCTTTAAACTAGTTTATTATTACTTTAAATAAAGGCTATTTTATACCCCTAGTTTTTCTAATATTTTATTTAGAACTTAAGTTTTTATAGTAATTCTATCCTACTATTTATATAGTCTATTTAAGTAAATTCTATTACCTTATATATAAATACTATTATATTAGTATACCCCTTAAAGGTAGTTATATAACTTACTAATACTAAGTTAATATACTAATATTAGCTAGGGATAGTAACTCTAAGTATTAGTATTTATAAAAGTTTTTAAGTAATTTTCCCTAATATATAACTCTTATATAATTCCTATTTCTTATACTTTTATAAGTAATTAGTAGCCTTATAATTAATATTAGTAGTATATACTATAACTTTTATAACCTTTATACTAATATACTTATATCTCTTATATTATTAGATCTAAGATATATTATTCTTAGTTAGAACTATTAACTTAAAGTAAAATACTCTTATCTAGTAGACTTATATAATATCTAGCTAGTATATATAATTATATAAGAAGGCTTATAATATCTCTTTACCTTATTTATTATAAAAGGTAGTATTCTCTATTATATAAAAATAGTATTTCTTATAATAAGATAATAGTATTATAAGCTAGGGGTAAAACTCTATAAATTATAGATATAAGATATCTTATAGTATTATTTAAATATCTATTATTAATATTTCTAGGTTATAATAAGGGTTATATATTATTAAGGCCTTACTACTTAATTTTAGTAGAAGAGCTTTAATACTTTATAAGCTACTAGTATCTAGCTAATATCTTTATAAACTAGACTATTTTACCTTCTTAACTTAAATTTATAATATATATCTTAATAATTATAAGGTTATTAGGAATACTAATCCTTATTCTATTATAATATTTCAAAGTTACTATTAATAGAGTTTTAATACGCCTAGCTACCTCGCGCTAGAAATATTGAAATTAACGCCTTATAAGATTAAGTAAGTAGCGCTGACACTTTAACTATGGTATCTTAGCCCCGTGTAGTAGTGATATATTGAACAAGCGAACCTTCTTAGGAAGCTATTTGACGAAACCACACCACTCTGCTCATGCAACGTTGGAATTGTGACTAGTCCTCCAACATGAGAACCCTCAGCAGTCTACGCTCATGTAGCAGTGGTTGCAACATATTGAAAGCAAACTTGCCCGGATCGAAGCGTTACGTTCTCCACTCGCCGTGCCATGGCCCTTGATTGAGAGTCGCGAGAACAATCCAGCCGGAAACGAGCAGGCTGCTATGCTGCAAGATCGCGCCACATCCATAAATTTTTTGAGATTCAAAGGCCAAGATATTCAATGGAGGAAGCACCAAAGCTTGGAACAATTGCTGAGTCAATCAACCTAGAATATGTCATCTCCGTGCTTGATGCCTTCGCAGTCATCGCGTGGACTTGGGCCCTAAACATACTACACGAGCATCAATTGAATCACTCTGCAAGACCCCAACTATCCGAAAAGTAATGCTGATGCTGTGATATATTTTCTAGAGTCAGAATGATGTCTGATATTTCATGCCGAAGAAAAATTACGATATATGTTGGATAAGAAGCTCTCTTTTCAGTAGTGGCATTACAGGATTTCAAGAACCCTTACCCCTTTGAATACTGACGATGGAGTCTGCAACGCGATCAAGATGGTACGGTTAGCTCAAATCTATGCACAATTTTTCCGTCAATGCGCATCCATAATTCAGCACGGTGATCAAATGTCTGGATTATCAATCCCTTGCGAAATCTGCTGAGCCCGTACATTCAAGTACATATCATCGCCATTGATGTCTCATTTTCGCAATGGGTGACGGACTATTCATCTTTACAATGATAACTGCTATGATCTGTGGTGTCATAGCCACTCGTGCTACCGCCCTTAGTCTTTCCGAACTTGGACGTATCCCCTAATACAGATGATAACGACCGTTTCCTCAAGCATCTTCAGCTCAACAGTGCATGCTGCTCGGTTGCTTCCAGCTTATCTTACAGTGGATACCGTCACAGGAATAACGGACAAAATCCCATGATGTTCTTGCTCCACTATCATCGGTCCCTTCCATGATACTTAACATAAGACAGGGGCTCACACAAAGGAAACCACCATAATACGCCACAAGGTCGTCGTATGCGCTTGACTGAACATCATCTAACATGTGATCAGGTACAAGACGCATCTATTACTATTCGCAGCACTGCCTGCCGTGTAGCTAACTCTACCGACAGCAACGCGTCTGCCGGCCGTCAACGAAGCAGGAGAATTTTGGCAAGCCCGTTATTGTTCTAGTATCCCATCTCCTGGCAAATATGGCAGTCGTTCCATCTGTGCCTCGGCAACGATCCGGACATGCGATACAGACGACTTCGCTTTGCTACTCTCCAAACAAAGCAGATTCATCTGCAGTGTTCCAGGAGCTCAAGTAAGTATTCGTCCACATTTCTTCCGTGTTGTGGAATTTGGTTGTAATACATCGTATAACAGACGCAACAGTATTACAACCCCGAGACGACGCGAACAGACGTTTCCCTAGTTGTCACGCCTCCACAACCATTGATACTTGTTCCTTCGGTCGTTCTTGGATGAAAGGGCCTGCTCAGCCCCACTGGGTAGACGGCTTGTTTGCGTTAGGGATAGACACAATCCAGTAAGCTAGCTTCCGGGTCAAGTAGAAATCTTTCGCAGTGGTGGCATTCTTGTATCTATCATTATTAGGTTCGTGTTACTTTTAATTTGTTCCACGCTTGATTGTTCATGCAAAGAGTAGATGAATGAGAAGATGGAAGCGCCGCGTATATCTTTCGTTCACCATCCCATCCCATCCCATACCGCAAGGTAAAGATCTGATGATGATGATGATGATAACCATGCAACCCTATCAAATTTAACATTCAAAAGTACTATTAACCATGACTTTCAAATCAAAAGATCAGGAAGAATTAAGAGAAGGAAGCTGCAAGAAGAAAAGGAGGAAACTCTTACATCCCCTATCCAAGGATCAAATGTAATAATCCTATAAGCCGGGTCTATTGCATTCTTGTATCCCCGAGATTACTCCGCCCTTTACAATACCCTTTGATATCTGTCAATATGTAAAGCTCGAATGGAATACCTCTATGGTCAGGACTTGGAGCGAGTAGCTGGGTTTCATAAATTGAAATAGGAACATGTATAAAAGATAGTGTAGAGTAAGGAGCTGCTACGCACTACCCTACCAAAACACCCACCTCCCACCTCCCACCTCCCACCAACCACACTCCCACTCCCACCCACACTCCCACTCCCACCATCAAACCCCTCAAACCCCCCCATCACCCCCACCACCCCCATCACCCCCCTCACACACCTAATACACCAAACCCAAACCCAACACAAAGGAGCGCTTCAATACTTATAATAGCAAGAATGAGGAAAGGGGGATGGATTTGTAGGGTATAGCGATGCGAATGCAATAAGAGTGGTGATTGTTTCAGATGGGGTAGGTGAGATAGGGAGAATGTGGAGGAGGTGTAGTGGAGTGGATGAGGGAAGGGAGGATGAGAGAAGATTGGGGAGGGGATTTATTGGAAGGGGAGGGGGATGGGGGAGGGGATTTGTTGGAAGGGGAGGGAGGAGCGGGGTGGTTCGCAAGGTTGGTGGGTTGGTGGAAGAGGAGATGATGGAGTGGTTTATGTGTGGTACGTTACTTCCTTGCATCATTGATATAAACGGACGTTCAAGTCACGAAGGCCAAAAGAACAATGCTGCGAGCGAGATCGATCAGAGCACAGTCTCGAACTTAAGATTTGTACATGCTCAAAGTTTTGTAAACTCGATAAGATATTCTGGTTGGCGATGATGCGAGTATTGAACCTCCCAGCTGACTTTCATGTAGAGATCCTCACAAAGGCAGCGTTGCTTGACCTTTAAGCTCCTTGGCGGTGTCGACAACGCCATTCCTTAGTTAGATGAATAGACTATATCCTCTCATTCGGCGGTTAAAGTCGCCGAACTGGTATATCAAATGTAAGTACGAAGAGAAATTTCCGGCTCTTCCAAATGCACACCGTGATAAGGGGCGGATAATTCAATACATAATTCCCAGCTCACCAGACCAAGACCATTCGCTCCAGCGTGCCTGCGCCACAACACATCACTTCTCAAACTTGTACCACTTAGCTTTAGCAACCCGCTCTTCATACACAAAAAGATGCGACCCCTTCCTCTTCTGCCGTTTCAGCGGCGACTTCTCCCCCTTCTTCGTCCGTTCCCACACCAACGCGATGACGGTCTTGTTGCCCGTGTCTTCCGCCAGCTGCAGTACGTGTTTCGGCCGGTCCAGGTTGCCCCGTTCGAGGAGGAAGTTAAGGATCTCGGACGATTGCCGCTGGATGGCGGATTGGATGACGTGACAGGTGATGGTCGCGCCGTGCTCGACCATCAGCTCGATGACTTCGTAGGGCTGTAGATACTTGACCGCGTACAGGAGTGGTCCGGTACCGGCGAGGTCGTACTCGTTGGGATTGGCGCCCAGGCTCAGCAGACAGGAGGGCAAGAAGGGATCACCGGTCCGACAAGCCTCCATGAGGAAGGTGGTGTGCGATTCCGGAAACTCATAGTTGACGACGGAGGGCGTGTGTTTCTGCAGGACCTCCAGGGTCGGCAGGTGCGGGTTCGCGAGGGCGGCTTCGATGATGCTTTCGCGGTCGAGCTTGACGCTGCGGTAGGTGGTGAGGAGGAAGTTGACGATGACGGGTTGCCGGTGGGCGACGGCGGCGGCTACCATGGTACAGGTGGGTGGCGGTCCAGAGGCGGAGACTGGCTCGCCGAAGAAAGGGTCGAAGGCGTGATCACCCTGTCGCACTCCGGCGACTTTGAACAGTCGTTGCAGTTTCTGCAGGTCACCGGCTTCGCATGCGTCCAGCATGGCGTTTTGGTCCTGCATGGGTTGTAATTGTTCCAGATCCCCGGCCTGTGGTGGAGGGCCGGGCCGGTGGGGATGCTTCATGATGACGGCCTCTGGAGAGTTGGGATATGTTGAGATTCATATGAGTGAGTTACTGAGTCATTATCTGCACTTGCAAACGTTGCTGTAGCTGTAGCTGTAGATGTGCTCTTGAGTCGTTCGTTCTTGCGGGGGTAGCTGGAAAAAAGCCCCCAAAGATAAAGCGCGGGTAAGCACGTGGAGATGTTGCACGTCCCCTTCCAGACTATTCTATACCCGCTCGGAGCTTGCCCGATTCGGACGGTCTCCGCGGGATTTGATAGCGGCACATGGGTTAGCCCAAACTGTAATTGCGCCATTGACACGCCTTACCTCATGGCTCTGTACCTGAGGCTCCGGTATCCCGTACCTCTCAATCAATACCGGCAAGTCCCGTGTATTTCGGCCTACTCTCTCGTCTTCCTGTTGTCTCGCAACATGCTGCACACTCCCTGGGACGATAGAGGCATCGTCAGGCCGCTAAGAAGTTGTTGACTCCCCAGCACCACTGAATTATAGTCTGAGCTAAGCCTAAGATATCTAGCTCATCAGCATTAGCTCCAGCCGTGATCGACAAGGCCGGGTCGGAGATTAAAGCTGAGAACGCTCAGATCCCGTCTAGAAGGGCACTAGAAGCGCGGATCGAACATTGACATCGGGATTCTCCTTCAACGACGTCACTCATATCGTGTGCGCACGAACAAGTCGACGCATGGAGTATAGTATGCCACGTGTGAGTCCCACTCTCACGGCCACGTCCGAGGCGACCAAATGTCGATCTAAAGTACGCTGCGACGCTAGAGATCCCGGCTCGTTAGTTCAGTGATTCCAGTACTCCACAGGTCTGAACATCTTAGTACTGGAGAAAATCAGTCAGCCCAACGTTCACATTGTGCCAGCATGCATTCTTGAAAAACCCTCATTGACAAAGCTGATTCATCCAGTGATCAAAGACCTACGTCGCACAGAGGACTCTAATACCATATCATGACTGGTAGATCCTCTTCGCGCACAAGTACATCACAACGAACTCGGCGAAGCGGTGTGGGTTAATGCGTTGAGGTGACGACCGTCTCCCCCAATGACCCGATCAATACACCCCTGATCTACATCCTATTCCCTACATAGTCACTGCATAGCAACTATCATCCGAAGAGCTTCTTCGGGACATCACTCACAGCTGTAAACTGTTGACATCGGAAAGGGCAGAACGGATCGATGATATTCAGGTGCTGGGAGAATGGTACAACGAAATAACCGTGAGCTTCCAAGATGCATTGGAGAATGTCGTCAATCAATTCTCGATCATTGTCAAATATTGAGATGGCATCAACTTTCGTATTTTGAGTTATCAATACTGTGCAAGATGTGTTTCATTCCAGCTTATTACCCTCTGTGTAGAGGATTCCCACCAAGTCATCAGTACTGGCCCGTAAGGCCCCACCGTGTCAATGCAGCATAATCTCTCTGCTCATATATGATACTGTCGCACGCTGTAGGTAGAACTAAGCCCTGTCTCGACCCTCAGGCTACTCTTAGTCTACCCATGATATCAACTTCGCACCCCATAGATATTCAATCTCATTCCAATGTCTCCGCAGCAAAACCACCGCCCACCATTCCTGACTCTCATCCTCAATTCCCCGAAACAGTGACACTGCTAGTCATTACGATGGGTTTTGCACTTGACGCCCAGGAGCGATTCTCCTTCTCTCTGATACTTTCGTAGTATCCATAGTATTCCTGAAATTTCGCCGGCGTCACCTTGTCAACAACCTTCTTGAACTCAAGTACCTGCTCTTCCCCTTGCTCTTCTTGTTCCTGGGCTATTGCCATCGGGCCGTTGAGAAGGTAGAAATTATAAGAGCACAACGCTTCTACATGCTCAGGCGTAATAGCCCAATCATCAACGCTGGTGATCAAGACGTTCCCGACATGGGACTGCCAGAACGACGGCGCCAAACCCCAGTATTCGGCACCGGGATCCATAGCGATCACCAACAACGTCGCTTCTTGATTTGTGAAGCGGTCGCATACATCTTGATCTTTCATATTTGTGACATCGTTTCCTGGCAGCGATGGGTTGGCTGGAATTTTGCGCATGCGAAAAGGTAGGCCGACGAGTTCGGATAAGGGTGAAATTGGGGCAGAGGGCGTGGGATTGTCCAAGAATGGATCTCCCGTGACCATGAAGTCATTGAAGACCGGGTCATCGGCGGATATGTCGCACGCGACGTACTTCTTAGCCTTGAGGTTCTTGACGTCGTAATCACAGGAGATACAGACGCCGCGAATCATGTTCGAAGGTACTGATGCCATCTCGTACTGGTATTGCAGAGTATTCAAGAGTCTGACTTGCAATTCGTTAGTGTGATGCTGCTGATGGACGGGCAAAAAGCGATATTTACAAACCTTGACTTTACTTTAGGAGTGATGTGGGGTGTTTGATGTGAGGTTTTTGATGTGAGGTGTTTGATGCGAGGCGTAAGGTGTCAGATGTGAGATAATCTGCTGATGTAGAGATTTGAGCTGTCGGCATCCGCTTGACTTTGGTTGATGGTCAGAAAGGTTCACAGGTGAGCGGCCTTTTGACGAGCGCTTGTAGAGCTAAAATAGAGTTTGTCATAGGATCCAATTCGAGGTGAAGTAGAATGAAGATTCACTCACAGTTGTGACTGATTGCAAAGTGGAGCAATCTTGATGTGGAGAGTGATGTGGTCTGAACTCACTCCATACACTGACAGTGTGACCAACAATTCGCTAGAGTCGTAGGATTGACTTGGTAAGCGTCAGACAGTGATTGACTATACGTAATATTTATACACTTACGAGTCGAGTACGGTTGCATCTGTGATCTGCCGTCAGCGCCTCAAGCTAGTTTGCCGGTTTTGGTATGAGCGAATCTGACGTGAGTCGATATGCAACATATTACCAGCATTATACACGAACATCGGCAAAATAAAAAAGGGGTTTCGAGGGTACCTGGGCTGGTTTTGGCAACGACTCCACCGATATCATGTTTCTTGCCCATCAAATTGATACTACGCTTTTGCAAGGAATACTTTGCCAAAGTTCACACCACCTAGTATAGCCATGACCGAACGCCTCCACCAAATATCCACCTTATCCTATCTCATTATTATCAGTCCAGTTTCTAGTGGAGTAGGAAACCAGCAAGCAAGAAGATCACGCTAGCAGATTTCAAAGCGAATGTCCCTAGCATAAACCAAGACGTTGCTATCTTGATAAGGAGACTCTCAACATCAAATTCAACTCACTGATCTGTGTATTCTATGATTCACGACCTTTCTGGTCATACGTTACCCTATCTTCCTCTTCTCGTAGACTCTTATGCGAAGGGAGTCGACGCCATGATTTTCGTACTATAAGTTTCTCACACGGTTTCCAAAGCTCGGTTACGATGAAGTGGAGATTGTTGATCAAAGATGTCAGCAATCGAGAGGTAATCATCCTGCAATGTTGGTAACAACTGGGGCGGTCAATATGAAGGCCAACCCTGGTCGCCATGGCAAAGATATTCCATGCGATCTCAAGCTGTGCCGGAGTGTTGAAGCAAGATGGAACTTCCAGGACACTAGGGATTATCAGCTTCTATTTTGGTGGCTGGTCTATTTTTAAGGCTTGAAGCGAGCTGGATGAGGATGTTTCGCACTAGGATGGAGGAAGTGATGCGGTCATTGTGATAGCGTGGTTCATGTTCAGAACACTCTACATTCTTTGGAAATGTGGCTGGTGGTAATTCACGCTATCGTTGGGATCATCGCCGTTGATGAGAGTGACAACGTAGTTGACCGTCGATTATCTAAGAAGACATGTCGTAAATCCAGACTTTGACAAGACTGGCAAGGCACACCGGATGCGGATGGCTGATTCAGTCGATTCTTGCGAGCTATGGGCCGGTACCAGTGTTGTGCTTGAGGATCTGCTTCTACTCCTCCATCCTGAAGCCTTGGAATACCGTACCTTCCTCTGCGGAGAGGCTTCTGGAATAGAGATTTACAGACTGGTCCATGGAGCCCATGTCCAGTCCCGGATACGTAGTGAGTAGCTCTTGCTGGAGACTTCGCTAGATGTGTCATTAGGGAACCCGGTTGAGGTCTTACTATCTTGTGTGGTGAGTACGATTACATCCCCATCTGGGCTATTCACAAGCTCAGCGGTGTGCTTCGATGTGCCCCCGGCTGGACCTCTCCCGGAAGTCTGGAGCTGTCGTATGGAGAAATCGCTGAGGTCGAGTTGATTGACTTCTGTCGTATTGCGAGATGAGGCGTGGGGATAGCCGAGACCGCCTATAATGATGATGAAATCTTTGCCTGTGGTGGTGTTTGTGATGTAGGTGGATGTATGGAAATCTGTTGGCGGAAAAACGGAGGTTGGATAGCTGGGAGAGGGTCAGTGGTTTGGGACGTATGTCTGGGCGGGCGAGCTTTAACACTGGTAGGGTAGACATACCCGTAGATTCGGATGGCGTCTGGGGTTAGAGTTGGAAGGGGCTCGGTTTGCTGGGGTGCGGCGATCACGATGACGTCTTTCGCGAGTAGGTTGATTAGGTTCTTTGGAGGTTCTGTGCACGATTTCTCATTGATCTCATTACTTACCGTTGTAGATGCAGAAGTCCGGATCATAGAAATCTTCATGTTCGCCACCGACGCAGATAATCCGACCATCCGGGAGTCTAGTGCGTGTATTACCGACGCGTTTGAAACACCAGATTGGTTGGGGCAGTGAATTGGTGTTTATATGGGGATTGGTAGTTTCGAGGTGATTCTGTTCCTCAGGACGATCACGTGCTGTGGGAAGGTCCTGAGCTTCTCGTCCTATGTGGTTTGTGAGAGGGGTCTGGGGTTCTCCAAACGTTGTCATGGCTTCCCATGCGGATATGTTTGTGTAGACCATGTATTTCCAGAACAGCTTCTCCACGATGGTTGGGTTGGTGATTCCACGCGTGTTTGCGGTTTTGTCCACGGCATAGTGGTCGTTATCAATGCGAAATGTATCTTTCGTCACTTCGAAATTGTAGGCATCGAATAATCTCTCATGCTGGTCAAGGCCTATACTTGAACAGTCATACATTTCGTTCGCTTCAATCTCTGGTATATGAGGTAGGGCTGGTGAGTGAAAGGTAATCAGTGCCGCTGTTTCATTTGGGTATGAGCTGAGGGAAAGTGCGTGGGATTGCTCACTAAAGCTTGCAGATGCGCGGAACACTGGGAGTCATACCACCGCTACTAGATCTGCTTACGTTCGTAGCATTAGTCTAAAGGACACGTCCACTATTGGAGGTCAAGAGATAAAGAGAGGATTCGAGTCGAGTATAATAATAATAGACGAAGTCAAAAGGGAAGGAGCGCTGACGTGCGTAAGGAGCGCTGGATATGCGAACAGCTCTACATGATTGTTCTTACCTAGTTACTTAGTAGCTGAAACATACAACATGAAGGTATAATTGATACTCTTCATGATTGGAAGAAGAGATGTTGTCCTATAGATGAGGATGCCGTGGATGCTTACGCCAAGCCTTGAATCTATCCTAGGGACCCCTTGTTCGCGGTTAATAGTTCACAAGAGAATGGGTTCGATTCCTATTGGCGCTGGTCTAATGGTAGAGCATGTGGTCTTTTTTATCCCCTGTTCAACAGCCTAAGCCCCTCCAAGTTAGCGCTGTCAACTACAGCTACCTACCTTACTATAGGTACTCGACGAGGTTATTTATTCCAGTCATAAGAAGCGATTATCTTCCTGAGGGGGATCTTTACCCCCTCGCTCGCCAAGATTAGGTCTTCTGTGAGGAATTTGTAGATGGTACGGATGTTTTATCATGGTGGGATGAGGGGGGGTGTTGTAGAGACGTAGGCGGGGGATGGATGGATGGGATGGTGAGGGGGAGGAGTGGTTGAGGGGAGAGGTTGGATGGTGAGGGGAGTTTTTCAGTGCAAGTGTACTGATTTTTACGTAGGTGCATCAACTTGAATGTGAATTAAATTGACCAAGTCATTTGTTCACTAATCCACCAGTTCAAGAATACAAGGTCGTATTTATTATCCTACCAAACCATCACCGTCATCGTAGTTATATCCAATATACCAAATCCAATCCAATCCAATCCACCAACCCCATTCTCCCCTCATCTTCTTCTCACCTAATACCCACTATCCAAACTCATCGTGAAACCCCCCGAAAGCTTCAATCGACACATCACCGTGAAAACCCCACTCCCCAGATCAAAGCTGAACTCCGCAGCCGCAACCGCCTTCCCATCGACACTAACCCCCGATGGCGCATTCTTCAATCCCAAGAACTTCACGCTCGAAATCAGCACATCGCCAACATCATACCCGAAAGTCCCACCCATCACGAGTGCACGTTTGGCGAACGAGAACGAAATCTCCGACGTCGCAGCCTGAGTCAGCGATACGCCATCGTCGATATAGAGACTCCCGCTCGCCGTCCCATCAGCGCCCGGCGCAACGACGATGCTGAAATCGTTCTTGCGCAGCGCGGCCGTCGTGTTGGCGGACTGAGCGCGGAAAGGGATGATGGAGCCGCCGCGGATGTGGAGGGGGATGGATGTGAAATTGACGTTGGAAAGGGTGATGGCGGATCCGAATCCGGCCACGGGGGCGAGGGTGTAGAAGTCGTAGAATTGGTCTTTGGGGAGGTAGATGGAGACGGAGGTGGAGTCGGCGTCGATGACGGGGGAGACGAGGACGTAGGAGCCGTAGAAGAACTGCGTGTCGATGGCGAGGGTGTTGGCGTCGTTGGGGTAGAGTGCCCACAGCGGATTGAGAAGTGGTGTGCCGTCGACGCTCTGCTGATGGAATGCGGTGTATATGTAGTCGAGCAAGCGGTAGCGGATGTCAATTGCCGTACGCGCTGCTTCAGCAACCTGTGGCGAACGGTAGAATTCATGAGGTACCGAGCGGTCTTCTGCGTGGTTGCGATAGAAGGGTGAGAATGCTCCGAGCATGGCCCAGCGCGAACAAAGATTTTCGGTAGTGTTTCCAGCGTAGCCGCACACGTCGGAGCCTACCATGGGGATCTGGTAGATGAAGGCAAAGGCGAGTTGTTCTGCGATGGAGATACGGTAGTGGAACCAGTCGGCAGCGTTATCGCCCAGCCAGTGACCAACTTGCGTGCCAGCACCTGCAAATGTACTACGAGTGATGACCAATGGTCGCAGAGATGGCCTACGACTAAGCATGGCATCACGGCTCGCGGAACTCATCATTGTGCCATAGAGATTGTGAGTGTCGTATTCAACGTAGCCAGCGCCAGCGTGCACCAAGTCGGTGTTGAGCGTCTTTTGGCTTAGGGCTCCTGCTGCATTGTGGATTTGATACGGTGGGTTGAGCAGATCTCTGCCCGGCAAGCCGATCATAGAGCCTGTAGTTTGTCTCTTCCCCAGTCGATAGCCCGTCGATGGTTGGAAGTCTGCGGGAAAGCCCGGCAGAGGGATTGGAGAGCCTGGGCGTACCGGTGGAGGGGTTGGTGGGAAGCCGTTGGTCATCGCATATCCCGCTGGGTCATTGCAGGGGTAGACACAAAAGTTTGAGGCTTCGTTCATATCGATCCAGAGTCCATCAATGTTGACACCATTTGTGGGGTCGAAGAATGTGTCGAACTCGCTATTCCAATAAGCCTGCGTAGCAGGATTGAACCAGTCAGGGAAAGCCGTAACCCCGGGCCAAACGACGCCTTGATAGATTGACCCGTTGGCAAACTTCATGAAGATACCTTGCTGAGCTCCGTTATTGAAAGCAGGGTAGTTCTGGTACGCAACGGCGGGATCCACCATCACAATGTAGTGCAGATCGTGGTTATGTAGATAAGTGACAAGTTCCTGAACCTTCTGCAACGGGAACCGCTGAGGATCAAGAGTAAAGACTTTGCGGGCGTCCATGTAGTCGATGTCAGTCCACATAGTCTCCAAGGGGATATCCGCAGCGCTGTAGTTGGCGATGACATCAGCAACCTCGTAGACGTCTTGCATACCGTATCGACATTGATGAAACCCAAGACCCCAGTAGGGCATCATGGCAGGCGTACCGACAATCTCAGCATACTGTCTCGCCACGTCCACTGGTCCAGGACCCGAAACGAAGTACAAATCAATCACACCTCCGAGCGTATTGTACTCAAGATACTGGCCTTCTGTTGCACTACCATTGATCATGATATCCATACCATTGGAATTTAGTAGGAACACGCCATGAGATTGACCCTTGCGATTTTCAAAGTAGACAGGGTGATTACCGTAGAGGTTTGTACCTGGCGGAATCTCATAGGCATCTCGGGACCAGAGCGTCCGGATGTAATCCGTTGTATTGAGTCTTAGCTCGTCAGTATGCTCTCCGAGCCCATACACATAAGGACTTCCGATATCAGAAGGAAAATAAGTGCGAAGTCGAAGATACTGAGACTCGAAGACCAATGGGACGCCAGTAGTGTCGAAGATTGCGTCGGAAGCTCCCTCGCGGTTGACACCAAAAGAGAATGGCTTGGCAACGTACGAAAACTTGAGAGCTGAGGCATTGGCGCTGACTCCGTTGGAGGAAGGTCGAGGCAACACGGACGCTGGTACTTGATAGACAGTCTCGGCAGCATCATAGATCTTGACATGGAGTCGAGTATCTGCGGCGTATTATTAGTTGATGAGTGTCCCCATATCAGAATGAACACATACCTGTCTGATACTCCACCAACAATTTCAATGCACCAAGGTCGTAGCCGTAGATATTGCATGCAGGTCCAGCAAGGGTCAGATCCGCCGTCAAACCCGTGGCAGTCTCGACGATGTTGGTCGCCGCATAGCCAGGACAATCATTGACCGAAGCGGCCGAGCAGACAAGAACAGTACCTAATAGGCCAAAGGCTGCCAATGAACCCAGCATGACTACTGATATCTTGTTGTATTTTCGAAGACTTTGTACAACCGGACGATTTGGTTGGAGATGAGTTTGAGGTTGGCACTGCTTTTAAAATAGAAGACCCATACATGCGACACCAGCGGCTATAACACCGGAAATTGGCCTTGACATCCCCGCTGAAGTCATTCACGGTGGCCAACACAGTCATCACATGGATCTGACGGTGACCGCTTCCCCGCAGTGACACAGGGTAGTCAGCAGACCGAGAGTGGTACTCGGAACAGTCCAGTCCAGTGAATGTTGAGCGTTCGCATAAAGTTCCCGCAGCTCCGCAAAGGGCAGCTCATGTCGCACGAGTAGTTATCTCATGCACTTTTGAAATATGCATCTCATCAAGCAGCGATTGACAGGTAGTCACAGGTTTCATGACGATTCGCCACGTACGGAAGCTCATCGAATCTGCCATGCAAGGCCAACAATGAGAAAGCACATATGAAACATGTTGCAACTCAGGGACGGCGATCCTGCTGCGCGATGCGATGACGACGTATTGAAGAAGTCCTGCCAGGGAAATATCATTCACTGCTTGTCGTTGATGACCTTACCCCGCTAAGTGAGTAGAGCTACCTCATTGGCCTTAGATCCATGCAAGGGATCCTGCCACTCGGAAACCAATAGAAGCGACAGAAGGCTCGGTCCGAGGCCATGGCAGATGGCTATACTTTCCAACCTATGTCTTCCTGCAATCACACGACGAATGAGCCTCTTCCGTCGCGGACTCGGAGCGAAGGGGATGTTGCCCCTCACTCGTATTGTATATCCAACCGTTCCCACCTTTCAGAACAACGGCTACATGCCAGTATAGCGCCGAAGGTGGTGTTGAGAAAGTATCGCATGTGGAGACGGGGTGCGGACACTCACCGGTTGCTGTTCGTGCGAGTGGTCATGTGTTGAAAAGGGGTAATCCAGTCTCCCAAGGTCTGAGCCTGGAGTGAATTCGGAAGGACATGCCTTTCTTGTCGCTCTTCGAGCTCCACAATGTGTTGTCTTTCGTTGCTGTGGAGCCTCCCAAGTAGCACCCATCGCTAGCCCCTCTCTGTTCTTGTGATGGTCATCATCTGCATGTTGGATGCGCTTGTCGTTCGTACAAGCTTGAACCACGGGGGTATGCGACCAAGCTTCATACAGCATGTATCAAGGCGATGAGGCCAAGAAGAAGTTGGTGTGTCAGCAGCAATAGAGTGTCCATAGCGCATGGTGCACCAACGACTTGTCATACGGCTTGAGCTCCATACTTCGGGTTCATTGATATTGCCTTGGTCTATGCTCGCATCGTCACTTTCATAATGTTCAGTGTCAAATCGTCACGACTCATTGTGTTATGCGGTATTGGAACACCGAAATGTACCTTCAGGCGAATGCGATCGAGAGGGTCCGAAATTTCGTCAAATTTGGAGCTATTACTCGGAGTCGAGTCAGGCGAGTGCTACCGGCTACCTGTATACCCTCCTCTCAAATCTCTTGAGGACATGTTCGAACGAGCTGTTCCCGAGAGCTTGGTTGAAAATTGGTGATAAACAAACCCTTGGCCAGAGCGATGGCGACAATATATAGCGTTGGGCCGAAAAGGCGTAGGAGAATCAAAACACTGATAGAAGACGTAAAATAAGACTGTAAATACTCGTCACACTATTTCTTCGGATGGTGGCTGCACCATGCTGGTCGCCGGGTTCTATAAGGCAGGACAAGGAGGGTAATGGAATATGAGCAACCCAGGACGTTAAGAACTTGGGTAGGAAGCCACCCGAATCTGATGCTGCATCTGCACACAGTATTATGCGCCGAATTCAATGAGTGAACTCTCATCGAACCTCCGTTTGAGAGGGAGAGACTCAACATGATATAGGCATCAGAGCTGACAGCTTCTGCATTACCGTCACAGACGCTTTGCGCCTGAGATAGATCTTTGCAATGATGTTCCATGGAGACTTTTCAAGTAATTGAAATGCGTGACGCCCCCAATATTGTGGATGGTTGTGGCTCCGAGGATGACAGATCCTTGCACTCACCTCAGCGTCTCGGTCCGATTGATTGCTTGCAGCAAGCGATTATAATATAAGATACTTGTTGAGAATACGTAGCTCAGGAGTATATACGTATTGCTAAGGTCGTATTCGGCGCTAAGGTGTTTGTAATGCAAAATCTGCTTTCATCTGATTGACTCGAGACGTTCGCAGTATCAGTATCTACAGTGTCCTTCGTGGAGGGTCGACAGGCGTAGTCCCATTATTGATACTGCATCCCGTATATTTCAAGGTAGGATGACTTCATCTTTTCTCTGTATGTTCCCATGAGTGATGAGCGTAAAGGCCAACAGATTGGCCAATTGTGGGCGATGCTCTCTGATGGGTTGAAAGGTTGAAAAGAGAGTTGAGATCTGAAGGAGCGACCGAAGATTACGCCAATATTGAACAGACTCAATTCGATCATCAACGTGCCAACTGTCCAGCCGAAGGCAGTCAAGAGGAAGTGTCTCATTCACCTTCGAGAGATTCTGAAGATCTGAAGATGTCCTCAGGGTGAAACAATTGATGCCTGTTCCAGGCTCCGGGCGCTTCGTCTCAGGGGCCAAGCGCCGGGAGGGACCCGAAGTCCAAACATTCACCAAACCCCACACTTTCATAGAGGTGGTGAGCCGACAGTATCTTCACACACCACTGCTGCTAATTCCCACAGTGCAGCGTCTGAATCGACATTATCGTGTCCTGATCTGATGACGCTCAACAAACGCCTACACATCTCTCCGCTAAACTCGGAGCTCCTAAACGTCGTCCTACCAGGACCACTACGAGAGAAAGCATCGAACATTTCCTTCCATTCGATCGAGACTTTTCCTGAGAAGAGCTACGGCTACATCGATCTACCAGAAGCAGAGGCCGATAAGTTGAAGCGAAAGTTGAACGACTCGACACTCAGGGGAGTCAAGATGCGCGTTGGAGAGGCACGGCCGAAAAGGGATCTCAAGGAGGAAGGGGGGCAAGAGGACGTTGTCCTGGATGCGAAAGCACCAAATCAAAAGAAGAGAAAGGCCAAGGAACAAGGGGTCATACCTGGCCACGAGCTTCAGGACCGCAAGGTGCAGCGTGGCTGGACAGAACCTTCCGACAAACCAAAACCTTCAAAACGCCACAATCACAAAGGCGATAAACCCTCCAAATCGAAGGCTTCATCATTGACTGGCAAGGCTGAGTGCTTGTTCAAGGCCGACCTACCTCCGAATGCCGCAACATCTGGTGATCCCAAAGTGGGCAAGATCAAGAAGCGGAAGAGGGGAGAATTAGGTCGCGATGTCATCGTTCACGAGTTCTCGAATACTACAAAACATGCAAGCTTTTTGCGGGATGAGTCTGGCGCTGGAGGTAACGAAGCGGCATCAGAATTTGTGGATGGAAAAGGGTGGGTGGATGAGGATGGCAACATTGTGGAAACAGGGCCGAAACGCCGTCGGTCGAAGGCTGAACCTACTGAAGAGACTAAGCTCGAGGCCAAGAAAGAAGCTCAATCGCGATCAAGAAGATCGAGCAGGCTCGAGGTTCCTTCTGTCTCAGTTACTCAAATTAGAACACGCCGCGCACCAATGACAGTGGCAGACGACGAGACATCCTCAAGTGGTACATCGAGCTCCGAGGCCGAAAGCGAACCTCATTCGATCGAGTCGTCGTCTTCAGCTCAGCGGATACCCTCTGCGTCACGTTCAAAGATGGGGAAAATTGCCAGCAAAGGCGGCTTGGGGCATGGTAAGGTTGAGGTGGAACGAATAGAAAGACTCTCCATAACACGGTCCTCTGCCACTCCTCCAGCTACCCAGGAGCCAGCTCCGACGTCTACTCCAGGCACAAAAGAAGTACATCCGCTCGAAGCTCTCTTCAAGCGACCCAAAACGGCGGCATCCCTCACACCCAAGAAGCCCAATTTGGAAGTCACAACCTCCTTCAGCTTCTTCGATCCTGATGTGGAAGAAGGCGGAAGTCAAGGTCTTCTCATGCCACAGACGCCTTTCACGCAGCAGGATATCCGACAGAGGCGGCAACGAAGCGCTGCCCCTACACCTGATACAGCTGCTCCTGGGAAGACGTTCGGAGACCTTTGGGAAGGCACTTCTGATATCAGCGGAGGCGACGACGATATGGAGGGACCATCGATATCGGAGACCAAGGACAAGTCGGCCACACCAGATGTGAAAGATGAGAAACCGGAGAGTGATTTCTCGAAATGGTTCTGGGAGAACCGAGGCGAGAACAACCGAGCTTGGAAGCGCAGGCGCAGGGAAGCGGCGAAAGAGAAGCGACAGAAGGATAACGGGAGCGTACGTAGATGATGATCGGCACGATAACGAGGCAACGCAATGGTACGATGTGGTTGGGAAAGTCAGAAGCCCACAGCCTTCATTATGGGACAACAGGCTGTCAGCTCCAGAGCTTACTCCAACTAGCGATCAATGACTTCCATGGCTATTCACTTCGCATCTCTTGCTGTTTTGCCCTCTTCTTCACCACAAATGTCTATTGTCGACTTAGCTCTTTCACATTCGTCATCGCTGACCTTGTGTAACGCGACGGTCCTTTATTCATTGCCCGGTTTTGCGTGCGTTTCCGTGCTTAAGCATTTCTGTAACTTGCACATTCACCGCGTCACGCAAGTGTCTATGAACCACACGTGGATTGGCATTTGTGAGCGACTGTTGATATAGCTTAGACAACACACGTCTGTCAATACACCGTCTATCTGGGGTTGAAGAGTGGAAAAGTGTCAGAGACGACATCAGCTACCTATCGGACATGCTCTCGTCTCTGGCGCCATAGACCACCCTTCTCGGATGAGCAACAATGGCACGCTCATCGACTTCCCTCCCCACGTCCCCTCTACCTTTTGGCGCAGACACCCACATCCACAATGCCTATCGCCGTTCCCTCACCGCCTTAGGTGGCTCCCAAGACCAGGCAAAACCTGACCAGCAAGACTATGGTTCTTTTGTCGCCGCATCTCAGGCCGAGGATGTCCGCTCACAGCGTGCAAGCGCCTCGATTCCCCCATCTTCAGTCAAGGATCTGCCTCTTGGCCACAGAAACTTGCTCAGGAGGCACAAGATTCTGTTGTGTCTAGTCTCAATTGTATTTGAGATCAGTCTCATCGCTCTGACGGCGGGAATCGTCCTGTGCGCCGTCCGCGCGCACGAATACAATGCAGATGGAGGAGGCAAAGCGGCATTTGTCATCGTTGGTGTTTTTGGCTTTGCGGGTATGATTGGCAGCGCTGCTGTCGGTTGGTTGGTATGGCAAGGACGTAGGGAGCGTGCACGACTCGAGGAAAGATGGACTGTGGAGGAGCAGATGAAGGAGCGGCGAAGCGTGAGGGAAAGTAGTCGGGCAAACGCGGTACTCAGATCTATCAAAGAGAGGGAGAGATCGTTGAGCAGGAGTCGAAGCCGGAGCCGTGGACGAGCCAGCCATAGGCCACCGATAGCGACACGCGAGGAGCGACCTTACAGCGAGCTCATACCATCATTCAGAGCGATGACTGAGACAGCTACTGAGGCGCCATCTATAGCTACAGAGCGAGCCAGAGACTCGACTTGGACAAACCGCTTGGATACGTCTGTTTCCGAAGCCGAAGGCGAGGGGGAGTACACAAGAAACAGTGTGCAAACCGCAAACGAGAGACTCGAACAAGAGATCATCGAGCACATGTCTCGTCCGACGACACCTGGTACTCCAGTGCCTGGATCCCCCAACATCAGCGAAGTGATGCTTGCAAACAGCCCGACGTTGCTGAAATCCAGACCTTCACCCATCGATATTCAAGAAACTCAACTACAACATCAGCATGACAGGTCCCAAGATTTTGCATCAAGTCTTCATAGTCCTGGCCTCTTTGATTTCACAACCATCGAGGGAGCTCCTCTAAGCCCTCCACCAAGAAGCCCGCTTCCTACGCTACCTACTGCACGCTCCTCAGCAGTAGCCGGCCGATATCGTCAATATCCAACAACTCCAGGTTCGCCTCGCCCCTCTCCTTCCACGCAAAACACCTCTATACTCAACTTCTCGCCCCTAATCGACCCAGCCGGTGGTATTCATCCCGCATTCAGGAGTTCGAGTCCTTTTGAGCTATCGCCCGACTTGCGCTCCAGCCGTCAGAATGTGAGCGAGGCAGTAACAGCATTCACACCGATCAAGTCTCCGTTGCCTCCGAGTCCCAATTCCTCGCGTCCACCACCAATCACTGGATCCTCACATCAGCATCCCTCAACCCCACTACCTCACACCAGCCTCTCGAGCGCTCACAGCCCTACTTTACTCAACTCTTCACCTATGGCCGGCCCAACCATCCATCCCACATCCAGAAGCCCACCCCCCTCCAACCCTCACTTCAATCAACAGACCCCCAACCCCAACCCAGGCGCAGGAACAGGAACAGGCACAACATCCACCCTCCTAAACTCCACCTCCTCCCCTCCCACAATCCCCACAACCCCAATCCCCACCCCCTCCCCCACCATCGCCCCACCCACAACAACAACCACAACAAACACAGCACCTCCCCCCACCTCCCACACCACCACCAGCACAACCCAATCCGACGAAAACTTCCTCGCCATGCTCTCCGCCCCCTCCGACGACGCGAACAGCGAAGACGAAGCCCGCCTCGCAGCTCGACGCGTGCAGTCGCAGGAGCGTGTCAGGGCTTGGGCGAGCGAGGCGAGTCTTTCCCATCCTTCTCACTCATTTGCGAGTCGGCGGGAGAGGAGTGAGGCTCGTTCTGGGGGAGAGGGGACGCCGTATTTGACGGGGAGGGAGGAGGATGCGGGGGGTGTGGTGAGGAGGGGGTTGAGTAGGGTGGGGAGGGGGATGGGGTTTAGGGGGTTTGGGGCGAGGGGGGGTGGTGGGGGTGGGGTGTGATGATGGAGGAGTGTGGAGAAGTATTTCTCGAATGGAAGGGGATATAGCTTGCGTGAGTTGGGAGGGCCGGAGGAAGTGAGGAATATAGTAAAGACGAGATCCATCTTGAAAACCATGACGAATACAATTCAACACATGCATACTATCGTCCATACACAACATAAACCATACTCAAACCCAGTCCAAATCAAATCTTCCTATTTCACCCTAATCAAAGTGTTGTAGGTATCCACCCCTTCAAATAATCTTATACAACATATACATCACCGTAGCCAACAAAGCCACGTAACTTACCTTACTTATACCTGAGATAAGTATTCCATCATGCAATCTCCTACAAACCTAATAATCGAATCGTATAGCAATTATCAAGACCTTCCGCCTCTCCAGTTGAAGATATAAAGCTACTTTATGCTAGATATAACATCTCGCTTCTAATACAAAGAGTTTCTTCTCATATCTATCTATCCCCACTCAATCGGATCAAATTAAATCCACTCTACCTTATGTCTCTTATCGCAACTCTCTCTGTAATAGGTAGCTGGTATATGTTACTATAAACCTTGTACCCTATCCATCCATCTATTCAATCGATCATGATTAGTATCGATCATGGGGCAAAGACTCAACACCTCACCTCACTGAACCTCCCCGCATTTCCCCGTACGACAAAGATAGATACCTTAATCTCAACAGAATAAATACCTTGAACCACTTTTTCGAAGGATGAGAAGAGTAGCTAGCACATTTAATAATTAGTAAGAAGAGCCGCACATCAACAACCAAGCTGCAAGAACAGCATCTCTTACCCATGCCAGCATGCATGCATGAAACGTGATAAGCTATATGTAACCTCAATCATAGAATCCATCAAATCGACCTTACGTTGCGTTGTATTATCTTAGTATGGATATCCCATTCCCAATCCCAATCCCAATCGCTTTCCGGAGTCCAATATACCTATGAGGGTGTTGGACAAGACAAGGGATAGGATGGGATGGGATGGGATGGAACTTGTATTATTTTGGTTGGGCCCAACGCACAGCTGCCCTCGATTCAAGAGAGTATCTGCGTGGACGCCTTTCGTAGCTGATGGCGGGATCGGGGTCGAGGTTTGGAATCTCATTTGGTGTCTTGCAACTTCTAGGGAATTTGTTTTGATAGTGAAGGGTGGTCAGATCGGGAAGATTTGGGTACGGCAAAGGAAGCAAGGGTCGATTGCAAGCCTGGCTTGAAGAGGAAAGAACAGAGTATCATTGTTGTTGACAACGGCTAGCGTTGATCTAATCCCATCGGATCCCAGTCTCCATCATAAAGCCGATAACACATAACCTTCCCAATCATATAACCCATCCATCATCATCGCTTCGTCTCCCAGCCCCCAGCAAGATCAAACCACCCACCCACCATCAAAGCACCCACCATCAAAGCACCCCCCTCAACCCCCACCCCCCAACCCCATCATCCACTCCCCTCCTCCTCCGCTCAAAAACCCTCCACTCATCCCCCCTCATAAACTCCACGCTCGCCCACCTCTTCTTCCTTGGTAACGCCACACACTGCTCCCTCGTCGTCCCCACCCTCTCCACATGCCACGCCGCCTGTTCCTCCTCCGCCCCGGAGTCCTCGGCTACGATCTGACAACCCGCATCGATGTAGAAGACGGCATGGAGCATCGCGTCCGGCCATTTGAGTTGTATGGAGCGTGCATTGTAGCGGAGCAGGTCTTTGAGGGTTGAGGGGCTGCTGCGGCGCCGGAGCTCGAGGTTGTGTTGTTGGTTTAGGGATTGGTGGTTGGGGATGGGGTTGAGGTGCTGAGTGGGAAGTGGGAGGGGATCGTCCCAGAGGGGAAAGCATTTTGTGTTTCGCGGGTTGGGTGGACAGGAGAGGGGATAGGGCGTTGAGGCGGAGTGGGGGTGGAAGAGGGGGGTATCAGCGGCACTGGTTGGATGTTAGTGGGTATAACGGGTGAAGTGAAAGGATATGGGAGAGGTACCATGAGTTGCCCGGCCAGGCCGTCACGGCATTGTCCGCTTCCAGATCATGCGAGCAGGACGTCTCGCTTTCTATCCGGCTGCCGTGAACGAGTTGTGGGAGGCTCGGGAAGGAATGAGCCAGGGTGCAGAGAGCGAGTGTAAGGATGAGACGGCTCATGGTATGCGTAATGAGAGACGGAGACATTGGGGAGCCAGAGTTGGTTGGGATAGAGAGAAGAGAGAAGGGTAGAGAGTAGCTTGTGGTACCAAAGGGTGCAACGAGGATGATCAGATATGCAAAGAGAAGGATCGATTGACACCAGTGATGGCCCAGCGGACTCGGCAGATGTTATACATTCCAACCAAAGTACCCTCCCCCTCCAAAATACTGTGCCCTTTACCTCGCAATAGGCCTAGGAAAAGGCGGGGCTAGACGATAAACCATCGTAAGGCACCCCATCAGGCAACGAGGTACTCCTCCGTACCTTACGAAATGTGATATATCAACCTGAAGCGGCTTAGCCTCGCACTGTGCGCTGTAAATTGACTTTCTGAGCTTTTGATGTGGACAGCTATACAGCCAATCATGACACTCGTAACTCTGATGAATAATACAATCTTTTTCTTCCGGTGGGGGTCTTGGCATCTCGGGCTCCCTTCGGGACGCCTTGGCGGAGATGTATCGGCCGAGGAGGCCACGCCGCGCGTCCGTGGAGATTAACTGCACACCATTGCGCACGAACGGGACAAGAGCTGCATGCCTTTGATCAGCGATTGAGTAGTTGGTTGCATACTCTAATGCTGTTTCAACTATACTGATACACGTACTTGCACACCATCTTAGCTCAGACGACACGCCTATCCTCCAGCGCAACGGTCCCCTTCCCCGTCACGGGTAAACCTCTCGCCTTAAGCTCTCGCTCAATCACCTTCCATCGCCCAATCTCCTCCTCCTTGTGGATCGGTGTGTATCTCCGCCCACGCAGCTCCACGTTCGGAAGATGCACCGCTTGATTGGCACGAAGCGTCTCCGCCAGCTTCTTCGCTTTAGGCTTCCGCACTAGATGTCCACATAACCCTCTCGAGTCTTTGATGCTGCCGATGTCCGGATCGGGGATGCGTCGGCCTGTTAGCTGCATGACGCGCTTGATTACCTGATGGCTCGTCAGCAAGCGTCTCCCTTTCGGAGTGGGAGTGAATCTACCGCAAATTTGAACTCGGGATCTGCCAGTGATAGACTGCGCCAGCTGTCATCCGCAGGTAGATATGCAGTGGGGTGTTCGTTCGGCGGTTCATCTTGAGGCTCCTCCTCAATCAAGTCGCCCAAGGTCTCAGCCTCATCCACAGTCTCCAATTCCTCATCTTCTTGTTCCACAGTACTCGAAGCATTCTTCACCTCTTCCAGGTCTTCTTGTTCCACAGTACTCGAAGCATTCTTCTCCTCTTCTTGTTCAACAGTACTCGAAGCATTCTTTTCCTCTTCCTCTTCCTCTACCTGCTCTTCATCAACGTACTCTTTCTCCGGCGTGTCCTCAATGAGTCTGATATCCTCCACCGGAGCGGCCTCTATGGGTACGACACGCTCCAGAATAGTTCGCTCCAGCTCCTCATCCTCAAGCTTGATGGTCATCTCCCCATCGTCCGATTGCCCAAACGTAGCACCCTGCGCGATACGATACTTGTAGCGTTCGTACTCCTCTGCGGAATCGTAGTCATCGCTATATTCGTATGCATCTCTCCTCACCAAGAGCGGTAGGTTTGCCTTTTTCAACGTCATGACCTCAACCAAGGCCCGATGGATGATGGAGACGATCATGTCCCGATCCTGTGCTCTGGTATTCTCCATGTATCTAGAACCAACAATCAGCAGCCGCATTCATTCGATGACAGTGACCTCCAACCCTTCGAATTGATGTTCCTCGTCCCATTCCTTCAATCCGTAGTTCGCCTGGCCAACCACCCTAATACCTTCAAAATTGTTCGTATCCAGGTCAGGCTCTCGCTCGGGTTGCTCAACCATAGCTGACTCCCCCGGGTTTTCTTCATCTGTAGGGCCCTCCTTATTTTTCTTCCCCCACCGTTTTTTCCTCAGCTGTTCGAAAGCTCCGGGTGCCCCATACGGGTTCGCCAGTCCGGGCGGTGTATCAGTGCCCCATATTTTCTTCCGCATCCGTTCCTCAAAAGAAGTGGAGCTTGCACTTCGATGAGGTGGGCAGGCCGTTTGGACGCGCGAGGGGGCTCTTCGTACCGCTGTTGATACTTGGCGTCGGCATCGGAGGCAGACGTAAGGGGTCTGTGACGAAGTTCGTCCAGCTATGGCTCTAAGCCGGGTTGTGGAGGTCATGATGATGGTTTGGCAATGGAGAGCATCCGATGTTTGAATGAAGACCCAGATATTTGCGCTAGCCGTAAAAGATCACAAGGCTTGGCATTCGTGATCGAAAATGCATTCACTTTGTACGCAAGTAGTATTGCAGGATTAATAGACAGTACGACACAGAGAGCACAATTCCATGCATGATTCCAGGGAGACATCATCATCTCAATTTGACCTGCTAACCAGGATTTCACTACCACCTTGATAATCACGCTTCCGCTTGCTGCCCATCAAATCATCAAGGGAATCATCACACTCATAAGCATTTCAGGTCAACTTCTCCGGGAACGGCTCCACACCGGATGTTGCAGCAACATGATCAGCCTCTCCTGTGGCAGATTTCTCACCGTGGCTTTGTGCCTTTGAGCATCCACTGCATGCGCACTTTCCCTCAGCACAAGGGCACGCTCCCGTGTTCCCGCCGCACTGACAAGTTGTTTTCTCGCTACCAGGGACATTCTGCATCGTCTTCTCGTTCTCAGACTTGCTGCCGCCATTACCCTTCCCGCTCTTCAAATCCGCTAGACGTCTGGCCTCGGCATGGATATCTCGGACCTGCTTATCGCTTTGCGTGTAGAAGCTGACAAGTTTTTGACCGGTTGGTGTACCCATCGCCTTCTCGTAGTATGAATTGAGAGTATTCCATCCGGCGAAAACCTTATCGGTGACACCGTAGCTCTGATCAATGCCTCTAGCCTTGTCGGTGGCCTTATATTTGGCGTCAAAAGATGTAAGTGCATTGGTGAAGCGGTTGGAGACGCCATGCTTGTTGTCGAGAGTAATAGCACGCTGAATAGCGTTATCGCTGATCACGTAGCCATGCGCAAGGTACTCTGCCACAATGCGTGAGCGAGGCTTGTCCTCTTGAGTGAGATCATTTGGATCGCGGGAGGCGTCTTCGGTATTTGTGCCGGCGAGCTCGCTGATACCAGCCGCGCTAGAGACTTGCACCTGGGAGCTCCCCAGCTGAGTGTTGTCGAGAAGAAGAGCTGTCTTTGCGGCTGTTTCTTTCTCAAAGGTGACTGTTGCGCTCTGAGGGCTGTCGGCGGACTCGGAGGCTGGAGTGACGGAGAGGGAGGTAATCTTGCCGCTGCATGGTGTTAGAGCAGGTGACTAACTATATTGGAGTGGACTAACCAGAAGCTGAAGAAGTCTCGTACTTCCTTCTCGCTGGTCTTGTGCCCAATGTTCTTGACCTAGAGATCAAAATGTCAGCCTCGAGGTCTTGAGGGTAGTATGCGCAGAAGCTTACGTGAACGACGGTAGAAGACATGGTGGGTTGACTTGTTTGTTAGGAAATTTGTGCTGTTTTGTTGCAAAACTATTAATTCGGGGTATCTTGTAGGTGAAGAGTGTTGATAAAGAATGGAAGAATTGAATAGAGGGGCGATTTGACCCACGTCATACCTGTGTGGCTGAGGCCATAAAAGGTGGCGCAGTTTGTCCTTGCATGGCGGAAGGTGCGCTTCTGCACAACCACGTTCAGCATCCTCGCAGCTATATCGCTCTTTCTCACGCTCTGAACATCCCAATCTGGTAATATCGGTATATCAGGTTGGCTACATAACGTCGACCGGGGACGGCGAACCCCAGGAGGGTCGAAGCTAGCTCCCCGACGTTCCGAGATGAATCCAATCTTGCGGAACAAGATCTTGATGATCACTCATAATGTTTCGAGTACATGAGCATCAACCGAGTAACGCCGTCCTCTACTACCATATGAAGCCCTTCCTTGAGCCCTAGAAGCCAGCATACGTCGCAGGCATGCCTCTATTGAGTATGCTCGAGACCGAGCTGATCCTCCAGATCCTGCTCATTGTATGCGACAGTCTTCTATCCTTTGATCTATGGATCCAAAAAGACTGATGAATATATAGCTTGAAGAAAATTCCCCTTCCTCACTTAGAGAGATCTCATACGTCTGCAAGCGACTGTACATACTAGCGCAGACTCTGAAATTTTCTACTCTTCCACTTACTTTTAGCAAAAGCTCGGTCAAGTCTACTGAGCGTATCATGACACATGTCTCACAAGACACGAGAGCCAGTGGATCTGTCCGAAAGATACTGATCCTCTTCTACACAGCCGACCTACCCCATATTCCAGATGCAGCTCGAAGAAGTTTCACACTGCTCATTGAACTATTGCCCCGCCTACGAGGTTTGAAGCACGTCCCCTATAAGGTAGATAACTCGTTTGCCATGAAAGGTCTTAATTTCCGGGAGAGCGATTTCGACCATGATTTTGGGATACTACCCACGGTTCTCAAGGCTCTGCACAAGCATCATCCCCGTTGCCGTCTGGGCGTCTCTTTGCCAGCACGAATGGATCCTGTATCTCCGCTTTCACCAGTCGCGAACTCTCCTTGCCTATACTCTTTGACAATAGCTATCCAAGATAAGCAGTACTTGGCTTGCGGAGAGCTAATCCGAATAGCTACTACTTGTACGAACTTGAAAGTACTAAAGATACTATCCTTTAACGTTACTATGCCATATAGGTGCCTCTATCTTGCCAGTCCAGGAGAAGGAGATGCTGTCATGCGTCTTGATAGCCTAGATTTAGATGGACCAATATTCTACCCTGGAGAGCATGAGTATGTCCGGACGAAGCAAGAAACTTCCCCTTTCGATTTCGTAGATCTTCCTTCCCTGAGAAGACTTTCTCTCACTCATTTCGAACACATGCTTACAATGCCATCAACATCCATCAATCTGCGTTATTTGAGCTTCAATCCGGCAAAGAATTGGGGTTCTGACCTCAGCGACAAGATCAAGGCACTACTTCCTACAATATTTGCGGATCAGAGACTTGAAGAGCTTTACTTGACTGGATGTACCGACGTTCTTTCCATTGTCTCAATGAAACCCCTCAAAGACAGCTTGAAACGCCTGAAGATTCACGAGAACGAAGACGAGTCTGCAACATGTGTACGACGGGTATTCTCCGCCGTAGAGATCCAAACCCTTGGAGAGACACTAACAAATCTGGAATACTTGAGTCTAGATGTCAACTATAATAGGGAATGGGTAAGTCACCAAGAATACCCTCTCCGCCGTGTTCATTCTACCCAAAAGCTAAGACTTCCCTATTGCACTAGCCATACGAAACCCTCTCAACGATATCCCGCTCATTCCCATCGCTCATCCACCAAGAACTGAGTCTCGAAATCAGCATATCAAACCGTTCGCAACCCCTCCACCCAGCAGCAACACTCACTAGCACCCTCGACATCTGGGCACATATCTGGAAAGAAACAGCCGCCACCCGCCTCGCCCTTCCCCACTTGATCCACCAGCCTCGTCTGCGCGCTCTGGACATCAACGCCGGCTCGTTCCGCCCAAAGTCCAGCGGATTCCCCCCCGGCCCCGATGAATGGAAGCAGTATGAGCAACGCGAGCAACAAACCTTCCGTGTACGACGGCATGAGCACGAGGACAAGGCAAAAGATGGTATCGCTACGGTCACGTCCGCGCAGGTCGAACAGATGGAAAGTAAACTGGGTATCGGAAGGGTGAGGATGTCGGTGCAACTGAGGATGCTAGAGGATGCGCGGGAGAGGGCGAAAAGCGGCGTTATGGGGGTATGGGACAGAATGCTGGATCGAAATGGGCCCGCCATACGGGATGTTATAGACAACGACTATGTGTTGCTCTTGATGATGGACAGTGTAATGGCTTGATTTGATGATAAGGAGCTTCAATTGTCGGCACATCACAAAAATCCCACACTTTCCTGAGAACTTCTCGGAACGGCAAATTGCAAGAATACCACACTCGGACGGCGGAGTACGAAAACACCCGGATACGTGAGCTCCTGAATAGCCCCGGGCCCAAGGCTAGCTACCTCAAGCTGGGCTCCCGGCACCATCAGAAGTCATTTCCGCATATGCCCTCGAGGCTGATGAGGGAGCGCTGAGCTCCCTAAGCTTCAGAGGTAGGGTCCCTCGGGAATCATACTAACAGTCAAGAAGTTCATGGCTCATGGTGAATACTAGCGTTCGTAAAGTCTACGGGCCTGCTGCTGAGGCGCCAGGGACTCCAGTGCTGGGGAATGATATGCGGGGTGGTGATGCGCCAGGGGGCCGAAGCGTTGGGGACTGATATATTCCGTGGGGGGCTGATGTGCCTACATTTAGGGCCTCTCAGGTGCTATTCCACAGTACTATCGTGGTACATCACTCGACGTCTTGTTCGAATATTACGCAACGTGCAAGGGGGACTTCACACAGTAATCCTCCCCTCTAGGTTTTCGAACCCTCCGTGAAAAACCCCATGTCGAAATCCGCATCAGCACACCTGATATCGCACCGTCATCGCCACAAAAAGCGACCACAGGATTCTCTGCCAACAGCATCGACTCCCAGCGGCGGCACCTTCAAAGGCCTGCGTACTTCCCATCCCAGTCACATTTCCTCCACCAACACTCGCACCACTCTGCCCCACACCTGCACCTGCAGTCGCCGCACTACCGATCCCCGCTTCCTCCACCGTAGTAAGCGTCAATACCTCCCCACCAACATGCAACACCCCACCAGCCTCCAGACTCACACTCGTCCCATCCACAACGACCCCACTCACACCCGGTTCGACCGTCTTCCCATCGACGATGAATCCGGTGGGATTGGGCGTGAACGTCTGCATTCCGACACTGAGGGCAGAGATAGCAGTAGCAGTAGCTGGGACGGGACTGAGGTTCAGTGTCCGAGAGCCTAATGTCAGTGTGCCGGAGGGATTCAGCGAGATGCTTGTTCCGGATACGACAGCTGCCGGTCCACCTGGTGCGATGCTCGTGCCGGCAATAGTGAAACCTTGTGGATTGGCGGCAAAGATTTGAGAACCGGCTTGTAACAATGGCGTCGCCGTTTGAAGCGAGGGTTCGAGGGTAGTGGCCTTGTCGCCGATGAATAGAATACCTGAGTGGTCGAGAGAGATTGCAGTGCCGGATATCGTGATTGAGGGGCCACCGGGTGATATCGTTGAGCTGGCGATTGGGAATCCTGTAGGGTTGGGGGTGAAGATTACTCCCCCAACCGTGAGGGGAGGTGTCGATGCGGTGAGAGTAGGTAAGATGTTGTACGTCTGGTCTCCAATAATCAGAATTCCAGAGGGTGCGAGGGAAATTTTTGTTCCGGCAATTGTGGCAGCTGGTCTGCCGGCGGAGATTGTTGTGCCTCCGACAGCGAAGCCGATAGGGTTGGGCGTGAAGGCTTGCCCTCCTATCGTCAATGCCGGGGGTATAATCGCGTCGCCTCCAGACTGCCCTGCGTTAGGGTTCCCCTGAGCGCCGTCGTTCGCTGCAGGTGATTTTGTATCTGGTGGAGAATTTGGCCCGAAACCTTGCATGATGAATCCTCCAATGTTTGGTTGGACTGGTGCTACTGCGCTGCCGCCGTTGCTCGCTTGTACAGCATCTCCTGGATTCGAATGTTTGCCAGGATCTGTATCGTCACCGTTCGAAGCCCCACCACTTGGCCTGGGATGACCCGCTGATTCATTTGGTTGATTTGGAGACGCGGGATTAAGACCTTGAGGATTCAGAGCGATGGTATTCTTCGGATCTTCTGCGCTGGTACCTTTACCTGGATCTCCATCCTGAGATTCCTTGTTGGGACCTGCTGCTGTACCAGGATTAGCTGCCGTGACAGGAGGATCACCTGCCAATGGCCCACCAGGCACCCCAGTCTGTAACGGCTGACCTGCTTTGGGCGTGTTTCCCGGTTGCGCTGGTGGACTTTCTTTTGGATCCGAAGGTGGGGGATCGACTGGCGATGGCGTGGGTGGATCGGGTGGAATGGGGACCATGCTCTGGGCGGGTGTAAGAACATGTGGAGGATCGAAAATGGCAAAATGATCGAGGTAAAGAGAAGATATTCCAGTACAAAGCGTTTCCCACAGCGGATTCAAAGTCATGACGTTCAATGGAGGTACTATGATCGGCAGCCAAGGAGGGCCAATTGTAGTGAACGTTCTGGTATTGCTCCCAGAGGTCGAAACTGAAGTTCCCACACCCCAGGTCGGGCATTCCACATCTATAATCTTCAGAGGCATGAAGGTACCGCCGACTTCAGGCAAACCGAATCCCATGAGTGGCGGATTGATTCTATCGCCTTGAGCGGTAATGGCTTCTTCATAAGTGGTCAAGCCGCCTATGGGTACGGCCACAAAAGGATTATTGACTTTTGAGCTGATCGTTCCGCATGCATCAGCAACGCCGACAGTGCCCAGAAACTCTAGATAGAAAGAAGGTGAAGTACTAGGGTGTTTCAGTATACATCGTAAATCCAAAGAGCTCTCACTCACAGTGTGTTTCCACTAACGATTGCAATGCTGCCGCTAGGAGCAAGGGATATGACTCGCCGAGCGAGACTTTTGGAGACTTTGCTTACGCCATTGGTGATGTTGGACCCCAAGGCATTCCTGCCCATTGCTTGGCAATCATAAGTGGCGTTCATTTCTCTAAAGTAATACAAACGGACTTCGCTGGCATCCACCGAGCAATCGCCACAGCATTCAAAAGAATCTCTATTCCAACCCCGCGTGAGGCCGTAAGGGATCTGTGGTGGATAGTTTCTGCCGACAACGTGAGTGGCTGTAGAGTCTTTACCCCGACATTCACTGAAGGTCCAGATGGATGTCTCCATGAGCCGATCGATTTGGCCATAGTCCATTCGATTATACGATCGACACTCAGGACTGCGACCAAAGGCCGGAAAACAGATGTCATAGTCTGTACCCACGCCCTGATGCCCCAACTCGCTCAGATAAGACGATTGCGAGGCAAGATATGAAGAGCATGGCATTACGGCAGAGGTGATCTGTTTATCAGTCCCTTCGGAAGCGACAGTGATAGGACCAAGCTGACAGAGCGGTCCATAGATGTCGCATGACTGCGTGACGTTGAATGGTATGATATAAGGGAATGTACTGTTTATGCTGGGCGCTATTGCGGAAACAGTATATCCTGAAGAATCAAGAACAGGGAAGCCATTAGCAACTGAGGGAGAATGCGGAAGGAATGCGGTGGATGCTCTTGTGGAATTAGAAGACAGACAAGCAGCGATATATAAATGACTGACGAAGATAACGAGTGACAAATCTCTCGAAGTAAAGCATGTCGAGAGCATTTTGTCAACAAGCTTTAGTAGGAGAGGGGAATGACAAAGTAGGAAATGGAAAAGTCAGATCACTGAAACAACATACCTATATCATAGCATTAGTCCTATCAAGGCTGTGCATCCCAAACATTCCATTTGGGGGCTAGCCTCAGCTCGGTACTTGGTAGGGACTGCATCTACTTGCACGCATACTGGACGAGGATACGAGCTGTGCCAAGACGGCAAGACCTGCATGAAACGGTGTGCGAGGTAGCAACAGAGCACGACAATGATTTTCATTGCTGCGTGCATAGCCGTCGGAGTTTTTGGATGAGCTCAATCTCGGAGGGCCGATGAAAAAGGGATGGTCGGCGAGAAATATGTTCCCCTCCTCGAGGATGTTCATCAGGCTGAATGTATGCAGGATCCCGTCGATGATGGAGCCTCTGCAGAGAACTCGTCGAAATTCCACTCCGCCGCATTTCGGCTTTTGATGATGAGGTCCTTCGGTGTGCAAAGTTTGACATTGAGAATCCCTCGTCCACTAGCACTTCATGCAATCAACAAAGCGTGTCGAGTCACGCCTCTGGTTTGCCTCATGCGTCTTCGTCAGCGATGATTCCGCGTGGCCTTCTTTTGCCTCGTTTCACCATGTGTTCCTTCTCAGCTTCAAGCATAGAGCGGCCGCAGATTGTGAAGAACCGAAGGGCGCGTTTACGCACATATCAGGGACGTGTACGCGACCTGACTGAAGCGGGTCAAGAGAAGACAGGGATTGGGGCAGAGGATCTGATTCACAGATTGCAGAGAGTCTCCATATCATGAGTCCATGGATGATATGATATATATTGAGCTTTCAAGAGCAAGGCCCACTCTATGAACCTGTTGCGGTTTTGTTCACACAGATGAAAGGCTTCCTGGCGTCATCGGAGCGGAGATACCATATTCCGACTCCTATCCCTTCCTTCCAATACGGAGGAAAACTTCCATGTGGAGTAAACATCACTGTTCCGTGCCAGCCTCATGTCTTCTTATATATAAAATTCCCGCATTATAAAGGCAGAATGATATGATATCGGTTTGGTCCAAAGGTAGAACTCGATGAACATGGACTTGGCACTTGGGCTGCTCAAGATAAACATTCACAAGGTCTTCTGAACACAGAGGACGGAGCAAGCGCCTGTTGAGAAAGTTCCTTTTATAACCTTCTCACTCGATGAGGTGCTCACAAACAGCCTTTGCATCGGCCACTAGTCCAAACACAATCCCGATGCGTCTCAGGATCCACAAAGAATCCCCACTCCGACGGTAGGTGTCTGGCTTGCTCGTGGTAAAAGAACACTCGCTCAAGGTGAGGAAACATGTCTATCTGAGCCAAGAGGTACGGCTTTGGTAGCTTGACCAATAGGTAATAAACTTGGTCAGACTCTTCGCTCCACTTCGATCCCCAACGGTCACGAAGGTCCCATTGCCGCGCTTCATTAATAACTGGAAGCTGGGTGGAGTCGTTCGTGAAGTTGAGGACTGGATTTTCGCGCCAAAAATGAATGTTACTCTCGTCGAGGATTGGATAATATCCGTGTAAAAGGCCTGGCATACTCTGCATCACAGCTCTGGATCGCCAATAGCCGTGTATCGGATACCGCTGCTGCGCACCATAGCTCGTTATCGGAGGTCGTTCACACAGAAGATCCATCTGCTCCAGACGTGAAAACAGCGCGGCCAGATTCAACATATGCTCATTCTCCCACCGAATGCGAATGTGACGCACGGCATCCAACAACCTTGCCCCAACGCCCTGTATTTTATTTCCCCTCCCGATCGTATCTACAAAAACCTCCATCCACTTGGTTCGCCGAAAATGTATTATCAGACTGCCATAGTATATTTCAGCAGCTTCTAGATAAAGCTGCCGACATGTAAAGGCGATGGCCAAGCGCGACGTCCCCTCCATAGCATTCGGCCAATCCCGTTTTCCCTCTTCCGGGCGGATTCCCTTGCCGCTTCTTGTAAGGCTTGGGGGGGGGAAGCGGTTACAGGGTTCGTCTATAAGGAAGCCAGAGTCTGTACAGGTGTCGGCTACTATAAGGTGGTAGATTTCGAGGCGGATTTCGGCCGGAAAGCTGAGGAAGGAGGGAGGACTGGAGGGGCTAAACAAGCGAACGTTAGCAGAAGGGAGACTCGAGTGCACGAGGTTGCAAATCTTTGGTCCCTGACTGCCATAGGGACTTGCTTTGATCGATCCGGTACGGTACCCGATGATCTCCAGACTGGCGACATTATGAGGATATGGACAGCGAAAATAAAGTGAGAGCGTTAAATTAATTTAGCGTGTAAGACCGTTGAAAAAGCTTGGCAGCATAAATGTAAATTTCACCCCCATTTCTACATGAAAATCTGTACCGTAATATATCATTATGGAATTGTTCTACGATAGTTACTTTATAAATACTTTATGTAGAAAGCATATATTACGTTTAATGAGCATCAACCAAAACACCCGAGAATCCCCTTCCTCTCCATATACACCCCACATACAATAACACCGCCGAACAGAATACTAATCATCATCATCAATCAACATACCATCTCTCAAAAGCAGCTCCTATCCCCCCAACCACCACACCTGCTAACTTCCACCCACAAACTACAACTCGCCGAGCTCATCTCAGCTCATCTCACACCTCCGAGCCACTCCCTTCCCTGCCGATCTCACAACAGAGTTGTCATAATCACTATATAGACGCCGCACCCCGATCTCCAACTACCTTAAATTGTAAGAGAAACAACAGCATCATTCCTCCTCCTGGCTTCCGGAGTATTCATACGACCAGCATAAGACGTGCCTGAATCCATCAAAGATGCAATATCAACCAAGATATGCCGCTGTGGACCATCATGAATTTATGAAACACTCACAATACATTACCGCTTCTCACAAACACAGCTCTATCTCCATAATACCAGCACCCCGCACATACAAAGCCCATCACGAAAAGCGCCACGACTTAGATCTGAGATGTGAATATTATCCTAGCTAGCCCATTAAACCGCGCTGGCGGTAGGGAATGGCAGTTTTTTAAGATCCATGTTGTATCTCCGATGATTGCTGAAGTGGAGCTCAAAAAGAAAGAAATGCTATGGCTAAGTATTTGAGTTGATAGTGATATTCGAAAAGAGAATTAAGGGCTTAAGCTGGGATTCGCTGTTCAATCATAGGAGTAAGAATGGGGTCGGTGATTATGGTGGGCGAGAATCGTCATTATTGGAGATTTAGCGATGTAGCTTTCCTAAGGGTACCTACTTGTGTATTCATTAGGGTTTTCGAGGTGGAAGATAGAACATGGTACTTGGTATCACGGCGATGCGTCAAGAATAGCTACTAATGAGAAAACTGAGGCTGTATCCAGAAGTCGCTAGGGTTTTGCTGTGGGATTGCGAATGTTAGAAGGTGAAAAGGGGCGCTGTATCATGCCGGTCGACATGTTCCTTCTCTATACTTAAGACGAAGGACATCTGCTATGCCAAGCAGTCTGAAATCCACGACCGAGACAGACGAGGGAAAATCAACATTTCGCATAGTGCACAAACGGCAGCTAGTAGTGTTTCAATCGTACGTAAGTGGGATGGATATACAGGTAGGAGGCGGAATCATGAGGAGGAAAGATACTGCTGCTGCTGGACAGGTAGACGGTAAGCTGTAGGAAAGACGCCAAATGCAAATCTACAGTCCAAGATTGAACTCGACGCCAACTGCAGGGCAAGACATCATTAGTATAGAAAGCTCTATGGGGGTATGTACCGGCTTACCATCAATATCGCGCGCTAGTACATCTGGATTAGCCAACGTCATCAACTCATCGTGGATGGAAGAGCCCCTTACCCATCTTCACCACCTTCGAAAACTGCACGCTCTTCTCCGCCGCGCTCTGCAGATCATCAATCGAGAAGATCTTCAAGCCAGACTCATTGATCAACTTCGCCGCCAACTCCATATTCGTCCCCTGCAACCTCGCAACGATTGGCGTCCTCATGTTCATACTCTCGACGACGCTAATGAGACCTTGTGCGATGGCATCGCACCTGACGATACCACCGAAGATGTTGACGAAGATGGCCGTGACTTTGGGATCGCTGGTGATGAGATCGAAGGCTTGCTTGATGGCTTGGGGAGTAGCGCCGCCGCCGACGTCGAGGAAGTTGGCGGGCGAGCCGCCGTTCAGTTTGATAATGTCCATGGTGGCCATTGCGAGACCTGCGCCGTTGACCAGGCAGCCGATATCACCGTCGAGTTTGATGAAGTTCAGGCCCGACTCTGCAGCTTTCACCTCATCTGCGTCCTCTTGCGTTTTGTCTCGCCATGAGAAGACCTCTTTCTGCCTGAACTCCGCGTTGTCGTCGAATGTCAGTTTAGCATCCATGGCCAGGACTTGGTGATCTGATGTCTCGCTTAAAGGATTGATCTCGATCTGCGTAGCATCTTTCTCCATGAAGACCTGGTACAATTTCTGAATTGTGCTCTTGGCATCTTCGATGCATTGTTCCGAGAACCCCAGATCGTGCGCAATATTCGTAGCTATCTCATCTGTGACACCTTTGTGAATGTCGATGTTCGTGGTAATGATGGCATCTGGGGATTCCTTAGCCACAGTCTCGATATCCATTCCTCCCTGTGATGAGGCGATGATAACGGGAGCTTGAGATTGGCGGTCCATAAGGATAGCGAGGTAGAATTCTCTGCGGGCGAATTTGCGTTCGCATATGTAGACGGCGTTGCAGAGACGACCTGCTGCGCCAGTTTGCTTGGTCATGAGTTTGTGGCCGATCATCTGGTCGGCGAACATCTTGGCCTCGGTCGGTCTAAGAGACGAAAGCAATCAGCCATCGCTAAGATCAACAATGGATTCGTGTAGACCTCGTACGAGTAGATGACCCTCACTCCACCCTTGAGCCCATTGTCAAAGGTGCCCTTCCCTCGACCGCCGGCAAGGACCTGTGCCTTGATGACCATATCATCGCCACCTATATCGAATCAGCTATTTTTTTTATTGCCCTCCCCACGCGGTTGCTCCATACCGATGTGCTTAGCAATCGTCTCTGCTTCTGCTGCCGAACGAGCGACCTCTCCCTTTGGTACACCAATGCCATACTGCCATTCGTAAGCCCCATCCTCCCCACACACCAACATATCCACCTACGGTCTTCAACAGGTTCGCGGAGAGGTATTCGTGTATGCTCAGCCACCGCTTCTGCGATACAGCAGAGCTTCGACCAGGCGTGTCCTGTCATCATTGTCAGTCCGTGGCCTTTCTATCACGATGGTTAACCAACCTTCGCAGCCCTAAAAGCAGCAGCCAATGGCCTACTGCGAGCTATCTTGTACATAATTGCAAGCACACCCGAAGCAAGTGCTTGACTGCCGCAATGTTGAATATTTAGGAGGGGGTGTTTGGGCCTGAAGATAGCTTCCAGGCCCGGCAGGTTCTTTAGCGTATTCAAGACTCTTAATAAACCTTGGCGCTCAACGTAGAAAATTCCCCCCCCTATTTTATATATAAAATCCTAAATTAATTAGCTATCTAGATATTTCCTATTTATAATATCTTAATTTATTAAACTTAAAGTTATATATAATTCTTATAATTATATCTTTAACCGCGTATTATACTTATTTTATAAGCTAGCTTAATTTACTCCTTATTACCTTAAATACTATTAACCCTTATTTTATAAAGAATATCTTATAAGTAAATTATACTATAAAGGAGGAGGTTAATAGAGTTATTATAAATATAATAAGCGCTAGTAGTAGATATAATAGGCGTAGTAGGCGCGGTAGGTAAGGTAGTAGAAAGACTAAGAAGAGAGGTACTTATACTAGTAATACTATTAATAGCAATTATACTTTAATAAATATATAGGTATTAGTTAAGAAGTATATAAAAGTAGTAGTAAAGATATAATAAATAAGTTTTACTTAATAGGATACTTATAAGGGTATAATAGCTCCTCCTTCTAATAATTATAAGATCTTTAATAATAATTCTACTTCTTATAATAAGATTAATAATATACTTATTAAATAACTAGATCTTTTACCTTTACTAGGGCTAGTATATCTTACTTAAGGCCTATTATAAGGTATATCTATTTAGGACTATATATTAATAAATTAGATTATTAATAAATAATAAGCCCTTAATTATAAGAAGTAAAGTTCTACCTTTAAGGAGGAGGTATCTAATAAAGTTAATAACCTTAATCTAGATAATAAAAAATACTTATAAGAGGAGATTAATTATAAGGTATAATAGATATATTCTTATTAATATAATATAAGAGTAGTCCTTTAGAACCTTATTAATACTAAAAGTAACTAATTATAACCTAAGTAATATAAAAAAATTAGTAATAAAGAGTAGTTATAAAATAATTTTAATATAAATAAAGTTATAAATATTATTTATAAGTAGCTTAATCTTAATTATATAAAGGAGGAGTTAGCTTTTATTATTATTAGTATTAAATCTATCTACTTTAAAGCTAGCTATTAATATATCTTATTAGCTAATCTATCTATAAAGGAGTAGGATAAAAAGGTAGAGCTTATATTATAAGAGAAGTAGAAGAAATATATTTAGAAATAATTAAAAGTTAAGATTATTATTATTAATACCCTTTTACTTAATTAACTTCTATCTACTTTAAAGAGACCTACCTTTAAGGTTAATACTATATAGAAGTCGCCTAGGCGTAATTATAAAATATAAATAATTAATTAAGAAGTAATAAAAGTATATTATTATAATATAAATAAGGCTATTAATAATATATTAAAAAAATTATATCTTAAATAATATTATAAAGATAAATATTATAATATTTATCCTAGTAGCTTCTACTTTATTACTTTTAATAAGAAGTATTATACCCTTAATATTAAAAAATAAGAGGTATAATTATAAGCTATTATTAATTCTGATAATAATACCTTTATAAATTAACTACCTACCCTAATATACTACTATCTACTTAAGAATTAAGGTAAGATAATTATATATAATAAGAATTTAATAAAGTATAAGAAATATAAAGAAAAGAAGAGTATATTAGAGTAAATAATAAAAATTATAAGTAAGATAATAAAAATAAAAATAACCTAGTAGATATTTTAACTAGTATAATAATAATAAAAAGTACCTTTATAATAGCCTAATTAAGTACTAGATTAGTAATATTAGTATTAGCCTCTATCTCCTTTACCCCCCTCTTAGTATTAGCTACCTATTATATCTTATATCTACTAACTAATTACTCCCTCTTTAACTCTTATATTAACTCTTATATTTAAGCTACCTCTATAACTATTATAGGTTTTATAACTACCTTAGTAATATACTCTACTAGCCCTTATATCTAGTCTAATTAGTACCTTAGAGCTAGAATAGGAATAGGTTATAGAAGACTATTAGTATTAAAAGAAGATAAGAGTAGTATTAGAAGGGTTAAGAGCTATACTAAAAAGGGTATAAGCTACTATTAAAGGATAGTTCTAGTATACTAAGTACCTTATAATTATAGCTAATATATCTATAAACCTTTATAAATATATAATAAAATTATAATTATTATATATATTAATAATAGGGTTTAAGAAGGATGTAAAGGCTTTTAAGGCTATATTCTATAATATATATTAGACGGCTAGGTATATAATAGTAATATAAGGGGGAGGCGGGTTTTTACTAGGTATATAAGAAGAGTATTTACTTAAGAAAGGCTATTAACCTCTATTAGGTAATTAAGTATATATCTAATAAGGTATATAATTAATTATTTTAGCTTTATAAAGTTTATCTAAAGTTAAGATCTTATTATCTTAAGGGGAAATAATTTATAAAAAAAGGGTAGTTAATTAAAAAAAGTACTAGTAATAATATTATATAATTACTATTATAAGTATTATAAAGATACTTAATAGGGGTATTTATATATTATTTATATACCTTTAAGTAGATATAGTATATTCCTAGTATTACTATTAATATAACTAGACCTTACTATTACTTATCCCTTTTTTCTACTTAGAATATCTTTATAAACTTCTTTATAAACCTTTCTCTTATTATATCTAGAGAATACTAAGATTCTACCTCTTTAATAAGTTATATTACTACCTTAATTATATACTAGAAGAGCTTATTAAATAGGTTCTTCTTTAACTTTTAGAGATTACTCTTTAAGTTCTTATTAAAAAGCTTTATAGTCCCCCTTAAATTAATATCTATTACCCGCGTATTTAAAGTACTTTATAATAAACTAGTTATACCTACTTTCCTTAATAATAAATTAAAGAAAGTTATTAAAGTCTCCTTAAAATAGAATTTATAAATGTCGCTAATACTATTATATCTATATATTAAATAAACTAAAAGTAAGCTTAATTAGATTATAATCTAATAAGTAAGGTAGAAGAAATTTAATAATATAGCCCCTTACCTCTATTATATCTTTTATATAAGGCTTAAAGTAGATACCTAGATTATCTAGGTAAATAATACTTCTTAATTAAGGGTAGGAATTATAGTATAATAATAATTTATTTAAGATTTATAAGTAGAAGTTATCTATATTAAAGTATCCTTTATAAATACTAGTATAAGGTATATATCTATTAATTATATATACTATTAGTATACTTTATATATTACCTCTTCTTATATCCTTACTCTATTATAATAGTTTATTAATTAGAGTATAACTTATACCTTACTAGCCTATCTATTCCTTAAATATTAATTTATCTAAGAAATATAATTATTCTACCCTTATATCTATTATAAAGGCCTATTATTATATATATAATTATTTACTCTATAATCTAATAAGTTATATTAAGTAATAACTTAGCTATTCCTCTTTTAATAAGTAAGATATAATAGGTTAAGAGATAATAAGACCCTATTCTTCTTTTAGAAATACTACTAGTTTATCTTAGTAGACTTATAAATATTATTTCTAATATTCTAGTAGAGCTTTCTTTATTATAATATAAATACGCTAGCGCGGCCCTAATTATTATCTTATATAAATAATAGAATAGTATTTTTATAATTATTATTCCTATTTATAAATTATATCCTAGCTATAGTATATCTTATTAATAATAGCGGGGGGCTATTAGTAAAAAAGAAGGAGCTTATTAGTTAAAGACTAATTATAGGTAGAGATAAGATAATAAAGTATAATATAAGAGGGAAGACTTAGTATTAATATATTATATATAGCTTTAGTTTTAATAAATTAAAATATTATAAATAGGAAATAATTAAATAGCTAATTATTATATAATTTTATATATAAAATAGGGGGGGGGGGATTTTCTACGTTAAGCGCCAAGGTTTATTAAGAGTCTTAAATACGCTAACTGCCGAGCGTACCAAGCCCACCAATTCACTCCCAAACTACCCATCCAACCCAAACCCTCACACAATGCCCACCCCAACCCTCGAAACCTCCACCTTCCTCAACAAGACCAACCTCCTCCTAGCCCAAAACCAGCGCCTAGTAGCATCATGGCTCCCCCCCAAACAAAACCAAGTCCCCTCAGCGCACCAAAAACACCAACACCAAAACCAACCCGCCCGCTCAAGTGCAGAAATCGACCTCGAAAAGCAAGAGTTCTTCCAAACGCCAGTACCAGAACTGTGCGTCTACTATCCATCTACATACAGAACGGGGGAAAATACATGCTGGAAAGAGGCCCAGGCTGATTGATATGAGTGAGGTAGATTTGGCATCGGTGCGAAAGTGCCCAAGGACGGCGAAGTGAGAAGGGAGAATCTGTCGTCCAATGACAAGCTGCGGAAGCAGTTATTAGGGAAGGACTACGTGAAGAAGCTGAAGAATGGGACCAAGGCCGCTACGACTTTGGGATCGGGACCGTGGCAGGGCGGTAGCAAGCCAAAGCCAAGTTCGGTACCTACGAAGCGTGCCGCGGATGATGATGATAGTGAGGATGAAGGGGGACGGTCGTCGCTCGGGAAGACTGTGAAGGGGACTGGCACCAAGGCTGGGTCGAAGACTGCCGAGGAGGCTACGTTGGAAATCAAACAGATGGACGGAGGCGGCTCGGAGGCGGAGACGAAACCTCTGAAAAGACCGAGCAACTACCTAGACGAGGTACTAGCGGAGCGATCGCTGAAGAAGCGGAAGAAGAGCAAGAAGAGGAAGAAAGCACAAGTAATCGGTGGAGAAGCCAGTGACGCTAGCTAAACTACCCTGAATGCGAGTCCCTCGTGCATCATGCTGCTGCCCTTGACAGCGTCCATTCATATTCGCAGTCTGTCGACAAGTTTCCCCCTTCTCGATGTCCTCTCCGAGACACAGTCGATCGAGTCCCCAAGTCTGTCCGGGTGGTCAAAACTATATGCCCAAAGGAGCCGCCAGTGGTCGATAAAGTCATGTTCTCGCACCTTGGTTCCCGCATTGCATATCAGCAGTTCGATTTTCTCCTGTACTTTCCTCAGCTGGCGCTTGAGATTGAGGTCCTCAACGTCGATCCTCTCGAATTTCCTCCTGAACTGCTCCACTGAAGCCCTGAGGCTAGCAGTCTCGCGTTCGCGTTTGAAACGCTTGGAATCGTGACTCATTCGGTGGAAGTAGCCTTCGCCTTCATATCGTTCTCGACGGCAGCAAGTATCCGAGATGGGATCGCGCATATGGTATGCCGAAGGAGCCTTCAAGTACGGGGCGATCATAGGTAAGGGCTTGTCCTGCGTCAATTCGGTTTGCATTGCTCGGAGTTTGTCCATTTGCGCCAGCGCAAGATCTTGAACAAACAGTCGGTGCAATTCGCTTGATCTCATCTCAGCCAAGAACCGATATCTAGGCACTTCCCATACATAAAAGTCAACCCACAGGCGCCTCAGTTGATCATTACTGGTAGTGAAATTGTACATTCTCTTCGTACAGCCCAAAGGAATGTTGTACTTAGCAGATCTGTCAATGAGAAAGTCTAAGACCACGTTCTTGAGCACAGTCATCGCATAGGCTTCTCCCAGGTAATACAGCTCAAGGAGCTGACGGAAGCCGCACTCTCTTTCCCCTATATCTGTGAAGCGATTGTGGTACAGCCAATGAACGAATAGCTCTATGGTTTTGGCTTTGATGTGAGGTATCTTCTCTGCTGGAGAGAGCGTAATCATATTGTCCTTCGAGTGAAAGCAAGAACTGTCATGGAGATCGGAAACTTCGAGGAATAGATGCTCATGACATATAATAGTCACGAGGTTCTTGTTGCCCTCAATAGCTATTCGCATGATTCGTTGGTAATCGCTAAGCTCTGCATCAGCTTATGCTTCCAACGGCGTATTGGAAGAATTCACATCGGTGGCAGCTCATCGGGAGACACGAGCTGAGAGTTGACAGCTGTTGTGGCAGTCGACCAGGTTTTCTTCCGTTTCTGGCCAAGCTCTGGTGAACTTGAACGAGCATAGACCTGGTTCTCGAAACGCAGACGTTTAAGTCTTGTTTTATTCTCTATCGGATCTCCATCGGGGCTTCGCTTCTTGGGGCGAGAGGCATTACTCGTGTCTAGATGACGGTCCAAGAGTAGAGCGTCGATCTCGGTCAAGTCTGAAACATGACTAGAGAAAGTCAGCAATGCTGTGAGTTATTCAGGCATGCATTGCTGTACGTGACAGGCTGGTTGATAGTCTCTTCATACGATTGTGTTTTCGTCTCGGCTGAGCGTCCCAAAAGGGAGAGGTCGAGAATGGGGCTGGAGGAGCCTCGAGGTTGCTTGTTGACATCATGGTCTAGCGCGCTTGATATGTATGGATGACGAATTGTTGCGGCGATTCCATTCGACGGTGCCATAGGCTGCTTGGCTTTTTGTGGTCGTCTTATTAACCTGCCATTGGGAGCGATCGATAGGGTGGACGGATTGAGCGGCGCAAACATCGAAGAAATTGAAGAGCGCAAGGAGGCCTTGTCCATTCAGCACTCTTATTATGAGCCTGGCCCTAGGGGCCATTGTAACCTACTGCTGGGTCCGATCCGGGCGGAGTACTTCGAGATTTATGGAGTACTGCAGGGCTCACCGGCCTATTCTCCATCAACAGGGCATTCTCTTCCTCCTCGACTGCCACGACCAATTGCTGCTGCTCCTCGTCTGCGCCGCCCTCGTGGTGGATGTCATCATAGTATGCAAAAGGACTAGGAATATACTGCTGCTCATGAGACCCTTCAGCATTTTGAAGGAGGGAGTCAATCTCGTGCTCTTGCGAAGGTGGGGATCCATTGTTGAGTGTCGACCCGCTGAGGCCAGAGCTAGGAGAGGAATCGTCAATGTTGTTGGCATCTGGCTGGGTGCTCAGATTACCATCATGTAGGATTGGCATGACGAGTGAGAGTAATGATAATTAGTGACATGATTTTCGAGTGGTGGGATTGGAGGATGGCAACGTCGAAGATTGAGGTAGGAGCATTCGTCTGCCAAGCCAACGAGAGAAGAGGGATGTCCAACCAATAATGGTCGATTGTCTCAGCGCAAAGGGAGCAGCGACCCTTGTGGACATGGAAGCCCCGTCACATAGACAGAAAAGGAAACAGGGTCCAAGTCTGCCTTGGTTTTGCCTTCATTCATAACATTAGCTTTTGGTATTCCATACTTGTAGACGAAGATATGAACAACTTCAAACCTCTATCTAGATCTCTCATAAATGGCCAGGATTAGATCGCTATACTTATATAATCTCAGATGCTCAAGATTGGCGGCCGTTTCATGCTCAATATACAGGTCTATACAACTTGCGAGGCGTAAATTTTCACTGCAATCGCTTCCTCTTTCCGTCATGTCCATAATCTTCCTCATCTCTTTCAGCGGTCTCGGCGGGGTTCAAGAGTGAATGGACGTTGCTCGCCATACTCGATCGTCTCGTCTGTGGCGCGGAGTCAAGATGTCTTAATGGGAATTTCGACCCACCGCCGAAAGGATTGGGATTGGACCAATGACTGTCTATGCTCATTGATGAGGGGGCAGTATCACTGTTGGTCAATGGAGGGGTTGTCAGGTGTGAGCTGGACGACTTGCGAGGCGCACCCAGTTCGTATGATGCAAGTTGCTCTCGAATATGCTGATCGCCCGAGATAGGTGCGTGTACTGGGGAAGACGGCCAGTGAGACGATGATTGACCGGATGTCATTGGAGACTCGTGGCTATGAGGCGGCCAGCCGTGCACGCGGATGTCTGCCGAAGTGTGCCGGCGTCCCATATTAGGACCTAAAGGCTCTTGTACCACAGATAAAGGATGCTGAGAAGCGTGCTGTGATATTTGAGTCGCAGTGTGCAGAGGGCGGACGTAATTTGACATAGGATTGGCGGTCCCAATAGAGCCGTATCGACGTTGGGGCATTGGTATGGTATGTTGCGTAGCTGGTGCTGGAGGGCGGAAAGTGGTCGGGCGGGGAGGAATGGCATGTAGGGATGGGCGGCGCTCTTCGTTTGGAAATTGACGTGGCGATACAGGCTCTGTGTTCAGACCCATGTTCGAGAAGTAAGGCTGTTTACCGGAGAGCAGTGACTCGTGCGGATCCTCATGGTTCCGAACCATATCGAGCTGCTGTACAATGTCTCGCTCCAGATTGGAAGCTTACACAAGTCAGCACGAACACTAAGCAAATCAGTAGCCGAATTTACCATCACGCCTCACTGAGTTGTCTGGATCTGGAATCATTGACATGACTAGATGCGACATGTCGAGGCTCCACTATGGGCGATTAGCGAATCATCCCCTAGAGTATAAAGCTCGCTTACATGATGACACTTTACCAGGCTGTCATTCAGGGCTTGGCATTTCGCGCTGAGGGCTGTATTACTCTCCTCTGTCCGCATGAGTCTGGAGTGCAAATCATATAGGTTATGTTCCAGACTCTGCAGCCGAGCTTCGCTGGGATCCAAAGCCGGCTCAACGGGGGTGCCAGGTTGTGACACGCTCGGCTTGTGAGGCGCTGAGAACGAGTCTCGGTGTATCAAGGCATGCCTTGATGCACGCCTCTTTATCTCGCGTAGTCCGGCCAGATCCCCCCTTTTGAAATTCCCGTTCCCATGTTTGAATTCCCAGAGCGTAGACTCCGGAGAGCCAGTGTGGAACACGTCGCTAACTATGTAGAGCATCAGTGGAACCTCGCTTCGTCTGTTGCTCTATAAATTCCGCACCTTTATGAAAGCCGTACATATTCAGCTGGCGTACGAAAGAGGAGACATTGGTATGCTTGAAATATTGGCTGAGACTCGTTAGCATTCGTTTAATGACACGGACATGTTTCGATATCAATCAAGACGCACGATAGAACTTTGGAAAAGTCAGCCGACGGCGACATGACGAAGCTCTCGTTATTGTTGGACCAGGCTATCAAGTTTGAGATGCTCGGATCTTCCAGCATACTGTTGCATTGTCAGTAAATTTACAACAGATGACACTTGGTCGACTCACTTGTATAATTTGTGTATGAAAGCGGTCTGTACCACCTTCGGCTGTTGGGAGGACGTAGCTGCTGCAGCACTCAACCCATTCGCAGCTGGCCCGTTCTGACCGTGTGCAGCTTCCCCATATACCCCGTTGACGCTTCCTGTGGGGTCCAACTCTGGACTACTATTCATTGGCGGTCCCATCGTCGCTGAGCCAGGGGGGGTCATGTCCATAGACTCTCCGAGTGCGCGCTCGCCGGACTTGGTAGAGGAGGGCAGAATAGGTATGTTTCGATGACCCCCATTGTGATGAGGGTCGCCAGGGAATGAGCTTCCGCCCATAGCCCCCGCTCTGCAGAGCAGACGGCGAAGGCTTTCTCGTCTTCCTCGAATGTGTCCACTTCGTCCAGATTCGTAGTAGATGTAGATGTTTTCCTACCACATAGACATGAAAGTCTCAGAGCTATTGAACAGCCAGGGACATCTGAGCGAACGCGGAAATAATCTCTGGAAATTGGGATACTCCTCTTATGTGTAAGACAGAATGGCAGTCGTAGGAACAACCCGACAGCGTCTGGCGTAGCAATGGTAGACGGAGTGTGAGGGTAGCTGTTGACGGCGCTAGGCCCAGATTGCCTTCCTTTCGTTTGTACTATCCGCGCAGGAGAGGACCAATAGTAGATAGAGGGGCCTCAATAGTGTCTTACGTCTGACTATTCTCTCTGTCAGTCAAGGAACCAGGATCCCGAGAGATTCAGTAATATGCTTTATCTGGACATCTGCAGTAGTCCGTACCTGGACCAGGGCTCCGGGTTCCCCACTGACACGACAAGGTTCTCGCTTCGCTGATGCCGCAGTGCTCAATTGGTGCGAACTTCGAGCGGTTGGGACGTTATCATATCACGTACATGAGCTTCCGTAGTCTGACAGCTCGCGGATGATCCAAGCTCAGGAGATCGTCGTTGGGCACCAGCGGCGGCTGATCGTCTCAATAATACGCCGTGTCAGCGTCATGCAATCTTGGCCAGGTATCACTCTTGGATCGCAGAACATGCGAAGGTACAGTTTGGCGTTGTTGGGAGAGTGATTGAGCAACGTTGTCGACGTCGGTAAAATCGATGTCGGAGGAAAGCGTCAATTGGCGATTAGGATCCAACCACAATCCCACGAGGAAAGCAGGGATCAGCGAACCCGCTAATGCACGTGATACTGTGAAACGTACAATTGCATAATTCATTACTTTATCCAAGTTCTATAATATAAGAGTCCATACTGGACATTCACGCTAGAATTATCCTGTATAGGTCCAAACTCATCCTATACCGGCAAATGCCGCAGAGCCTGTGCTTGGAACAATTCTATCATGAGCCCGAGGATAGTGCGAGCGGAGCTCGGAGATCGACATGGTTCAAATCAGGAGACATTGAAACCACAGCCGGAGCTGAAGTCCACGACCCCTTATGATATCCTGCTTTGCTGACACAGTGCCGGCGATCGAGGAGCGTTCATGCTTGGTAGGGGTTCCGACGGTAAATCCATAGACCGACTCCCCACAACGACTGGGCGAGCGAGCTATGATTGGAGCTGCCGTTTTCGGGCTATGAATCTAGTGCGATCAGTGAGACTTCTAGCTTCAAACCAGTATCTTGGTCCAGGAGGAATAAGACTTTGTTGTGGCAGTCGAGGACCACCACTCATTGTTTCTGATACAGCTACCTTAGGCATGGAGCGTAGTTCGGATTTGTTGGCGATTGCCTTTATCTAGCTACCATTCCGTCCATCAAGCCATTGCAGAGACGGATTTGACAGTTTACCAATATCATTGGCTATGATGTTGAGACAACCGCAAGAGCAGTTTCAATCGTCTATGAGGTCCGGTCATTGAATCAATTTCGAGAGGCCAGCAGTAGTGGGAATGGAATGTTCTGCACATGCTATTTTAGTTGGAAACTGCACGGTCGTTCATTCATTCCTCACTGGCCTGTCTCACTATCAAACCAACCGCTGAATGCTTCGTCAAAGAAGACTGTGTCACAATTGACAATGCCAGGCAATGTTGGAGGAGGCACAGAAATCAAATGACAAGACGACTCATATCTCTTACTGTATCCCATATCCTGGCAAGGCACTCGTCTCAGGGGTTTTTACCGAGGTAGAGAAGAGACGAGTGCTAAATTCGCCAGGATATGGGATACTATCGGCCAATTCAAACCCCACCTACCGCGAGATATAGTCTCTCCAGCTGAGGCCTGAACCCTTGCAGGGTATGTTTGATCAATATCGCGACTGTATTCCCATTGAGTCCCATCGACAATACCCTTTGCCCGAATCATTTTCAGTTGGATAGCTTTCCCACATTACCCACTGGAGGTTTGTATGAACACCTGCCATCCATCAAACAGCAGTTCGTACTCGTCAAGGTCGTCCCACTTGCGTAGGTCTAAGCATAATTCTCCATTCCGTCCAACAGAAACAGACAATTCCCGGGTGATAGACGAATGTGAAATACACGAACTTCGAGAATATTACGACGCTGTTAGACAAGGTTCAGACGATAGCGTAGTAAAGTATACATTTGCGGTGATGCTGCGTAGATGTTCACTATAAACTAGGAAACATCATTTCGCGGACTTGGCGGCTCAAATTAGAATGAGTCCTCTCATGGTCTTCAATGTCAGGCCGCCGTAAATGTCGCTCCGATCGTACATGTCCATGTCTTGGCCAATGAGCTGGCCCGGCATCATATTGAGGTTGTTGAGATAAACTAAAGATCTTACGTCGATGACCGCAGCCTTATCTATCACGTGATCATTCCCGGGCGATCGTCGTGAGAGCCTCGACTACAACACTATGTAAGGTATCCAGCATCCCACACCATACCATGATTCTGCACCGGACTCCAAAGGGAGTCGAGCTACATGACTTTCTTTGCACCCTATCTTAGAACAGCCTGGCTCCCCTGCAGTTGAGTGGGAGGGTTCCGACGCATCTGGGGCTATTAAAGGCTACGACTGCGCCATGGCTCAACGTGCGGTGGATGCCCTCAATCCAACGTTCGCAGAGCTCAAATCCAAGAACGAAGAGGTCAGGCTGCGGGCCTCATATGACCTCCGAAGCTTGGTGATCGCGGCACATAGAGGTGAAAAGCTCAAGGCTAGCCCCAACATGTATAAGCTGACACTTTTCATAGACCTCCCCTCCGATCAATTTTTAGAATACTACAACAACGTCAATCACCGCATATCCCAGCTCGTTGTTCAAGGCACCGATACGTCGGAGAAGATTGGTGGTATCTTAGCTATTGAGCAGCTCATCACCTTCGATGGTGACGATGCCGCCCAGAAGACTATATGGTTCTCTAGCTACGTTCGAGCCGCTTTACGTAGCAACGACCTTGCCGTGCTCATCTACGCAGCTCGAGCACTAGGTCATCTGGCCATACCTGGAGGTGCACTCACGGCAGAGCTTGTGGAAGCGGAGGTTCAATCTGCTTTGGAATGGCTACAGTCAGATCGCCAAGAGGCTCGACGGTTCGCCGCAGTCCTAATCATTCGAGAGCTCGCCAAGAACTCACCGACTTTGCTCTACGCCTTCGTCCCCCAAGTCTTCGACTGTATCCTGGTGGCTTTACAAGATCCTAAGGTGCTTATACGCGAGACGGCAGCTGAAGCAGGAGGAGCCTGCTTTGAGATCATCGCTGCCCGTGATGCTCATCTTCGGCAGCAATGGTTCGATCGAATATACGATGACGCTTTCCAGGGGTTCAAGTCACAGAATCCAGACACCATACATGGCTCCTTACTCACAATCAAAGAGCTCCTTCTTAAGGGTGGAATGTTTATGCAGAATCACTATCGAGAGGCATGCGAGATCACACTTCGCCTAAAAGACCATCGAGAGCCTCGAATCCGTGCTCTAGTCGTGACGGTCATTCCAATACTGGCGGGCTATGCACCCGAGAACTTCTCAGGGCCCTATCTTTACAAATTCATGACATTCCTGCAGGGTCAGCTCAAGAAGGACAAGGAGCGTAATCCAGCCTTTATCGCGATTGGCAGAATCGCAAACGCTGTTGGTAGTGCCATCGCGCCCTTCCTTGACGGTATCATCGTTTTCGTGCGAGAAGGTCTGAGTGTCAAAGCGTAGGTTCACCCTCACGATACTTGTACACATGCTTATCACATCCCAGACGTAATCGCCTAGGCATTGATGAGGCACCAGTGTTCCGTTGCCTTAGCATGCTATCCATAGCAATTGGCATGGCCCTTACCAAGTATATGGACGCTCTACTCGATCCAATGTTTGCCTGTGGTCTTAGTGAAGCCCTCACGCAGGCCCTTGTCGACATGGCTCACTACATCCACCCTGTGAAGCCGAAGGTTCAAGAAAAGCTTCTCGATCTGTTGAGCATCGTGCTATCAGGACGTCCGTTCAAACCTCTGGGATGTCCCGAGAACAGGCTTCCACCTTTGCCCGCTTTCGCCAAAGATTTCTCAACGGTAGCTGAGCGTGGAGATCCCGAGATCGTCTTGGCCTTGAGTACCTTGGGTAGCTTTGACTTCACTGGTGAGCCCGATCCATAATCGCGTACGGAATCTTTCTTGCCCCCAGAAGTGCTAATCCTTCAAGGTCATGGCTTAAATGAGTTCATCCGGGATGTTGCCATGAAATACACCGACTCGGCCAATCCCAAGGTTCGAAAAGCCGCAGCTCTCACGTGCTGCCAATTATTCGTCCAGGACCCCATAATCTATCAGACAAGCTTCAACGCCATCCGAGTTGTAGGGGATGTGATCACGAGGCTACTAGGTCTAGGAGTTGCAGATACCGATCCTGACATTCGCTGCACTGTGCTTCTCGCCTTGGACGAGAGATTCAACAAGCACTTGTCAAGGCCGGAGAACATTCGATCTCTATTCCTTGCTGTCAATGACCCGAACTTCGAGGTTCGACAAGCCGCGATCATTATTGTTGGCCGTCTTACCGGCATCAATCCAGCACATGTTTTCCCTACCCTGCGGAAGACCCTTGTCAACCTTGTCATGTCGATCAAGAACTCCAAAAACGCAAAAAGTCAAGAAGACGGCGCCAAGCTTGTTGGCCTGGTCATTGCCAACGCGTCGAGACTCGCCAAGCCTTACTGCGACACACTGGTCAAAGTCCTCCTACCTCAGGCGAGGGACCAGAACACTTCAGTGGCTGCGACGACCATTACCGCGATCGGACAACTTGCAATGACTGGGGGCACCGTCTTGGAGCCATACATTCCTCAGATCATGCCAATCATCGTTGAAGCGCTGCAAGATTTGAGCTCCCCACGCAAGAGAGACGCCGCACTTCACACCCTTGGCCAGCTCGCCAGCAATTCTGGATACGTGATCAAGCCATACACTGATTTCCCTCAATTACTCGATCTCCTAATCAACATCATCAAGACCGAACAGCAAGGTTCATTGCGCAAGGAGACCATCAAGTTAATGGGTATTCTAGGAGCACTTGATCCCTACAAGCACCAACAAATCTTGGACACATCACCGGAAGCTCGCTTGAAATACGAGGCCGAAACAGTATCAGATGTTGGCCTTGTTATAGACGGGATCACGCCCTCCAGCGAAGATTACTATCCGAAGATCGTTTTCACCACGTTGACGCAGACTATTCTTGCAGATCCCTCACTGTCTCAGTATCACTCGGCAGTCATCGAGGCTATTGTCAATATCTTCAAGACCTTGGGACTCAAGTGTGTGCAATACTTGCCTCAGATCATACCGAGCTTTGTTACGGTAATTCGCTCAGCACCTTCTGGCAAGCTCGATGCATACTTCAACCAATTGTCTATCTTGGTGTCTATTGTCCGAACCCATATTCGAAACTTCGTGCCACCCTTGATGGGGGTCATACAAGAATTCTGGTATAGCACAACGCAAGGCACGATCCTCTCGCTTGTTGAGGCTATGTCAAGAGCTTTGGAAGGCGAGTTCAAAGGGCATATCTCGACTCTTCTACCACTTTTACTGAACGTCTTGGAGAAAGACGACTCGGTGCGCCGAACCTCATCCGAGAGGGTACTTCATACAATCCTAGTATTTGGCCATAATGCAGAAGAGCACATGCATATGATCATTCCGGCACTCGTTCGCATGTTTCAAAAACAGTCAGATTCTGTGGCCATACGGAAGTCGGCTATCGATACGATTGGGAAGATATCAAGGCTCGTCAACATATCTGATTATGCTTCGACGATCATTCACAGTTTGACCGATACTTTCATCGGTAAAGAGCAGCTCTTGAAGCAATCAGCCCTCGACTGCCTTTGTGCGTACATTTTTCAACTCGGAAAAGACTACCTACTATATGCGCACACTGTCAAGAAAATCCTTGTTGCGAATCACGTCCCACATCACAATTACGACATCCTTGTCTCCAAGCTACAGAAAGGCGAGGATCTTCCGCAAGACCTTAGCCCAGATGAGCACTATGGGGGTTTAGGTGATGATTCTGGGATCGCAGAGGTTGGTCAGAAGAAGCTTCCCGTCAATCAAGAGCATTTGAAGAATGCGTGGGAGGCTTCACAAAAATCCACTCCAGAGGACTGGCATGAATGGATTCGGCGCTTTAGTGTTGAACTGCTCAAAGAGTCACCTTCACACGCTTTACGGGCTTGTGCCCAATTGGCGGGCCTGTATCAGCCTCTTGCGAAAGACTTGTTCAATTCTGCATTCGCATCGTGCTGGCCCGAACTCTATGATCAGTACCAGGAGGAGCTCATACGATCCCTTGAGATTGCATTGACATCCCCCAGTATACCGCCCGATATCTTGCAAGTCTTACTGAACCTCTGTGAGTTTATGGAGCATGACGACAAAGCACTTCCAATAGATATTCGCACATTGGGTCAGTACGCTGGAAGGAACCACGCTTACGCAAAAGCACTCCACTACAAAGAGCTGGAATTTGAGGAGGAGAAAACCCCTAGCACAGTTGAGGCGCTCATCTCGATCAACAATCAACTGCAACAGACTGACGCTGCCGTTGGTATTTTGCGAAATGCGCAAAAATACCGAGACTTTGAGTTGAAAGAGACTTGGTATGAGAAGCTTGAGCGATGGGACGAAGCTCTCGACGCGTACAGTCGCCGTGAGAGAGATCTTGGCCGCGACGCGGATGACACCACAGCTTTTGAAATATTGATGGGCAAGATGAGGTGTCTTCACGCTCTTGGTGAATGGGAGCAGCTATCCACTCTTTCTGAACAGAAATGGAACCTTGCCAGCCTTGATCACAAGCGTACCATTGCTCCCCTAGCTGCAGCCGCAGCATGGGGCCTCGGACAGTGGGAATTGATGGACAATTACCTCGAATCCATGAAGGCTACCTCGACGGATAGATCCTGGTTTAGTGCAATCCTCTCTTTGCACCGCAACCACTTTGAACAAGCCTCGTTGTACATTGAGAAAGCAAGGGATGATCTCGACAAAGAGCTATATGCCATGCTCAATGAGTCATACACTCGAGCGTACGGAGTCGTCGTTCGTGTACAGATGCTTGCGGAGCTCGAGGAGATTATCATCTATAAAAAATCTCAGGACTACCCTGAGAAGAGAGCGACAATGCGGGATACTTGGAATAGGCGGCTCAAGGGCTGCCAACCCAACATCGATGTTTGGCAACGCATGCTCAAGGTACGAGCTCTCGTGCTCTCTCCAAAAGAGAATCTAGACATGTGGATCAAATTTGCAAATCTCTGCCGCAAGTCAGGTCGAATTGGTCTCGCAGAGAAGTCTTTGGCACAGCTCCAACCTGGCAACCAGCCAATCGGCCAACCTCTGCTGCCAAGCTTGCTGAATGGACAATCGGGGGCATCGGGATCCACTGCTATACCCAAAGTGATGTACGCCCAGCTCAAATACCAGTGGGCCACTGGGCAACAGCCGACATCGCTACATCAGCTTCGGCTCTTTACCAAGAACCTATCGGATCAGCTCGATGTGCTTACTACTCCAGCTCCTGTGAATGGTGCGAACGGAGCCAATGGCCTGCCTGGACACAACCAAGTATTGAATCTTAACGGCCAATATGGTATAGCTCCCAGTGTCCCCCGCGCCGAAATTGTGGAAAGCAAGCAGCTTTTGGCGAAATGCTACGTAAAGCAGGGCGAGTGGATGACGACCCTGATGAAAGGTGATTGGGAATCTGTTCATGTACATGACGTGATCGAAGCGTATGAACGTGCAACAACATATAATCAGCATTGGTACAAAGCGTGGCATTCATGGGCTCTTGCGAACTTTGAGGTCGTTACAGCTGCAATGACACGACTTCCTCCGAACGCAAGCCTACCATCATCGCTCCTAGCTAATCGCGTGGTGCCTGCGGTGCAAGGCTTCTTCAAATCCATTGCCTTGTCGTCATCGAGCTCTCTTCAAGACACGCTCCGTCTACTCACGTTGTGGTTTGCACACGGCGCGGATCCCGAAATCAACACCGCTATGCTCGAAGGCTTTAACGACGTCAGTGTCGATACCTGGCTGGAAGTCATCCCACAGTTGATAGCGCGCATCAATCAAGCAGCTCCCCGGGTTCGAGGATCGATTCATCGTCTCTTGGCTGAAGTCGGGAAAGCTCATCCGCAGGCCCTGGTGTATCCGCTCACAGTCACGATGAAGTCTAACGTTGTGCGGCGATCTGAACACGCAGGCCAGATCATGGAGAAGATGCGAGAGCATAGTCCTAAGTTGGTGCAGCAGGCTGATCTCGTCAGCCATGAGCTAATCCGAGTTGCGGTTTTGTGGCATGAGCTCTGGCATGAAGGCCTGGAGGAAGCATCTCGCTTGTACTTTGGCGATCAGGATATTGACGGCATGTTCGCCACGCTCAATCCATTACATGACCTACTGATCGCAGGACCCGAGACACTTCGAGAGATCTCTTTTGCTCAGTCTTTCGGGCGTGAACTACAAGAGGCCCAACATTGGTGTAACATCTACCGCCAGAGTCACGAGACGGGTGATCTGAACCAGGCATGGGATCTATACTACTCCGTCTTCCGCCGTATCGCTCGGCAGCTGCAGAACATCATGTCTCTCGATCTAACCTATATATCGCCGAAATTGAAGGCTGCGAAGAACTTGGATCTAGCTGTCCCTGGAACTTATCAGAGTGGAAAGCCAATCATCAGCATCACAGGTTTTACACAGACGATGACCGTTATCCCATCGAAGCAGCGTCCAAGACGAATGAGCATACAGGGAAGCGATGGCGTGCTGTACGAATTCTGCTTAAAAGGACATGAGGATATCCGGCAAGACGAGCGTGTCATGCAGCTATTTGGTCTTGTCAATACATTGCTCAATCACGATGGCGAGAGCTTCAAGCGTCACCTCAACATTCAACGCTATCCAGCCATACCGTTATCCCAGCAATCGGGTTTGTTGGGGTGGGTCCCAAACAGCGATACCATGCACAACCTGATCAAAGAGTACCGCGAGCATCGTCGCATCCTCATCAACATTGAGCATAGGATCATGCTGCAGATGGCGCCAGACTACGATAATCTCACACTGATGCAAAAAGTCGAAGTCTTCAGCTATGCCATGGACAACACGACTGGCAAAGATCTCTATCGCGTGCTCTGGCTCAAGAGCAAGAGCTCCGAATCGTGGCTCGAGCGTCGCACGAATTACACTCGCTCATTAGCGACGATGTCCATGGTCGGCTACATCCTGGGTCTAGGCGATCGTCATCCTTCGAATCTCATGCTCGACCGCATCACTGGCAAGATCATCCATATTGACTTTGGCGACTGCTTCGAAGTTGCCATGCACCGCGAGAAGTACCCCGAGCGTGTGCCCTTCCGTCTCACCCGTATGCTTACATTCGCGATGGAAGTCAGCAACATCGACGGCAGCTACAAGATCTCCTCGGAAGCGGTCATGCGCGTCATCCGCGACAACAAAGAGTCTCTGATGGCGGTCCTGGAAGCCTTCATCCACGACCCCCTCCTCAACTGGCGTCTCACCCAACGTGACGAGCCCAACGAGCCCTCTTATCCCTCCGAGCGCCGCCAATCGATCGTGGGCGATCTCGATCCCGCGCAGAACGATCGTCCCCGCGGCAGCTCCTACCGCGTGCGCCGTCCATCCACCCTCCAGGCCAACGCGCTCGATGCACAGGATGGCGCGAACGAGCGCGAGCACCAGAATGCGAGAGCGTTGCAGGTCTTGGCCCGTGTGAAGGATAAGCTGATGGGTAATGACTTCAAGGCTGATCAGCAGTTGAGCGTGGAACAACAGGTTGCGAAACTGGTCGCGCAGGCGACGAATGTGGAGAATTTGTGTCAGCATTATATTGGCTGGTGCAGCTTCTGGTAGGATGCTTTCCTGTCTTGTCTATGGTGTACGATGATTATGATCAGTGGCGTTTGTGGGTGGGAATGATAGATACCCCTTTGCATGCATAGCGAAGGCGAGCTAGTGGAATTGGTTCTTTGCAGATACATTGTACGTCCTTGTTGACTGGGCAGCTCCTCTACATAGAAGTAATCGTGGAAATGTATCATATTCTTCCAGAGACCGTTTTATCCACACGATAGCTGCTTATTCGACCCCTTGATAACAGCGTGCCAATCTGTTGAATCTTGTAGTGGTCTAATGCTTGCTTAGGATGCATCACAGTCAAAGTATATTGCCTATTCAATGATTAGGGTTTTCAGGAGGACAGCTATCCCATGACCCTGGAACGATATACAGTACTTATCAAACCTACAAGCAGTACGCTACAACCCCGTATACCCCCCCTACGACCTCCTCCAACCGAACCAATTCCAATAACCCTTCCCCCTCGCCTTCTCAACCGCCTGCTCAGCAACCCGATCCAATATCCCCCCCTCAACACCCACAGCCTCCAACGCCCTCTCCCCCTTCCTCCTCTTCTCCTCCACAGCCCGCAAAACCCCACCCCCCTCAATCCTACTCTCCCCCAACCTCAACTCGTCGTCCCCACCCACCACCTCCTCGACCTTCCCCGCGCCCTCCAGACTCAGCTCCCCCTTCCTCAACCCATCCGCCGACTCCAAAATATTAGCCTGGGTGACCCCGATCTTCTCCAAGATCTCCGCCTCAGTCGGCACCACCGCCACCTCGACCCCCTCTTCGGCTTTCAACCCGCCCGTCAAGATCCCCATGATGAGTTTCCCCCAGGGTCTTTGCTTCTTCCGTTCCTCGGCCTGCACGCGGGCGCGTTCGCGGTTCAGGATGAGGGTCTGGTCATCGTCGAGGGGGAGGCCGGCGCGTTCGGTCTCGATGGCGCCGAGGAGGCGGGTGGCGTATAGGGAGCGCTGTTCGGCATTGAAGGCGGAGCGTTTGCGTCTGTTGATGAGCATCATGTCTGTGAGGGCGAAGGTTGTGATGCCTGCTGCTATGACTGTGGGGCGTGTGGTGGTAAGCATTGCAAAGCGAGAGGAATATGGGGAGATTGGGGGGTAAGGGAGCTGGGGAGGGTAGCATGCTCTGGTGGGTTTGGGGGATGGAGAGGTACCGGAGAATGCAACGAGCGAGGTTACGGTGACTTTATGTGCCTTGTCCGCCCAGACTCTTCCTCTTACGACTATCCTGTCCCATGTTGTGATCTGTGCTTCTCGCTGCGCTATCCTCGCCGCTCGTAACCGTGCTACTTTTTCCGCGGGTGTCTCGATTCGTTTGGCGGCACCACCCGGCGGTGGAGATCGCTTCGGAACATTTGGATTCGGAATGCGGTGGGGCTGAGGATTCGTTCTGACGTTTGGGCTGGAGCTGGATGTGGATGATGGGATGGTGCGTGTGGGTTTGCTGTAGGCGTGCGGGGAGGTGGCTGTGAAGCGCGTTGCGTCAATCGCTGAGCGAGAGAGGCGTGAGGAGATTTTCATCGTAGAAAGGAGCAGCGATGGTGGGTCTTAGTACTGGAGTCAATGATCTATAGGAATTGCAGTTGTAGAAAACCTTTGGAATAGCGGCTATTCTACGGGATGACGCGCATGAGGGTTTTGGCTCCAAGGTTTCAACACCAGTGTCCTTCACGAAGCATTTGCTACAACATGAGTAAAGTACTCAGTGCTACCCTCAAAATGCGGACCAACTCGAGCATCTCGACCGTAAGGTCTGCGTGGCCCTCCAGCGTCAATCATGAGGCTTGATGCATCTCTAAAACACCGAGCATCGCAGCTTGCGCTTGTCAATCAAAGCTCCTTCCTTCTCGCTAGTCTCGCGCTCTTGCACCTTTCCAGAGCACTCCTGCCCTTGCTCCAGTCTCTTGTCCTTTGGCTGTCCGCTGTTTTTGCCATTGTTGGTTTGCAGCATACGATGAATACCCAAGTCAATCAGACGCCGGATCTTGCAACGATACTTCGGACGCTCGCCTCTTTCACTCCCACTCAATCGTACCCTCAACCTCAACCGTCTGCGCAGGAAGCTGGTGTCCGAGGCGGTAACGATCTCGAAGAGGGCGAGTATGAGCCCGAAGAATATAATCCCTCAAGCTACGATCCTTCTCCACCCGTCAACACTCAACAATATCCCTATATCCCCCCTGCCCAACCACCACCGCTCGAGGAAATATACCAACCCCCACAGCACCATCAACCGCCGCCGCTCGAGCCCCACCCCCAACCACCGCCCACCCTATGGCACCAACCTTCACCCCTCCCACCAGCAGCCAAAAAACCCCATCAACCTTCCCACCCCCCATCCGCAAAAATAACAACCTGGCCCCCAGCCCTCCGCTCCATAACCACACGCACCTCATCCGACCCCCAATTCGCCCCAAAAATACGCCACCTCATCAAAACCCAACACACCCACGAGCGCCAATGGTGGCACTCCCGCCTCGACCTCGTCCAAAAGCTAGGAGGCCGCAACGAGCGAAAGCGAAAACTCGATTCCCTCCTCAGCTCCATCGGAGGCAAGGTAGGACCCAGCACCAATACCACCAACAGCGAGCTCTCCCCGGAAAAGGAACTGGAGATCTTCGATCGGAAAGTACACAGGGCTTGCAGGCAAATGGTGGCCGCGACGACCGAGGAGCTGGGGAGGTTGGAGGTACCGTTCTTCTGCACGCTGAGGGCGCTGGTGACGGAGAAGGGTCAGGTGAAGAGGGTGGGGACGTTGGGGGAGGAGGAATTGGTGGGGTTTCAGGGTAAGATGTTGGAGTTGTTGGAGGATTTGTGTGGGGAGGAGCTGCTGGGACAGGGAGGGGAGTAGGAAATGGTTGGCGGAAGCGTGCATGCATTACGAGTGGCGTTCGCAGATGGGAGTTATGGATGATACCCGAGGGATATGATATTCGCAAGGTGTTTTCATATTCTGCTAGATGGCGAAAAGTACAAGACAATTGATCAGTAAAAAGCTTGCATGAGGCCCTCCTCTTCGTCCTGACGCCCAAACCCTAGATCCCACAGAGCATCAATTCAAGACACAAATCTCGCTCCTCGCCTCCACCATAAATCACGAGTCCTTCCGCTTTTCCTCCTCCTCTCGCCCACTACGAAAGAGATCCTCCCCCCGCAGCCAACCCACCCCCTTCCCCGCCACGCCTCCAACAACAGCCCTCCTCTTCTCAAAAACCACATTTAACACCGCCAACCCAGCCACGAATACCGCCACATCCCCTCCCTCAAATCCCTTCCACAGCCCCCTCTTCACACCCACTTTCCACAGACTATCGATGCTCATCCGCGCACTATACAAGAAATGTCCCCTGCCCCCTTTCCGATCCACGAAGCCCCACAGACCGCCTAGGAAGCCACCGAGGAACCAGCGTGCGGAGGGGAGGAAAGAGCGCGGGAAGAGGTGTTGGAAGAGGCAGATGGAGCCCCAGCTGGTGCCGATGGCACCGGTGAGGAAAGCTGATGTTCTGAGCACTCTTTTCCCCAGAGCGTTGAGTTCTCCGGCGGGCGACGCGAGGTATTTTCTGTATTTTGGGAGGGAGAAGAGGGCGTAGTAGGCGGCGAAGAATTTAGTGAGGGCGGGGAAGGCGGTGAGGATGTAGTGGAGGAATGTCGTTGTGCAAGAGGGTGTTGAAGGGTGGAGCGTGGCGCAGGAGAGGGAGGTGTGCGAAGGGTGGGCGGTGGATGTTATGGGTGAGAGGGCTGTCAGGGATGCGGGGAGTGTTGTTTGGGCTAGTGGAAAGAGGATTGGTGATATGAAGGGTGGCCAGTTCAGTCGCGACATCGTGGCTAGACTGTCGACGATTGTGTTGGTGCTGGGCCAGGGGAGGGAGGAGGGGTATGTGGGTGGTCGACGCTGAACGTAGTTGGGGGTGTGGTCGAGGATGAAGTCGCCGTAGGCCTGGGACTGTCAGGATTGTCATTGATGCGGCCGTGAATATATGCGTACCTTGGGGAAGCAATCCCGATCGAAAATAAAGGCATGCAGCAATTGCCCCGTCGCTAGAGGCATCAGCATCCAGCTTCCCCACCACCACGGCTTATTCTTGAACCACCCGTCTTCCTCCAATGCACTGTATGCAAACTCCAAAGACCTTGTCGCCACGTAGATCGCAATTGTAATACGCAACTGGTCTCCAGGGTATACACCCAGAGCGAACCCGGCCATACTGGCTCCAATTGCTGGTGTGAGTTGAGACGTCAGGGATCGAGATATTCGTGGATTGCGCCGCCGGAAAGGAGCAGCGTGCTTTGCGAGAAGGTTCGTACGAAGGCGTGAAAAGAAACGGAAGAGGAGGCGGTGGAGGAGGAGGATCAGTGACAGGGAGAGGGAGAGGCGGAGGTTGGGCGATAGGAAAAGGGATGATTTCGCCTTGATTCTATGTGCAGGTGAGCAATTGACACAGGATCCAGGCGTAAGCTTCCCTCACTTCTGCGGCCATCCCCTAGCGAGTACTCTCGTCTTGATTGTATCCCAAAGCTTCAAGCTGGTCTGGGTGAGAACGAATACTCTCAAGGATGCCCTGATAGCCGCGCCATTGTATTCGTCATTGGTCTGCACCAAGGACGCAAATTCGGGCGGAGGTGGGGCTCGTCTTCGTAGAGCTGACGGAGAGCGTGTAATCAGCCATTGATGGAGGGTTTTGTACTCTTTTGCGCTGATGGTGTAGCGAAGTGTGTTGCGGAGGATGGGATCGAGTTTTGACTTGCTGGGCGAGGACGGTGGGGACGGATATGGCTCGCTTGAGGCCATCAATGCGGAGGTGGGTACGTATGTGTCCAAAGGTACTTATGGTGTTTGCAATATCGTACTATCGATTAAGACGAGGCACTCACGGCACTGTTGGAGACATGAACGCGGCTCTTCGACTGAGTAGAATATTCAGCCTCGGCTGCTGTCCGAAAAGGGCAAGGCGTATCTTGAGTCCATTCCTCGCTGTCTGTAGACGACGTCAAGGTCGTCTTCATTGTCACCCTGATACAACAGTCGACTCACACAGGCTACGGACTAGCAGTTGTGGGAAAAGGGGTCTTTCTCGCCCCTCCTACGATCATGTCATGTACCGATTGGTATAGAATAGGCGAGGCGTGTGAAAAGAATCTATCACGACCGCTTTGCTAATGTACAGACATTTCTATCACTCGCAAGAATTGTCTCAGTGTGGTATGCAATCGGTTGACGGATCTTCTGCTCATGCACTTACATTTAGGGTCTGTCAATCTAAATCGATGCCAACGTGCAGTCTCTGAACGACAGTCCTAATATCAATGTCAATGCTGAATTAAGGGCTGCACGGAGGCAAGACTAGACCGGAAATTAAATTGGAATTCATGCATTGGCAAGACGGCGCACTACGTTGAAGTAGGAATCCGTCCTGAACTACGACATTGCTTGGAGAGCATCTTCAGCCTCTACTATCACTGACATTCGTTCGGACCTCAGGGAAACAACGAATCGCTTCCATCGATTGGACATCCAATAGGACAAGAATGTTTGGGCCAATTGTCCGAAAAGCACAGGTAGGCTGAAACGTTGTTTACCACGCCAGGGGTATAAAGATAATCTTCAACTGTCATCCTCGCCATCCACGCTGCCATACACCACGGAACCTCACAGCAGTCGATCGTCAGTAGCCGAAGGCCCTTCAGCACTGCGATCAATTTCGAACGTCTCATCGCCAAGTAGTAGCTTATGGTAGGCAAGCATCCAGGAACGGACGGACCTCCGAAAGATGAATTGTTACGCGATAATTATTGTCACACTTTAGGCCAGCTTCATCATTGAATCCTGCTTACTCAGATATCATCCTAGCGCTACCCGAACAAATTGCACAGACCCAAGCACTCTGTCTCGATTGCAGTCTGTTATGCGTTCTGTGACTTGTTCCCGCTTTGTCTCCCAGCCTGTCTATACATCCCGTCGCCCACGGATGTCTTACGCTCACTTTGGGGAGTAGACGGCAAGCACCATAATCCATACTCTACTATATTTGCTATACATCATGAAACCGAGACTTCTGATACCAGTCGGAAGCCCTAATGCGGGTCTTCATATATAACCGAGGGGGAACAGACTCCATCAGAAGTCGACCTAAAGAGAAGAATTGTAGACCGGGTCAAAAGTTGTAAAGGCGAGCCAGCATGTGCGCACTGCGGAAGTTTCGTCGCTTGAACATGCAACAAGCGACTATGAGCAACGCGACACAAAGCGATTGAGGTTTATCTATTCGATACAAGCGCAGTCGACGCGCTCTGGCCATCACAGATCTTCCTTAATGTACGTGTGACCACGAACACTTGCACAGCTCAAGTATTCTTCAAGTAGATACAACGTCTTGTTCTCTGAGCATATTGTCCGCAGTCATGCAAATACTTCATCCTTCTCATCTCCAACCACTCGTTCTTCTTCTCTCATCCCTCACCCTTGCCCTCACCGCTACTCTTCCGACCACGCCAACCTTGTCGACAGACACCCTAATCGCCACAAACGAAACGCTCTCTTCGGTAGAGCACAACCTTATCTGCCTTTCTACCTACCCCTATTCGCCCTTCTTCCTCCAGCAGCACGTTTGTGAACGAGCTATCTTGCAACTGTTCGACACCTTGACGGAAGGCGTATTTCATCACGGCGACCCAGACGACGATTTCAGCCTTCCCGTGAAGAAAACGGTAGACAACTGCATGGTCAGCATCGACATGTCCACCCGTGGACTTGTCGAAACCAGCAGCTGGTCTCAAATCAACCACAAGGCGTCGCAGCTGAACCGTATTTGTGGGGGTAAACATAAATATAGGTATGCAGGGGGGTCGTTGACCACGGGGGAAAGAGATAACATCAAAATTACGGTGCAAAGGTTGATGCCATACGCCAAGGCGGCAACAGCATGAGACGGACGTGGTGATAGACGAATGGGTTTGAGGGAGAAATCGGTGCCACCGGTGGTGGAAGAAAAGGTTCTTCCTGTAACATGATTTATGCATCCGATCAATAGCGACATGCGGGGCTGGAAGGTGGACGCTATACACAACAAAGGCAATCCAAATCCTCAGTGCTGGTACGACCGTGTCCGGGTTTAACACACTTGCATTTGTGATATTATACCTTAGATACAGATATTGAGGATCATCCTCTCTCACTTGATTATCCCCCCCTCTGCCCTACCTTGTCATATGGAAATAGTGATCTCATCAGAAATAAACATAGCTAGTCTCCCTCGGTACGAATCATTGAATGCCCTTCCATCGACCCACCAAGGCGAAGCAGCAAAGCAAGCACCAGAAATAAGAATCCTTTGCAAGACTTTCCAATGAATATTCTGCTCGCCTAACTTGGAAGAGAATATATCAATACCCATCAACTCAGAGTAGCAAACAAGATCACAGTTAGCAGCTACTGCGTCATGACACTGCTCGCTACATGAGTCCAAGATCTGGCTTCGACAAAGAGTGTTCGGTTTGCCAGAATATGTACGCTGTGGTAAGGAACGCTATAATGCATTATTGGATAGTAACGCTGTCATCAAGATTGGGTAGCTATGGGAGTGTAGTAAAGGCCTCGAATTGTAGATTGTAATCAGCTTTGGCGAATGAACCTTGGTGGCTACGCTTTACATACGTTCGTCGAGAAAAGGTCCTAGAATATCGAGTGGAGGATTCTTAAATAGGATTAGCGCACTCGGTAGAACTAGGGTCTTGGCAATGATGCTGAGATGTGTTTTTCAATGCGTTCAATCTTATATCCCTACTAATGCTCAGCGTCTTCGCTGATATACTCACACATTCTATCATATTATAGGATATTCTAGGATTGAAGCCACAGAATCCAACTTGAGAAAGACAGCGGTAAAACCACCTAAAATGGTTGTTGCAATGCAACAGACTCGAAACCATGCTAGAGCAAGCGTGAGGTAAATGTCAACATGCTTGCCCTTTATATCCACGTTTCCATCTGTATCACCGCCAGAAGCTACCTGAGAACTTGATCCAAGTGCGACTTTTTGGAAATGTCCGAAAGCGCCATTCATACTGCCTACAAGACTCTACTATCCAGAGGTAGACTAACTATAAATCATGGTCAAGCAGCTCTTGTAGCACGCCTTGCCACGCTGCAGCAGACTCTTCTACAATCCGAAGAACCTCAGTCGGGCCTTTACATCTATGGCTCTGTCGGTACAGGCAAATCCCGCCTGGCAGACCTCTTCGCCTCTACTCTACCATCACAGATCTCCAAACGCCGCGTGCATTTTCATGAATTCATGATGGACGTCCACTCTCGGCTCCATCATGCTCGTTCACTCCCTACATATTCTGGTGACCCGCTAGTGCAAATTGGTAAAGATGTTCGGCAGGAATCTCGTGTCCTATGTTTTGATGAGTACCAGGTCAGTGATATAGCGGATGCTTTGATCTTAAAGAGATTATTTGGCGCGTTTTGGAATAGCGGTGGTGTCACGGTGAGCACAAGTAATCGACATCCGAACAATCTCGTACGTAAGATCCTTCCCCATCTTCCTCCCTCCGCAGAGATATGAGCCGTGAAGATTCGCAGTCATCAAATAATCCTGACTGTTTCCTCTTGCATTTCGACCAATCACATTCCCAAAATTTCCCTCTAATAAGTAATACTGATGCCGCTTGTGCGCAGTATGAAAAGGGACTGAACCGGCCACTTTTCCTTCCATTCATCAAGGAGCTGCAACGGAGATGTGAGATATGGAACTTAGAAGGCGATCTGGACTATCGAATGGATGATTCCGGCCAGGAAAGAGAGCCTGTATTTTACACCAATCAAGAACAATTCGATAATTCTTTGCGGAATGCAACAGATGGTATATCCCTCAAAGAACTCACAATTCCCGTGATGATGAATCGACAACTCCACGTTCAAGCTTATATCCAAAAACCAGGCTCGAAGATAATTGCAAGCACCACTTTCGCAGCCATTTGCGAAGCGAATCTTGGTTCCTCAGACTACCATGCTTTATGCAAAGCAGCCAGTACAGTTTACCTTACCGGTCTACGCCGTTTCAAAGAAGACGAGCTGGACTTCATCCGACGCTTCATTACGCTCATTGATCTTGCGTATGAAGCGAAGACGCGCATCATCTGTCTTTCCTCTGTGCCCTTGGACGAAGTCTTCCAAAGTATTGTTCCCGCACAGGAGCTGCTGGGTGATGCCGTTCAGGAAAGGCTGGAGGAGATGAGTGTGCGAGGCCAAGGGGGTAGTAGCTCGAGCATGATGAGTACGTTCATTGGTGAGACGGAATGGAGTGCCACAGGACTGAAGAAAGCGTCGTTGGCTAGTGGTGGGGCTGGGGAGACAGATGCCAAATTTGCCATTGGTAGAGCTGTGTCGAGATTATTCGAGATGGGGTCCAAGTCGTACGGCGTGCGAGATTGAGTGAAAAGAAATCGCTATCGAGAGTGAAAACATGTCTGTTTTGGAGAATGAGTCAGCATCAGGGTTGTTTTAGTCCTACGACTACCCTTTGCGTCAGACTAAGGAACGGAAATTGGGTATAGAACCTTCGCGAACTTGATATATCAGAGGGACCGAGTACCGCGGAGACCGGAGGTCGACATCGCCTCTCATAACAACTGCCGAGCTGCCGTTTCCGCGTCTTTTCCCAATGGTCCCATATAGAGAACGTCCGAATCTCGAAACACGGCCTATAGAGGAAATTACAGCACAAACCCCAGAGAATTGAACATTACACAAATAGTAATGAACAATCCACAACCGGATCAAAAAGCCTTGTCCATCAATCATAGTGCCGAACCTACTCAAAACACACCAGAAAGTGAATAGATTTCGCCCGGCAGCAGACACAATATCAATGGAAGACAACGCCCTAGTACTCTCAAAAGCAACATCTGTTGCCATCACCTTACAATTTGATGAGATGGCAGCAGAGCAGACAGATAATCAGCCGGCTTACAGAACACGGATGCCCTCGTCTTGAAGGAGACCCTTGCGGGTATTATTGATAGAGTACCTGTGGCTTGACCTGAAAAAGAAGCGGTTTTACCAGATGTATTCTGGCTGACCTCGATCGCTTGAGTAGACGTGGACTCTATCGCCGAATCGATAGAAATGTACAAAAGGACCACCTTCGCCGTAGCGCCTGGAACGGAGTCCTCGGTGTTGATTTTCATAATGGTTTGATCCTCTTCAGCTTGTGCAATGCTGGACGTGCAACACCGGTCGCCTTCATTTCGGCACTAGACTACTCACGCAAAACGCATCAATTGATAGCGAGCTCCCTCCTAAGCCGACATCCCTCCATTCTAATGTCAGAGTAATCCTCGCCAGCGTAGCATATGACGGGGCTCACCCATAGGCCTGGATGCGAAGGTGCAGCTTTTTCCTCCAAGGTTGAATGTGAAAGAGCCATTGCAGGTGCTGATTTTGCAGAGGACCAATCCCTCGACGGCGGAGGTATCCGCTAGTTTTCCACTATGGTATCGAGAAGTATCATCTCGGATGTTCCGCCATCGAGGACAGCTCGAAGGTCTCTATCGGATGCAAGAACCGCTGTACGCCTCTGGAATACGTTTGATGTCAAGAATGAATACTGTACTCGAAGGGCTAGGAGTGGACTGTTCGGAAATACCCACGTTGGTATGTTGATCATGGCCTTTCGTACTTCGACGTGTCCACTGCTTCGAATCAATAAATCTCGATGAAGCCGCTGTATGAAACAGACATCAATTTGGTTAGGCGACAAGAAGGCGTCTCGGCCCTTAGACCAAGGCTCACGGACCGATAATCCTTGGTCATGATTACAGGCCATAAACCTGGGTCTTGTCCGACCTCCTTCAGATCAGGGATGCAATGATGTTAGTGGAATCCTCCTGTCCATTGTACACAGTGACTTCCTCAGCTACGAAGTAGATTCTTACGACTCCCCAAACGGTTAGATCCAGCGTTATCGCGGATGACTCCTCAACGATCCCACGACGTGATGATTGGAGAAAGATCTGACTTATTGCTAGACATGGAAAGGGCTAGAAAATCTATGCACCGAGGGTTACAAAGCAATGACCGTCGTCACTCCGCAGCATCTAACGAAGGATCATCATCACGAAATATGGCTAAGCATGAAGAACCGGATTGTAGATGATCTATACTAGCCTATAGAAATCTCCAGCTCGACCTACTACATACATCCGAATCGAAATCCGCCTTGAAAAGCGGTACTCGATAGAATGTGTGTACCACCAGGATCTCAATCATAAGCAGCATACGACGTCGATGCTTGTCATGGTGGTTTGCCTGTCGTAGCAGACCATCGCAGACCATCCAGCCAGCTATCCACCCCCCAATTTACGTATCATAGCGGCTCACGTATAGCGTCCAAATTCGCAGGCGAACGCTCTTCTCCCGATCGTTATATCGGCTCTGCATGGACAAGCTGCCTCCAAGAGACCACCGTCCGCCCATGAAGCCTTGGATCAGTACACGCATGGAGCGTTCCAAGGCCTTTCTATCATCGACTTATCTGAGATGGATAGGTAGACGTAGACAAGTGATTGCAAAGGGAACTGGCCGTTATCCTCCGGAGCAGTACGTACTTGCAGAGTCTTGATCCTTGGGGCTGCAGGTGAAAACATCAGGAACCTCAAACCATGCGTGCTGCTCTTCATAGAGGCACGTCAGGATGACGCCTTTATGCAAAACAGCACACCACAGAATAAAACACCAAGCCGCTCGCTATAATTAGTCCAAACAAACACCCTTACCATAAATCCCTATCCCTAATCCGAACCACTCCTAACCCTATATACTTCCACAATCCCACAATCCCACTCCAAATCAAAATCAAAAAAAACCCCAAAAACCGAATCCAATCCAATCCAAACCAAACGCATCCATCCTACCTCAGCGAACAATACCCCCCCAAAAGGCACCCAAACCCAAACCCATACCCAAACCCCATACCCATACCCACAAAACCCACAAAACCTATAAAACCCACACCTCCAACCCTCTACAAAAAAGATTTCAACACAGCTTTAAAGCTCGAAAGGAATTACCACAAGCAAGCTAGTATCTACTATCTACTAAATACTATAAGGTAGCTACAGCTGTACCTCTAGCTCAGCCAAAACCTATCTAGTAAGATTAGTGAAGTGAAGTGAAGCGGAGTGAAGTGAGATTAGTATCCTGATATATACAGAGCAGAGCAGTTTGTTTAGTTGGCTTTTCGAGAGGAGAGGGAAGAAGAGGGGAAGAGGAGGGGAGGAGAGGGGAGGAGGGGAGAGGAGGAGAGGGGGAGAGGAGAGGGAAATATAAATGGAGATAAGGATGGGAATCCGATAGTATACTTATAAGGTAATATATAAAGTATTATTTAGTTAAAGAAAATATTAATATACTTCCTAATAATCCATCTACCTATCCCCTCCATCCCCCCCGTTCCATCTAACCCCCTTCCTAAATCTCCCCCCTAAATCCCCTCCCCTAACCCATCCATCCATCCATCTATAAATCCTCTATTTCCCCCCTCTCCCCTATTTCCCCCCTCTCCCTCCTTTCCATCCTCCCCCCCTCCCGCCCCCCCCCCTCCCCAAACCCCTCCCCCTCCCCAAATCCCCTCTCCTATCCATCCATCGTCCCCCTTTCCTTTCCATCCCCTCCATCTCCCTCCACACCCATGCATCCATCCATCCTCCCCTCAATCCCCCTCCCCTCCCCTCCCCTCCCCTCCCTCCCACAGCATCCAAACCAGACCAAATCAACAACAACGAATACCGGAATTAATCTAAAATACATGACTATAGACGACATCTACATAAGCTAAACCAAGCTAAGCTAAGCTAAGCTAAACCAATCCAAGTCAAGCCAAACCAATCCAAACCAAGCTATAAATAAATAAGAACGAGCTAGGTTTTGAAAGGTAGCGAGCGAGCGTCCTTGGGCTTGGGCTTTTATTTAGGAAGGGGGGATTGGGGATGGAATGGTATAGCGTAGTGAGTGAGTGAGTGGGTGAGTAGATGAGTGAGTGAGTGAGTGAGCTTGTTGCAAGGTTGGAGATTGGGTGGAGGGGGCAAGATGATGGGATAGGGGTGTTGATTTAAGGATAGATATTTATCCACAGATAGATAATGGAAGAAGAGAAGAGGAAAGAATATATACATCAGCACACACGGCCAGCATGCTCATACCCCAAACCCCCTCCATCTTGTCTTGTCCGATCACTCACACCCAACTATGTTGTATTGCGCATGAGGAAGGACTAGGGATCACAATTATCCTGCTCATCAACACCAGTCGCCACATCCCCCGGTTTCTGACACTCCCACGAAGTACCTTGCGGAGTCCAAGAGCCATTGATTTGCGTCCGGCACTGTGCGTATGCTGGTCACAATCTGTTAGCTCTTTGCCTCACAAATCTCAGATGACAGATGATGGACAGGGGAAGACATACACTGATCTTTGCATATGCACTCGCTTCCGGAAGCACAGGGGAGCGGGCCGTTGATGCCTTTGCTGGGGAAATTGCAAGGTTCCCATAGTGCTACTGGCGTGCCGTTTCCGTTTCCGGCAGGTGGAGGTGGCGGAGAGTTGGAGGGTGCGGTTGAGGTGGTGGGGGTTGATGGGCTGACGCTTTGGGCTCCGGCTGGTCCGCTTCCTTGACCTCCACCTTGGCCTCCTCCTTGGCCGCTTCCTTGGCCGCTTCCTTGGCCGCTTCCTTGACCGCCTCCTTGGCCTCCTCCTTGGCCTCCTCCTTGACCGCTTCCCTGACCACCACCTTGACCACTGCCTTGACCAGTACTTTGAGCGCTCACAGCAGTGCTTGTAGGGGTTGTAGGGGCCGATGCTGAGGCTTGACTTCCTCCTTGGGCGCCAATTTCGCCACTACCTTGAGGGCTCGCAGCAGTGCTTGTGGAAGCTTGGGGGGCTGCAGCCGAAGCTAGGACTGATCAGCAACGTTTCCTTACTGGGAGGCATCAAATAATGACACAGATCACTTACCATTGGAAGGTGCAGGTGCAACACTGGCAGCCGGAGAAGAAACAGCAGCGGGGCCGGCAGGTGACCCTCCCTTGGTCGGCATACCCCACCCTTTACCGCCTGCGATCGGCTCCCAAGGGAGTGTCGCATCTCCGGGTGCCCAATCTGTAATGGGGGGCGACGTAGTTTCATCTCTGGTAGTAGCGTATGCACCGTTTGGGTATGGGATCCAGCCCTTGGAGGCATATCTGGCATTGTTGTTCAAATATTGCTGCGTGACGGTTTCCTGAGACCAGTTGAGATAGTTGGGAAGAGCTGGTGTGGTGAACCAATTATTGCCTTGGTATGCTGGCTGCGGAAGTCCCTACTCTGGCATTAGTCTCATACAAACCTGATAGGGCCATGCTGACAATGAGCTAGGTAGATAGACATACATCAGCCCAGCACTTTGTAAAGAACCACCAGATTTGCTCCGGGTATTGGTCGCCCATCAGCTGAGGGTAGGATGTCAGGGGACCGTTAAGCTTCTCCATGATTTGTGCCTTGGAACGATCGATCTTGATATCGGCAGGGGTTGCGCAGTGTGTTGGATCGTTGGGATCGGTGCTGCAGATATCCGTGACTTTCAGCATCATATCGGATGTGCCGTCTTCTTTCCAGAAGGAGATACAGACGTCTTGCATACAGTAACCTATACGTCCAAGTCAGATGACTATTCTCTATGTTGCAAGGCATGGTGGCTTGCAGCTTACGGCTCAGATCTGCATATTTGAGGAAATACGGATGTATAGCGACCTTGCTGATGAAATAGGCATTATCAGGAATTCCGCAGGCGCTTTGGTTTGCCGAGTCCAGGCCATCAGGTACCCATCGGTCAAAATTGCCGGTAGGAGTGTTCAGTTGACCTGCAGGGAAGAATTTCGCATTGCCATGGTAAAGACGGCCAAAAGGAAGATCAATTTCGCGTGCACCATAGACAGCCGGTGGAGTCACGTCAGTTCCGTCGGGATCTGCAATCAGCTGCACAGCTCCGTTGTTGAACGAGTTGTCAGCTTTACCTGTGGTGGGGATAGACTGCATCCCAGGATCCGGAGGATTGTTGGGAGTTTTGGGAATGTTGAGTGGCTTGTCACGGCGCATCACCAAGCCGTTGGCAAGGGAGAGCACGGAAAGTGGGACTACTAAAGAGAATAGCATTTCGCCTGGAGCCTGCGACAGTGAGAGAAAGTTTGGGTAATTCGGGAGGACTTGGATTGAACGAGCGTGGGGACGTGAATGTGCTGTCTAGCAGCGTTGCCAAAAGAATGTGAGAAGTCAAAAAGACTTCGAGCAGAAAAAGAGTGTAATTGAAGCAGCGAACATAAAACAACTGACGGGTGCTGGACAAGGAGAAAGTCTTCCTTCCAAACCGTATATATTATCATGGAGGATGGGCTTCATTTCCCGTTTCACCAAGGAAGCTCGGACAGCCGTGATGGGCAAAGTGAAAATGATCGACCATTGGAGAGACAAGCACCAATCACGCGCCTAGGATGGACATGGTGGAGACAATTGTACTCTCCGCGAAGGAAGAGTGGAAGAAAGAGTCCGAAACATGCAATCTTCAGGAGTCGATACCCCTCCGTGAGAAGGCCTAGAGGCAGGGTGCTGGTGTTTGAGATGCACGGCCGGCGACGGCGGCTGGAGGGATCTTGAGCCGCTCCACTCAACAAGCCCGTTCCCTTGGCCGGCAGGAGAGCAAGGAGGGATGGATTGTAGGAAACCTCGGCAGCGGAATGACACTCATACAATACTCCATCATAAAGTCACCTCAGTCGTCCCGTCCTAGGCCACCGCTCCTTCAAGGGACCGAAGGCGTTGGGCCGTGGCAGGCTTCTGTGACAGCCAAGAAGCTGGTGATAGACACTACCTTAAGCATGAGCAGAGCTGCGACTCAAATATCGCATGCCTTGCGTCCTGAATGCTGGCCCAGAGTCCCGAGCGTAGCGATATGTAGTCCTATCAATCAACTCGCCCGACTCTGCAGCTGATTGAATAGAACCTTGGCATTATCGATGCAGACGCATGAAGATCCCGGAGGCAGGGATATACCTCTTCTGAATGACTGAAATGAGGTATTCCAAGAAGCGTACGAGCAAGTAACCAACGTTGATAGATCATATAGACGTGCAGGGCGTTGCTGGGAAGGACCATGTTGTGGACTCATGTCGGCGTCTGCTTCACTTCAGTTGAAGCTATTTTCGAGACTCAGTGCTTCGATGACATATTTCTCATCGTAATAAAGCGCATTGAGCCCACAAGGGTCTATGTTGTTGGTAACATGGAGACATGTACGTCGATATTGTACATATGTTGTGGAATGGTTCAGTAAGAGAGAGCGCTGTCGGCAAGACTCTTGAAAAGCTTGGCGCTCGAAATCCGTGAAGCATGGATCTTCTCTATCAACAGCGAAAGGTCCCAATTATCATAGAGAGCTAGGTACATCATACAATCTCCTTCTCGCCCATGCCAAGGCCTTCAATTCACATCTGCAGCGTTATTGTCCTCTCCCTATATCCACCTAATGCACTCCCCCTCCCCTTCCCATACGTTCAATATTGCCCAACAACCCACTCTTCACCCCGCTCCCACTCCCACTCCTCTCCTTTCCATACCCACTACCATAACCACCACTATACCCACCCGTCGGCGGTCGGATACCTCCGATCCTGCTCTCGCCGCTGTACCCACCGAAGCCTGGCGCTTTTAATCCAGTCCCCGAGGTCGACCTCGACAAAGCAGAGCGAGTGTCTGAATGTGCTGATGGCGGTTGCGATTCGGAGCTGGACATGGCGGATTGGGAAAGCGCCATCAACTCTTCCGTCGCTGCTATCAGCTCGGCCGTTTCGGTACGGGAGAGATCGAGTTGGGATTGTAGGGAGGCATTAGCGTCTTTGAACAAAGCGAGGTCGCACTTCAACGTGGCGAGCTCCCGCTCTACGCTTTGAAGTTTGGAGGTTTGTCCCTCGCAGCGCTGCTGTAAGGCCTCTCGCTCTTTTCGATGCTCTTCGCTTTCTTGTCCAGCACCAGCGAGAATCCTGCCAGGATCAACGCCCGTCATTGTAGCATCTCTACCGATACGAAGGTCTTCGTTCTCTTTGCCCAATTCCTCAATCTTCGACTGCAAGTCTTTCATCCTCTTCTCCCACCTGTCCGAGTAGCTTTTCTTCAGCGCAGTGACTTTGGCTTCATGCTTGCTCTTATACAGCCCATGGAGCTCTGTCGCAACTTTGGTGACCGCAGCTTCGACCTCAGAGCTTGTATTACTCCTTCCAGTCTCTGTGGCTGTTGATTCGGATGAAGCACCGGCTTGTAGACCGGCAACCTTACTTTCCGCCTCCATCGCCTTCGTCTCGGCTTCTTCGCGCTTGTATTCTGCATTAGTAGCTCTCTGCAGAAGCCCATCCTTCTCCCGATCCGAATGAACTATCTCTTCCTTGACGCTGCGGAGGACATCCTTCATCTCTTGCTCCCGCTTCTCCCATTCGGTCTTCTCGGCTTGTAAGCCTTCTTTAGCCCCTCGCTCCTCACGAACCTGTTCCTGTGCTTCGCCGACTCGCCGCTCTGCGTTGTCCATGGCATTCTTGAGGCTATTGACTTCTGCTTCTTTCCCACTTAGCTCGGCTTTCAAAGACGAGATCTGGGATTGGAAGGCGGATTTCATAGATTCAAGTTCGCGTGCTGAAATACTGGGTACGGAGCGTGGGGTAGGTGCCGGTGGAAGATCGAAGTCAAGAAGGTTTGTGAGGTGGCGCGATTCGGATGGTGTGCTTGGGGGTAGTGCGTATTTTGTTGGTGATGGCGTTCGACGCCCTGATGCGTATGATGCGAGATCATTGTGGTACTTTCCCGGTGGTGACATGCGACCATTCCGTGTAGGTGATCGCTGTGAGAGGGGTGCAATGGAGCTGAAGTTTCCGGTAAAATCGACGAGAAGATTGGTAGTATCATCCCCGTGAGAGGGCTTCTCGCGCAAATTTCTTCGCGGGGTGGGTGAAGAGTAGCTATCGTCATAGTACCTGTTTCTGGATGGCGTATTTCGGTCTGTTGGTCGAGGCGTAGGCTCCTCGTGTTGCAATCCTGCTGGACTACCGAATGTGTTTTTCGTGGGTGACTGACCCAGTCGAGCGAAGCGAGTCATGTCTGCGTTGGGGACAGCCGAAAAGGCGGAGAAAGCGGTGTCGTCCATCCCAGCATATCCAGGTGCTCCACCAACATTTGAGACACTTTCGTCGTCGATTCCGTTATTCCCAGTCGTCTTTACAGTGTCGTCGTCTCTTGCTCGATTGTCTTCGAGCACTTGTACCGTACGTGTCGATCCCTCGTTTTCTCGCAGCGCGCCCTCGGTAAGCTCAATACGTTGATAGTCCTCTATTGATTTTGGTTCAATTGACTGTGGTTCGCTGAGATTTTGAGACACTTTCGCAAGTGGAGACTCGACGTTCTCCACGAATGGAGAGCTTGGGGGGCCACCAGGACTAGATAGCGGCATGTTCTCCGTGTCGTGATGCGCAAAGGCTGCCTTTTCCTGCGACTTGTATGGGGACTTCCGTTGCGTTGTCGAGGGGTAATTCCGATTGACACTTCTAGGGGTCAGAGGCGACATTGGTTGTGCCATGTTCACACGAAGTCTTCGTGGAGCGATTGAAAGGTCTGGTAGAAGAGCTCGATTAGTCTGGCCGGTTAGCGCATCAGGCGCGATGGGCGAAGTCACGTGATGTAAACAAAAGCTAGCCTCCTTGAGATGACCTCTAGTGCAGTACATTTAGTCGCTTAGTATTTCGATTGGACTTACAGGAAATCTTGTATTCTTGTAGATCGGTCAAGCTATATGAACTTGAAACCTCCACCACACGTACGGCAAGGCCAGAAGCACCAGGGTACGCTATACACACCAATGATCAGCATTTGCTCTTACTATTCCGATCTAATGCAGGGTCGTAGCTTGCACAATCGGTCGAAGCAGTGTTCATGCATTGCGTGGCTGCCAAATGCAGGATATCTCGCAGCTACCCTTATCAATACAGGAAATCACGAAAAGCGTTTCGCAATCAACTTGTACACACTCCGATTGCTTTGGGGCAAAGTGCATAGGGAATTGCAGTCGTACAAGATCCGATGATTCAACTATGCCCTTAGATCAATGACCGGATGGCTATAGAGAACCACTACGATCCCATAGCGCAACCTTCGATGTCTCCTAGACCACTTGCCAGGGGTATGAAAGGAATAGCCAGAACTGCGGTAGAAAGTTATGAATTATATCTGCAAGGCACAGGGGGAACAGCGAGAGATACCAATCAACTTCACGGATTATATCCTACTCGCTTGAGTAGAATGTTAGCAGCAACGAAGTCTAGGACTTCTGAAACACCACGTTCCCCAATGAGAAGCTATCAGGAGTGGAAGCATAATGCCCAAGGAGCGTCATCAAATCTGGCAGCAATGATCACGAGCTCAACAGAGAAGAGTCCTAGTGTCACTGGCAGTGGCCCCCTTGCGGCATAGGCAGCTTCAAAAGCTTACAGGGCCAGGACTAAGGGAATACTTACCACCGGGCTTCCAGTTCATGTGTCCAACAAGAATGGTTTGAATGACATGGCCTTCTTGCAAAGACACGGCAGAAAATACAATACAAAATATTCCTCTTTCGCAAACAAATGAAAGCCTTAGCGTTGATCAAGGATGTCAAGACATCGATCACGACGCAATGCGAAATCGGGCATCAGCGCTGTCATCCGCTTGCGGAATGATCCTTTTCTTCATGGCTATATCAGCTCGGTGCAGCTAATCTCCATAGATTCGCCATACGAGAGCTTGAACGCGTGTTGGCCAGGCGAGACGGCGGGCGATGCTTCTGGAGTGGGTAGAGGCGGGGGTACCGTAGGGGCCAAACCAGCTTTAGAGAAGCCGGGAGGAGGACTTGCCCATGCGAAATTGAGGTACTCTCCCAGGATCTCTCGAATGCCCAGCGACAGCTGTTGAACCTGCTTTTGCCTCGCCAGACTCCAAGCGCGGTCTTTGCTGCCTCTACCGGAATTGACAGCAGTCTGTTCCCCCCCTTCTAGACCGTCGAGAATACTCCTCCATACACGCATGGTTTCGTTAAGTTCGTCGATGTTGCTGACGCCCATGACACTGACCCCGAGTTTAGCTGCCCCGTGGTCAACTTTGTGGAGTGCCCATGGGATACCGGACGCGGGATCGCCTTTCGAGCCCACCTCCTGCCCTTCGCGTATCCAGGTTTCTAGGGCAAAGCGAATAGCAATCTTCTCAATCCTGTTGTCCTTTCGGTCACACCAGTCGCTAGCTTTCCGGATTGCAGCCCGTAGCTCGTTAGGGGATGGATGGAAATCGCCATGAGCACCGATGGGAACACCAGTACGGCGAAGAAGACCCATACCAAGCACTGAAGCGTTAGGGACGACATCAACACGAGCAGCCCTCAGTCGTGGTAGAGCGACTGTGGCGAGTTTCGTATTCTGGAGGGTAAAGTTGGCGTACGACATGACCACATCCAGCGGCTCGCCAGTCTTCTCGAGTATCATCTCTGAGAGTTCGCATAAAACCTCCACAGGATATCCAGATATCCCGACATATCTTATTCGACCAGTTTCGTCTCGAATCCGGCGAAGCTCTGTGACGGCTGTGAGAACTTCCTCTGGGGTGACGAATTCAACGTCATGACAATACACCACGTCGAGATACTTTGTGTGTAGGCGGTCGAGACTGCATTGGATGCTACGTCGTACCCAACGGGCCGAGTAGTCAAACTCAGCGCCCGCAATCCGGCCGACTTTGGTGAGGAGGAAGTAGTCCTGGCGGGGAAAGTTTTCGTGAACGAAGGGCGTATTGAGGGCTTTACCCAGAAGTTCTTCGGCGGGACCGTAGTAGGGAGAGGTATCGAAGGCGCGGACGCCGAGGGACAGGGCGCGGTGGACAATGCCTGTGGTTGGCAATGCGTAAGGATCTGGATTATATTGATCGTTGAATGTCGCTGTTCCGCAGATGAGTGGCGGTAGTAGAGACGACAATGGAGGCTGGGTCTGGGGCATGTTGACAGCTTGAGAGTCAGTACTTGGGGACTTCTAGACGCCTGAGGGTGACAAGGATAGAAAAGAGATATGGAAGAGAGAACGGCAGTAGTCGAAAATTCAAGTACTGTGGTGGACGAAAGGAGAAGCAACGGTCGTTTCTAGGTAGACACCCTCAGGCTGCGCTCAAAAATGCAGATGACTATGCGACTGTTGGACTGCCATTTGAAAGATTATACTCGGACTAATAGGTATGCCGAGTACGCAATGTGAGGAGCAAAGAAAAGCTTTCCTAGCGGAGTGCCACGGATGATTGATGGCGCCATCTAGGGTCTATGACGCTATGATATGACATTACTGCTTCACAAGGTTATCTCAGGGATCGTAGTCAGCACCCATCCTGCCAGCTTGTCTGAAGTGAGGTGCAAAGGTATGGAAGATGGTGGACGTTGGTTGGCATGCAATGGGACGTGGATGTTTTCGGGAGCGGCTTTCAATTTTCATTGCTTGGCGGCGATTGACGATAAAGACTTTGCTTAGCGCCATCAAGATGCAAGCGATACATGAGTCGCAACTCGCAAGCGGTCCCTGCAGCAAAAGCACGTTTCGAAATCGCTAGCTTTCTTCTGGAAGCCAATAACGGGAACACCCAGACACCTTATCTCAGCGGGCTACGGTAGGCTGCTGCGTATCAGGGCTACAATCCGCGCTGGCAGAGGGAAAACAGCGGTCAAGGTGTGGATGATCGTGCCTGATGCATTGGTTATGCTTGCTCCAAACGCATGAGGGAAATCCTGCTATCTATTGCGCCATCGTACATCGGATATGCTTGTTTGATCGTCCTATCCGAGAGACCTGGAGATAGGTCTTTATGGAGTTACTCTCTTGGGCCGATTGCTTGATTATATGAGCATACACGGCATACACGCCACGTGATTGCAAGGTCATAAACTTGCTGGGTACCGTCCAGAACTAAGGATTGACTCTCAGAACATGAGACTGCCGCTTTTCGACAATCTCGCAACAAGCCATGATGCTAGGAGAGGGCAGAATTCTCACTCCATATTGACTCGGTTAGCTGATAATTTGCCAGCACGTCTCGGATCTGTGGACTTGGCGAGCACGAAAGTAATGACCATGTCCTTGAAGGTGGAAATTGTAGAGAAGTGACGCCGTAGTCATGGTTTTGTATGCTTGAAGAGACGCTGATGTTGAGATATCTTTGGGTACTCGCCCGGGCATTTGACCTGCGTGCCTCCAGAGTAGAATTACACCAGAACTCCTCGCTATGCGATCAAATAGATTCGCGCCCAACAATCCTACATCAAGCCCCAATGTACATTCCGAGAAGGCTTTCCTGGTGACGATCGGATCTTGAAGGTCACTAGTACCCAATCTCAACACTTGTCCGACGATTGCCTCGAGAGTGGACACTATCGATCCTTCCATACCTTCGGCTTCCACCCCTGTCTGAGTTCCTCTTCTTCCTCCGCCTTCTCAGCAGCTTCTCTGACCTCCAACTCTATCCGCTCTCGAGCCCGTAGCACCTTGCTCTGCAGGTAGAAGCTGCCCCCTTTCGTAGGATCATTCTTGTCGAAGAGGACCTTGAATCTCTCCATCATGTGTTCCATATCGGTTTTGCCTGCTTGCGGCGGTCTCACGTTGAGGATCTTGCATGCTTCGTCAAGCGTCAGACCTGCGGAGGCGAAGCTGTTGGCGGTACTCCCGCCTTTCACACCCTGTTTGGCGTACTGTTGCGATGCAGAGGCCTGTCTGTATGCCTCTGCGAAGGCTCGACCAAGGACACGGGTGCCTACGACGACGACCTGAGTTATAATGCGGTGCGCCTGTTCGAATTGTGAGAGGATGTCCACAAGCTTTAGGTGATGATGCTCACCATATGTGGTTGTTCCCGTCCGCTATGAAACACCGCACAATATGACCGTCAAACTTTATGAGCTGCGGGGAACCATTCACATCGGAAGAAGACTTTCACAGAACCTGGGACGACGCTGCAGTAGAGTCATCTGTTGGATATTTGCCTCAGTTTCTCTGAACTTACCATTAGCCAGATTTGACGTTAAGCCTTTCCGGACTAGCGGTAGATCTTAGCTAGAATATGCTTATGTAATGCGGGCACCTTGGCGGTAGGGTACGTTTTGCAGGTTTCCTGGTCCGTCTATCAATACACACATTGTTGATATTTCTTGATTATGTGACTCTCATTTCTCATGGTGGTTCCACACATATGGGAACTTGCATCATGGTAGTCCATCCTTCGGAGCTGCAACACCCGAGCTCGCGTCCCACATGATGTATGGCTGCATTTGGTACGACTACTAGGCTTCCACATCGGCTTTCCCATCTTTCATTTTTAGCTATATCTAACGTTAAAGTAGAGACGCCTTGGCTGGCGGACATGGCATCCTCTCCAGCCCACCTCTCCGACCACGGGAGTGGGAAGACCAAGGAAGACGTAAACCCTACTACCATGGCTGCGTTCTCTGCCACCGCTTCAGGTTCCTCCCCAGCTACTAGACAGCGGTCTACAATATTGGTGCATCGTAAATCACCTCTGCTTGTGGCAACACCTCCGACTATCACCCGAGCCCTTGCCTTCTCGCATCCTTTCCTCCTGCCCCTCAATCAGCTGGTGGGTCTGCTGACGTGGACGAGCGGAGACCCATGGGAGAGCTTTCTTCTTGTTGCGGGCTTCTGGGCAATCACACTGTACGGTGACGTCTTCACCAGGTATGCTGGGCCACTGGTTGCGGTGATTTGTGTAATCATGGGCATGTATTCGAGAAGATACTCTCCATTATCCTCAAATAGCTGGACGAATGAAAAGTTCAAGGACTCGAAACAGGACCAGTCGGAAAGCAACATGAAACATCAGAAGAGTCTCGATGAGATTGTGGAGACACTATCTGTATTTACTTCCAGATGTAATACCCTTCTCGAACCGTCTATGCAACTCACAGACTTCTTATCAACTCAACGAACGGCGACATCGGCTACCACGCGCCCTGCTCTTACGACGTTGTTCATACGCATAGTATTCATCTCGCCAATCTGGATCGCATTAACACTACCTCCTTTCTATATCCTGACCACTCGCCGCGTCGTTCTGGCGGTGGGCACACTTATGCTTAGCTGGCATTCAAGACCTGCTCGAGTGTCTCGTGCTATTCTATGGCGCTCCAAACTGATCCGCCGGATTGTGTCGATTTCGACTGGCTTGACTTTTGGTGCTGCGCAAGCACTGACACCCACGAAACGTCCACCGCCTCCTCTTCCGCCGAGACACAAAAGTCAACAAGACGCTGCCAAATCTCTTGTTGCTAACGACCACGCCGAACCAGTTGGGGTACGTTTCACTTTTGCAGTGTTCGAAAACCAACGGCGATGGCTTGGCCTGGGTTGGACATGCTCCTTGCTTGCATACGAACGTGGCCCTTGGACAGACGAGCATCTCAACCCATCAGATGCCAAGGACAACTTTCAACTGCCAGAGGTTGATCATGGGACCGCCCAGTGGCGCTGGATTCTAGGTAGCGAGTGGCAAGTCGAAGGAGGTGGAAAGAAGAGAGCTAGTACTGGTGACGACGGTTGGATCTACTACGACAACAAATGGAACGATGGAAAGCGAGGTCAAGATGGGTGGGGACGATACACCCGACGTCGAAAGTGGTATCGAGACGCTGAGCTGGTGGAGGTCAGCCTAGAACATGGATTGGATGGCTCTATGGATACATTGGTCCCACCCGCTCCTGAAGCAAATCCTTCGGAAGGACTGCCTGATGATACACAAATGGTCAAAGAAGGTGATACAAGCAGTAGCGGTAGCAGCCAAACTAGAAAGCGTGGTTTCTTTGGAAGAGGGAGTAGATCGAGCATGCATGGTAGCGGTGATCACTCCCGTTCGTCCACCATGCACGGTAGCGGTGACTACTCCCGTTCGTCCACTTTACGTGGGGATGAGCGCGACACACAACAGCTGCCATCACATCAAGAACGCGATAATTACTGGGGCGTTGGAGATGATGCGAAGATGGGTTTGGAGTGATCACGACCAATCGCATATTCACTACCCTGATGCATGGAGACCCAGAATTGCTTTGGATATCTAAGACTGCGTTATCAGCGAATACAACATCCAAATCACGGCCACACTTCGTAAGAGGAAAGCTAGGTGGTCTAGGCGATTTGTTGGAGACCCCGGCTCGAAGCCTCCGCTTAATTGCTCGGAACAATTCCAACGATCAGGGAATACGAGCCCTTGGAGCTCTTGACTGGTCCGAAGCAAAGTCAAGAATCATTTTCTGAATGCTCATGTCTGGACCTCATCTACCTCCAGAGAATTGATAACCCTATTGTCCACGGAATCCACCCTGGAAACAAGCCACGGACCATCGGACTTCCACCTCTTGTCAATTGTTCTTTTGATGCATTTTCCCATACTGCCAGTAGTAAATCTACTGATCCCAAGCAACATTGGCAATGTCAGCAGGTACATCACGGAGACGCTCAGCGTGTCTAGTCGCTCGACGACCGCCACGTCCTTCAAGTAGGACTATGAACGGCGTTATAGGTCCCAGCCCACAACAGGCTTACACTTTTCATCAATGTCTAGGTCGACCAGGGCCATTGGCTAAGCGAACCAGCCAATATACAAGCCATTCAAGTCACGGCTCCTCTCGAGGCCAGATAGCGTTGATCCCTTCGAATGAGATTACGATTCCGAATCGTCCGTCGAAACTTGTCAGCATGCTTGTAATAGCAATTGCGCTACCTCCGCCGCCAAACGTGCTCTCGATACCTGCAAAGCGTTACGCTGCTGCGCTAAAATCTTCCACTCACGATACACCTCGCTGGACGACATTCCACAGATAGCTCATAGTGCGCTACCGAGAAACCAAACCTCTATCACGAAATGATGCTCTCTCATGTGCGCGGAGCCATGGTGTAGCCTTATCATTGAGGATGGGACCATCGTAAGATATGTAGGGCATTCTTTGAAGTCGCAAGGCGCAACACAAAGAGAATGAGTATCCCACAAGTTTGGAGTGGTAGGTATAATCCAAGCTAGGGAAGGCTACAGGGTGGCAATTGTGCCACGGTACAATCATATGACTGGTATGGCCTCTGGTCCCATTCAATCAATATGAGCTTCACACAGACATGCAAAACATTCATACTTGCGCTGATCGATTATCAATTGTTTCTGCCGCGCTGGGTCCTGCTGTCTGTACAGTACGCCAGAAGACTAATATAGTATAATGGATTCGCAGGTGACGTTATGATGACCATATCAGACCACTAAATAGTACTTGGGGCAGATAGCCCCGAGAGACCTCGTTTGCGACACCGTTCCTACCGTCTTTCGAACCCACAAGGCCGTTGCTTAATACGGAAGATGGTATACCAATTGAAACCCATTTTAAGGAGATATGAGCTGCCACCACGACAAGAACCACTGGGAACGTCCGGCCCCGTTGCAATTCACATAACTGTATCGGCCAGAAAATCTATTCTCCTGTGACTATTGTCCGGTCACGGCTTGCCATACAGACGAGCCTTCGGCACTTAAGTTGTGAGAGCAAAAACATAGGCGAATGCCTACGGAACGCAAAGTTACTGATCATGTTGTACTACGATGATGAAACAGCTTGATCGTACCTCACGAGCACGGAGACTGATTCCCACGTCCTAGCAGTTTGGGCACTTCTTTCATGTGGGAAACGAATGCCCTGCCAGGACATGGGATACGAATTTGCAATGTATGTGCGCATGAAACAGAGCGCGCATCACAAAGACTTCGTTCAAGAAATTCAAAAAGCACGACAGTCTCTGACAATGTTTCCAATATTGTATACTGAGCTAGATGGATTATGATGACAGAAGTCCCCTTCATCCATCCATCCAACAATAACCCAAACCGTCTCCCTCCCTCCCCTCCCAACCCATCCCTCGCTTATCCAGTCATCCTCCACCTCTCCATCCCCTCCACAGTACATATCCCACACTCACTCACTCAATGCTACACATCCAACATCAACATTAGCACAGTCCTCACTATTCCCCCCTATCCACTTCATTTCACGAAAGAAAACAAAAGAAGTAAAAGGGAAAAGGGAAAAGTTGAAGGAAAACTTACGCCGCAGCTGCCACAGCCACAGCTAGAACACTGTCCGCTGCACGCGCAGGAGGAGCAGGCGCATGGTGCCATTTTCTTCGATTTTGGTTTTTTTTGTTGAGGAGGGGGGGTGGTAGTGGTAGGGTGTGGGATGTGTTTATTTGTTTATTCGTTTATTCGTTCCGGGTGATGACGGGCTCGTGGATCGATATCGCTCTTTTGGTTTGGTGATGTGATGGTGATGGTGGAGTATACACTCTGTAACAAAAGCGGCGGAGGAGGATGAGGGAAAGGAGGGAAAGCTTTATATACCTTACAAACAAGGCTTTTGGCTGGCTGAGTGATGTAACGTAACGCACAAACCCCTCAGCTCGGAGTGGTCTAGTAAGGTATATGGCGTTCTAGACACCACAGCCTTGTGGAGGGATCATGCATGGTACAGTCGGTATCCAATCAGAAACGATATTCTTGCGTTGTATCTACAAGGTGGCGTGTGGGATTGGTGGGTTGAGAGGGGGGAGGGCGGGAGGGACGGGGGGGAGGGAGGGGAGGTGATGTGACAGCGCATGGGATGGGATGGGATGGGATGGGAGTGGGAGTGGATGGGTGGTGTGTAGATGGATGGTGGTGTGTGGTGTGGTGTGGTGTGGTGTGGTGTGAGAGTGGAGGGAGGGTTGGGTAAGTGTACCCTCGGTAGGTAAGTAAAGGACAAGGCTCGGGTTGTTTACGCTTCGATCTCCGATCGTATCGTGTCGTGGGGGATAGATTCGTACTAAGGTACGTGACATTTGACATATTGGATACCATAGTAAAGCAGATATCGGACTCCTGAGTGAGTTGCTGAGTAAGTGAATGATTCCCCTATCCCACCCCACATCCGGCTATCGATCCATCATCAAACACTCCTCCTCCCTTCCTTCCCTGCGCCATCTCCCCTACCAACCTCCCCTGCCACCCCACCCCACCCCACCCCACCCCTACCTCATCTCATCACCCTCCCACCTCATCTCTATCCACACATCAGCAATCCCCATATCCAAAAACAATACCAACTACCAAGTAGCGTAACGTACATTTGCAGGTGCATTGGCCCGTGGGGCACGCACAGGAGGTGCCGCAGCTGCATGAACAACCTGGACCTATGCCGGGACGAACGTGCTTGTTAGCATTTGTTCCGAATGCGTCGGGGGATTTTTGTGGGTGGTGGGGTGGGGATGGATGGGGTGTGGGTGGAAGGTGGAAGGTGGGGGTTTGCGGGAGAGAGAGACGTACCCATTTTATGAGGGGGTGGTTGGGTTGCTTTTGGGTTTGAGGTATGTAGAGTGTGGGTTTGACTTGGTGCTCGTTGCTTGATGTTGTGTTTGTAGATTTGGTGCGTGTTTTGTATGTTGTATTTGTAGGAAGGAAAGGTGAGATGTGGGGTGGTGGGGAGGGTCTTATAGATCACGCATGCGGCTGTGAGATGGTGCACGAGGCCGGACTGGACCCTGAGCGCCTAGGGAAAAGGGTAAGGTAGGGAAGCTTTGCCTCGAAAGGCACCCGGATCCGGACCATGGTCCTTTGTTCGTTACATCGGCATCGGTGGTGTGTTGTTTTAGGTCGAGTAGTGCAGAGTCGACTATGCGAGGTCGCTAGGTCCAGAGGGGTATACCATATATTACTACGCTAACACTGATGAAGTAAGGCTGGATCTCTCCTATGCTACCGCTTTACCGCATGTGGACTACTGCTGAATCGAGTTCTTAATGACCGGTCCCATCGATTCTATGCGTTTCATGAGCTTCGTACTCGTAGGACTCTTACGAATAGTCTATAACTCGATTAATCGACTATGATTGTCGACTAGCTCTAACTTGGGACTATTGCGAAACATCCTTCTAAATTACAATTGCGGATCTGACGAGACTGATTATGAGAGCATACTAACTGCTGACGGCGTGACTAAGAACACTGGTCATGGATGCTGTAGACGTGGAAGGTCAGATGGCGGTCATCATGGATCCTCTTTACTTACTGTAGTAGCTCAATGCTTGAAGCTAAGCAACAAGCAACGGGATTGCTTCCGAGATATAATACTCAACGTTGGTGTGAAATGCTTGTTCAATTTATATTGTCTCTGCGAGACAAGCTGCTGAAATCCAGGCTATAGTGTGGTTTTATTACGTTGATCTCTGAGGATGGCACCATTGACGGTATTCCGAAGAGACCAATTGAACCGGGGGCCAGCATCTTAATTGCAAGGGGCTAACAACGCAAAGATTTATTCCACAGCACCAGAAGAATATAACCTTGAATGATACAGTGAGCATCCAGGACCTCCAGGTTTGACCAATTTTATAAGCCGATGTGGGCAAGGGAGTCAGAGTTCTGCCTACTTTGACGATGTCGGCTGTTGGCTCCTTATACTGTTTGCCTGCTAGATACTACAGTGATTGCTGGCGCCGGTGAGTTCGAAAATAGTGACTGTCTGCATAGCTTTTCCCCTTTGAAACCGTCATCCATAGGCTTGTCAGGGCCAAGTCAAGAGTTCCTGTATTGTCCCCTGTATGAACCTTCTAACTGTGTGAGTGAGTGGAGAATATAGATCACAAGTTCTGACTGGATACACCTTGCACACATGAGAATTGTAAGCAGTAAATCAACACTAAGATACACATCTTCAAATGACCTACGACACACTTCGTTGCGCGAGGCGATCTGAAGATCGTGCCAAGCCGGCAGATCGGCAGCTAGGCCCCATCTACCTTGGGAGAAAAGGTTTGGAAGACTTGAATCCTTTTGCATGGGCTATGACGCCCGCAAAAGGATACACCGATAAAGTGTATATATTCCCCCCACACTTGGCGTCCGGGACACTTGCTTAGTAACCATGAAAGGACTCTTGGCACATTTGCCATTTGCCTTGCACCCTAAGTATATACGTCTTTATTCACCCATGTCGCGTATGGATGCTGCTCGACTGCTGACATGAAGTCTACACGATAGCTAGACTATGAAGTCAGTCTATGAGTCGAGCCATCTATAACTGGTTTCTCGGTCATTACCCGCACCATAATAATGAAACGCGTCATTCTTGCAGCCTGGCCTTCCCCGCTGGTAAGTCACTCGACTTTTGGAGGCGAATCTTCTTCCATCACAATCTTCTAGCTTCTCGAACCATCTCATTTGATTTGTGGACTGCTGTCGTACCCTGGTCTACGTATGCCTCGTCTGCCTGTGGCTTGTCACCATGCATATAATGTGGCTTGAGAGCTCTCTATATCTCTCTCTCTTCCCTCCATAGCATCAACTCCCAATCCCTTTTCCAATACCAAATACTTCCGCCTCTCTCTATACAACATCATCACACTCATCATGTCCAACGTACGCTACCTCAACCAACAAAACCCCTTCTGGGACTGGATCTCGCAGCTCGAGTCCACAGGATCCAACCACCCATTCTTCAATGCCTACAACCCCGAATCTCGCGACCACCGTGGCCCGCCTCCCCACAACGACGGTCCACCACAATCATCAGACTCTCCTGATCCCGAGAACCATGGCCCGCCACCTCAGGAAAACCCCTTCGGCGGCCGTCGCGGAGGCCCACGCCATTACGGTGGCCCACACGAACATCACCATGGTCGCGGAGGCTGTGGCGGACGCCGTACCAGCGGCCGGTTCGGTGGCAACGAGCGCGGATTCGGTGGCTGGCCCATGGGCGGCGGCAACTTCGACATGAGCAAGATCGCCGACTTCGTCTCCCAATTCGTCCCTGAGGATGTCATGGCCGGTGCGAAGGAAGGCTTTGGCGGCAACAACAAGGATGCAGCGAAGGACAGCAAAGACTTCACGCCACCCGCCGATATCTTCGACACCGAGGACGCGTACGTGGTGCACATCTCCCTCCCTGGCGCGAAGAAAGAGGATGTGGGCGTGAACTGGGACGCCGATAAGAGCGAGCTGAATGCCGCTGGGGTGATATACAGGCCCGGCGATGAGGAATTCCTGAAGACACTGGCGTTGGATGAGCGCAAGGTCGGTGTCTTCGAGCGGAAGGTGAAGCTCGGGAGCAAGGTCAACCCGGCGCAGGTGGACTCGGATGCCATCTCGGCGAAGATGGAGGATGGGATTTTGATGATTACGATTCCCAAGCTGGACAACGACATCGTGGATTTGAAGAAAGTGGATATTGAGTAAAGGGTCGATGGCGCCGCATAGCATGGGTTTTATTTCGTGGGTTCTTATATTGCGATAGGGTATGAATAGATGTCGAAAACTGTTACGAAACTACCACCTTGGCCGACGTCCACATCTTCAAAGCCTTACTTTCCCTGTTTTTTCTAATCCAACCCTACCATTCCACCCTAATCCTTCCCTCCAACATCTCCCCATTACCATACATAAAATACTACGACTTGCTATAAATCTCACACACCCTTCCACACATTCTTCTATACAACCATCCAAACATTCCTCCCAAACCACTCTATAAAATTATCGTCAAGGAATAGAGTAGTGTTGCCTATGAAACTACCACCTCCTCCGACGTCTACATCTTCAAAGCCTCACTTGCCCTGTTTTTTCCAATCCAACCTTACTATTCCACCCTTTTACTTCCTTCCACTATTTCCCCTCTATCTCCCCGTCTACAACACCTTGCCCACCTCTCTTCCCGTCCACACCCTCTCTTCCCGTCCCCACCCTACACCCTCCCGTCCACACCAACCCTTCAAAACCCCCCAACCAATCCCTCCAAACATTCCCCCCAAAATTCCATACGCCAACTAATCCAGCACAACCTACCTAATCAATCCAGCCGGCCACACCATCACACCATCACACCATACCACACCATACCACACCATCATACCTAAACCAAAAGCCCACAAAACCAAAAACAAGAAAAAAAGGGGGAGAAAAGCAAACCGATCTCCGAGTAATTTTCTACACGTAGCGGCGAAGCTCTTATATCTCACTTCCCCCAAGAAAATATACTTACTCATCCCGTGGGTGACCAAGCGCGAGACGGCTGGCAAGATCGTTTTGGCAAGAATAAGGTATAAGTTAAGAGTATGAATACTATACTGTTCACAAACTCACCCATCAATCAACAAACGAATCTATTACATACACCCACCCTTCAAACACAT
>JAABUP010000257.1_pt1 | contig 118567 bp, 142 predicted proteins | sample 5559201 | NCBI WGS metagenome assembly JAABUP01 (sample SAMN10711887, study PRJNA513373) | rock metagenome | isolation source: Antarctica rocks | place: Antarctica | reverse complement strand
GCTACCCGGCAAGGTCCACAGGGCTGTCAGTGACAAATCTGCCCAGAAACAGCAGTACCATCATATTTGCTGTTTCATTCCCTGCTGTTGTGGTACACCTGGGTCTGAGCTCAGGCGTGACATTGGTTGCAATCTTTCTCCTGATCCTGCGTTCAGGGTCGGGTGTGGTTTTCATGGCTGCCACCAACAGGGCTGACCTGCTGGACAATGCCCTGACCAGGCCAGGGCGTTTCGATTGGCGAGTCTTCATCTCCAAGCCCGACCAAGAGGGCCGAGAAGCTATCCTCAAGGCAAGTCTACCTCACACAGACCTGCAGCCTATGATTCTGCCCGTCATGCAACTACAATATTGCAGCCAGCTGGTCTCTGTGTCATCTGAGTATTGCATGCACCCCCACAGTTGTCCAGCAGTCAACTGCTGAGCTGCCACCAATCACAGAACGTTTGCTACTGAAGCACAGCATACATTCCCAGTGAATGTACCATGTTTGGCAAGGGAGGGGTGCCCAGTGCTTGTTGGGTAGCAAAGGCTTAAGTTCCTTGTGCAAACATCTTGCAGGTACACACCCGGAACCGGCCAATGGCAGATGACGTCAACCTAGCGCAGGTAGCACAGGATCTACCAGGCTTATCAGGTGGGTCCTGCTGACCATCTGAGTACCACCTTCACATACAACCTTGCGCAGGCACAGCACTTGTAGCTGATGTTCATGTTTGCATGTTGGCATCAGGTTGACCAGAAAACAGCATCAGCCTTTGCATAGCCACAACATTTGTGGCTGAAGTCTGTGTCTGTATGTTGGCATTAGATTGACGAGGCATCGGCATCAGCCCTTGCATAGCCACAGCACTTGTGGCTGATGTTTGTGTCTGTATATTGGTACCAGATTGACCAGGAATTCGCATACGCTATGTAGCGTTCCTCTCAAGCATGTTTGCTTGCTGGGCACAGGGGCTGAGCTAGCCAATGTCATGAATGAAGCTGCCTTGGAAGCTGTCCGACGAAACGGATCTGTAGTCAACACCGCAGACATCTACAATGCTATGGACCGAATTCTCCAGGTCACTCCTCCTGCAGATCATTTCTTCACATAGCACTGAGCCTCCTGTGAAGCAGCTCAATGCCACCTAGTCACAGCATGGGATGTACAAAACATGTTTGATGAAACCTTGGAGCAAGCTGTATGGCATCACGCCGCTCAGACAGCTTTTTGTACAATCCACCAACCTTAATCCTGCTATATGCCTGCTGTGCCATTATGCCAGCCTGGTCAGACCACTTCGCGTGTTCAGAGTGAGCACAAGGGCTGAGCCTAAGCAATACACATGACTTGCCAGTGAACAGCTCTGTCTACAGAGCTCCTACAGGCCATTACAGTCAGCCACACTATGGTACAAACTGGGGTAGTTGCATGCAGGGTGTGATCAGCTCTGTCTACAAATCTTCTGCAGGCCATTACAGTCAGCAACTATGGTACAATGTGAGGTAGTTGCATGCAGGGTGTAAGACGGCCACCTCTGCCTGACTACCTAGAAGTCAGGAAGTGCTTTGCAGTGCATGAGTGTGGCAAGGCCGTGGTTGCCACCATCCTCAGGGATCAGACCGGCCGCCTTGAGCAGGTGGAGCGTGTCTCCATTGTGCCCAGGGGCAGGTCAGCTGCTGCCCCATGCTGCCATGCATGCTAGGGCTGTTTGCTGCATTTGCACATCCAAACACCGTGTGTGTTGACGCTTCTACAAATGTCTGGAGTGCAGCGTTTGCACAATTGCCCTGTATAGCTGCTGTAAGATTGTCTGACATGGGATATGATACCCCTCACATTTATGTCTACACATCTGTCTCTGTGCTGATGTTGGTGCTGACAGATTGCACAGAGAGTGCTTGGTTCCGTAGGATCAGCATGGCAGCAGCTGGCTTGTGCAAAACATTGACGCTATCTGCATTAGTATGTTGATTCTGCAGGCCAACCTCACGCGTGTTGATTTCCTGCAGTAATGACATCTTCTAACAGAGCACCCTCAAAACAAGATTGTTACACAAGGCTTAATTTGTGTGACCATACAATGGTATGACCTGCCTGGGCTATTCATCATAGGGAGCTAAACCTGCCTGTTATGTCCACAGGGACTGGAGCCGCACAATCTTCCTGAGGGGCGATGATGAGGACTACACCATGACGACCCGAGGCCGTATGATGGAGCGGCTGCAGGTCATCCTGGCTGGCAGAGCTGCTGAGGAGATCGCCTTCACCTCTGCTTCCTCCTATAGCATCAATGATCTCAAGGTGTGCAGCCAAGTCACACTTCCATGCTCTATTCTGCCGCAAGAGAGACAAAAGTCTGCATAGAAGAAGCTGCACATTGCATGGGCTCTGTGGCATCTGTATAGGCGTGCAGATGCATCTGGCACTTATAGGTGTGGACTGTTGCCAAGCATGCAGCATGTGTTGCTGCTTGTCCAAGTCTTCAAGGCTTGCAAACAACACCTAGTTTTGCACACATCTGGCATAGCCTGCGGCATGCAGGTCGCGTGTCCTACATGATTTGTACACATACACCCAGCCCTCAAGACTGCTTTCATGGTTGAGTGAGAAGTACATGAGCCAAGAAGCTTGCATTTTGTAAAAAGTGTGCAGGCACATTTTTATACACATTTGCCCTGAGGCTGTTTGGTCTACTGTTCAAGCCTGTAATGAAGGCCCTGCATGCATGTTGACATGACAGCAGGTTTGCACAGCTCACGCCCAGCTTTGTGGCCATGCTGTGAAGCTGCTTTGCGTTGTGCAGGATGCGACGCAGCTGGCACTCAAAATTGTGACCAACTATGCGCTGTCTGATGCTGGCATCACAACCTATGCCTCGCCGGGGCAGTCCCTGGGCTACATGCGCAAAAGTTTTGAGGTGAGCAGTCCAATCAAGCTGACATTTGGCGGCATCAGTGATAACGGACTGTTGTTGCTGCAACAGTGATAGCCTAGTCTTTGCCAGCTTCTGCCAGGTAGATATACAAGGCTGATCTCAGAGCAGCTGTCCTGAACGTGCTTATGCATTTTGGCACCATGATCAAGATCAAAAAAAGCAGCTTCTTTTTTTATCAGTCTGCCCATCTGTCTGCATTCTGTCTGCAGATTTGTCATATACTGGCTGGGCTGAACAGCAGCCTGCTGCCCGCATGCAGGAGGCTTGCTCAAGCCCTTAATCTGCAGCAAACATTTGCATTTGTGCTACTTCATACTCAGCAGTCATGCTGCATTGCCTACATGCAATGCAGCATACATGTCCATATGTACCTCATCCTCAGCAAGCATGCTGCATTGCAGGTATCAGTGGACAACATTGATGCTGACTTGTTTGGGCGGGGGGTGCGGGGAGGCAGCTTCCAGCCCTCAGACGACACCTTGCATGCCATCAAGTCACAAGCCATCACCTTGCTTACTGAGGCTTACGATAAGGACATGGTAAGAACAACACCTTGCATGCTATCAACTTGCAAGCCATTAGCTGTCTCACCTAAGGCTTATAACAAGGACAAGATAAGAGCGTATGCAGCTTGCGGGTCTGTTTGGTCCTGTTCCAAGGGGTTCTGCTGAAGCATCAGTGTGTCATTTGCCAACAGTTTTCAGCATGTATATTGAACATAGCAACTCTGCAGCTGCCCTGCTACAGCCTTATCTGCCCTACCATTCTGCATTATGTCAGCAGTCTGGCAGCTTGGGCATGAGGCTTAGTCAGAAACATGTCCACCAAATTGAGCAAGGTCAGCATGGTTGAAGCTCTACCTGTAGCGTGTCATCTAGAGTTTGCGAACAACACTGCAAGCTGTTGGGTTACAGCAGATCTGGTTAGCCTAGCACATGGCTGAGCCAATCAACATCACAGCAGGACAATGGCTGGGTGTTCCAGTCTTGAGTGATTGAACTTTGTGGTGCAGAAAGTGTTGAGGCGGCATAGCGATGCTCTAAGACAGGCTGCCCTTGCCATTCTGAAGACTGAAAGCTTGACTGGGCAGGAGATCAGGGACATCATGGCTGAGCACCCTCCTCAGGATCCACCACACAAGCAGGTATGCCTGGCAGCCATGGTTTACAGTCATTTTGACTCTGCTTGGCCTGAAGCGTCTGACACTGCCTGCGTGTAATCAGTACTCGATCTAATTTGTGGCTGGCTAGTCAATGCATGCTGTTGTGCAATTGCCTGACCAACGGAACACCACCCAGGTAGGCTGTTAAAACAAACTTGATCGTTTTTGGCCCTTTTAGCTGCAACTTGACACACTGAAGATGTCATGTCCATGCTTGTTGATTTTCCTGTTGATGTGCAGAACGGGACTGGTCCGAATGGCAGCAGCTCAGGCCCCAAAGACAGCAGAAGCAATCCTGAACAAATGGATACACTTTCGACCCCTATCATGGCAGGAACCATTCGCACACATGGTCCTACTGAGACCTGACAATATCATAGTGTGTTGATCTGCGTGGCCAGGTCACACCGTGACCGTCACAGTCCTTGAAGTTTGTGGCTGTGTATACACCGCTGTGGTCAAGCGTTTTACACCCAACATCAGTGTTTTGCTGTGAGAATCGTTTTGACATCCGTGGGGTTTTACGAATGAACAACTGCTGCTCACACAAGCTGTCATTGTCGCAAATGCCTTTTGATAGGGCTTGGTGGCAGTCAAAGTCAAAGAATTCGTCAGTAGCCCAACAGGGCAAAGTACAAACACTGTATATCAAACAAAACACAGCTTTCAACTAACAAGCCTGCAATCCGCTGCACTGCTGCGTACAACACTGTGAATAGCTTCAACTTGCCACATAGTGGTTGGTTGGGTTCACAGTACGTCTAGCCTTGAGTACCCAACTCCATTTGTGTATGCTTGTGGTGTCCCAACAAGTAAGAAGTAGATCATGATATATCATCATATCAAAGGCCAAGACTTGCTCCTGCTGGTAGGCCAAGGTTGGACGATAGCTCCTTCATTCTTGACTTCATTCCCTGCACACCAAAAGGCAATGAGGCAGTGACTCATCTAAATCACTCATAGGCAAGATGGCAATATCCATAACCCCCACATGAGCACAATCACAAAAGTATCCCAGTGATAGCTTGTTAAGATTATACTACAGAATTAGGGTAACGGCTTGCTCACCTCTACACTTTTGGAGTGAGCATCTCGCATGGCTTCTGTAACTAGCGCTGATAGCTTCTGCAATACAGCAGGATCCATTCAGGTTATGATGAGTCATGTCATACCACAGACTGGCCAGGGCATGCTTGAATGTCCAATGGTAATGATACACCGCAAACATAAGACAATACAAAAGATGTGCTTACATCTGATCCCTGTTCAATTGCAGTCTCTGTGATCTCCACAGACTTGGGTTCTTGGTTTCCAGACATTACTACTCTCACTGTTTCATCTTCTGAATAGCCTTCGAACTCAGCTCTGCAACATGCAAACACCAATCTGCTAAAAAAACAGGCAGTATGAACCACACAAGCAACTGCTGCACACCAGACAATGCATGCATTACATCACTGTATGGTATACTTACGCTGCCAGCTCTTCTTGTGCCTTTGCAGCCTCCACTTGTACTAGCTGTTGCGCTTTCTTGACATTTTCCATGATGTTACCCATGTTGCCCAATGCAGCAAATGGATTCTTGCCACCTCCCTGCAAAGCAGCAGAGGATGCTGCTAATGCTGAGCAATACGGAACAACTTACGTAGCACTGCTTGGCTCAAACAACAAAAGCCATACCCCGTCTGCGCCACCCTTATTGCCGAAGAGCGCTTGAGTCTGCATCCGTTGATGTCGTGACGGCCTGCAAATATGCACACGCGACTTTCATTACAGCCGCGCAAGAAGGGCTTGAGCTGGCTTATACATCGTTTACCCACCTGCATGTCTGCCTGTTGGCGTGTCGGCTCAACCTAACGGAAGGCCGAGAGCCCAACAGTTGCCCCGATGCACAAAGGCTTGTCATGCTTACTGATTTGTATTCGTGCGTGTTGATCAGTGACACAACGCAGACTGCGGCCTGGTGTCTTATCTCCGTGCTCGCTGACGTTCTACACGGTAACCGTGCGCCTCAAATTCCCGTTTGTGGTTATGGTGATCGTAAGCTCAATTGAGCATGCATCCTCCTACTCATTGCAATTACAGACAGATCCTCCAGGAGAGGCAGAGACGCACAGAGACTCATGTCTGACTCTTGCCAAAGCTTACGACCAGCATCATTGTGTTTGCTGCTGCAATGGGTCGGCTTGTTACACAACACCCTGCTTCAATAAAATCTTACTCATGTGGCCAGATGCATTAGCATACGTGCCTGACAAACACATTCTTACTATGTACTGCAAAGACTCACACACTCATGCTCAGGATTCTATTCTACTTCTCACCGAATCTGCTTTCTTCGTAGGAATTGACAAAGATAGCTTCTGACCAACTTGCAAGGTGAAGCAGTCTCGTCTTCTTGTCAATTGATGCAAGGAGAAGCACGGCCACATCATTGTGCATTCTCCTCAATAGCCAAATTGACGAGGCCTCTGCCTATGCTCTGTTTGGCATCTGGAGAAACAGGATCCCGCCCCAAGTACACATCAAACAGCGTCCTGGTGAGCAAGGATGATTTGACAATGCCAACCTGCAGACATAAACAAGCTTTGCATGTCATTGGATTGTCTTGTACATATGTGCATGATGGAAGCAGCCAGTCATTGAGTCTTCAGCACAGTGACAGCGGCAAAGATGCAGGAAGGAAAGCGACTACTTTGGTGAGCAATGACAATAGAAGGAACAGTTGACAAAAAGGGCAAAGTCTGCCCAGGAGTGAGGTGACGCCTCCAGGCCCTAGGCGTTGACTCATTTGCTCTGCTCGCCCTCCCCTTGTTGACCCCCTTGTTGACCCACTGCTCGTTCTAGACACCCAAAAATGTTCATGAGCAACCACTACCACGCAGAAGAGCACACACTCCTAGGCCTTACTTCCTCAGGAAGCACCAACCTAGATTCACCACAGGCCCCAACCGGGCATCCCAGACACAGAGGCCCCACCCCTGACCCTAGGCAATCTACTCTTTCCAGGGAGCAACTCAGTGAAAGGGTCACAGGCTTGATCGGCAACCTAATTCCACCAGAAAGCATGATAAGAGGCTGACGTGCTAGGCCTCAGCCCCTATCATGGTTTCTGGTGGAATTGGGCTGCCGATCAAAGTGTGTGACCCTTTCACTGAGTTGCTCCCTGAAAAGAGTAGATTGCCTAGGTTTAGGAGTGGGGGACCTTACTTCAGGAATTTTGCTTGGGCTTTTTGGCCTCTGTTGAGCACCTATGAGGTTAGTCTGTGGCTGTTCAGGAGGTCCACCCATCATTACCACAAGTAAAGCAGTCTTTTGCTTGCTCGCTTTCACACTCCATACATGCACTGTCACATAGCATCGGCGGAACCGAGACTCAGGGTCTTGACACTATATGCAACAGATCACAGACAGCTTCAGCTGACTGCCATCAACAACAAGTACCTCCTTGTTGTCAACTTGTGTGATGAGAGCTCCATCTTTGCTGGAGGTGAAGTTCAGCTGCAAGCCCTTCCTGAACTTGACATCATCAAACAGAGCACCAAACTCCTGCAGAGGAGCAACGTCCCCAGCCTGCACGCAGCATGCATGCGTGAGTGTCATGTGCATTGCATAAGCCAAACAGTCACACTCTTGGAAAAGCAGCAATCGAGCTGATGTTGTTCTCCCCCTTATGAAGGGCATGTAGGACCATTCAGGTGTTGCACACCAGTGATTGAGAAGTTCAAAGAACATGGACAGGCTAGCAAAGTCTGAAAGAGACATTGAGTGCAAAATGGTAGACGTTATGAGAGGTACATGAGCCCACTTCACGCAGGAATTCACATAACTGCTGCTTCTGACCTGCTTCATGGCAGGCTCCATTCGCTCCTCCAAAGCTGACCAGAAGTTTTTCTTATTGACACCACCAAAGCTGATCACCATGCGTAGGGACTTCTCAACATCGTTTGATGTGACCAGATCTGCATGGCATCAGGTCACAATGCTTGCTTGCTGACTACATGTACTTGTCAAGCCTGAAGTTAAGCGAACAATCATAAGCAATGTGTGAGGTATGATGGCTCAACGGGTATGTCCCATTGATCTCGACCTCTTACATGCAATCCTTCTGGAAGAAGAGGGCTTTTCTTGACCGGGATATCAAGCTTGACACATCTATACAATGTAGTTGATCGGCTGAAGATGTAAAGCCAGTGTGTGCGCACCGTCAAACACTGCTTGCTCAGGAATGCCTTGTACGGCAGAGATATCAGCCTGCTTGCTGCTGAGCAACTTCTTGGCAGCCTTGGGATCCACATACAGGCCGACGGCATACACTGCAGATGAGAGAACAGTCTCCAACATCTGGGCAAGGACGCAACTTGTCAGACACCTCCCTTGAGCTTACCCTTGATTGTTTTCATTCCCATTAGCTTTTTGTTTCTCACTCTGTACTGCCAAATGCACTTTGTTGATATGTTGGGCATGTGCGGCAAAAGACAGCGCATCAAAAGCCTGTCTGACAAGATTGCTTACCCAAACCCTGTCAGGACTGGGCAATTCTTCTGGGTAAGCACGCAACACTCCTCAGGAAATTCCATCCCCGTGGCTTGTTCCTTCCTCTTGTCACCTGATTGAGGCAAATGCGTCATGACGGCGCTTGACAAGGAAGCGAAGGGACCAAACGATGAAATATTGCGATGAGTTGTGACACGCGCAGACTGGTCAGCACTTGGAGGTGTAACAGTCGATGTAGGCAACTTGACATCATGACGAGTGATGAACATGTTTACAGCTGGGTTCAGCGTCTCGCGCGACCTTCGACAAGCTAAGCTCTACTTGCGATAAAGCTGTGCGTTACAGGTCACGCTTGCGTTACAGCCATGCTTGCACCAGCCATGCGTAAGGTTCAAGCGCACGGTGTGTTGCTTCTCACAATGAGCTGCCAACGTCAAACGAGGCCTGACAGTACAGCTGACAGTCCTGTATCAGGGGTCGCTATGACACGCAGCAGGCTGTGATCACTGAGGCTCGTCAACGCTCGCGAACATGCGCAGACGTTTCACGCAACAGATTTTGCACTGCGCTGGTAGATTACAGTCTCAGCCTGCACCATGTCTGCCTGCTTTCCAGCTGGGCGGCCTGGTAAGAACACTGTTGGTCTTGTGCTGACCCGCTATGAAACAATGGTAAGCCGAGAAGGTTCTAGCTGCTGCAGGCACGGCAGGGGCTTTTGCCCAGCCACAGACATTATCAGACGGGTCTGCAAGAAGTTGAGCCCTGGCTGTATGCTTCGAGCGTCATCGAGGAGGTAGGGCCCTCAGCCTACCACTCAGCCTTGGAACAAAACTTGACAATCATTTGAGCACAACACATGTGGCAACTTAGGGGCATTTGGCATACAAACACTGGCTGTCTTTCAGGCAGCCACACCCCCTTCTTCTTGGTACACCTCGCCAGCTGTGTTGCAAGCCGAGCTTTCCACTGTATTCCAGAAGTCATGGCTGGTAAGCTGGTGCTAATTGACACTCCTGTTACAGCAGGGTTTTCTATCTCTTATACTGGACTCAGACAGCCTATGTCCTGCAGTTGATGGGTGAGAGTAAAAAGTTGCAGCAGCCCGGGGACTTCATAAGCTCTTTGGTCACCGACAGGCCATTTGTAGCCTGCATTGACCAGCAAGGCCAGCTACAAGCATATCACAATGTACGCCTATGACCTCATGTGCACGTCACAAGCTCGTTTGTTGCCGCTAGCTGTGGCTCCACTTGGTGACTGTGCATTTACGTCTGCTGCAGGTTTGTCGGCACCATGCAGCTGCTGTTTGTGATGAGGCACATGGGAATGCAACGCAGTTTGAATGCCCCTATCATGGCTGGACATATGGTATGTCAACATCATTGCAGTGACATGCGTGCAGTAAACTGCAAAGCAGCTCTTCTTGCCCAGTGCAACTGAAAACTCCTCCTTGTCATCAACTCACCAACACTATCGTGATATACATGTAGCAATGGCAGAGCAGCTCCGTTTGCTCAGTGCAAGTGAAACACCCTCTGTTGTCAAGTGGCAGATCTTGACATCATCTTGATCTCAGCCGCCCTTTCATGTGTCCATAGAAAGCTCCTGGATTTGAATGGAAGGTTTGAAAGAGAAAAATCATGCTACTGAGTTCGCCCCCAGTCAGCTGTGTTGCTTCAGGCCTGGATGGCAGATTGCAGAAAGCAACAAAGCTGAAAGGTATCAAGAACTTCAAGGCCTCTGAGATGGGTCTTCTGCCTGTGCCTATAGACACGTGGCAAGGCTTTGCATTCATCCAACCTGGCAAACAAAGGCAAGTACTTCACGGCTGCATAGTCACAGCCATGACACTCAATTGCTTGTCTGCGTCTGTGTAATGCTCAAATCTAATGGCACTGAAGGCCTTTCTGGCAATCGGCAAGACTGCCTGCGCACATGCCTTGCTCATTGGATCAGCACAACCAATGAGGGCGCATGCTCTGTTCCTAGTTTCAGTAGAATTGAAAGCTAGCCTCATCCCAGCAACTCAGCATTTGCTTCACTGAGCTTGCACACATGTGCTGTGCCATACAGCTGAGTAGGCACTGGTCTCATGTGTGCACAATACAATATGATTGATTGTACCAACACAGTGTAATGACCTCACAAGTTTTGATGTCAAGGATAGTTCTTTGGAAATATTAGGAATCCCTTTATGTTTTGTTGGATAATATCAATAAAAAAATGATGCTTTTCCTGAAAATGTGACTTATCATTTTGAGCTCATTTCTGTAAAACGAAAGTAGTTTTTTGGTCGACAGTGCTGTGCTTGCAGGACAACATCTCTGACAGAGTGGCTGGGTAAGGGTGGTGATGCCATGAAGGCAGCTCATATCAGCCTTGCCAACATGAAGCACGTCAAGACCCAGCACTACCAGATCAACTGCAACTGGAAAGTCTTTTGTGACAATTACCTGGTGTGCCTCTCAGCCATGTTTTTGCTTTGTGTGCCCATTGCCGGCACCTATCTGTAGCAGGGTACAGTAAGTTAAGGGGCATCTAATGCGCAATGTGGGATTTTGCCCTACAACACTATCCCAACAGCTGGCCTGAGCGGATTGACTGCACACTGTGTGCTTTGTCCTGGACATGAGAAACATCTTCAGCATACAGTGTTTCAGCAAAAGCTCAAAAAGCTTGTGTGGCTGTATGCCATGTGTGATCCTGTGCATTTTTTTGCATACGAAGCTGGTGGGTGCTTGGTCCCTCCAGCCTCCCTCTTGTACATCCACACCTCATCTTCCTTCTTCTGTGTGCCAGTCTTCATTCACGCAAAACATTGCAATTGCGTGCATGCATTGATCAGAAGGCTCAGCCCAATGTGACAAATTGTGGAGTTTATGCCATGATGATTTGAATGCTGGCTTACTGAACTAGCAGATGTTGTACATACAGGACGGACAGCTTTGGAGAGACAAGACTTGTCCCGTACGTACCTAGCTCATCATGAAAGCGAATTTATTATTATTGCTATTATTATGCAGGACGGGGGATATCATGTGCCATTTGCTCACAAGGGCTTGGCATCTGGCTTGCATTTAGACTCTTACACAAGCAGTCTGTGCGAGCGCGCGTCCATACAGTCATGTGCTCCACAGCCAGCATCAGCTGAAGCAGATCAGCGACTCGGTAAGCTGAGCTATCACATAGTGTACTTGCATTGTGGTTTTGCAACATGTGTCCTGCAAAAGAGATGTGCCATGCTAAAATGCAACTACGTCGACGCTGCTGTGCCGTTGTGCTTAATTTGAAACATTGGTTGAGCCATCAGCGCTGGACAAACTAATGTGCTTTGCAAATGTCACCAAGCAGTGAGTGTGTGCAAATCAAGGTTGGAAGTTTATCATCAGACATAACTTGCTGATTAATCTCCCAGCTATGTGGATCATTGATAATAATCATAGTAAAGTCAGTTTCCAGCTCCGATAAGCTAGGTGTATGCAGGACAAGTCTTGTCTCTTCAGAGCAGCCTGTCTTGTGCATTCCTACAAGACGACATTTTTGACACTTAAGCAAGATAACATCATTACACCAATTCAAATGAAGCTACCGAGCATACAAAGCTTTGCATCACACCTCACAGATCTGCACATGTTGCTGCCGTGTTCATGCAGGTGAGCAGTCTGCAGAATATGCCTTTGTGTATCCCAACCTCATGCTAAATCGTTATGGCCCCTGGCTGGACATCAACATAGTAGAGCCCACAGGACCCCAAACCTGCCAAGTCCGGTTTGAGTACTTCCTACATCGGGATCACGAAGCCGAGGAGGAGTTTGTGGAAGAGAGCTTGCAAGCTAGTGATGCAGTCCAACAGGAGGATGTGAGACTGTGTGAGGCTGTGCAGAGGGGGTTGCGTTCCCCGGCTTATGACAGTGGCAGGTCAGTCCTTGTCTCTGCACAAAGACTAGACTCTTTGTGATGGCAAACACAGTGGATTGTTATGGCAACACAGGGAATTGTGATGGCAACACAGTGAATTGTGATGGCAACACGATGAATTGTCAGCCCGTCCTTCTGTCCTGACTTGGCTTGTTCCCTCGTTTGTTTGCTCTGTTCGTTTGTTCAACAAGCATCGTACACAAACGTGTCAAGGCATTTTGAAGCTGGTTGACCTTATGTTGAGCAGACAGAGGATCATTCTCAGCTGACAGAAAATCATGTTGAGCTGACAGAAAATCAGTCCGCCTGGAGTGCCTGCTGCCCAGCAGACCCATGTAGACATCACGTGCAAAGTACCTTGCAGAGCTACGCTGCAACGGCTTGAGCTTGTGGCACTTGATGAGCCTTCTGCGCTGTTGCTGATCAGTAGGGCCACATCATGTTGAGCATCATGTTGATAGCTGATTCTGCTGTGGCATTTTCACGACCGACTGGTCCACGTATGTACACTGTGCCTGGTTTGTGCAGCATATACACGCATCAGTCAGTACAGAATGTACCAGAATGCTGTATTGCTGCTTCAGGTATGCCCCCAGCGTCGAGAGGCCAATGTTTCATTTCCATCAATTGCTGCATCAAGACCTGTTGCAATAGCTGGTGGGTGTCTACCGCTCGGATGGTTGCAATCAGTTGGCTATTCCAAGGATGACAGCCGTCATAGCTCTGTCATTGATGGAAACGCTTGTGTGAATGCTGAGCATCTGCAACACTGCTCCTGCATGAGTTTGACAAAGGCTGCTTGGTGTGTCACACCTTAAGTGGCATGTGCTCTCAATGTTGATGTGCTGCCTTTGAAAACAAAATTCCTTTGAAATGGTAAGGTTTTGCACAGTGCATGGCAACTGCTACACTGCATGTTCCGAAGTGGCGGACTTGTGTATTCTTTTAGCCTACATCAAGAACCTACATCAAGAGGCCTCTGAGCGTAACTCGTCAAGCAACGCCAGTCCACTGGCCAATCAGGCTACCGCAGGAATTAGGCAGGAAACACGTTTGCACGAGCTGCTCAATGCCAGCATGGGGCTGAACTGGCTGCAGAGAAATGTCTGAAGTAGCATATGTTGTCAAATAGCTCCTAAAGGCCTAACGATGAACAAACAATGGTATGCACATTTGTTGCATGCAGCATTGACTTCTGCCATTATGTTTTCTGCCCAAGCAAGCATGTGAGGACTTCATGGTTGTCCAAGCTCAGGTCTGCAGGCGACGAATTGCAGCTGTGAAATGCCAAATAGCGCTAGCCTCCTCGAACCCCACCCCAACAGTGCCCAGCTTGCTGGCTAATGCTTGCTCAAAAAACTCATGCTGACCCCATGAGAATCTTAAGCAGCAATTCGCATGCATCAGATCCCTCGGCTGGACACCACAACCACAACAGCATAAATAGTGAGCAAGAGCCAGCTGTCTGTTGAGAGAGGAGCACGAGTTGGAAGTGACGTTGATTGCAGATGACTTACAAAGCTGCAATGGCGTATTCACACAGATCTGTTCTAGAACACTCAGAAGGTGCAGGCTTGGCACACGTTCCACCTTGAAATGAAGGCTTGCAGAAGTAGTCCACAGGCGAAAGCACTCCACCCATTGTAGGCAGACTCAACGCCTACTGTCTTGTATAGCATCAACTCATGCCTGCACCTCTATCAAAAACGGAAGATTCTAAATAAAAATCTGACCAATCCGTATCATGAAGAGGTATACTTCTGAAACAGAAAGCGTACATATCTCAATATTGATTTGCTTTCCTAGGTCAGATGTCAGAAATGCATCTGTGTTGTCAGCATGCTTACTCACTTCAGAAGCATAACTGGGCAAGCCACATATTGTATTAACAGCAACCCATCCTGCAGGTTACAATAATAAAGCGCAATTATTTGACTGGAATAGTCATCTACATCATACTATCAAATGCTTTTGGGCAGTTCCACCCAAGACTAACTAGTAATGAGAAGCCAGCAGATAGGCACTGTTGACTTCAGAGCAAATATCGCAACTTCAAAAGGTTTGCGCTAAGCAATTGGTCATAAATTAGCAATCGCTGCCAAATTGGGTTTGCTGCTCACTGCTAAGGATCAGCATCATTGCTCTCCAGACCCTATCGCAGCTTGCTTGCTCCCAAATAATAAAACCCTGACAGTATGTACATCTGGTGCATACCAAGCACCATCGCAGACTGATCTGAAAAGGCAGGGCCGAAAATAAAATCAAATAGTTATGCCCTCAGAACAAGCAATCTGCAGGATCGAAATCCAGCTCAGCGTCATGATCCAGATTTAGATCAGGTCCCCCCAGCAAATCCAACGAGTCCAACCCATGATCAGATGAGTCAAATTGCATTGCAGCATTGCCCTGCCCTGATGTTGACTCCAGCCCCACATCCCCAGGGGACTGCATACACTCCATGGAGTCTAAAAGGGAAGCTTGATCAGATGACCCATGATGCTTGGGTTGTAATGCATCTGCCATCATTGGCTGCTGCGGCTGCTGAGTCATCATGGAAGTCAGGTGAGAAGCTGTCAGGATCTGCTGTTGCTGCTGCTGCTGCTGCTGCTGCCAGGCATGTGGTGGCACAGATGAAAGCTGAGAGGTGAACAGAGATGTAAAACAGCTGCTGCTGCTGGTGCTGTTGTGTGCTGACTCCAACCCCGTCTGATGTAAAAGCCCTGAGGAGAAGTGACTTCCCATGTTTGGCTGCTGAGCAATGCCCTGTGCAAGGGCAGCAGCCAGGTGGGGCTGCTGCGTAATGCCCTGAGGAAGAGACTTAGAGTGGTGGGCGATGCCCTGAGCAAGGCCGGCTGAGCCCTGCCTCCCAAGCCCTGGCAGAACTCCAGCCAAGTTCTGCCGCCCAAAGTAGGGTTGCGCCAGACCCTTCTGCAGCCCCAGCTGAGTCAGCTGGGCCTGCTGACAAGGCAGGACTGGCATGCTGTGCTGTCGTGCCATGCTGGGTTGTTGCATGACAGCTGTTGGTCTCACAAAGCTTTGCTGTGGAAAGCCTGGTTGCAGCATCTTGCCTGCTACTTGGTCTGCCCCCTTTGCAAGCATGCTGACAACCAGCCCACTGCCCAGCTGTCTCCCCGGGGTGCTGTGGGGGGGCACAGCAGAGGGGGGGCCAACAGCAGTCACAGCAGCGCTTGGAAGGGCAGGCAGCTTCAGGGCAGCATTCAGGTTGGTGCCCTGCACCATCAGGCATACTTTCCTTTTTGTGAATGAAAGAATCCAGAGCACTGCACAGCACCAACCACACTACGGGTAGTCACATTTCCCTTCAAAAGTCTCCGTACAAGAAACAGTATCTTGTTTATCTATGACCAAGTATGACATGTATGAAGCAGAGGGACAGGACATGCCTGCAGCCATTTGCTGTCTGTTGCCTCCCTTTTGACGGCTGCCAGGCGCTGCAAGAAAGCCAGCTGTGCAGAGGAGTCCATTTCCCTGAAGGCCTCCAGGCTCTGCCCGGGCAGACCCCCAGGCAGACCCCCCAGCAGAGGCCCAGACAGAGGCCCACTGCTGCTGCCAGTCAATCTGCCTGCGTCACCTGCACTCAAGACTCCACATTCACAACAGCAGACGCTTCATGCATGTACAGCAATCTCATTCCTCAACTGCACAATCTAGCTCAGCTTGTGCTGGGCTATATGTGAAAAGCAATGCACAGGGCGAGGCAAGCATGACGGTATCAGGAACTGCTGCTGCTACTGCTGCTGTACATTTGGCAGCCGGCAGAAGCTTTGTTCAACTTGCAGCAGACCGCGATGCGAGGCGATATGTGCTAGCAATGCACAGGACAAGCCACGCATGACACTATCAGGAAGTGCTGCTGCTGCTGCTGCTGCTGCAGCTTTTTGGCAGTCAGTGCAAGCTAGCTCAAGTGGCAGCAGATTGCAATGCTACCTTGAGCAGGCAAGATCACGGCTGGCTGGTCACAGCCTGCATGGGCGCCTGCAGAGGACACTGAATCACCATCCAGATTCATGCTGTCAGTGCGACCCGCATCCCCAGACCCCCCACCCCAGCTCTGGCGGCGGGGCCAGCGGTAGATGCCATGCCGCCGGCAAGCCCTCTTTAGGGTTGTGGGACAGATGCGCAGGTTGTGGGCTGCCTCTCGCAGCCCCACCCCAAATTGTGACTGCACAAGCAATGATGCTCCGGCTCGGGAAATGCGTTGTGATGTGAGTCATCAAGCATGACTGCTGACAGGCACTCCAAATGGGCGGTCCAAATGGGCTTGTGTGCATACAGAGTATGCAAGATGTCGCAAGCACATGCAGGTGCAGACCAGTGCAAGCAACAAGGACATCTTGAGCAGCGCTGTGGCAAAAGCACATGCATTTTCAATCAAGCAAAACAGTGGGGGCATCTGGCAAGCAGAGACAGGTGAGCACTTGCTTTCCTGGGCAGCCCAGCATAAAACTCAGCTTCTCATTAAATTGACCCTGAAAGGCGTAGTCTTTTCGTTTTTTCTCTTTTCTGAGCACTTGCTTTGTGAAGCAGGGTGAGAGTGCAGTGGCAGTCTGTGTGTACCTGCAGGTCTTCCACTGAGAGGCGCTTTCCAGCCCCCCCGGCCACCCTGTTATTCACCTGCATGTCCTCATCCCCTATTGGGGACCCCTCCTCCTCCTCCCCTTTGGCCTGGGGGTGGCTGCCGCTGAGCAGAGGCTCACCCAGGCTAGGGCTGAAGGGCTGATACCCAGCAAACGCTGACCCCCCTATGTGTTCAGTGTGTTTCAGTTTACATTCAGCATGCCAGCACAGCACAGGCAGGCTTCAGCACTGTGTCTCTGAAATCATGACACAAGTCTGCACCTTGATGCAAAAACATCCTGTCAGCATGAACAGAGGTGAACAAACTGCATCAAAAATATATGTATGCCATGCACACAAACACTAGGTACGACGTGGACCCTGGATAAGTGGGTCAAAACATTCTAAATCTGACATCGCTGGTATAGCCGACTGGAGCAATAGACTGGGATGATCTTGGGTGACCACTACAGTCCATGACCCAAAATGCAAAAGAGAACACCAGGCTTGGTATGAGTCCAGTGCAGAGATGAACTGACCTGTGACAGGCGTGGCAGACCGCATCTGGGTCTGTGCATTGAGCTGCGACTGCAGCTGCAAGGCGTTAGCAAGGAACTGCAGCTGGTGCTGGTGCTGCTGGTGCTGCTGCAGAACTTGCTGCTGAACCTGTTGTTGCTGCTGATGAAGCTGTTGGTGCTGAGCCTGTTGCTGTGTGAAGGGGGAGATGGGTTTGACAGCTGCTGAGGTGACAGGAGCACTGCAGAAACAGGTGGAGTCAGTCGACCAGACATACCCCAAAAGGAAAGTACATGGCATCAGGACTGCCCTGTGACACCACAGCATCAAGGTGCCCACATTTTCATCAGCACAACAAGCCTCAACATGCTTGCTGTTGCTACTGCCATTGCTGCTGCTCTGCATTCAGCTACTTACCAGAGCAGCATGCTCCCATTCCGACATGGCATTTGCAATGTTTCGCAAACTTCCTAGCATGCGCTTAGTGCCACACACATCGTCATAACATGCGTCATAAAATGGTGATTCTGAAGCACACAGCGTCATACAATCTGAAGCACGTTGGCAAGACAGGAAGCAGCACCGGTGCTCCCTACCAAAACAGGGATCATGCTGTGACAACTCCATGCCATGCACGGGCCAGTCTGCAGTGCAAGACTCAGGAGATACATTCAAGCAAGATGCCAGGCTAGCAGCGCATGCCGGAGTACCTTTGGTTAGCAGCAAACAGGGGTGTCTGCAGGTCTGCAAGGGGGCTGGAGACCTGCATCTGAAGGGTCTTGCCCACGGCTACCAAGGCGGCAGGAGGACAGCTGGCCACACCATTCCCAGCAGGCATGGCAATGCTGCCTGCAAACAGGTATACATAATGAGCAACAATAATAATAACAGCAATAATAATAATAATAATAATAACGATGAAAATAAAACAACAGTCATAATAACAAACTCGCTGCATGGATGTTGAAAAGCTGCATCTTGCATCAGTTGCCAGTATGTCTCCTGTCTATTGATGCTGCTCACACATACATCTTGTATGGGACAGTATTGTTGCTCTCAGGATGAAGTGCTCTGATGCTCACACATGCTGCAACCTGTGATGCAGACAGCACTGACTTGCTGCAGCAAGCCAGCCGTTTGTGCTGACCAGTCAACAGACCACGTAACACATCCTGTGCTGGGGGCCCTCACTAAGGGGCTGCTTCTCAATGGTACCAGCAGACAGATGTATCGGAAACAGATCATGGTTTCGCACTCACCTCCTGAGCCAGTCTGAAGATCTCCAGACTGCTGCCGCTGAGTAGAGCTCATGCGATGCGGACCTAGAGATGCTGGGTTGCTGCTCTGAGGAGAGCTGCCATCAGGCTCCCTTGAACTACTGCGCTTTACCTCTTCGCTGTCTGCAGTCACCTCACGCATCTTGCAGACAGGCTTGTTTACGGTGTCTGACCGGGCTGTTACGCCCTGTAAGTGGCCCTGTGCATGTAGGCTGTTGGCGCTGCAGTGCGCTTGTGATGCCGAGTCCTGCTGTGTGTGGTTCTCTTGGCTGTCAGGCTCCTCCTTGAAGGCAACTTTGCTGGTGGTGCAACCATCCTGGGGTGTGGGGTCCTGCTTGATGGGTCCAACGGCATGGGTGCGTAAGCCCATGGTCAAGGCTTGCTGATCAGCATCAGCTGTGAACAGCTGAACTTCCTGCAAGAAATGTTGGCCTGGTCAAGGGGAAGGTTGCTAACCTTACGTTTGCAGCTTGTGTCTGCTGGATGAGACAGACGCCTCAATTGGGGTTGATAGCAGGCATGATTGTTTCAAATGCATGTGACAGGCAAACAGCCAAGCCACAGCAGCAAGAGCAGCAGCCAGGTATAGCAGCAGCTTGGAAGTAGAAGTGTGCAGCTGTACCTGTAGGCAGCACTTGAGCCAATGCACCAGCACAGGAAACACTACATCTGTGTCTGCCTGGACCACTTCAAAGACAGCAAAGGGCTGATGCCGGTTTGCGGAGGTGTACAGAGGCATGAACAAAGCACTGTGGACACGGCACCGGTGTGCCTCCTCCACTCTAAGAAACTGCCGCTTGTCATATTGTTGCACATTGTGAGACATCTCTGGCTGCCCAGATGAGAACACACGCCCAACAGCCCCCTGTACAGGTCATTGCATGTAATGACACATGTTACTTTTGGTCTGTCAGAGGATTCCAAAGCTGCAAAAAGCCAGCTCACCATTAGCACAGGCTTAGAGGTGTCTGTACCAAATTTGTATCGACAGGAGACACACCGAAACAGAGCTAGCAGATCAGCACACCCTGCCACAGAGAATGGCACACCCTGCATGCCAATGGCTGAATGAAACAGTCTGTTGTGAGCACGAATGCAGTTACCTGCTCTACATGCGATCAGGGATGACTGCATGCCATATGCAGTAGTGTTCACCTAGAGCAAACAAAAACTGTCAGGTGTGCCGGTGCAGCAGTGGCAGACGATGCAGCATTGCCGCGGTGTGCGCAACATCCTTTGTACTGATGATGCAGCACAGATGCCGTGCAGCCGAGAGGAGAGGCCGTATCGTTGCACTGTGCAAAGAGAACCTCGTAAATAGCATGCACAGCTTCAATGGATTCCGATCGCTGTCTGGGGTCCTGCAAGCGCCTACCTGTGTGTGCAGCGTCACTGGCCCATTTGCTTGGCTGTCTGGCACCCAAATCTGTGCTAGACAAGCACCGCGCTGTGTCGCTAGATGCTGGCTGAAGTTGCAGGTGGCACTTGTCAAGCGACCTCGCAGTGAGTCTATGTCCGAACTGCGCATTTTCGACGCTGCGTCCTCAACCAAATCAAACATGGGCCAGTCACAAAGTGTTCGCCAGGTTTTGATTGCGGTCCGAAATGGCCGACTTAACTTTGCAGCCACTCTGCACTAGCATCCTGTCTATCGGCGACCGCGGCCATTCAGCCTCAACGGAATGAACAAGACAGCAGCTGCGTCCTTTGCTACCTTTCTGTCAGTAATGCTCAGAAAGGTTTCTAGCTGGTGAACGTTGACAGCTGCTGTTTGCAAGCGCGTGATCGAGCTGAGCGAGTCGACGCTTGCAAGTGCGCTCACTTGCTTTGCCTGAGACGCTTTGCGTCCATTGGCCTCAACTCTGAGTTCACATGCATGAGCTGATCTTGTCCGCCGCTGCAGCAGCTGCGGTGTTCGATTCGATCGTCTCAAGAGCACGGTCAAGGACTATGTTCTCGTTTGATGAGCACAGCCCGCAGTTCACATCTGACAGACATGACATGCCTGTACATCACAGCAAGGTGCAGGTTGCAAGCTGCTCAGGTGTACACGTGACGTGCCGCAGCAGTCAGTAGACCCCATCCCAGGCAGCATTTTGGCAGCTTACACGCGTGCTTGCGCTGCTGTTTGGCGCAGTGTTGCTCAAAGTCAGCCGATGACTAGATCCAATGGGATTAACAAGGCCAAGCTTTTCCTCTGATTGGGCGTGGCAGAACTTGGTCCAATACGCCACCGCATGGAAACCATCGTACGCCTGCCTGCACCGGGATTTTCTGTCAGCAAGTACAGCAAGTATGCCATCATGCGCAATGGCTTCTACCGTGTTTTGCAGAACTCCGAAATCTTCACTTTGACGTATGGGTCGATAGTGAGGCAGCTGATCACTGACCTAGAAGATCTGGAGGAGGTCAACAAGCAGCTGGATACAATGTAAGATTGCTGTAGGATGTGCATGTTCTTGCATCACCTCCGGCTTTGATCCTCTGAAGTCTGCAGGGGCTACAACATAGGAATACGCCTGATTGATGAATTTCTGGCCAAGTCTAAGACCACAAAATGCGTAGACTTTAAAGACACAGCAGACAAAATTGCACGGGTAAAGAGAAACGTCAGTTCATGCAACAACTGTTTCTCAGTGTCTGGCATGCATGAAGCAGTTTCCTTGTGCTGCAGATCGGATTCCGCATGTTCCTCAGTGCAAGTGCCAGTGTGTCCAGCTGGAATGCTGACAACACTGCCTGCAATTTGGTAGGAGCAGCAGCAACATGCTGTGCTGTGGACAAAATCACACGTGTGTTAACTATTTGACCTGCTGATGAAATCAGGTGCTTGAGGATAACCCTCTGGTAGACTTTGTTGAGCTGCCAGAGAACTGCAGTTCTCTCAAGTTTTGCAATGTCCTTTGTGGAGTCATTAGAGGTGCCCTTGAAATGGTGAGCTGCTTGGCTGGACAGCACCCCTGCTTCCATTACGCTCAATCATTGACTGCAGCACCAGATGAATGCATCTGACACCAAGCTAATTTCCTTTGCAGGTCAATATTCGTGTTGAATGCACAATTGCAAAGGATACTCTCAAGGGTGATGATGCCACAGAGCTGCATTTGAAGCTGCTCTCCCATGGTGCTGAGAGCTATCCTTTCAAGGATGATGACTGAATATTGTCTCAGCTGTCTATAGAAGTTTTCCAGGAGCTGTGTCGCCAACGGCCTTGAGAGTACTTGGTCCTGGCAGCGACGGTACCAGATCAAGCATTGCACGCTGCTGCCTGAAGGATTGCCTCCTGTCATGTTGCCTTTGGCACATGAAGATAGTGTAGAAACTCAGCTCAGAAACTAGTGCCAATCCTATGGCAGTGCTACACCAGATTCATGACCAAGCTTAAACATAGTCAACTATTCAATGCAAGGTTGACCATTTCGGATACTCTGTGAGGTTTGATGTGATGCTTTGCCCCTGCAGTCTCCTTGATAGATTGGATCTCAGATACACGTCCCCAAGGATGCACTGATTTGCAGAGCCCAGTGAAATGCCTGGATCATAGGTAATATGTCAGATACAGCATGCAGTCAAGCAAGGCTGTGTTGGGCTGCGCAATGCACTGAAATGCATTGAAATGCCCCTGCAGTCTGTGGGTTCAGGACTGCATGTCGTGTGGATGCAAAATTGGCAGTCAGTGACGAGGAATCTGAAGCTCATGTCCTAACAACTGCACTGCGCGCACAGCCTGCTGCCGAATCGCGATCACCGTCTTCGCAATTAAAATAATTCTGACTGCATACATCACTGGCTGTCAACAAGGGCTCCTGTGGGATAAAACGCAAGTATAGGCCTGTGCGCGTTCGCTTATGCACCAGGCTTAGTCTATTCATCAGACTGCTGCGCGGCTTATCGTTAAGCTTTGCTGCCGTTAAGGCAACCCATACCACTACTTTGGGGACAAAGCCCGCGTCCTTAGCCTGGCAGCTCCTGACAGGTCTCGTTTGCTAGGCAGCCATGGCGAGCGGATCAACCGTGTCTCCGCTGGCAAAGTACAAATTGGTGAGTCAGTCAGTGGATATGCATACCATACATTGCCCGAGGTTGAGTGATTTCTCAGTTGGTTGTTGCTGTAGGTTTTCTTGGGAGATCAATCAGTAGGCAAGACTAGTATCATCACCAGGTTTATGTACGACAAGTTTGACAATACCTATCAGGTGCAATGGGGTGCAATGCCTTTGAGCTTTGTATCAATACTCTGACACGTTCAGTTTTGCTGACACAGTATGCAACTTCAGGCAACAATAGGTATTGATTTTTTGTCAAAGACCATGTATCTTGAAGACCGGACTGTGCGCCTACAATTATGGTAAGCTAGTGCTTTGCATGTCTGACATACATGCTCAAGTTGCAGAGGCCCGACTTCACTGCAGGACCTGCCATGCAGGGATACAGCTGGACAAGAAAGATTCAGGAGTCTGATTCCTAGCTATATCAGAGACTCCTCTGTTGCTGTCGTTGTATACGATGTCTCAAGTACGTGAGGCACCCTCAAGCTTCTCATCTTGGCTCGTGCAGAAGTGGTTGTTTCTGACGCGTGATTGCTGCACTTGCAGACAGACAATCCTTCCTGAACACAGTGCGCTGGATTGAGGAGGTCAGGACAGAGCGAGGCAGTGATGTGATCATTGTCCTGGTGGGAAACAAGACAGATCTGGTGGACAAGAGGTGCTTTCAATATCCCGACTTGTCCAATGCTGACAATGTGCCGCATGTCTTGTATCTTATGTGCATACCTGTGCACTTGGTAGTGCATCATCATCTTGCAGAAGGATAGTCAGTATCATATATAGTCAGTATCATATATAGTCAGCTCAATGCTGCGTTGGTCTTACATTGGGCTGCAAGCAGCAGCAGTCATGCACAATTCAGCAATTCAGATCATATAAAGAGCAAGATGTAATTCCTCCGCACCTGGCTAAATGCGCATAGTGATAGTCGCTGCCTAATCATGCACTAAAGTGCAATGAGTAGTAAGTCAGCTTGTGATTGACAAGGCTATTGCTCTGCCCAGGCAAGTCTCAATTGAGGAGGGCGATGCAAAAGCGCGAGAGTTCAGTGTGATGTTCATAGAGACAAGCGCCAAAGCTGGTTTCAATATAAAGGTATGCTGCTTGCTGACGAGGAATACTTCAGCCAATCATGATGATTGCAGACAATACTTGATGGGCTGTTACTGTAACTTTATGAATGTGTGAGCTTTATCAGTACATAAGACTGATGAAGCAGATCGCAGCAGGACAATTGCTCTGCAATATTGCCATGTGGCATCTGTTACAGCAACATGTTGTGTGCGCTCACAGGCACTGTTCAGGAAAATTGCAGCTGCCCTTCCTGGCATGGAATCTCTATCCACACAAAAACAAGAAGACTTGGTTGATGTCAACCTGACCTCAAATTCAGCACAAAACAAGGGTGCAGGCCAGACAGGAGCAGTGTCAGGGTGCCAATGCTGACGCGTAGTGCCAGGTGCATAGTATCTGATTTATAAGTGTCCCGCAGCAGAAGGCATGATAACACAGATACAGTGAATCTGCTTGATGCTTTCATTGAAGTGCCCCTGTGTCAGACCCTGACAGCATGCATGAAGCTGAACTGCAATGCTGTGAGTGGTACAATGGCCTCAAAGTACAGTAGCTGTCTTCTGTTCACTGTGTGCCATGAGCATGATGTGATTACACACAGGTTCCTTAGACTAATGTGGCCTTGGTCAGACCTCAGCTTCTGAAAGCTTCAAAGCTGACCAAGTGATCACATATAATTTATTCATATGATGTCGAGTCTGCTGTTGACCACGTGCAATGTGACAAGATTCAACCGGGGTCAACAGATCAAGGAGGGACTGACCATTGACACTTGCCTGAGTGGAAATTACGCTCGAGCTTCCATGCGCATCCTGAGGCCTTTGCATTTTGCTTGTGTAGGCACAATCTCAAAAACAACTTCCAATCTCAGCTCTTCATGCATTGTGTTTGCACTTGTCACTGACCGTCAGCCCTCAACTGACAGTTAGCAGCAGACGCTGCAAAAGTATTGCGCTTAGTACATGTAGCCTCTGAGAAGAATTTCCAATGCATGGGGCAGCTTAAGACGCAACTCTGAATGACTGCATACTGCATCTGACGCAATTCTCCAATTCAGGCAAATTATTAGGCTCTGCAAATCAGTGCATCCCTTGGGACGTGTATCCGAGGTCTGATCTATCAAGGAAACACTGGCACTTCACATATCAACACACTGAGTCACGGCATATGTGCTTCATTTGCTGCAGCTGTGAGAGCCTCAATTCTGGCATCTTCATCTGTGCTCATCAGACTCTCGAAAGCTTTCTGTATTGCCTGGAATTTGGTCTTGGCCTCTTCCTGATTTTGGGGATGCTTGTCAGGGTGCCACTTCTTAGCCAGCGTGCGGAATGCCTTCTTGACATCAGCCTGTTGCAGGACAGGAAAATTGCATCAAAGGAGCTGAGTAGTATAAGAACTCTTTTGCACTGCATCTGCTGTTCCTCCTATGGGGGAGCGCAGTGTGCAACATGACTAAGCATTACTTGATGAACATGTGTCAGTACACAGGTAGGAAGAGAAAGGTTGCAACGCTTGTGCCCAGCTGTTGTCAATGTACATGACACAGGCAATCAGGCAAACTCTGTATCTTGCAGGAAAGCAGATACCAATGGTGACAACGCCTTACCTTGCTAGCTCCCAGGGGAAGCTCCAACTCCTCGTAGTCATGTGTATGCCGCATGTGGTACAGCTGTCGATCCCTCCTCTTCTCATCCTTCTTCTTCTCATACTCCTTGGCTCTCTGCTTGGCCTTCTGCTCTTTGTTGTCACACGCTTCTTCAATGAGCTTTCTAGCGTTTTCGCACTCAGAGGCGCTGCCAAACAGCATGACGGTTACCATCTTCTTCTGGCCGTCGGGCAAAGGGGCTCCCTTGGGGGGCAGCAGCTGAGGGCCGCTGCCAAATGCCCTTGCCAGCTCAGCTTGCTCCTTCTTGACCTTTCAGACAATAAAACAGCTACAGTTTGCAGCTGGATGAGAGTCTGTATACATTGAACTTGTCTCACGTGATGCACTGATGTTGTCACGGGCACAGCTCACAGGACAAAAGTCAACATGCCTTTCCAGACACGGTCCCAAGAGGAACCAACCCCTCGATCTGTACACCAATGTGTCTTGCTGCTACAAGCTTGTCCGAAACAGGACGGAAGTCGTCTGTCAAACAAGTGCAATGTCTTTGCGCTATCGCAGGCCAGACTGGGTCACTTGAGGAGACCGCTCCTCAGCCTGTACAATAGTTTGTTCTTCAGCCATGAGCTTTTCAAACCAAAGACAGCACGAAAAGTTGTCTATCAAACAGTACACTTTTTGTACCGTCTTCTGTTTGAAAAGCTCATGGCTGTAACACACATCATTGTACAGAATGACAATAAGCCTCCTCACATGACCAAGTCCGGCCTGCAACAGCACAAAGACATTGCAGCACAGCACACAACACAAGAATCCAATCTGATGTCTGATGCCGCCGAGCAATAGAGCTATGCCTACTGCTCAAAGCACCTGGCCATGAACAAAGCTCAGCCCATGATGGCCCACCAAAGAAGTGTAGGCGGCAAAAGCAGGTTTCCAGCTCATAGAGAGCGCAGCAATGGGGCCTAGGGGTCCTCAAGAAAGAAAAGAAAAGAAAAGACTACGCCTTTTGGCGTCAATTTAATGAGAAGCCAAGTATTATACCGGGCTGCCCAGGCCTAGGGATCCTCACCTGTATTCGACACTTGGTCTTTCGCTGGATGTATTTGATCTTGTCCCCGCCTTGGCCCACCATGTACTTCACCTTGTTTGCTGGCAGCTGCAGCTCCACGTCAGGCTCTTCTTCGCTGTCACTGTCAGGCGCTAGCAGCTCATCCAGCTTGGGTACTGCTGCCTGCTTGCCGTCCTGCAATGCAAGAGAAAGGTTGCATCAGTCAGCCACAAGTTTGCAGGCCTCCTGCATTTCTCATAAGGGTTGATCACGATATGAGCAACACTAATGATTAAATGCTTTCCAGCTCATGATGAGCTAGGTACTTGCGGGACAGGCCTTGTCTCTCCACAGCAGCCTGTCTTGTGCATCCCTATAAGGGTTGCGCATCTCGGCAGTGATTACTGTCAATGGCAGCAATCGCTGTGAGAGAACACAATGTGAGGGCAAATGCAATGCAGCTTGCACGGGCTTCATTGTAGCTTGATGAGCAGTTCAGTGGATGCAAGCTTAGCACATGCTGGGCTCAATAAGCACTTCAGCAAATGAGATGTTACCACATGCTGGGTGACAGTAGCACAGCAGCTCATGAACAGGCTGAGGGACTACAGAGCACAGGCACGAAAGGCTGCTCTGGCATGCAAGCAACATGATGAAGCACTCCAAACAGTCCTTGAGCATGCTCACTCGGCTGCTGCCTATATTTACCATGCTGTGTGTACAAGAGCAGCCAAAAGTAGTGTAACATTTGCTTGCCGAGCAGTGACAGCATGGAGGCAGGCAGTGAAGAGGAAGAGGTGGTGCTTACAGCAAGAGCTTTGACTTGCTCTTTCCTGAGCTCTTCCTTTCTTGCAGCCTCAGCCTTCTCAGCTGCTGCTACTTCTGGATTGACAGCTGCGTCCATGAAGGCATCTAGAGGATCTACATCGTCCTCCTGTCAGGGCAACAACACCTTGCTGTCAGACTTCACTCAATCAATCAAACAATGAATATGGGTTTGATGTCCTGGGGGGCAACGGGGACCCAACAGACAAGAAGTTCAGTTCAGTGAATTCAGACATAGTGAAGTGCATGGATCACCAATGCATGTCATGTGCTCACGCACTGTCGTGTGGACATACTGACTCAGCGGTGAGATAAGCCAACATTTGTATACTTTGAGAGCAGATTTGACAGGCAGGTCTTAGATTGTGGCTGAGTATTGCAGGTGATGCATGGGTAGCAGAATGCACAGCATGGCTGCCAACCATACATCCCGTAAAATACATTACAACTCAATTCAGAATCCGCATATATAGACAACTATACAAAGGTGAGATGTTCCTACACTGCAATATATGTTGGGACTCAAAGCCTGCATCAGCGACAGCTGTACCGGATGCAGAGATGCAAAATATGCCCCTATGCAAGGCTGCAGCATGTGTCTGGCCACACAGCAAGAAGTTGGACTACCTGTACCTGAGCAGCATCAGCCACAGCTTGCGCTTCAGCTATAGCAGCAGCTGCCTTTTTAGCTGCAATCTCTGGAGGAATTACATGGCCAGCAGACCTGAATGCTGTGGCTGGATCTTCCCAAGGCAGCCTGCACCCACATGATCATCTTGGAACTGGCCCACATGAGTGCTGCTTGAGCTCAATCATTGCCATGCAGGGAGAGGTTTGACATTCCAGCTTGTTGTGAAGTGACATGCAATTGGCTGATGCTTCAACAGGGTTGCAGGGTGAGGGTTGTGCCTGCCACTGTTTCCACTGTAACGAGCAAGCCTTGGTTGCTGTAGCTTGGGTGCGTGTGCAATCAGGCTGTCCAGATGCAAGCTGGGCAGAAGTGAGCTGGTGACATGGCACCACGGACGGTGCAGGCACTGTCAACTGCAAAGCTGTGACTTGGGAATGTGACTAGCATTGTGTGTGAATGGTAGATGGTCCAGTGCTGAGATCAACCAAAGGCAGGTCACTAATCTTAAATCGCTTAGCAAGATGCTGATCAATAGTCCAACTTTGACAGCATCGGCTCACAAGAATGCTGGCTTGCCGACTGCCAAAAGCTCCTCATAAAGGGACTAGCGGAGACTGCTTTCTTGCAAAAGACATGCATTGAACGAATGGGTGGATGGATGGATGGATGAATGGATGACTGTATAGCTGGGTGGCTTGGACGGATTAGTGGGCAAATGAGTAAGTAAATTAATGAATGAGAGTTTGAATGAGCAAGCAAGTGAGGTCGTGTGTGAATGAAAAAGCGCATGAGTGGAGTGATGAAGGAACAAAATGTCAACATTCTGGCACTGCATAGCCAATTGCCATTGTGCACTTGGCAGTGCAATCATGATGCCACTGTGGCAGCGCCAAATCTCACCAGGCAGCTGATTGAGCCTCTTGCTTCAAAGACTTTTCGTCTTCTTCCTCTGGATCATCATCAAACACACGCAAGGGCTGTGGACTGGACGGCTGTTCAGCTTTGACTGTGGCACCAGCTTGCTGCTGCCGCCAAGCTGCTAGCTTTGCCAAGCGCTGTCGCTTCACCTCCTCTTCAGACTGTGCAGGTTCTTCTGCCGGACGCTTCCTGTAATGTTGAATGTAGCTTCATGCAGATCAACATGCACTCATAAGTTTAGGGATACTGATGATGTTGATAACAAGCAGCATGACAAACAGGCTATGGTGATCATTTTTGCAGCGCTACCTGCTGTTGTCCTCTCGTCCACTGCTGGATGGGTCGTAGTTGTCCCTGCATTTGCAACCAAAGTATGGGTGATCATCAACAGCCTATGAAATGCTGCATATGGCTGTAGCTGAATTGCACCGGAAACGCCCTATCTAACCTCGCATGTGATCTGTGCTGGTAGCGATCCCTGCCGTCATCAGTGTCTCTATCGTTTCTGTCGTGCCTGTCAGACTTGTACCTCACCCTGTCGCGCTCTCTCGTATCCCCAGGATGGGTGTCTCTGTGACTATCGCCCCTGCTTCTATCTGAGTGTCGGTCGCGATGGCTGTGCGAGTCGCGATATCGCTCCCTGGATCTGCTGCGGGACCTTGGCATACTCGTTGTGGTCAGGTCACAAGACAGGGGAAAACATCAGAGCATCGCTAGACGAGTTTTCCGGAAGATGCAGCAGGCCTCGCTATGGCGTCAGGCAACTCGGTCTTCTTCTTTGGTGCTGAGCCATGCTGCGGCCAGATTTCCAAGCGCTGAGCTTCGCCAAAGTGCAAGACAGAGTCGCACATCGCAGCAAGCCTCCTCTACAGTCCATGCAACTCTTTCGCGTGCATGTCTGCATCCGTTAATCAGCCTCCGGCTCTCCATGTTGTGAGAGCACGTCCGCCTGCAGATCAGGACCATCTTGGGAAGGCGTTGCTGCGTGAGTGGGTTTCAGCTGTGAAGAACAGCTAAGACGTCAGCAGAAATCAGGGCATGTCATAGTTATGCCAAAGAAAACCGCGCACGACAGCCGTCTGGTGAGTACTGTCACGCGACATAGAATAACTCAGACCCACAGCGTGAGCGCTGTCTGCATCTGAGGCCCACAGCGCTGCAGGTGGCAGGTTCTGACACGATACATCGTATGGCCGTTTCAGTTGGTCTCGGAGATGTCTTGACGAGCCAAGCCCTTTGGTACTTTGAATGCTCAAGCCACAGCGCTACCACCCAGCCCATCAATGATGTCTGGTCAGCAGCATGCTTGTACTTAGCGATAAGAATGCACCAGCTTCCTATTTCCACAGCTCAAGTAGCAGCTGCCGTCAAGCAAGACTCAATGATGATACTGAAGCGTTTTCAGAAAGTCGCAACTGCCTGTAAAGTAAATCCACCAGCAGTGGACTTCACAAACTTCACACTGCACAGCATGACCAAAGTGCCAGGCGTGCAGCCAGCCACCAAAGTAAAGGTGCAGTACTTGTCTCTCCAATCTTGCATACTCAATAGCTTTGCAACCAAACGCTTGTTGATCTGTTGCCGCCTACAATATTCTGCTTCTGCGGAACTGCTTTGTGCTGACCTGACCCGACGTGCTGTCAGGTGCTGGACCTGTATGTGAAGCTCATCGCTTGGCTAGAAAAGGCCAGACCCAAGACCTGTGTGAACAACAATTGGGCTGCTGCTGCATGTCACCATGCTATGACGTTTTATGAGGTGGGCTCCAGCCATTGTACAATCGCCATTTGATCTTTGTATAACTCCTTCTTGCGTGAAAATGTCACTGCTCTGATCACGTCTGAAAGATGTTCAAGTCTCTCAATTACTCAATTGTTGCTGCTGGTGCAGCTGCCTATGCCTTGCTGGACACATCATGCACACTATACTGGGAGCCCTCATAACCTCGAAGCCAGGCTGCAACACTGCAAACAAGCTGGCCGCAGGCCCCTCCATGATTGCATGCCTGCCATTGGTGCAGGTTGAGGTTGAGCCACAGCATCTCAGCAAGCTGTTTGGCAGTAAGGAAGCTACCTTCACAGCTCGAGTTCAGGAATTCAGGCAGCTTGTGCTTGCTGCTGCTGAGGGCTTACCGTGCAATACCTACCCACAATGCCTCAAACACATCTCAGCGTTGCCTGTCCCACCAGCAACTGCACATTGCACAGATCAAGTTGATCATGATGACAATGACAACGCCCTGGAGGCCATGGAAAACACAACAAGCAGAGCCTCAGACCTGTCCTTAGAAGGTGGCGTCACTGCCGTGCCGGGAACAGCAGCTGCCAGCTCATGCAAGGAGCTGCTGCAGAGGCCAGCTACCAGCGCAGCTGCAGATGTGCCTCAGCAAGCAGCACTGCCTGGAGCTTATGCCAAGCTGGCAGTGCATGACATGGTCAACATGTGTGACGTGTCGCTCCCCGTCAAGATGCAGGTACCAGACACCGAGTGCCTTGTAAGTTTACGCCTAAGTGAATGGATGACAACGAGAACTGCAAAGCTGGACTGCTTCTGAACCCTGAACAACGCAGCCCTTGAAAAGCTACAGTTTGCTGCATTGTACAACAACACATTCTAGTGAACTTGTTGGTAAACACAGCAGGCACAGGTTTGCAGGAATGTATCACACATCACCGTGAGAGGTTGATGTCTTTCTGCTCACACATTCATGATGATGTGGCGGGATGGTGGCACACATGACATGAGAGGTTGATGAATTCATGATGCTTTGCAGGTGCTGCAGTTGTATGTGAGGCTCATGGTCCGGCTGGGCAAGGACACTTCTGCCAGTCACAGCTACTGGGCTGCTGCTGCACTTCAGATTGCCATGCTGCACTACAAGGTCTGCCTCTACACTCATGCAAACTGCTCTCGCACATCTCATGCTATGGATACTCTGTCTCAAGTTTGCTGCATTGGACAGCAACATGTGCACAGCTCATGCCCTGTTATGTGTTAGGCAGAAGGCAAGTTGTCACTTTCAGAGCTTGCCTAGCAAGCACAGGCTAGCAGCTCTGCCCCAGTTGTGGTCGTGACTGCCACAAATGCATGTCTAAAGTCTTGTTCATTGATTTTTTGTGTATGACATGCAGATTCCTTTCCTTCCAAGCAACCTCGCTGGCCATGTGAAAGTGGATGTTCTGGGCGAATGTGCACATGACACCAAGCAATCTCTGAAGGCTGCTGCAGACAGCTCAGGCATTAGCTACAGCGTGTGCATGCACAAGATGGCAAACATGCCATGCAGCCTGCTGCCACCGCTGCCAGATCCCACACAGGCTGCGGCCTCAGGCAAAGTCCTACAGGCTGCAAATGGCATTACCCCTGTGGATGCAGCTGCCAGCTCACAGCAGCAGAAACAAGCCGACTTGCCAGCTGGTGTTCAGTCTGCAGTGCCAGTGCCTCCTCGGGAAGCCGCAGCAGGACTCACTGAGGAGCAACATGCTGCAGACAGCGCTGACGCCCACATCCCTGAAGCCCGCACGGAGGCTGCCTTTCAAAGAGAAACTGCTCCAGCAGCTGACCAAGCCCAGCAGGGGGTAGCATCTCTCGCTACTCATGCACCTAGCTCAATGCCCATTCAGCCAAGCTTGATACCTCAAGCAGCTCCAGCAGCTCAAGACATGGCTGTCACCAACAGCAGTGAGCTGAGAAGTCAGACAGAAGCAGCAGCGCTCATGACTAAGCAGGCTGACCTGGATGGGCTGCACACTGCTGACCTGGACCCTGGCACAGTCCCACACCCCCCTGTGCTCGCCCCCCATCAGTTGGCGCCTTCACAAGATCCACCAGCTCCAGCAGCCAGGGCTCACACAAGTGACGCTGTGCCATCAGATGACTCAGACCCAGGGCTGCAAAAGCTGCAGAGTGGCATGCTGACGTCCAGAGTTCCAGTGGCAGAACAGGCACAGAGGCCGATGCTGCAGCCTGTGTTGCACCGGCTGGCTCACAGCTCCTCTGAGAACAACAGTGCACCCGGCACTGCTGACAGACCGGCCAAGCATGAGCAGTCTCAGGCGCGGATTCCTGTCACTGGAGAGCAAAGGACGGCACCACAGCTGCAGAGTGCAGTGGCACGCCTAGTATCACCTCTGGCAGCCCAGGGGGGGGTCCCTCTGCAGCAGCAGCAGCAGCCCCTGGCAATGCTTCAGCGCCCGGCAGTGCAGCAGCTGTACAAGCTGCTACAGCAGGTGGAGTCACTGACCCCACCAGCGCACCCACTGGCCCCACCACCCCAGTCACTGGCCCCAGCACCCCAGTCACTGGCCCCACCGGCCCAGCCCAATGGGCACCTGCATGCTGCAACAGTAGCAGGGCATGCACTGGAGGATGGGCTGCCTGCCTCCTGGGTCAGAGCTGCACACCCCCACAGCCAACAGCATCAGCATCAGCCGCAGCAAGCAGTTCCAGTCAGCCTGCCAGCAGCAGGCAACTCAGATCTGTCAGAGAGGGGGCCATCTCCTTTGGGCCTGTTGCCTGGGCCCCTGCATGCTGCCATTGCATGTGCCATGGCCCAGGAGGGGGCCTTGCCCGCCCTGGGAGGGTCCACAAGAGCAGCACAAGGGCTCAAGTTGATGGGGCCAGATGGTACGCAGGGCAAGGGAGTCAAAAGACCCAGAGCTGACTCAGCAGCCAGAGCTGCCTCAACAGGCAGACCTGGTCAAGATACCCAGCATGTTGATACAGTCAGCAGGCATGCACTAGCTACACAACCTGCTGCTGCTCAGGTCAATTCAGCTTCAATCGTGTCTATCGATACAGCAGGCAAACGCAGCCCGACAAAGAGGATCAGGTTGGCATCTGAGCAGCCAGCAGCATCGGTACAACTTGGTTCAAATCTCAGGTTGGCTGATGGTGGTGCAGCAGGCTCAGCACAGCAGGATGACAGCAGCACTCCTGCTGACTTGACCCACGCAGCTCACTCAGCGGTTGAGGCCGTACCTACTCAGCAGGCTCATTCAGCACCTCCAAAAGGTTCCCCAGCTGCTGGATCTGGCTCCCCAGTCCGAGCTGCCTCAGCTCTGCGAGATCACTCACCCCAACCTGCCTCAGCCCTGCGAGATGACTCACCCCAGGCTGCCAAGCAGATACAGCTGAAGGTGCCTGCAAGCGAGAAGGCGCTGAGTGATCTGCAGGAACAGCACCTGGATGGTGAGCAAGACACCCGCCAGGGCACGCCACCCTTGCATGACGGGTCTCCTGGTGGCTTGCAGCCAGCCAGATCTCAGGCAAAGCAAGGGCGTAGTGAAGCAGCATTGGATGTCAGCATGCCTGGGGCTGAACAGAAGGCTGGTGTTGATGTTGATGTGTCTAGAGTTGCCACGCCATTGAGAGGCAAATCTGTTGGGGATGATGACATGGCCCCACCATCATCCAAAGTACGGCGCATCAATGAGCATGAGGCTCAAGATGCGTTGCTGCTGCTGCATGATCATGAACCTCAGGAGTCGCTACAGCAACAGCAAGGCACTGACAGTGATAGCAGGGCAGGTGCGACAGAACATGATGCTTCAGCTGATTCTGTTGAGCATGACATGACTGAGGATACTATTGTCGAGCCTCCACCTTTCACTGATGTTGACGGCAATCCAGATGCTTATGAAGTTGACAAAATTGTTGATCATAGATCTTGGAACGCTGGCAGCACTGTGCGGGTGCAGTATCGTGTTCATTGGAAAGGGTATGGGCCCAAACATGACACATGGCAGACTAAGACCAGCCTTCGTCATGCACGTGAGGCTGTTCGAGATTATCACAATTGTACGCAGTAGCTGCTGCAGCCTTTCTGAATCTGACTCTTGTTGAATCTGGGCTTTGTATGTGTCTAGAGACTTTTGCAATGTACACTAATGAATCTCGACGTGTGTGATTTTGATAGACCGTTTTCTCCTTTTTTTGTGGTTGGTTTCCTGCATGCAGTTTCTGAGTTTCACCTGTCTTGCTGAGAGCTGTTCCATTGTTGGCTGCTGATTGCCAGGGACTGATTGTTTGCACTGACTTTCACAGTGACCCATTTATTCAACGTTATTTTTCTCTGTGCTGTTAAGTCAAGGTTGTGCTGTTAATTAAGTAAAGGATGCGTGATCTGCAATCAGTTGCTGCTTATAATTATGCAGCCTTGAGAAAGAAACAAAGATAGCACTGCCCAGCATCAATCGAAGAGTCCGCCTCACGGCCAGGGTTGTAGTTGTTTTGGAATCATCTCAGCACCGTAAGTACAAATGCTTCCATTTCGTTTCCTGTGTTGAGGCTATACTATCAGACTACAAATCACATACGCAAAACGACCACTTCATTACAGAGTTGACATTCAACAGCGTTTGCATACCAGCAGCATCATACAGTTGGACACATTTCACCTGGACACACATCAGGCAGGGTCAAGACAACCTGTCTGATGATCTGAAAGTGTGACAGCATCATTTGTTGGGTAAACTTCAACTGCAAAATGAAGAAAAATTGGAGCAGTATCTTTTTGAAATCAGTCAGATAAGCACAAAAGTGTGCACAGATCCCATCCCTAGCGAACCTTTGCAAAGGCAAGCTGTGACACAGCAGTTGCTGAACGGCTGTCATCATCCCACATGTGGTGTGCCGGCCATCAAGCGCTGTTCAAACACTACTGGAAGCTATTTGATCGCAGCAGCTGCTGTTGTTGAGACACTGGCGGCCTGCCCATAGCATCCGCAGGCATTCTGTTGTACCCATTCTGCGCCTGCTGCTCCAGGACTGACATGTTCCTCACGCCAGAGCCCAGCGTGTCAACAGCCCTGCTGGGCTGCGCTGGAATTTGCTGCCCAGGGACATATCTCTGTGCCTCGCTCTGGAACTCCTTCACTCTTTCCCTGGGGAGTGATGTTGCCTGGCCCAGGTTGTTTCGACCCCCCATGCCAGCAGCAGCCCCTCCATAGGCCCCACCCCCCTCCAAGTGCGCAAACTGGCGTTTGAAGTTGTCCACTGCACTTGGGTACATGAAGCTGGGCTGCTGGCGGTTGCCTGAAAGGTAGTCTGCCAGCATGTGGGGATGATACTCTAGCAGTTCCCGGTAAATCAGCTCACGCACCTGCAGACATTGCACAAACTGCTGCAGAAGTGGAATCCTAGGTCCTATTGCTTTGCTGCTGTTTTGCAAGAATGATGCTTGCATGCACAGGCATGACTGCCTGATTTGTCAACGCACCGGTGTCTTGCAAGAAGCTCTAGAGAGTGCTGCACAAACCTGTGTTGACATGAGTTTGCATCCAGTCAATGCCTGTCCTGATGCACGATAGCATGAACTATGTTCCATCAGAATGCACTGCCTTCCCTGGCATCCTAAAATGAAGACTGCCAGATTGCATATGATTATGCTGCCCTGCCATCTGCTGTGGTGTCATCACACACAGCACAACAAATTTTGAGCTGTGGTCCCATCATTTCTTGATGACATGCAAGCCAGGCAGATGACAAACAACACAGACAGCAACAGCAATCAGTGCTGCCAAGCTTGCTTCACAGTGTGCAGCCTATGCATGGAGGCCCAGGGATCAACAGGCAAAGCATGCAGCACGCAGGAGCTTTCCCCCATGATTCTGACCTCATCAGTGGTCAGCTTGCGCCTCTCAAACTCAAAGGAGAGTTTGCTGACAGGCTGTGCACTGGGCTCCCTGCCAGGCTGGCTGAGACCGCTGAAGTAGGGGTCAGCCAGAGCTTCTTCACAGGTGGGGCGCTCCACAGGGTCAAAGGCCAGCATGCGCTGCAGCAGACGCAGCGCTCCCCTGTCCGCCTTGACAAAGTACTTCTCAAAGTTGACGCGAGGCTTCTTGCGCATGTTCATCAGGAACCTGCGTGCCTTCTCGTTGCGCACCTGCAACATGGAAGGTCATAAATACAAATCCTTTATCAAAAATGAATAGGTGATGATTTGAGTGCAAAAAAGGGCGAGCAATAACATAGATAAGCTCTAAAGAATAATGGGGGTGGGAACGCTTCTGGAGGATTGCGTTCAGCAGATGTTTTCTGATAAGCATGCGGGTATATGCATTGCTGATGAGGCCTGGGCCAGCTTATCCTGTTGGCTGCAGCTGTGAGGAAGCAAAAGAAAGCCTGGAGAAAAGGTTTAGGTCAAGCCCTGAAACCCTACATATGCTACTGGGACAGTGCAACGCTAGCAGTGATGCTGACACAACTCTAGCATGCACCATCACATCCTGGCAGCTTTATTCAATACAAAAAACATGCGTACACAAAGACGCAGCAGACCATTGTGTGCATGCCTGCCCACACCAGTTGCTTGCCATCCCTTGCTGCATCCACACCTCAACATTGCAAGTATGATGCACTGCTTCATGCTGTAAGCAAGTACTTTGCATGACCTATCTGTCCAGCTGGTACTGCCTAGACTGACTGTTTGACTCTTAGTCCAGGCTGACTGGACTGAATGGACTGACTGACTGACTGGGCTGAATGGAATGCACATGTTTGCATGTTGTACAGCCTACCTTGGCCACGACTTGAGGGGAAGGGGTGCCCAGCAGATCTGTGATGAGCTCCAGCTGGTGCACCACATTCCTCCCGGGGAACAGGGGCTTGCCAAGCAGAATCTCAGCGAAGATGCAGCCTATGCTCCAGATGTCAATGGCTGGCGAGTACTTGGCAAAGAAAGAGCCACACAGCTCAGGCGCTCTGTACCACCTGGTTGCTACATAGTCTGTCCAGAAGATGGTGGTTGGCATGTCATTGAATGACGGCCTCGCCAGGCCAAAGTCACAGACCTTGAGCTTGCAGTCAGAGTTTGCAAGGATGTTCTTGGGCTTCAAGTCTCGGTGGAATACCTTGGCTGCAGGAAAAGAAGCGCAGAAGGGTGAGAGCCTGCTCATGGTGCTGTGTGTAGCCTGAAGCTGTGTGCAAACAACTGATCAGGACTTAGGTGTAAAAGGCCATGACACAAAGCTGACTCAGCATGCGTGCTTTTATACAACAATTGACCAGCAACATTAACTGCCTCTGCAATGACATGCAAGATAGCACGGAGGCATGTGTTGTGACACAGCGTTCATGCAATGGTTGTGACAGACTAACCTGTATGGATGTATTTCAGCCCACGCAACATCTGATACAAGAAGAACTGATGGTGTTCAGGTGTCAAGTCATCATTTGCCTTGATGACCTGCAGGTGCCAACTTAACATCTCAGAACCTTGGATAGCCTTTTGGTGCACTTGCAGATGAAAATGTAATCATGCATGCAAGTTAAGCTCTTCCCATTGAGTAGGAACCTGCTGCCCACCTGGTGGAGATCGGTCTCCATGAGCTCAAACACCACGTATATGTCCTTGAACTGACGAGGACTAGGCGGCAGCATGATGTGCTTGATCTCTACAATGTCTGCAGAAGAGATCTTGGCTGAGCGTTGCCAGCAAGAAGCACCTGAAGGGGCAAGTACCGCAGACAAGCCATGATTTCAACTCACCTGGATGCCTCAGCAGACGCAGCAGCTTGATCTCACGCAATATCCTTGTGGCATCTGATACATGGTCAAAGACATTGTTGATCTTCTTGATAGCAACTTTTTCGCCTGTTTTGATGTCCACAGCTGAGCAAACTACCCCATAGCTGCCCTTGCCAATGACTTCCTTGATGGTGTAGCGGTTGGCCTCGCCATACTCAGTGAAGAACTCTTTCGTGTCCATGGTTTGCCTATGCAGCAGCAGCTATTACAGGGCTGCTTATGTGAACAAAGGGGATTGTGGCATCCTCCAGTCAAGCAGACCAAGCTCTGCACGTAACTGTGACTTGCAAAACGTCGCACCTGTGTACTGCCGGTCTTGTACTTGCAGGCTATCCAGACGCAAACCCGCGCGGCCGGTAGGAATTTATTTACGATTCAAGTCCGGTTAGTACAGAACTTGAGTAGCCTGCTTTACGCGGACATACAGAGTACTGCCATCAATTCGAATGACCAATGATACTATTGGTCAGACCGGCAGCAATGCACTGGTAAGTTGTCAGCGCCGAGTTGCAGCGCGACCTTGCAATCGGCTGAACTGAGTTGTTTGCTCATGCTACTACACACTGGAAGCCATCACTGGCACTGCTTAAGCATACTTGTCTGAGGCTTTTAGTTGCACCAGACTCTATTCGAACTTCCTGCTGACTGAGACGCTTGTGCTGGGCATCACCTTCTCAGACAGCCAGCTGGCTTTGCAATACACTAGCCACAGCTCTGAGTGCAGTTCAGTGCAATGACTGGTCGGAGATAGGGTTGGGGTTCAGGGATGGGGTTTGGGGGTTGGGCAAACTGTGGTTTAAGCCATGGTCACAGCATGATGGCTAGTCGCGCTTGCACAGGTTTCCAAGGCGTAATCGTGTTGTGCATTGTGCGGTATCATCTGTGCTCGCTATCTGGTGGGTAACGCCCTCGAAGTCTACAGCACAGGTCACAATTCCAGCAGCCAACATGCCGATCGGTAATCACAAGGTGTGTGGGTGAACGCATCCATACGAATGTCAGCTTTCACACCATACCATCCCTTCTTTCAAACACTCACACTCAGGCTGCATCGGCCAGGCTTCTCAGCCGCTGGCTTGGCGCAGCTGAGCAAAGAGTCACACAGCAAAATATGCCACACAGCTAGCAGCAGGTTGCCCTTATTAGTAGCAACAGCACTGAGGCGTTGGAGTTTCAAGGTGGTCAAAAGACCAGCAGCTACAGACTGGCGCCAAATATTTGCTGTGCAAGACCACTCAACAATGTCGAGCCTTCAGCAACTAATCTTATACAGACCAGATCTGTTTAGCGCCCAGTTCCTACTGGTTTGGAGTTTGCCCATCGTGACCAGGCATGTTTCAAACCTTCTTAACGTATCTTCCACATCTAAACATTTCTAGGCTTAAGGCAGCACTAGACCTTAAGGTTACCAAGCTTGGTAAACGCGAAATACTCTCTAGCCACTCTGGTGCCTGTGGCAACTTGAGTCACAAGAGTCTATGCAATGTACGCCCCTTTGTAGGATGCCAGTGCAGATGTGTTCACATACGTTTCCTTACATTGTTGTGACATCAAACGTGTCGGCAACAGATCTTCACTGTTGTGCACTGCACACAAGTCTCCCCAACAATGGCTGTGGCATGCGTGTATGTGCCAGATTGTTCAGGGCATCAGAGTAATACACAACGACTAAAGCAAGCATTGGCACTGATGTAGCATATTTGGCTAGGCTGCAAGTCAAGAAAAGATGCAAAGAATCTATACGCAGTTAGCCACAGACTGGAGCAAAATAGATAATATATTATAGCTGATAGTAGCGACAACAAAGGTACAATCCTGCGTGCTCACCTCATGCATGCAATCACTTCAAGCCAAAACTTGCCAGTCCCTCAAGAATGCCCTTGGCCATGTGGGCATCAGTGATCAGCAGCCTGGCGTTCTTAGCATTGGGATCCAGCTGAGTTTCATTCACCCACTTCATCAAATCAGGTTGTGCGTTGCCGACCACAATGGCAAGATTTTGCCCCGACAACATGTCCTTGTCATTGCCTGAGTCACCGCAGGCGATTGTCCTGTTATGCGCAAAGCCATACTTCTGCCTCACAAATTCCAGCGCTTGCAGCTTGCCAGCATTGATTGATACAATATCAAGGTATCGCCAATCACCCTTGCCAGACAGGATCAGACGCGCCTCAACTCCTTCTTCTCGCAAGCTCTCACTGATCTGCTGAACCTGATCCATGACATCCACGTGGACGCCACATGTCACCTTGTGGTCATTCTGCTCCTCAGGAGGCCTGAAGTGCATCTTTTCCCGCCCTGCTGCTGCTAAAGCTGCGTATGTCGCTTCCCGTACTGTGTCAAGCTTCCATGCATGGGCAAGCCTCCTGGCATACTGCTCGTCCTCTACCCAATTGCCTTGCTGCCAGTTGTAAACCTTGGTGCCAACTGATGACATAAGCACATCAGGCATTGCCAGGCAGTGCTGCTTTTCCCGGCACAGCTCCTCAAATTTGTCGACTGCCCTGCCTGTGTTGTACACCAGCAGTGAACCCCGTGTGAGTGCTTGGGCTTCCCAGTAGTCCCGGAATGCAGCTGTTGCAGCATCATCACCAATCATGGTGTCATCCAGATCACTGACTAGCAGAAAAGCCTCTCCTGATGCTTTCTGTAGCTCACCTTGTGATAAGGAGAAGACACCTGCCTCACTGATGACATAGTTGTCACCTGCACAGATTACAGTGGTTCAGCATTACAATGTAGCACAGTATAGTACTGCCTAGCATGTGTTGCATGCTGTGGGAACACTTCAGAAGACTGTAGTGCAACATAGCAATCAGCACCAATGGCATTTGCAAACACACGAGTGCAGTGTGGATTTGAAAATCTAGATGCAATCTGCAACAATGCTGATGCAGCCGCGACAAGCATGAGCATGCTGAAATGTGTCTGTCCCCCTCTGCAAACATGTATCTGACTGTGCCTTGTCTTGTCCATTGTCAAACGCAGAACCTCAAACATGCTGCCTACGGTTCACAAGCAACAATTTGGCATTGCATGCGCACGCTGAGCGACACACCAACATGCCTCTTATCATTATCATTACGGTGCTGACAGCAATATGTTCACACCTGTCTGAGGCTTGTCCCACTTGCCCTGCCCATCATGCACAACAAACTCCAGCAGAGGATGGTCCCCACTTGGGTGGCTTAGTGCTCCATTCAAGGGTACACGGGTGACACACCATTTGCCATTTGATGAGTTAACCTGAAAGTAACACACCAACAGGGTTGACTTTTGATAGAGCACCGCATGCAGCAACATCCCATGCACTCAGGCTTGTGCGCTGATTGATTGCAAGCATCTTTTGTCACCTGCGTAAAGTCTTGGTCTTGCCACTCCCCAGCACTGATTGAGCAATGCAACTTTGCCTCAGGCCATCCAGTGCAGTAGTACAATACTATGTCGTTCTTCTGCGGAGTCTGTATAGCTGGAGGGGACTGCTGAGCATCAAAGCTGTCTGAGAGAGGCTGCTGAGGTTTTTTGCTGGCCTTGTTTTTCCTTGATTGTTTGGTGACAATCTCCTGCACCTAAGCACAAGCAAGCTTGTTGGGAACGGCAGAGGCATCCCAAATACCTGCAGTTTGATACATGCAAAACATGAGCAGTCGTTTGGGCAAAGCAGGGTACAGCAGCGGCGAAAGCTAAGCAGGAACAATAGTGAATCAGGGAATACCTCGGCAGCCTGACAAGATAAACGCCAGTGACAACGATGCTGATACGGCTGTGCTACACGTCTGACTGCTGAGCGCCGACATCGCGCTGCATAGCAGCCACAGAGCGGTGTTGACACAGTAGCCCCGCGCACGCCGTTCATACCATACGCAGACCCCAATAGCGCGGCCGCTGAAGTATCAATTTACTCTAGACAGCTCGCTGTGTGCGCCTGCCACCTGTGGTGACATGAAAGCCCATTCGATCGCACCTAAGCGATTCAACAGCAGCTCTCCATCCAACATCAGCAAGAAGAACACAGCAAATGTTGACCGTCATTTCGAACGATCTGTGTTGATCCAAACAAGGATTATTCATCAGTTCTGCACGTGAACTGCCTCTGGAGAGAAGCCTTGTCTTCATTTCTTCCTTTCAACAGCTTGTTGAATTCCCAGTTCTCTGTCAACTCCCTGATGGGTCTCAAAAACAGGAAGATAAGCTGATTGATGGATGGAAAACCAGTTTGCTACCTTGCAGCATGGATAAAATGGTGTACGGTGGCAACAGCCTTGTTAACACTACAAACTTGCAACGGCTGTTGCATTTGCACACATTACTCTGTCATCATGGTTGAAGGTATGTCAGCCAGCATACATTGCACCTCTCATAGCAGTAGCAGCCTATCTGAAGAACAACAACTCATGCTTGTGCTCATTGTGAACATGCAAAAAGGCTTGCAGTTCAAGATAGCTCTGCATACATGCATACAATAACACAAACACAGTACCCCTATGATCCAGGCACTCTACCAAGCTCTGCAAATCAGTGTATCTTGGGAACGTGTATCTGAAATCAAGGACACATGCATACAATCCTGAGATCTGTCACAGAGCTGAGGCTCATTGCAGCTGCTGCAGACTTCTATCATGCCTTTTTGGCCTTTTGGAAAGCAGTTACATAGCTCAGTGCTCCTGGGCATCCTGTGAGACAGAGTTGGAAAGGGTCTTGGATGACTGCTGGCAGCGCTCTCAGGCTGGTTGATTTGTCTGAACAGTTTGCATGCAATGTAAGCTAGCAAGATGTCAAGGAGCTGGGTTCAACATTAAGACTGGAATGCTGAGAGAGTCTATATGTCATCCTTGGAGCAGCAGTTTGGGCAATCTGCTGCATCTGGCAATACAACCAAACCACCTAAGCCTCTCGCTTCTAAGCTGAAACTCACCAGAAAAAGCAACATGTTCTGGTTTGTAATGTGGTGTCTCAATGAGATGCCGCAAATCTGCGGCCGCCTTTAACACCGCGTGTGGAGGATAGACAGGGGATCGAGATGCTTGTCAAGTAAAGACCAGGTTGCACTACTATAAAGCAAGACTGTCATGACAGTGGTTTGGAGGAGCCAAAGTTTAGTGGGCAGTCAACAGTATCAAGAGTATAGCAGGCCACCAACCTGACAGTGATCCCACCTATACCTTCAGCATGGCCATGGACCAAGCTGACCATAAAGCTGCAGTCTTTAGCAGAATCTTTGCACAAGTTCGCATGATTGACACTTGTTGTCCAAGTTGCGTTTGCAGAGCGCTTGCATGCATATGTGACGTACGGCTCTAAGATGGGATCATCGAGGCATTGCAGACCTCATAAGCTTCTGTGACTTGTGGGTACTCCTACGCCGTCCAGAGCTGCGTGGTCGTGAGAGTGAGCCATGCCATGCCATGCCATGCCATGCCTGCAAGAGTCTGATGGGATAGAACTTGCAATAGCAACGAAATTGCCGCAGGCGGGCTGCAAACTGGCATTGCATTCGGACCTCCACGGCGTACCTTCGTACAAGCAAGGATGCACGCACCAAGACTTTCTAATCGCAACTCAAATCATGGATTGCACGACGATTGGACTTCGACATGACAGGGGTAATGTACTGATGTTGTTGCCCTTGCACCTGCTAAAACGAAAGCTTAGCAACAGCAGCTTCGGGCCTTGCGCCATCAGTACCATGTCGACAGACAGTTCACACACAGATAAGTTCAGAGACGTCCGATGCGCACGCATGCGGTCAGGCCGGTCGCTATGACCTGACATGAGTGTTGCAGAACCTGCTCACAGACCGGACATGGCAAGCTCACTGGCTTCACCGCCGCGTAGTGTACCTGTGCCTAACTATCCGCCTGTCCTTCACGATGCATACAGCCTCGGAGACCTCGATAGCCTCATGTCGGACATGCATTTGCACCAGTCTGCGCATGGAATATCGAAGGCTCACAGTATGGACCTTAGCGGTTTGCACCTTTTGAGATCCCCCGAAGCAGCTTCACGGATCAACCACGCTGCTTTCTGCGGCACCAGCCCACTTCAGGGTATTACAAGTCGATCACCAAGCTCTGCACCGGTCAGTAACGGCAGGACCTGGCACGCTGCAAACAGTCGGGGCTCTGCAAACAGAGGCAAGCCACGCGCCCTCTTTCGCGATGGAGACACCAGAGACGCAGCATACAGCCCCTCCAGCAGTCCTAACATGCGAGGCAGAGGCCCAGCAGCTGCCCGTGGCCGAGGCGCCTACCGAGGTGGCCGAGGATTGGCAGATCCCAGACGCGGTCAGGGTCATTACCGCAGACTATGGGCAGAGGTCACCAAGGTCGGGCGAGGACAGAAACTAGGCGAAGGGGAAGGCAGCTTTCCAGACAGCAGTGTCGAAGACATGTTGCAAATAGTCCGTGGTCTGGCACCTGACGCCAGTGCCATAGCTGCTATCAGTCAGGGGCTGTACTATCTAGACAGGTGAGCCTAAGGGTCAAACAGCTGATTTCCACATGGTCAGCACCACACTAGCTGTTCCTGGGGCTTGACCAGCATGCCTGCCATTGGTTTAGGCTGAACATGTTGCCGAAACAGTGGCAATCTTTTTGGCGCTCAATTGCTCTGATTCTGCAGTGGGGCTCTAGCTGCGCTGCTGAAAGAGCTTGCCAAAAGCGGGCATGGCAAACGTGCTATGGAGGTATTTGACTGGCTGAGAGGCCTCGAAGATGGCCATGAGCTGATCTGCCTCTGTGATGTATACACTTACACCACCATGATCTCCCAATGCGGCTCCCATCAACAGCTGCGGCGAGCCCTGGAGCTTGTTGCTGAGATGCGCGGCCGTGGCATCGCCTGTAACGTACACACTTATAGCGCCCTGATGAATGTCTGTATAAAAGCTAACGAGCTAGATCTGGCACTGGATGTGTACAAGCAACTCCTGTCAGACAGCTGCACTCCCAATTTGGTCACTTACAACACCCTGATAGATGTCTACGGCAAGACTGGTCAGTGGGAGGAAGCTGTCAAGGTTCTAGATGCCCTGGAACACCAGGTAACACCATTGCCTCACGTCATCATGCTTTGCCAGCACATGTGACTTAGGCATTGCACATCATGTGTTATTGGCAATGTATTGTGCTGTTCTGCAGCAGCATGCATCACACAACAGTTCTGTAATAAGAACTGGCCACAGAGGCACATCTAACACAGCCACCTCACCTCCCTCTGACTGGCATTGTGTCTTCAAACAGTACATCACACTGCATTGTTCATCTCTGTGTTCAGCTTCATTCATTCATGCTACCAAATTGCATCTTCCCTCCTAGGGTCAGTTACATATAGTCCCAAGTATCTCCCTGTACACAGCCTTGTGTTGGCAGTCAGCGTACCAACGAGATCCATATTGCTGCATATGAAGAAACACGTTTTTAGTGTCCCCAAACGTCTCTCTATTTAGATTTCCAGTGTAGGGCTGACGTTTCTGAATTACAATGGACGTTTTGGGATCGAAAAGAGCTTTTGGCAATGCAGGGCATAGAGCCAGAGATCCGCACCTACAACACAGTCATCATTGCCTGCAACATGAGTGGTCAAGCCCAAGAGGCGCTCAAGGTGTATGAGCGAATGTTGACAGCTGGCGCACTGCCCACCGCCACCACCTACACAGCCCTCATCTCAGCTTATGGCAAGAATGGTCAGCTGGACAGGGCCTTGCAGATTTTTGAGGACATGGTGGGTCTCACAGCATTAACGCAGGCTGCATCTTTGCTGCTATCCTGCATGCCTGCCCTCGTTGAAGAAAGAAGATAACACTATGCCTTTCGGCGTCAATTCAATGAGAAGACAAGACTTATACCCGGCTGCCCAGGTCTTGCTGACTAGGCCTTGACCAGGACTGCACAGCAGCCTTGGGCTTTGACATCCAGTGTCAAAGCCCAAGGCTGCTGGCTTGTTTGCCTTGTCGATCTGGGCATGCACAGAGCATGTGCAGTGCTGTATGCTTGTTACATCCTGATAGGCCCTGCTCTTTTTAAAGACTGTGTGGAAGTTGCAAGATCTGCGCTATTTAGAGCTCCTGTTGTGACGCATCCGGTTCAGCTGCTGTGTGCAACAAGACTGGTGTGTTGCAGATCTTTCTGCACATTTTGGATCAAGTAAACAGTCAGATTAGTTATGATTAGTCATTGGTCAGATACTCATGTATGATGCAGATACGGCGAGGGTGCGAGCGTAATGTGATCACCTACAGCAGTCTGATCAGTGCCTGTGAGAAGGCCGGCAGATGGGAGCTAGCACTTGACTTGTTTGGTGAAATGCACAGAGAAGGCTGCAAGCCCAATGTGGTCACCTACAACTCGCTCATAGCAGCCTGTGCTCAAGGTATATCATCATCGGCATATCATGCTGCTGAGCATGTACAAGCAACATGCTGCTGCCACCTGTCTCTACTACACTTCAAATTCAAGTGTGCCCATGTTTGTTGCCAATTGTATGCACATGAGCAAATTAACAATGAGGACCTAGCAAACTGTTGCAGGAGCTGCATTCCTCCAATGTGCTCATTGCCCTGGTTTACCTGAATTCAATCGGTAATCTTGACATCATCATGTACTTGCTGTTGACCATAGCATACTTTGCATCGCATATCATTGCGTTGCTAGTTGCTGCAATCCACCAAGAAGTTGCAAGCTTCAGCAGGATCAGCCCTTGGATGGATCATCCTGAGCATCAGACACTCCTTTTTTTTTGTCTCAGGAGCACAATGGGAAAAGGCAGTTGAGCTGTTTGACCAGATGCAAACCAAGGGTTGCAAGCCCGACTCGGTGACTTACGGTGGGCTGATCTTGGCTTATGAGAAGGGCGGCCAGTGGCGGCGAGCTCTGGCGGCCTTAGACCAGATGAAAAGCAACAACTGCCGGCCGGACAGCGTTGTGTACAATACTGTAGTGGGGGTGCTGTGGAACACTGGGGTGGTGTGGGCTCAGGCCAAGGCTGTCCAGGTACACAGGCATGCATTTTGCGCTTCAAGCTTCTCAGTACAGCAGAGCCCGATTGGTGGTACAGTACAACAGGTTGGTGCAGATGCGCATTGACGGAAGTTGTGCATTCAACAGCAGGCCTCAAAATTGCAACACAGCGTTGGTAAGATACAAACGACAAGCTTGCTACATCATGAAGTTATGGACAGGCCCATCATCATCATGCTGTACTGAGCAGGAGCCTAATGCTGTCAGCAGGATCATCTTCCTCCTGGCAGACCGTCTTTTAAACACAGCACAGCAGTGGCAACCATCTGCCAAGAATGTTGTCAGCAGGATCATCTTCATCCTGACAGACTGTCTTTTGACACAGCACAGCAGTGGCCACCAACTGCCAAGGGCTGCAACAACAAGGCTTCACACAGACAAACTCTGGAACAATCATACCTCAAAGACACAGGTTTCACGACCAAACAAACCAATTGATCTGATACACTGCAATGTGTGTTTTCACCCTGATAGCTGTTTCTGTGCAGGTTCTCACAGTGATAGCTGTTTCTGTGCAGGTTTTCACAGTCATAGCTGTTTCTGTGCAGGGTTTCACAGTGATAGCTGTTTCTGTGCAGGTTTTCACAGTCATAGCTGGTTCTGTGCAGCTCTTCACAGTGATACCTGCTTCTGTGCAGGTTTTCCAGACGGCCTGCCGGCAGGGTCACTTCCGCCTGACAGTCCACACCAGTGGTGAGTCCGGCAGTGTAGACTTCGGCATGCACGCCTTCACAGTTGGAGCAGCAGTGATCAGCCTCATGCGGTGGCTGTCTGAGCTGCGTGAGAGGCTGCCCAAGGATGGCCCTGCCATTCTGAGGCAGCAGGTGTGCATGACTGTGAACAAGGGGAAGCCCAGCAGGGAGCATGCCTACCCCAACATCAAGGCTGCCATCACATCCCTGCTTCAAGGCTGTCATAGCCCTTTCAGGTAATGGTCATAGCCCTTCCAGGTAATGGTCATAGCCGTTCCAGGTAATGGTCATCGCCCTTTTAGGTAATGGTCATAGCCCTTTCAGGTAATGGTCATAGCCCTTTCAGGTAATGGCAGTAACATGCTGTGATGCCTCAACTCAAAAATCGGAAGTCTGGACTATGTCAGAATGGGTCTGACATGATTCTGGCAACGCTGTGAACAGCACCAATGACAAAGCATGTAGCTGCTTTTCACTCCTGTTGCAATGCTGGTTTGCTGTGCCTGCATGCTTGTATTTTTCCAATCAAGGGCAGCCCACACAAGGGCACTTTGTTACCCATTCACTTACCCACTGCAAACAAACATACTGCATGTACAGTAAACCACCAGTCTAACTTCATATGCATTCACTCACTTGTTACAATCTACCACTCATCACAATACATCTGTCTGAGATTCTGTATCTGCTGACTGTGCAGGCTATATGACGTGGCATGTGGCTGCCGGCTGGAGGGGCCAGCAGGGGAGGTGGGGGAGTGGCTGAGGGGGGCAGACCTGGAGAGGGCTGTAGCCCCTTATGCCAAGGCTGACCTGCTGAGGGGGCTCAACAGGGAAGTGCTGCTCAAGGAGGATGTGAGCGTGGAGGGGCGTTGCTCTGAAGCCTTTGCTGCTGTCCGGCGCTTTGAGGAGAGCCACAAAGTTGCTGCCAAGGTAGGACTAGGACCAGAACAACATTTTTGTGTTGAAGGTATGGGATGACAAACCCAAGGAACGTTTGCAGATTGGCTGCTCTCAGAGCTATGCTGCTGTCAGGCACATGATTAAGGAATGCCTTAAAGCTGTGAGCTCACTGTAATTATACTGACTGGTTGCCTTGAAGCTACTGCAGCAGGCACAGAACGGACAACAAGCAGCAACACAGCTTGTTTGGTGTGCATTATATGCTAAATTGCTCAATGCCACAAAGTTTGCTCAACAAGCTTCGTCACACTCTAGGGACCTGCCTGGCCGTCGTATTGCCAGACTATAACAGCAGAGAAGTGAGGTCCACAATGTGTGAGACCTGCCTTCACAGCAAGTGGCAGGCCTGGCACAATGGGCAAAGATGCACATGCATTTGACAGCACACAGCGTTGACAAGGCTCTTACCCAGCAGTGTGTTGTCTGACATCAACACACGCTGTTATTGGTATGCTGACTGTCAAAATCAGGTCCTCAGACAGGTGGCTACTCAGGAGTGTATGTACCTGACCCCAGTGGTAGACATGTGTTCGTTCAGTGACTGCTTGATTGGTGGACTGACTGATTGACTGACTGATTGACCAACTGATTGATTGATTGACTGACTGACTGGCTGATCGATTGATTGATTGATTGATTGACTGACTGACTGACTGACTGACTGATTGACTGATTGATTGAATGATGAGTTCATTGACTGACCAATTGATCGGTTGTCTGATGCAGAGCATGTCTGCGGAGTATGTGGCGGGGCGTAAGGAGTGCGTGCAGCTGGCAATGAGTCATGCGGGAGCCTTTGGCTTCAAGGATGAGGTGCTGCATGACGCTGTGCTGCTGGTGGACCGCACCATGTCCAGCGGCATTGCTCTTCCTCCTGCCATGCTGCCCCTCCTTGTGGCTGCCTGCATCCTCATCTCTGCCAGACAAGGTCAGCTTCCCAGTAGTGTCAGCTTCCCAGTAGTGTCAGCTTCCCAGTAATGTCAGCTTCCCAGTAATGTTAGCTTCCCAGCAATGTCAGCTTCCCAGCAATGCCAGATTCTCAGTCATGTCAGCTTCCCAGCAACATCCTCCTGGCAATGCTGTTCATGCTGTGCATGCTCAGCCCTCAGTAATTGCTGCAGCCTGTGTCATGCAAGATGCATGCTTCTTGAAAACAGTAGCTGGAAGTATTGCAGGCCCAACTTTTCAACCCTTCCTGGTGGGTGCCTGAATCCTTTCCCTCAAACCAGCAATATACGCTAACAACTGATTCATTATAATGGTTATACTTATTTATAATGCCCAAGTATATTCAACTGCAGTACCTGCCAGGAATCAGGGCAGATTTTGAGGGCTGTCTATTGTGTTGATCTTACCTTCAAACCCTATCCTGTTCCCAAAGAGCTGTTCACAGAGCTGTGGCAAAGCTTCAGCATAGCGCTTGCACTACTTGATCTGAGTTGCATCTGTGACAATGGCTTGTTCATGATCTGAGCAGACATCCCAGATGCTTCAAAACTGAGAGAGGGTCACACTCTACATGTGAACTCTTTCATAATTGCCCTAAGCTTGCTCTGAGATCCTGCAATCACAGCAGCAAACTCACCACGACAAGGCAACACGCTGCACATGAACAAGTCTAATACTGGGCACCCAAAGCTACGCATTCTATCAAGAGCCGTTTCCCCCCTTATGGGGTGGGGCCTTAGTCCCAGCAAGCTACACATTCATGCCTGTACTGCAGATGAAGTGGTGTGCTTGCAGGTGAGCAAGCAGAGCTGCTGCCCGGCGACGCTGAAATAGAGCGCGTGCTTGGCGTGAGCCTGCGGGCTGTTGAGGGCATGGACAAGAGTGTGAGGCAGGTGCTGGGAGGAGACACCAGCGCCATCTCCACACTGCGCTGCCTCAAGCTCTACCTTGAGCGCCTTGGCTCCGACTTCCAGAACGCTTCTGAGCTGCAGCGCATTGCAGGTTGGTGCTGCTACTGCTGCTGCTGTTACTGCTGCTGTTGCTGCTGCTGCTGCTGCTGCTGCTGCTGCGCTGCTACTGCATGTGAGTTGGCGGCATAAAGTAGTTGTTGCCTGTGTTTGTGTGTGTTACTTGTGGGAGTCACATATGCAATATGCAGCCTGTAAGTTGCTCTTTCCTGGTGTAAACATGCACTGGAGAGCTAAAGACTTTGACAGACTTCAGCTCTCCAGGCATATTTTGCACCGCCACAGGTAGGGATGCCTCTTGCTGCTTGGTGGGCTAGCACCCAATGATCCCTTGAGTGTACCTTCAACCTGACAGCAGCTGCTAATTTGTCTTGCATGTCTGGCCAGCAGTGCATGATGTCTGCAACAGCATGCACTTATGACTGCTCACTCTGCAGGGGATGCCTTTGCGCTTCTGTATCAAGGCTTGGCCGACCCAGTGCTCCTGGAGTACAAACCCAGCCTGACAGCAGCTGCTATGCTGGCTTCCTGCCGCTGTGCTGCTGGCATAGTGCCCTTCTGGCCAGCTACCCTGGAGAGCCTGACAGGCTACAGAGAACAGCATGCAGCTGACTTTGGATCTGCCATGGCAGCTGTGGGGAACCTAATGACCATGGTGTACACTTCTGCAGACCTGCACCCCCACCATTCCTACTGATACCACCACTGCATGGAGGGGTGAGAGATGGGTCGACCCATCACCTTCATTCTGTGTAGGGCTTGAGCGTTTGTGGGCTTCGATACCTTACTTGGGACTTACATTGTGCCAGATACCATCCTTGGCCTGTTGCTTTTCTTTCTGATTGCAAGGCTGGTGTTCGGCTGAGGTCATCACAACAGAAAGTGACCAGTGCTGGTTGAGCAAGTGGGCGCTCTCAATTTTGGTCGTCATCTCAAAGCGAGTTCTACAGAATGTCGAGAAATGTCAAACATGTGCTGGAAGAAGATTGGAAACATGGTGGGATATAAATAGGACGATGGGTGCTTGGTCGGAAAGCACTCAACAGAGTGGCAGGCCTGCTGCACTTCTAGAAAAGAATTGGAACGGCACATGCTGTGAAACAGTACCCCACCCCAAAACGAGCTCAAGCAGCAATCCCAATCAGCGCTTCAGATCCCCAACGGCCATTGTCAATGCCAATGCCTGGTGACAGGAGCCTGAATGAATGAATTTCAAGCACTAATTTGCATAGCTCTGCAGTGTGTATCATTGTCTTTACTGCTTTTGTCCATTTTCAGTCATGCCCATCAGTAGCCTGTGCCAAACATTGTTGAGAGTGCACTAGGCGTGTAGCAGGTTGAGCAATTAGACATGTTGAAACAAGAATGTACTGAATTTTCATCATCAGCCAAGCCTGCCTTGCAGCAATGGCACGTTGACAAGGTTGCATCTGAATTTTGATTCGCTTGCACAGTACATGACATGCACATTGTGTCTTGTAGGTCCCGTGGGCTGCATCACGGACGTCATGCTTTTGCAGGTTGCTTTGTAGCTGTGCCCAGAACTTTGCAGGCAAATTACCTGTTTGCGTGCATTGACGTCTTGGCAACATTTTTGGCTGTCCACTTCAAACTTTCTTGAACAACATTGTAATCAGCCTGGAGGCTCCATGTGCATACTCTCAATTCAGAATCTGTAGTGAGCCTCCCTTAATTGCTGTACTGGACTGTCCAGCGTGTGCTGGTCACTGCTGCAATGTACGTGAGTTGCATCAAGTCATGTTTGGTAAGCGCTGGTGGACTGCTGTGAAACATCCAAAAAGTGCAACACAGTCACCAATGTTCACCGTTAATGCTGATGGAATGTTTATACACAATTCATTGGCCATCCCCCACGATCTGCAAAGGGCAAATGCAACAATAATAGAGCAAATGACTGAATGGCACCTATGAAAGCTGAGAGTGCTCAGAGACCATTTCAAGCGTGTGCATAAATTATCATGCACAGTGATTGTAGCCATGCGATACCACTTGCTCAACGGGCGTGCGTTTGGCTAACAGGCTGTTGTGTGACACAAGTGCTACAAGCATCGAAATGCAAAAGCGGATCAGCGCGTTCGCACTGCTGATCGCGTAGATCAGATCGCTTGTCAGCACATGCGTACTGCTGGTTGCATATCAGTGGACACTGCTGGTCTCATCGCAATTCGATAGCGTCCCTTTCGTCTTGTAGGCGGTGACGAGGGGGGCTGGACCACGGCCCCCGACTTACCGCCCCCGCGCTGCAGATGGGCGATCGGCGTTAGCCCAGGCAGAGCCTGCCCATTGCAGGACGGAGAGATTACCAGGATTGTATTTTGTTGCATATATATAGCAGGACGAAAATTGGCTGTCAAGAGTATGGGCTGTAAATTGCACCACGAGATTGATGACTGATCGCGAGCCTTCTGAGCTAGCTGTCCGGCTCGGTAGCTCCCTGTTGGCTGGCTTCATGTATGTGCAGTAGCACCTGCGGGAACGTTTGTGCGTTTTTAAACAGAGTTAGTAACTGCAACGTAGCGATGAACGCAACTATGTCGCCGACCCTCAGGACATTGACAAAGCTGAGCCAGTGGTTCTCTGCACACGGTGGCTGGATCCACCCTGCGTTGACTCTCGGTCAAAGTCCGCTGTATAGCTGCAGGTAATGGGCGTATATGCTTTACAGCAAGAATTGGCACAGAGGCATAATCTGGAACTTCAGCTTTTCTCTCTGGTCCCCTTCTAGGGGCGTCATCAGCACAGAAGATATCCCTATCACAGAAAGTGCCTTTGGCAAGCAAGCTGTCATTCTTCTTCCTACAGCGCTAGAGATCACAGATGCTGTTGCACAAGATGGTCTCAGCGGTCGTTTGTCTTCAAGCTCTCTGCATGCGCTTCAGGTGAATGCACAGCATGGCATTTGCATTGTCAGTCAGCTTGCCTGCGTCATTGCTTTGTCTGGTATGTGCATTCTATGTTTGCTGGCCAGTCCTTACCCACACAGATGCTGTAGGTGATGCAAGTCATCCCTGCTGTTGTGAGTAGGCAAATGGGTGGCTGCTGGCAACCTTCTTGGCATATGAGCGCCGTAAAAGTGCATCTTTCTGGCAGCCATATCTAGAGACTATACCTGCTCGTCCATCAGCTGGCTGGTCCTTGCGAACACAGGATGCAGCTCATGTCTTGCGCCAGCTTGGTAAGCTCTCAATCCTGCTGCTTACAGTCAAAGCATACCTGGTGCATGCACCGTGACAAGACCATACTTGATTGGCTTGCTTATGCTTACTTTGACTGTCAGCATGCAAACTGCTGTCAACTACTGTCATGCTACAGCTCAGCCAGCCTTTGCATCAGCAACGCCTGGTGCAAAACGGGTCCTGTAGCCCCAACATCTCCTGTTGCAGTGTTAGTATTCCTGGCAGTGTTTGTCTCTATGAAAGTTGTGCCTAGCTTTGAAGGAGTGTGTAGCTTTGAAGATAAGCGTTGCTGCTGCCAGGAAGTGTTGGTCAGGGCTGCAAGGCCCACATCAAGACGCGGCACAAGCAGTATGACATGGCTGCGCTAAAGCATGCACGCCAGTTTGGCAAAGCTTTGGGCCTGACTGCTTCAGATTTGCTGTGGGGTCTTGGCACGGTACGCTCTTTTTATGCTGCAGTCCTGCACCTCTGCTGTAGCTGTAGCAAACTCTCTCTACATCAACAAGTGTGGAAGACAAGCTTTGGTGCTTGTCCAGCAAAAGTCAGGAGCATCAGGTCAGGAATGTTGGAAACGCTTTTAACAGCTTCTGAAGCTTGGTCTCAGATTGGGTGCAAATTGTTCGCAGGTGCACTCTAGGGCATATGTAGGACAGGATGCTCACAGGATGTTTCCAATGATTGACTTGTGCAATCATTCACAGCATGCTGCCAATGTTGAAGGGTGAGCATACCAAATTGATTGTGACGTGACCTTGCTTGAATGCTGCAACGTCCCCGGATCATGATGCTGTGGAACATGCTGACATCTCTGTGTGCAAGCAGTGCCTTCCAATGTATCAGCCCTGCACTCCCTTCCTACTATGCCTGTGGTGCAACTGCTGCATGAGCTAGATGCTCATGATGTGCAGGATCAGGCTTCTGAATGATGCAACATACGTCAGAGCAACCATAAAGTATCAGGGACAGCCAGCTACTTTGCTAGTAGGCCATGAGCTATTGCTGGATTATGGAGCAAGACAGACATACCCCAACCCGTGTGATTGTTTCAGCAATTATGGGTTTGTTCCAGAAGAGTACAATGTGTAGTGATGGTTTTCTTGACCGCCTGTCAAATCACAAGATCAATCACAAGGTTGCTAGAAGCTTAGTTTGACACTGGCTACTACTGTTAGTCTTACATATGCTGGAGAGTACAACACCTATCAATGCAGTCCCCTATGCAAGGAATGCATCAGCGTTGGCATCTCAGAAACATGCAAGACAAAAGAACAAGTCAAACATGACTCGTAAATGTGCCCTAGGTTGGACGTGCACCTCTTTGTGTTACACTCTTGCACCTCTTCAACGCCGTACTTTTTTGCCAAGAAGGATTGCATGTACACAAGTTTGTCAGACACGAGAATGGTCAGCACTGATGGTTTTATTCAGGTCAATTGTGGCATTTCTGTATAAAGTTGTTGACGAGCTGAAGACGTAATTCCTCCTCCTCCAGACATAAGATTATATGGCCCATGTTCGAATCAGACTTCCCACACTGAGTAGCAAAACATGTTGTGTCCTCAATGCACCTTGTCTAAAACAGAATGGCCATGATGGAAACACCCAACTCTTCGACTGGCATTGGTGCCGTCTGCGGGACGAGTGGCGCGAGCAGCACCAGGCATGTATTTGTCGCAAGCTTTGGCGCAGAATACCTGTAAAACCCTACAACAGCGTGCCTCTTTATTGAGATGCAGGGGTCCTGCTGACCAAGCCGGTCCCTTGGACTACATCACGCGGCTTCCCAACGACTTGTTAGCCAAGATTGTCTACCCTCTAGTCTGTGCTCTTGACACCTATGCAGCTGAGGGTGTCTGGGAGGCGGACTCTGCTTACAAGCAGCAAGCGAACTTGTACAGCATGCGTTTGGTGTGCCGGAAGTTCAATGTACTTTTTTCAACACATGACTTCCTCTCGAGAAACATGGTGCTCAAGCCCTACATGCCGTGTCAGTCAGATGTCAGGTTGCTTGCGTGGGCAAGAGGGCACAGCAGCGTTGTTCGCACCCTCGTGTCATGTTCCTGTCCTGCCTTGGAGCTTGCTTGTAAGGGACTGAGCTCTCCCTCGAGCTCACTGTCAAGAGTAGAATGCTACAATTGCAATGCTGCTGCCCTGCCCCTTCTCTCAAGCTTTGCTCAGTTGGCGATCTGCAAGCTACGATTTGATGCTGACAGCATCACAGACCTGTCCGCATTACAAGCTGTATCCAGCTTGCAGTTGCTTGAGCTTAAAGGTGGTGCCCTGACAGCTTCTGCATTGCCTCGGCACCTACGGGAGCTGATGCTGTATGATGCCGACCTGGCTACCAGCCAAGCATGCTGCTGTGTGACTTCAGTGCAGAAGCTCACTCTTGAAAACAGCATTTTACAGTTTCATCCTAATGGTTTGTCTGCATGCTGTGCTCTCAAAGAGTTTGAATGCCAGCATTCGTCCATCCTAGCACAAGAAGTGGAGTTGGCGATCCAGTCTATTGACCATGAAGTCATCCAGGTTCCTGAAGATTTTTCAGCTCTCTCTTGCCTTACTGGCTTGTCTTTGGGACCTTATGCTGCCCATGTATGGTCAAACTTTCTGGATCGCTACTTCTGCTTGACAAATTTGAGAAGTCTCCATTTGGTTTTACATACACACATTACAGTCGCTTCAGGGTTGACAGCATTGCAGCAGCTTAGCAGTCTAGGCTTGTGGGCGGCTGTGCACAAGAACCCCATCCCTTATGGCTGGGAGCTTGTTCTAGAGGTGCCTTGGTCAGCCATGCGGAATCTGCAGGATGTAGTCATTGACTGTTACAGTCTTTCCTTTTCAAGTAGTCTGCTAAGGTTGGCGGAGGTGCCAAGTCTAAGATCAGCAGCATTGTCAATCTGCAGACCAGCTACTGGCTCTTGTTTGGCACTTTTTGAGTCCTTGATGTATCAACTCAGGCAGCGCCCTGAAGTATTACTAAGCTTGACCTGTTTGTCATTACCTGGCAGCCTGTGAGGACTTGACTAATGAGTGGTTTGCTTGATAGATTGGGGGTCAGATGCACATCCCCAAGATGCACTGATTTGAATGAGTGGTTTTGTCGCCTCAAAGCATTCACACCTGTTATGCTGTGTTTTGCTGCTGGTGCTCTGGTCATGTCATTGAAGGGTCTGTTGTTGGTGGCACCGTGTCCAGACACTTGCTGTGTGATGCTAGCTGAACAGCTTGGCTTGCAGATTATTGCAGTTCACATGGCCTGCTAATGTTCATAACTGTCACTTGATAAACCCAGATACAAATACTATGAATGCTGCTGCTGCTCAGTGCTCATTCCTTGAAAGACTGTATCTCGTATACATGTGCCAAAAGATGACTCTTGGACTAGTCAAATGCCTGCAAAATCATCATTGAGCAGCTGCAGCGTAGTCTGCTTGCATGTATGTCAGCAGCAGCTCCGTCTGTACAATCGCAACCCACTCTGGCAGTATGTAGGTAATGAGACGGAACATGAATCCTCAGTCACTGTTACAGCAAGAACACAACCATGTTGATATCGACCTTGCTATGTGATGCTATACTAAAGCTGTGTTGGCTGCAAGCTTCATGCTAGCTGCCACCACACACAGTACTGCCTGTGAGCTGTGATTTGCGCAGCTATCAGCTGATGAAGGACTTGACCTCGACCAGCTGGGGTCTGACTGCCTTGATGGTGGGTGACACGGGCTGCATTGGCTGAGAAGCTGGCTGCTGATACAGCTTGCTGCGCTCTGCCAAAGTAAGCTGCAGTCGCTGGTTGATGACAAGCAGAGGGTTGACTGGGTTGTTCATCACAGCTTCATTGACAGAGATGCCATCCAAGTACTGCTGCAAGATGGTGCGCAGGTCTGCATTCTCAGCTGCTAACTTGGCACGCTCTGTGTCCACTGCAGCTTTGTCTAGAAAGGCCTGTACGAACAGGACTCTGTTCACAGAAGTGCAGTAAAGGTTGCAATAACCTGAAAGGCGACTGAGGGGGAAAGTCGTTTTTGGAGTTGTGTGTGTGGGCAATTGCAGGCCTTGCTGTAAGGTGCAAACACACCAAATGATTGCAAGTCTCAAACTCGTACTGGGTGAGACTTTTGCACAGCAGACTTGGCAATGCCAGCTAGCATGAAACATCAGATGGCAAACGCAACAATGCATGAGGCTTGTGGGCAGCAAGCACGCTGACAAGTACCTTGTTGTAGCGCTTGAAGAAGTTGTTCAGGTAGTCCCACTCACTGACAGGGCTGCCTGCATGGTCCAGAGCATGCCCGCTGCCCTGCTTGAAGTTGTTTTCACGCCTGTTCATCAGCCTGCTCATGCCCTGTATGCATCATCATTGACTGTGGCAACGCAGTTTGCAGAGCAGTTTAGGCTTTGGTATGTCAGAAACAAGCTTGCTTGCAACTGGGAAAGGCTTATCGGGCTGGTGCTGGCAGCTGCCCAATTTCACAGCAAAGTCACTTGGCGTTTTGCAAGCTTCACACAATGCATGTTAAGTATTCAGAATGGAGGCAATGCAGTTTAGCCATGGCATTGCATGGACGTGTGGTATAAGGCAGTAGTCTGCATGCCAGACAGGGAAGCAAGCAGCGCACCAATAAGTACGAATCAGGGAAGGGCAAGAGCACACCGTCTCCCCATGCAACAACTGAACACCAAGGCAAAGCAGCATACCGCATGGTCACCATCATCAAAGCTGGTAGCACTGGACTCAGCCTCCGACTGTTGGGGCTCCTCCTGGTCAAACAAGGGCTGCAGCCCTAGGGCCTGTTCTGGACTGCAAAAGGGCAACACCTTCTCCTGCTCTGTCTCCAGCTTTCGGCACAGCTCACCCAGCTTTAGAATCCGTTCTGCTGATCCCAGCTTCTTCTTGAGCTCCAAATTGGCATTCGCACTGCAGTCATCAGAAATGAAATCAGCTTTGTCACTCAACGCATGCTTGCTTAATCAGACCTGCAACTGTATTATAAACACTGCACCAGTTTGGCAGAGCTAATGGGGTATCTGACCTGCTCTACGCCACTGGCTGCTTTGCCTAATGACTGACTGAGACACTTCTGGCCAAACTCAGCCATGTGACAACATCTGCGTCAGTGTCACCTTTGTGCAAGGTAACAAGGCAGAGCAGCACTGTAGCAAGCTTTCAAACAAGCCTTCTGACTGCAACAGCAGCTGTCAAACAGCCCTCAGGTATACAAACACAACCATATGGATGGGTTGCAAAGGTTACAGCAGGCAACATTGGCCGTTCAACGCTGAATGTCAGTGTCGGCAGAGTCCTATCAGTGGACCAGTTGCGCATGCTGGCCTGTGGTCACCTGTGAGCAGAGGTGGTCACCTGTTGGCAGAGAGGTGCTTGAGGCGGGTGTTCTGCTGCGCTCTGAAGTGCTCCATGGCAGCCTTGAGGGCAGAGTAGTGGCGGGCCATGATGTCCTTCTCAGCCTGCAGGGCATGTTGCCTCTCCTCCCACTCCCTGCCCGTGCTGCCTATCTTGGTCCTCCACTGGCTCAACGACTCCTGCACCCACCAGTCATCGTTTCATTTGTTTCATTCAGTATCTTACAGTCGGGGATGTGGAATTGGCTGCAACTCATCAGACGTCCTGGCGCAAAATCACAGGTGTATGTGGAGTGCGACGAAGCTGCCGGTCAGAAAGCACTTAATCCAGGCAATGATGTGTGTACTGCAGGGCATAATGCTGCTGTGCCTTGCCCTGCATAACTTGACTAGCTCAGTCCTGTGCTGTGTCAATGACTCCTGTGACAGGAGAGCCTATTGTACACAACTCTCACCACTGACATACTGCAGTACAGCAGAGGCTGTGCATGAGGCAAGGCGTGTGTGACTATGTTGACTATCTTGCAATTTGCATCACTCACAAAGTCAGCCTCCGAAGGGAGCTGTGCCAGGGGCAGGACAAGCTGTGTGGCGTGCAAGGATGTCACAACACTCATGAGGGCTGCAGTATGACATGCAGTGCACCTGCATCTGCACCAGCTTCTTCATGCGCTGCTCGATCACTCGCGCAGCTGCAGCATCATTCGTGGTCAGGGTCTGAAAGGCTGTTGCCCTAGCCCCTGTGTTCTGCAGATAGGCCTGGTGTGCAGCCTCAAAGGTGCGTTCCAGCTCCTCTATCTGCCCTTCAAGGCTGATCTTCAGCACATTGTACTCCTCGCTGCTCCTGTTGCGGATTTCCTCCCTGGCAGCCTCAAACTCCTGGCGAGCCTCTGAGTCTGCCTCGGCGAATTCTGTTTCCATAGCTGCCATGAGGTCTGCCATCTCCTTCTTCTGGCGGTTGTGGCTGGAGGTCATGTCGCTGCGCTCACTGTCAAACTCCTCTTGCAGCGCCTGCACAAAAGTAGAAGTCCAAGGCTGCGATGTCCCTGTGGAAGGGACAGCATGATGCTGGAACAGGTTCTGACATTTTATTAAATGCATGCAGCTTATTGTTGAACAGTGGCGTTTCTATACAATCAGACTGACATGCCAGCTTGTGGTGTGAATTCTTACAGGCAGCAGCATCTGGCACTGCATGCAGTGGTGCAGCACTGACACCAGAAGTGAACTGCCATGCCAATGGTGCTAGACTTCAAGAAGAACTGGTTGACACACATGGCTGTACATGACTGTGCTGACAAACATTTCATCTTTCAACACGTTCACAAATGCAGGTCCAATGATTACAATGAATCCTTAGCTGACCTTGAGATTGGTCTGGAATTGCTCCTGCATGGTTTTCATGCGAGCATACTGCATGTCTTGCAAGCTGTCCACAACCTGCAGGTGGCCCCGCAGAGCTGTCCCATACTGCTCCTCTGCATCCTCGAGATCCCGGTCGAGTGCCTGAATGCAAATTTGTTATGACTGCATTGACATGATAGACAATCAGCTTAGGTATACACATCAGGTTCAATAATGGTGGGCAGCTGTATGCATTGCGGTGGGCAAGGTAAATGTGAATGCTTGTTGGGTGGAGCTGCAGTTGCGTGTGTACCTGTATGAGTGCATCTTTGCGGTCCACAGTGCGGTCATAACTTTGACTGAGTATCTCAATGTCTTGCTTGAGCTCCTCAGTCTTTGCCATGCGCATGATGCGACGCCATTGATTGTGTATCTTCACAGCATTCATGTGGCCATAGGCCTGCTCTTTCTGCTGCCTTTCCACCAGCCGCAACCTGTGGACCAAGGGGCAAGCACAGCATAGGGCAATGGAACACTGAGACATCAGCACATGATGAGCCAATGAAACATAACGCCAGCAAGGGATGCAGTGACACAAGCCTGAAAGCCTGCTATACATAGAGCAATAAGAGCAAGCATACCTTGCAGCTTCCTCACGCCGTCTGGCTCCTTCTTGTGCAGCTGCTGCCTCTGCCTCGAGGCGAGCAGCTCTTTCTTCATCAGTCTCATTCAATTTCTTAGACTTGCTGCTTTTGCCCTGAAAGCGGGCATGCCTGTCTGAAACTCTGTGCTGCTAACTTGAATCGAACACACTGTGTGTTGTATACCTTTTTCGGAGGCATGTCACTTCAGGTGCTGGCTGAGGCCGGTAGCGTGAGGTCCTTACACTTATTTAGCTACAGGTGTGCCGGTTGCGGCTCGCGTTGTTTCCGATTTTAAATTGAGGCTGAAAAGCAAAAGCGATGCAGCACCTTAACAATAGCAACGTGCAGTTTACGATGAATGCGGGCAGGTCCAACACATCTGGTAAAGCTAGGATCCTATTGATGCTGTTCGGTGACTGCCACCATCAAGCAATGCGCATCCAACAAACGACGAGGTTCTTGACACTCAACTTGCTGCAGCGCTATCACCTGCAGTGCGTGTCCACCAAGACTTCAGGTGAATGCTCAGTTGTAGGCTTGATGAAGAAGAGTAATGCCAGTGGCTATACCGTATACAAATGACTTACGCTGATTAAAGCGTAACCCCCCCTACTCGGAGTACTACGCCGCCGTGCAGTTCTTTTTCGAAGGTCTTTGTCGTCGCGCGGAAGCTTGGGCAGGACACAAAGGAGTCATGCCGGGCAAGGGCGTGCGTGATGTGCCTGCAGAGGCTTTCATCAAGGCTTACGCTGCTCACCTGAAGTCCAACGACAACGTATGTCTCAGACTTGATGTGGTTTATCACCAAGTTGTGCCAGCGATAATGCCCGCAGCACTTTAAGGTGTGCAGCCTTGTGTCTGACAGACATATGCCTGATGCTGCAGATCAAGCTACCTCAATGGGTAGACATCGTTAAGACAGGTGCATTCAAGGAGCTAGCACCTTATGACCCAGACTGGTACTACGTCCGTGCAGGTAATTTGCAACATCACATAAGTAGCCTTTCAGCTGCAGAACCTGTGGTCCTGGCAATGGGCGTGTGATACAAGCAAGCAAGCTCCCAGCAGCGATCAGTTGCAGCTTGACTTTGCAGAGCGGTACAACAAATGTGTCAGTCACTATCACTTTGCTATGTGCAGCTTCCCTAGCACGCAAGGTGTACCTGAGGCAAGGCGTGGGTGTTGGAGCCTTCAGAAAGCAGTATGGTGGCAGAAACAAGAGGAAGGGTGCAGTCCCTGAGCACTTTGCAAAGGCCTCAGGCGGTTTGATACGGCACATCCTGATTCAGCTAGAGACCGAGGGTCTAGTAGAGAAGTACGAGGGCAAGAAAGGAGGCAGGAAGATCACCAGCACAGGCCAGAGAGATCTGGATCTGATTGCTGGACGCATTCAGGCAGCTGAGGAGCCCGAGGAGGAGGAGGAGGACGCAGAGTAGACAGCATCTTTTGCTCCTCTGCATCTTTCTTTTCACCAGAAAGGCATTGCTTGAACACTTCTGACTCTGTAGTTGTGTATTCCCAGAGCATGTAAGTTAGACAAGCAGGGCTGAAGGTTGCGATATGTTGTTCAGCCTGTGAGGGAATGCTGCATGTGGTGTTGCTGTAGCCTTCTTTCAGCATGCATGGAATTCTCGCACTGGATGCTCTGCTTGTTGCTGGCACAGGCCATGGGCAAGTCCTACAGTACAGCATATGCCACATCCTCATCTCTGTATACACAGAGTGTACAGCTGTGTGGGCTTGAGCAGGAAGGCTCAAGCCAAACTGCATGCTGGGAGCGTAGGGCTTCTGTTGTCTATCTCCTGTGGCAGCCATCTGCAGCCCTACGTAGTAGTATACTGTTCCACAGTGCAGAGCTGCACAAGCACAGCAGCCCAGTACAAGCTTTGCTGCCCCCCCCCCTGCCGGAGGTTAATTGTCCAACATGTGCTGTCCTTGCCCAGTAGCCGCCCCTCAACCCATGGCATTCATGCTGAAGCCATTTTCAGCATGCTGTACAGAAATGGTACTATGTGTGCATCTTTCGGGTACAACTGTGATGACTTGCTGAAAAGCCACAACTCAGGTGCAGCTACTATGGTTGATGCTCCCAGAAGCCAATAGTAGCAACGTGTCCCGGGCGCCCTTCAGACTATAATGGTGCCTGAGCATAAGAGCATGTCAAGACATGCTGATAGTTACACTCTGAAGCTGGATTCAGAGCAGCATCACCACAGTGATCAATTAAGGGTGTGCCTCAACCCAGTGCTATGTACTGCTTGACCGCATACTGCTCAGGGTGTTGTTGATATCTATTGAATCCAGAAACTTGACCATTCAAATGATTTGTTGAGCATAGCCTGAGACAAAACTGATCACTGTTTTGGTTCAGCGGGTCTTCTTCACAGTGAGCTGACTTGGTTTCGGAGCTGGTGTTACTTTTGACAATGCAGAGGCGTACACACCTTGGTCCCTCGTGTGTATCCCCGGGAAACAACTGCAACCCGCCATGAATGCCGTGGGAGCTGCTAAGTCACAACTGAACCAGTTCTACCAAAGGTGCAAATCGCCCCTGCCGCGATATGACGTCAAACAAGCCGGATCAGGCTTCAAGTGCACGATCATCTGCCCGTCTGTGTACACGAGCGAAGGAGCTGTTGAGCTTCAGCTATTCACTGGCAAGGGAGCCACCAAGAAAGCCAGTCAGGCGGCTGCTGCAGCAGAAGCTGTCAAGTTCCTACAGGATCAGCCATTATTTGCTGCCAAGAAACCCTTTGTAGAATCTCTATGGGAGACGGTCAAAGGCAGTTTGTCAGATCAGGTGCTATCGCATCAATTGAACAAGCTTATACTAGTTGAACTGCCTAGTATTGCATGCCTTTTTGTGTGAGCTCTTGCACATACGTCTGATGGCACTTGCACCAAGTTCTGGCTGCTTCACCTTGTGGGTGTGTGAGAAAAAGGTCGCTGACAACGTACAGATGTCGTACAAAGCTTTGCAAGTGTGGATTTGTAGCAGCTGGCATGCATGCACTGTAGCCTGCAACCCCTGTCAACAAATGCATGCAGAGCCTCTTCAAGGAGAATGAGCTTGAAGCATATGTAATATTGGCTCAGCTAGGCCATGATGGCTGGCTGCCGCTGCAGCAGCTGCTACCTGCCAAGTCTGTGCGGGCTTGGTTCAAGGAGTATGAGCCACAAGCTGCCCTGCACCCTTCACAGGCTTTGCAAGTTCTCTCTGCTAAACTGAGCCAACAAAACCTGCCATCAGGTGACAAAGCAAACTGCATTGCCTTGCAACAGACAAGCAACATAGTGGACGCGAGCATGCATCCATCTATCACAGGCAGATTGATGCGCAGCAGGCTTGGCATGCAGCACAATAGCATCTCTGCATTGTTAATATCAGCTGCGTTTGGCGTGTGACTTGACTGCAGACGTGTGTACTTCTGCAGATGACCTGATGGCTTTGAGTGAGGACGGAAAGTACATCAAGAGAAAAGCCAAGTACCAAAGATCATCAACAGCAGAGCTGGGATTCTGCAAAGCCACCAAAGCTGTGGAGATCAGTCTGGATCTAGCTTCAGGGTCCAAGCCTGGAGGTGTCTTGGTGCCTGCTGATCTCAGGTGGGGATCTCCTTGCTGGCTATGTAGTCAGTCAGAAAGTAGCTACATAGTCAGTCAGGGAGTATCCTAGCGCCAGTGTATGCCTTTGTCAAACCTGAATGGGCTGATACATCTGTATGTGAAAAGTGGTACACCCATATGACACCTTACGCAAATCCTGTCCTGGTTTAGGATCAGCCTGAGCCTGCACATGTAAGTGTGACCGTGAGCACAACTTTTTCTGAGGAGTTGCTTCTGCGGCAAGTCTCAACTCTGACAGCACACCACCCTTTTGTCAACGCTTGCACTGCATCAAGTAGAACACAGGCTGTGATCTGCATTTTTTCCAGTCATGGACATCATACCTCAATTGACAACATTCATCAGCCAGCAATGCAAGTGCCTTGTTGTAGCCAGTCCTGCTGGGTGATCTCTTGAATGCCAATGCTGCACAAACCACAGACTGCATCCTGCAGAGTGGCATAGCTAGTATTTCTTTGCATCGCAGCCTGCACTTGGTGGCATGCAGCATCTCAGCAGGACTTTGTGCATGCAGCGCACCAGTCAGTTGGTTGGAGCATGAGGGCACAGGCGGCCCATGGCACGCCATTGCCAAAGCCCTCGGTGTGGAGGCTCATGACCTGCTGTTCTGGGAGAAGCTGGCTAAGACTGTTCACGTTCCAAAGCTTCCAGGCTTCCAGCCAGAAGACAAGCCTCAGCTGTTATTGGTATGCCTTCTTCGCTTGCTTGCTATCCAGTTGCTTCGAGACGCTGCTGGGCAAACCTTGTGACCACTACTGTGTGAGCTTGTATGTAGCTGTTGATGTATTGATGGGCGTGAAGTCAGCTGGCGCATATGAGTATATCTAGCAACAGATACACTCGCGTGCATCAGCTGCTCTCACGCCCATCAATTCATCAAGTAGTTGCGGTCAGTCAGTAGTATTGCAACCACCTCGGACTGTATTCTGTGGGATGGTCATGACGTATGCTCGCATATGAAAACCCACGTGCAGGAGGTGACGCCTTTGCCACATGTCAATGCAGGAAGCCTTTGAGAGCGTCCTTGGGCCCCCTATCAATGCCCAACATGCTGACCCCCCAGCAGGCCCGGCAGAAGGCCCTCCAACCCCACAGCCTGGCCAAAAGGCCTCCCCAGACTCAACCATCAACAGTGATGCCAACACCCTTGTGCTGCCGTCTGAAGCCTTGAACCCACCTGTCATGTACAGCAGTACTACTCAGACCGCAACAACATTAAGCTTGAATGCCAGAGCAAGCTGGCTAGCTGGCAAAGCAGTACATGGAGATGCCTTTCTGACCCACACCAAGATCCGTCACAATGGCTGGCTGGTGCCAGCTGTGGTGGTCAATGCAGACTTCACCCTGGACGTGTTCTGGCAATGGGTGCATGGCCTGTTGCCTGAGGTAGAGCATGTGAACAGGGCTGCAAATGCCTTGGTCAGCAGGCTGCCCGCCATCTTCAGGTGGGTGTGTCTTTGGCTTGTTTGGTGTTGACTATTGAATGCGGGTGTGGAAAACATTAAAAATTGCACTACTTGGCAGTGGGACCGCTCATGAATTTATGGGTCATCAACAAACTGCAATTCAGTTTCACATGTGCTGCTTGCAAGCTTCTACCTTTGGCAGCATACCCCCATCTCACCGATCTGTCAATAGGACCCACAAAACCTCCTGTGCTGGAGCTGCCAACTGCAGCACAGCAGACAAGCAATGAGCACCTGTAGAGCTGTGCCGCATGCTCCTTTGCATGCTGCTTTGCATGCAAGGTGGCTTAGCTTTTGAATGGCGTTGTGGCAGTTGTGCTCAGTGTCTGTGCAACAGCTCTGGTTGCTAGCTTTCTGCAATTGGATACAGGCATTCTAAGGCTTGGTGGAGTCAAGACCCTTGGAGACTGGAGACAGAGCTGTGCACCCCCGGCCTATGCATGGTCAATCCCCCTGCCGCCCTCCCTGTCTCTGTTTTGGCTACTCTGCCTGCTGCTACCCAGTCTGCAGCTAAGCCAGAGTCTGCTGAGCAGACTGTTGCTACTCAGCTGCAGCTGCAGCAGGAGACCAAGCAAGTAGGAGAGGAGACACTCCACTTCTGTACTCTTCAGGTAACGCCAATCATAGTATAGGCACTTGCTGCTTGTTCATAATTCAAGACAACAGCCTGCTATTTGGGCGACCTAGAGGGTCTACACCTTGGCATGTAAGGGGAAACCCCACTAGGTTGCTCTGATAGGCTTTGTCACCTTCTTGCCCAAGCCTGCAGCCTCTTCAGGCATATTGGCGTCACCATTGTTGGTAGAGACAAGGCTTGTCCCGCATGTACCTAGCTCATCATGATGAGCTAGAAAGCAAAATCATCATTGTTGTTATTATTGTTGTTACTATTATTTATTATTGTTATTATTATTATGTTTATGTTTATGTTTAACGTCATCGTTGTTGCTATCGACTCATGCATAGTGCCAACGCAACTGTGGCATGCAGGTCACCATGCGTGGCACAGGACAGGTTCTGACAGCATCAGCTCAACACAGCTCAGAAGCTAACACAGCCAAGCAACAAGCAGCCCTGGACATGGTCCATCAGCTACAGCAGGCCATCCTTGCAATGCTGACTGCTTCCCAGCCAGATAAAGCCCTTGTCACACCCATGCAAACCAGCACAGACCACACCAGCACCCTTGACATGACCATACTCCATGAAGGTGATGCTGAAAACAGCGTGCCAGAGGTTGGCAATGTTGTCAAGGTGCAGTACCAGCTGGTGTTGGACCCTGCCAGAAAGCAGGAGGCCTCAGCTGATCTAAAACCAGAGCCGGAAGTTCAAGAAGGCAATTCTACAAACCCAGATGTTCAGGGTAATTCTATGCCTCCTGTGTGTGTTTCTTCCAGAGGATATCAGATATAGTTTGGCATTGTCATGCTTGCATATGCTGAACGGCAAGGAGGGTTGTGATCTTAACAACTTCCAAGCTATTAAATATGAAACACAGGCTGCAACGCAATCTGTAGTGTATCTGAATGTATCTGTATCATCTGTACAATGATCTGTATCATCTGTACAAGTATCTGTAGTGATGCTGCATGCCTGCAGGTGTAGCGTCAGCAAGCAACGCAGAGGTGGTTGTGGAGCAGTGTGGCATCTTCAGGTTTGAGTGGGGTGGAGGTGGAACCATTCCAGAGCTGCCTGCTGCAGTACACAGGTCGGTGTCCTGTTGTTCCTTCCCGTGTCTACTCAATGGAAAGACAAGACTTGTCCTGCACATACCTAGCTGATCATGAGCTGGAAAGCGCTGTAACGACTATTACTATTACTATCATTATTATCATTGTTATGTTTACTCAGTGCTGGAGATCTGGATCCTGTTGACCTTGCAAGCATGACAGTATACTCAGCTCTCCCATGAGCACTGCCTCATTCCTGCAGGCTACACAAAGTTGTACGCTCCACAGTGTCTGCAGTACTATTGCTCAAGTCCATGAGGTCAGCTTTATCAAGCATCCACACCTTGCACAGTAACTGCAGTACTATTGCCTGTGTCCATGAGGCCAAGTGTTACAAGCTTCCATGCCTTGCAAGTCAGCTGATTCAGAGCGTGCTGTTTTGAGTGCAGGTTGGGCACTGCAGGCAAGGCTGTTGTCCCAGTGTCTCTTCCTTTGGGTGGCCCAGAGCTGCTGACTGGTGCCTGCCCTTGGCTTCACTGCAGCCTGCACATGACCTACCTGGGTCATAGGTACCCTGTGTCTGCAGCCCCCACTGCACCCCTGTTTGAGCCTCCTCTGTCGCTGCAGAGGCATGCATTGGTGGCAGGTAGCACTCTCTCTCTGCCGGTCTGACTTGGTTGTGTTGCATGAGCCAGCTTTCACAGACAGAAGTTGTTGGTAGCCGATTGATAGTTGAGAAGAGCGCTGCTGGTGCAAACACTCCTCATGGGTCTGTGCTGTGCCTTGCTCTCAGCAGGTCTTCTGTTACATGCAATTGAACCAAGCAAACACTTACACTGTGCATGTACATCATGACACTGAGCCCTACAGAGTCAGGCCATACGCTTGGGATTGCTGCAGAGGACACTGCGTATGCTTTTACTCTCCAGAAATCTCAGGCGCATGGCCTGACTCTGTAGGGCTCAGCACCATGATGCACATGCACAGTCTGGCGTAATGCATGCCATGCACATGTTGAGCAAAAAATGCCGTACAAGCTGGTGACAAAGTGCTGGCGGCAGGGGTGCTGGAGCAGAGTGGGGTAAAGCGGGTGGTGGATCTGGGGTGTGGGGAGGGCAAGCTGCTGGAGCACCTCATACGCTCCCAGGACTGCCCATCCCTGCAACAAATGGTATGCCTCTCATACCCTTGGCAGTATCTGTAACAGACAGCACGCTACAGTATTGCTGCACATGAAACAAGCTGTAAAGGCGTGTTTTTCCGCTAGTTACGTTGTCACACAATCTGAGGAGAATTGTGCCCTCAACACAACCGTGCCAACTCAATCCAGACTTGTCAGCACAAGGGTGTGAGCTACATCATGAAGATTGCATTGTTTCTGAAAATTGTGATGGCAGCAAAAAATCCATTCAGTGCAGCTTTGACTCTTGTCTACAAAAAATCCAACTTGTACTTGCAGCCAGCAGCCACAAGCGTGAACTTAGTTGTGGGCTGAGCATCTGCATACAGGGCTGACTGACTTGGTGCCATTAATGTCAGAGTTCAAGCTTATTGTTCATCATATGACAATGCAGCACCTGAAACCTCAAGCTTGCTTTCAAAAACCTATATGGTTGAGTTTTCCACGGTATGCTGGAGGTGTCAGGTACTGCATCACCATGCTGTTTAACAAGCTCACCTGGCAGACACCACTGTATTATGCTGTCTATTGGGTTTGTACCAACATCATTTGCCCATGCTGCTGAGATTCTTTCCAAGCAGTAGCTCATGAAGCAGGCAGGGCATGTGCAAACATGCTGCAACTTAGCTAGCAACACAGCACCAGGATGTGGTGGAGGGCATTTTAGTTTTACCCTGTGACAATCAGATGGATATAACATGTCATAACTTCAATATCTCTGCCTCAAGCAGGCATAGAGCCCTGCCATCTCTGCTTGCATTTTTTTGAGATCAAGGCTTGCCATAGCACTCACTGCTATGAGGTTACTCTTGCTGCCAGTTGTCTCTTGCTTTGGGTGTCAGTGGGTGTAACGCAAGCTTGATTCAGACAAAAGGGATGGAGTATGCACAAGGGATGGAGTATACACAGCTCTTTGTCACAATGTACTATTGAATCTTCATCATGATGCAGCACTGATTGTCTTGCTGCTAGCGCAGTTTTGGACATTGAACAAAGGGTCTTATGTTTGAGGCAACAAGCACACATTGCCAAGCAACAGCACCTTGAGCACAAGCATATACTGCTGATGGTATGTGCGTCTGAAACATGATGTGTCCTAGGCAGGCCCACAACAGTGCTCTGACTGTACAGTTCAGACGAGAGGCTTGTGATGTCGTCACCCTTTAGGCCTTTCTTTGCACATACAGCCAGAGAAGACAGGCTTGCTTTATAACAGCAGCAGATTTATAGCCATTCAGGCTGATAACAAGGCCCACTGTCACCACACTACAAGCGACATGCATCACATGCAGGCTGGTGCTTGCACAAATTTATGCTGGTGGGCAGCGCTCATAGCTGCGCACAGCCAGTGACCTGACAATGACCACCCGTGTAAACAGTGTATGCATGCATTCAGCAACTCTAGCGCTAGAATGTTGGTGAGCGACTGTTTTTGCAGAATCTTTTCGTGAAAGAAACAGTTCTACACTGGCGCCTGACTGCTGACTCAACATTCCCACGTGACCCACATTAGGCAACTGTGTCATTGCATTGTGGTATAAGGCAGCTTGAGCACCATCTTGACCCAATTCTGCTCTCATCTGGGTCAAAGAGGAAGTGACTCAAGCTGCGTTGTAACCCAATGCACCGCCAAACTTGCCTAGTGTGGGTGACGCACGCCATTGGCCATGCACATGCACACACATGAGGAGGGAAAATATCACAATATGACAATCCTGGATGGACTAACATCATTATATCGGCAGACTGTGGCTGGGCTTGACACTTTTGGTGCGAGATGATAGGTCCTTGCCGTGCAGAGCGACCTCAGAGCAATCACTCATCCTGTTACGCCGTGACTGACCTGCAGACACTAGCATGACTTACTTGTTGCTTCATTTGCTTCCCAACAATTTGATGTTGTTGCCTGCATTGATGCAAGCTAGCCAGCTGCACTTGTCTTTCCTGAAGTCTTCTCAGCAACTTAAGAACTGAGTAAATCACTATGTCTGACATTTGTGTCTTGCTTGGTCTCTAAACTGCTGAAAGGACTTCAGTACAGACAAGTGCACTTAGCTAGCTTACCTCAGCTGATGCAACAAGCTTAAATTAGGTGACAGGCTAGCTCTCACAGGAGACGGTGTACATGACAGCAGACTGAAGTTTGCAGTTGAGCCAGCACTGATGCCTAGTCTGCAGTTAGGCAGCGCTGTGCGTCATCTTGTTCAAATGCAAATTTCAGTCTGCTGTTATGCACACTATCTCATGTGACACGTAAGGGCAGTGCTCAGCAAGCACATTGACTGAGCAGCCATGCTATGGTGACTCAACTACCACAACTGCAACTAATTCACGGACTGCAAGGTGACTTGGTCTCAGTTCTTGTTATTTGAAATACATCTGAGCAACCTTCCTTTCTAAACTTATGTTGTTGTGTAACAGTCATGTAGCTTTGAAACAGTGTCTCAAGGTTGCCTAACGCAGCACCAAGGCGACTCTGGCAACAGACGTGAAACAAGTTGCAAAGAAAATATGCAAATCTTGCTTCATTTCTGGTGAAAGAGTTGCCCTTGGTGCTGCTTGCAATTGCATCCAAAGAGTTGCCACCGGCACTCCACATTGAAGCAACATACAATCTTCAGGCAACTCTTACTGCCCTGATGTGCATGCCACCGACGCATTTTGCGTCTTGGCTAAATACAGTCCGCCTCATGTACAGCAGCATACATCCTCTGCCTCCTACCCAATCAAGAAGCTGTGCCCTTTTTGGTGTGCTGCTCAGTAAGCTGAAAGTATTTGCCTGCTTGCAGCCTTTGCACAGCAGGGTAAGTGCAAGCCATGACCCAAACCAGCCGCAGGCTATCCCTGTGACCTGTGACAGTAACTTACCAGGCAGTGAACCAAAGCCCCCAATAGCCCAGGAAGCAATCCTAGCCTGCTGGGTGCTTGACTTATAAGTGGTTTAGCCAGCTAGCTGATCTAATCATACGTTAGGCACGCAGCTGCCAGCTCAATAAATTGCAAATTGAAAGACGTGCATGCTTCGTTCATTCACTGCTTGACCTGGACACCGTTCACTATTGAATAGCAAGATGGTAAACACATTGCACAGGACTCCAATTCCTGAAGCCCCTCAGAAACAGCTGATCTGCTTCATCTGTACTGCCAGGATCCTGGCAGAGCTCAGCTCATCCATCAATGCACTGCTGTGCTTATGCACTGGTGTACCTGTGCACATGTGGATGAGCTGAGCTCTGCTCAAATCCTGCCAGCACAATTGAAGCAGATCAGTTGTTTCTGAGGGACTCTAGGATCTCAGTAGGCCATGGCGTTGAATCAGGTACACAAGTGCATGTGGAGGAGCTGAGCTATCCTCAAGCATGCCACCCGCTGGTCAGTCCTTTGCCTCTTGAACGCACATCACAAGGTGCTGTGTGCATCTGTGCACAATGAAAGCCCTCTGGTGGTCTATGACGCTGATCAGGATCTGTTCTAGACCTGATCAGCATTGTAGACCATCAGAAGGCTTTCGTTGTGCACATATGCACACAGCACCTTATGACGTGCGTTCCGAAAGTCAGACATATCATACCACTGAAGTGACTAGTAGTGACTGAACCAATGCAAACAATGTGCTGCAAGATCCAGATAGCCTACTGCAACTAAAACCTTTGTTGCTGATACCAATTGTCCCGTTAGGTCCATTGGCATCAAGACAGCAAGAACACCCTCAGTGGTCACTCTTGCAGAGTCAGATGGTACACATTGGGTTTGCTTGGACAGAAGTGGCTGCTTTCAGCCAGAACTTCCAGGCCTTCCCTGTGTGTCTCCTTTGACATGAAGATGGTGGTTGGCCTCAGCAATGAAGCCAAAATGTCAATGCAATGCAGATGAGCTAGGTTTTGGATGCACACCAACTCTTGGCATGAAACAAGCTAGTGTGTAGTCTGAAATAAGCAAGGCTTTGTCAATACTGTGTCTCGTCCTGTTGCTTGGCAATCAACCAAAGAACAGTCGTGCGGCCAGCCAACAATGTCATGTCATGCTTTTATACCCATGCGGGTCATGACGACACAATGGCAATGTTAGTCAACTACAAGAAGGGATTGGCATAGCCTGCAGCTAGGCGTAGGATCAGTGGTCCATGCAGCACTTGTTTGCAAACAGCATTGGTTCATCAAGTGAGAGGTCCGCGATCATACTTGGTAGCTTATGGTGCTTGCAGAGGAGTTGTGGATTGACTGCTGGCTGAAAAGAGCCCTGGCATATTGACAATGCAACCACAGCATGTTTGTCTGCAGATATGTCTCACCTGTAATTCAATCCATCCATGCCTCCCTTCTGGCCTTGCTATGCTCAGTAGCAACTTTATTCATGAGCCTATGCTCAGCAACGACTTTACTTATGAGCCTACTGATCAGCCTACTAGTCTGTGCAAGACAATCACCAAAAGCACGTCGCTGGCTTCACTACATGCTTTGGCAGGCTAGCTATAGTTTCTCATAAGACTTTGCACATAAAAAGACCATCTTAAGTGCAAATCCATAGCTCACAAAGCTGGCCAGGATCTGTTCACAAAGCTGGCTAGGCCATGCCATCCTCCAAAATTTGGCTTTCATGCATTCAGACTGTTGATGAAGGTTGAGCTTTACATCTGTGGTGACCACAAAACACCATGCTTACGTAATAGTCAGAATGTTTGATAGTCACACCAGACGTGAAAGTTGCATCAGAAGGGCAGAAAGTGCTCACTAATACTGCCTCAACCCCACAAGCCCTCTCACAATGCCGCACATTGCCCTCCATCCTGTCATGCAGCCTCTGCTTATCACCGCTGTGACTTGGCTTTTGTGTGGTCCACTAGGCTTCATCAGTCCTCTGCACCTGCTACATCTCTCTGAAGCACCTGCCAAGTAATCCAGAGGCATGTGGCAAATGCAGAGGATTGGCATCTGTATCACACATCAACTGCCTCTTGCAATCAGCTGCAGGCCTGCAAAGTTGCAGGATGAGATCACTCTTGGCACGATGCACATATGCTGATTACACTGCTGGAAAGATTCAGTAGCCGGTGTCTTGTTGCCAAGCACTGGTATGTTGAGAATTCATGCTTGCTTGTCCTTGCCAACATGGAGCCGTATGGCAATGACATCAGCTTTGGCAGAAAAGAACTGGGAAAAATGTTCATGCGTTTCAGCAGTCATGACAGGAGCCTCATAAGGTGGCCGCCCACAGCTATGACCATAGGCCACAACCCAAAGGGAAAGGACAGTTTCTATATTTGACGTGGGTCAGGCCTGTCATGTCTGGCTCTGTCTGTCTTCTCATGTGAGAATCTTGTGAATTGTCAAAACAGAATGTGCATGCATCTTCAACTTTGCCTGCAGGTCTGTGCTCTGACGCAATCTTTGCTAGAGCGTGAGATGTTGTCAGGTGCTTCACGTCAGCAGTTGTGATACAATGCAACTTGCAACCCCCGGAATGAGTGTTGTGCTGCAGGACTGTGCTGCAGCAAAGTGTGCTCCCTAAGGACTCTAGCTCACAGGAGACCAGCAGTTGGCTTTGGCAAAGATCATGCTTCCTGCTTGTTCACTCTCTGCCAATGTCAACAGCTGCTCAGCTGTGAGCTATAGCTAGAGCCCTGAGGGAACACATTTTGCTGCAGCATAGTTTTGCAGCACAAGCCTCTTTTCACGGTTGCAAGCTGCATTGCACCACAACTGCTAATTTGAAGCACCGCAGGCCTCAATGATGGTGCTGCTGCACAGTATAGTAGCAGCCCTGCAGCAGCACCAGCTTTGCAGCCTGAGCTGTATGCCAAGAAGCTGTGTTGCTTCCTGCCAAACACCATGCATAGCAAAGACCCTCGCAGGCACTCTAGGCAAATCCAGCTTCTATGGTTGAATTTGCACTGAGTCATTGCGAGGGCTTGAAGTATGCATTGTGGCACGGTTTGTATGCTGTTACAGGCATTATCATACGCAAGGTACTACAACATGCACCTGTTGCCACAATGAAGGCTATTGCTGAATAAGAAAAGGTAGCTTTGCAATAAGCCTGATCACCTCGGGATATAGCAGCCTCAAATTGCAAATGCTCTACTATATTTGTATTTAGATGGTTAAGTGCCTCTCCCAGGCTTCATGCTTGTAGCAGCCCTAGCAGATGAAGCCTGTGGGCGTCTACCTGACCGTGTAAAACAGGAGGTCTGATTGCTTTGCTTGCAGCATGCATCGTATGACTCCTGGGGCAATCACACTTGTGTGCCTTCAGCACACCAGCAGATGTTGTATGCATATGGCGCAACTCATTGAATGCGCTACACTAGTGGTTTCAGACAGCTGGCTTCACAAAGCCTTGTTTTGTTAATATCAATTATGCTCATGAGATGACCTGAAATCAACCTGGCCGCTAGATCAGCCATGGCTCCTTTTTCAGAGTCAGATTGTACAAACATGGAATGCCTGGATAGAGGTGGCTGTTTTCAGCCAAATCATGTTCTGGACAGCCTGTGCTTGTACCCTTCAGGACCAAACCACAGATTGATATCAGATGCTACACAGCTGTCCATGTGCAGGGCTGAAAACTTTATGGGCTGTGTGATTAGCACACTTACAGTTGATTGGGTGGACTGATGCAGCGCCAGAGCTTTCCTAAAGAGCTTGCACACACTGAAGGACACTCTGAAGCGGTGCTGCACTTTAGTGCGTGACATGTTTAGTTGATTTCTGCATTCTGGCTGACATTGCAGCTTCTCTGAAACTGAAGAAGCAAATGCAGTCAGAGGCCATAGTGTTGCATAGGCCATTTCACTCTTGTCTTTCCCAATTTGTGTGAAACCCCAAGCCAGCTTGTTCAACGAAGCCCAGCTGAGCATGCATATTGCAGCCCACTGCTCAAAGGGGGATCTGTCAGACTGCTCTGGCTTCAACAACCTCACCTCAGCCATATGATGGATGCTCCTGTTCCTTTCAGCCCTGGCAAGGTTCCTTGCCTGTGCTGAAAGGAACAGCAGGAGCATCCAGTACAGGGCTTTGTTTTATTTCAAGAAGTCCTAAGGGGCATATAACCCTGCAAACCGCATTGAGGGCTCGTGTCGCCCAACTGAAGGCTAGTCAGGCGCGTGGGTGGAGCATTTAGGCTACATGACATTGACCAAATTAGCCCCATGTCAAACATTACACACACTCAGATGGTACATGCCGGGTTGCTAGGAAAGAGTTGGCTATTCAGTGCCAGTCCTTTCCCAGGGTGGCGTCATGTACCTTGTGAATTTGCTAAGGTCGGCAGGCATCACTTGCTTTGTGTTGCAACAAGGCATCTAATTTGACAACAATGAAATGAAAAATCCATAAATTTTCTAATTTGTTTCTATATATTATTATTTTGACTCAAACAGCATTAGTCTCATTGGTCTGCACTGCACAGACGTGTCTGCTTTTGAGGGCTTATGGCAGAGAGCATTGAATGAATATGCTGTGCCCCTCAATTGACTTATTTAATGCGCTGTTCACCAGTCAGCAGAAGAAAATCACAGCACATGTCAACAACGCTGGCCTCCAAGCTCAGCTCTACTTGCAAGGCAGCGAAAGCTCAACGCAGCAGCCAGCATGCCAACCAGAGACAGCACGTGCACTCTGTTGCATGCAAGCTGCAAGGTTGAGTTTTCACTGCCCTACATCTAGTGATGACGTTTGATCCCAATGTCTCTTGAGTTCTGAGCAACTGCAAAGCTCGAGAGTATGGCACTCAGTACGTGGGCGCATGCTATCTTGCTTATATGTAAACACCGACTGGCTCAGGTTACCTCACAAGCTGCTTTTGTCTATGCTGATCAAACTTGTGGCAACAGCAGCAGTAGGTCTACCTATCTTCCCTTAGCTGCCTGGCTGACACCCTGTTCAGGCACTTGGGACAGGATTGGTAGCAATTCTGCTTCCACCACATAGGTCTTGCAGATTTTCAGCTACCTGGCAAGGTGACTGCACAAAGATGGTTGCTGCCAGCCAGGCCTCTGCTCAACAGCCAGGACAAATAAAGTCGACATGCAACCCTTGGCTTGATCATCTTGTGCTGCATCTGGACACCATTTTTGAAGTTGTGTGGGGCCCTGCTGCTGCCACGCTGCTTCTGGAATTCCTTGAGAAATATCCAGTCCAAGCCCTAGGTTGTTGAAGTCTTCCACTCTTGTGTCTCTCATCTTGCAAGCCCAAGGGCCACAGCGATGCGACCCTGCTTGAAAGTGTGGCATTGCTGGCTGAGCACACTTCAGTGCTAAAGAAAGGGTGTGCTGTGTGTTCATCTTCTGGCGTCATTGCAATCACCTCAGTGACACCACTCTCTGGTTGTGCTGGAGTCACAGGCTGACCATACAAGTTTTGCCCCAACCTCCACTGACTTGCTCTGTTTCACATCCTCATCAACAAGCAAGCAGAAGTCATAATGGCTGACTCCACTGTACATATTCCATTGGATTCTCCGACTTGGCTCGTGATGCGCATACCAAGAAAGTGCTTTAGCCTCTACTAGAGCCTAGTAAGAGAGCTGGTCTTTCACACTCCAGATCTGATTTGTTCAACTCAGTTTTGGTGCTACTAGTGCACGTGTCAAGCACCTACATCTGTGTTGATTGCCTCAGCTTATTGAAGAGGCCAGCAAGCAATCAATTCAGTCAATCAATTGATTGGTTGGTTGATTGCCTCATTCATAAGCTATTGGCCCTGTGCAGGGCTGGCAGCCACAGGGTCAACAGCTTTGTCAATCAAGCCATCGGCCTGCTGCTGTATTGGTGGCATGTCATCCTTCCCCACACCATCTGACTTGCCACCAAATCAACCCTGACTTGTTGTGCAAGTTGCAGGGCTGCCCTAACCTGCCTCAGGCTGACTACACCTACCTGGCAGCTGCTATCTGCAGATCCAATTGCTGCATCAGAAAGCCACTTGAAAGGCGACACCTAGACCTGAGCTGTGCTTGTGCCTCAGTACCCTGTCAAACAGTTGTGGGACCTGAAGTGGGACCTCACAACAAGCCCAAACAGGGACTGCTGCTGTTCATACAACGGCATGAACATGTGTGATGACGGGAGGCAGTGCTTCTCTTCATCAAACATGTTTATGCCGCTTTATGAACAGCAGCAGTGCTTGTTTTGGCTTGTTGTGAGACATGCAGTATGCTTGCTCACAATGCTGCCTGTCGCAGGATTCAAGCACAATCGAGCTTTCGTCTGCCAGGAGATGGCTCTCTGTATCTACACTGCTATGATAGCTGATGGCTTGTACTGTTTGTGGCAGAGAAGGGGTCGTCGCTGCGTTGTTGTCAACCACAGCAGACTTGCTGCTGCTGCATTGTGCAACCACAGCAGACTTGCTGCTGCATTGTGCAACCACACTTGGACTCCAGTGCCAACCAAAATGACAGATTTTGCTGAACAGCAGTTGAGTGGCTCATGTAGGCAAACAACATCAACCTCCAGGTTACTGTAGCCATAGAGAATTGACATTCTGCTTGATTGCATCACTAGATACATCAATTCATGCAATGACCAGCGAAGTCATTAAGTGAGTGCACCACCATATACACTGTTACATGATGTGGCTTCATAACTTTGCATAACCACCTTGTCTCCTAATAGGATACAAGTTGATTATGCAACTCTATGAAGCCACATCTTTTACCTGGTACTATTGCTGGTGCATCCCACAAACGCCTCTTAGGTGTGAAATGATGACAACGCTCAAGTGAGCACACATGGCAAGACGATTTCTTCCAAAGTCAATACTGCTGGTGCAACCAGTGAAGATCACAGGCTTTGCCATGCAAGCAAACGATGTGAAGCCTTCTGAGACCCGCACATCAGCTCAAGCTCAGAGGACATCCCTGGCTGCCTTTGCTGAGTGCAGAGTCTCTAAGGCATACCTTTCACCGGCTTGACACATGCTTCCACATGGCCTTGGCATTATACCTGTGCAATGTGCTTGTACTGGCTGTGCTGTACTCATGTGTTGTATGTTGCAGGTTGGGTTGGACATTGCTGGAGAGGCGGTACAGCGAGCATCACGCAAGTTGGTGGCAGCGTACAAGCAGGCTACTGACCCCCTGAGTGACCCCCTGCAGCAGTGGCAGGGCCTGGCTGAGGGGGGTGCTAAGCTGACTGGGGGTCCGGTCAGCAAGCAGCTGCCATCCAGTCAGCTTTTTCATGGAGACATTGCCACAGCCAGCGCTACAAAGCCAGGCAAGTGTTCACTGGCTACTGGAAAAAGGGCCTGCCTGCAGAGCTTTAGCCAATGGCCAGCAAGAGGTAGAAAGATATTCAGCTGAATATCTTCCTAGCTCTTGCTTGTCATTGGCTAATGTGCTGTGTGTGGTGGCAATGTTGTGCTCTGTTGTGCAGCCAAGAAGTTGCTCAGCTGATCCCATCTGTAATGTCATCTTTCAAAGTGTGTGTGCTGACCTGGGAATTGATGCAGATGCAGAACATCACTTACACACACCTTAGTTTGCTGCAGAGTTTTGGGGAGACTTGGCTGGCATTGATGGGGCGGCATTGGTGGAAGTGGTGGAGCATTTGGACCCCACACCCCTGCACAATTTGGGGCCCTGCCTGCTGGGGGGCCTGCAGCCCAAGGTGCTGGTGGTCACCACCCCCAACAGAGAGTACAACGCAGTGCTTCACCAGCTGGGAAATGCTCTTCTACCCAACAAGCTGCGCAACACAGACCATCGCTTTGAATGGTATGCTTGAGCAACTACAGTGTTGACCATGTGCTGCTGCTGTGCTTGTGCTATGCGTGCGCGCGCGCGCGCGCGCGTGTGTGTGTGTGTACGTGTGTGTGTTTGTGTCTGAGTGTGTGGCATCCAGCTGTGGCCTCCCTTTTGCTCAGGCTTAGAGCCAGTCATGCAAGCCTTGCTGATGCTTCTGATGATGTTGTTGCCCATTCAAGCTCTCCCTAGTGTGCAGGACCAGACAGGAGTTTGAAGAATGGAGCAAGGGGGTGGCAGAGAAGCATGGGTACACCGTGAAGTTTTGGGGAGCTGGAAAGGCCATGCATGAAGGCAAGGCCCTGAGCGCATTGGGTGTGCAGGGGAAAGACCTAGGCTTTGCCTCTCAGGTAGACTGCTCCTGACCCAGGTTTCTTTTGTCTATGGCGCTGTAAACAATGAACAAACAAGGTCAAACTAAGAAATCTCACGAGTAAATGTTTATTTGGAGTCCTTACCTGCTTCTGAGCCAGTCTGCGAGGCACTCAGCTGTGGCTGGTCAGCCACTCAGCGTAAGAGAGATGCTGACAACAGCTGCACAGGCCAAGCTTGTGTCCAACATTGCATGCTCATTTCAGCTGATCCACTTCACGTCACCATGGTGCTGTGCACTATGTTAGCAAACACCATCTGGTCTGATTTCTCAATCTGTTTGGTGCAGGCTGCTGTCTTCCGCCGCAAAGCTGGTGAGGTGCAAGGCAGAGGCCAGATTGGGGCTCCAGGAGAGCCTGTCTCCAGTACACCCTTTGGCAGGCTTGTGGGTGACATTGACAGCTCAGGGGAACCTCAAGTGAGTGCAGGTCCCACCACTCATCTTGAGAGACAACTCAGTCATAAATTGAGAGACAACTCAGTCACGAAATTGAGAGACAGCTCAGTCATGAATTGTTGCACAGCGGCTTGCCATTGCATAGACATGGATTGAATGACTTATGGAAGGCATCAAGATGTGTGTGCTTGTGCTCAGAGTCTGTTGCTGTGTGTGAATGCTTGACTTTCTGCGCGCAGGTGATGATGGGTTCAAAGAGGCCATCTCCACGCCATCAATCCCCAGACCCTGTTGACTCCTCAGTTGCAGATGCCAGCAGCAAGCGAGTGCGCATTGACAGAGCAGAATAGCCCTGCTGCTTTTGCATGCTGCGCCAATTGCTGCCTGGCAACAGCTTACAAAAGCAATGTTGTTGATAACCAGCATGTTATGTCAGCTTCCATGGGCTGCCTTGCTTGACTCATTGTTGTGAGTGAGAGACTACAGACTTTTCTCCCTGGACAAAGGGCTTTTCTTGTGGCACATGACAGGTCATGTTTCCACAAGTGTTTGTACACCTCACTGCATAAGTGTTTTAGGCACTGAATGGTCCGGCTATGATCGCAGAGCTTTGAATGCATTGCCAAGTTTTGTACATGATCCGCAATGTGTGCCGAAGCTGCACGCAACATGAGTGTGGTTGCATCACCTGCTTGAAGTCTTTGTTGCAACACAGCCGCTAACAAAGCCAGGACTTCTGGTACCAATGATGCCGCAGCTGTGTGTTGTGCTAGACTGCAATGAACTAGCAGTTGTGTGATTCCGACAAGCTGTGCCCTGTGTGGCATACAAAGGCTGTATGCGCAAATGAAACCTGACGATACGGCTGAGTGCGTTACAATGTCGCTAGGCTTGCAGCAGAGATGTTGTGGCCAACGTCGGAGCTTGCTTGTGTGCAACATTTCCATAGCAATGTGAAACATGACGACTGTAGAGCAGACTGACTCGGAAGACGCTGTTCTTTACGATGTGAGGTTCCGCCGCGAGTTGCACGTGCTGCGCCAAGCGTCCGGGACCACCGTTGTAACGCGCACACGCGCAATGGGTGAGGGTGGCGGATTAGTGTGAGGTTACCGTCAGACGCAGCATGAATTGTGGAACCCGCTGCCGGCTCAAACTGCGGAAGTCAACGACAACAGGCCGCGAAACTAGCTGCTGAATTGCAAGGCAGAAGTTGTTAGTTGGCTGCTGCAGGGGGGTTTCGGAGCCAGATCTACTATTTGAACTAGATTTCAACCTAAGATTTGCGTCGGCATGCACGATGAAAGTCTTTCTCATTCTGCGGGTCATGACTGCAGGGCAAACTAAGAAAGCTACTCTGCTGCCACTTCGTCATGTCGGTGCATGTTTTCGGTAAGCGGGACAGTGCTGCTGTGCATCGGAGTCTGCAAGTGTTCCGGGAGGTCAGTCCCGGCACGATGTCGATTGCATGATTGTAAACAGCATATCTGAGGGAGCAGCTTCGTTGTAAAGAGACGGTGGAGGCAAGACGTCTTTCCGCACGTCGTGCAGGCATTTCAACACGATGCATTTTTTGTCTTTTTACGGAAAGAGAGGGCAGGGCAACAAGTCAGTGAATGTGCAAACGCGGCTGCCAGGTCTGCAAAAAACGGCGATTTTTTTGCAACCGACAACTTCTCAGCTGCAGCATGGTGCTTTCACGTGCCAGAACAGCTGTCACTCGAAAGTCAGCATGAACCGGTGTTTCCTCAGATGGAGGAGCTGTTTCATGCACTGCAGACAGATTTTTACAAGGTGATAAGCAAATCACATCTGTCTCACCAGCTCAGCTTGCATAAACAAAAGCTGCTCAGTATGTCAGAGCATTGGCTTTGTTGGCAGGCTGCACAGGTATCATATGCAAAATCAAATGCAAATTACCTACAGTAAGCATATAGAAGGCATCATGTGCAACAGCTCAGCAACAAGCAGTTGCATAACTCTTGGATGTTTAGCTTGAGACCATCCTGGACCTTGTGACCCATCTTGGTCCAGTACAAAAGAGCACATTCTCCAGCTCAGAGTGTATGACTTCACACTCAAAGTGCATGAAACAGACGCATCAACTTGGCAAGTCAACCAGACGCGTGGTGATGCAGTTGCATCCAGGTCCTCGTTCTCATAGACTTGCTTGCTTGTGTGCAACTCATGTTGAGAGCAGGCGGTGTAATACATACCAAAGCATAGCCAACACTCAACAGTACACTGCATCAGTACACTGCATGCGTTCTTTTGCTGACTGCAGGCTCACGGTCCTTTCATGCATTTTGCTGTGATAGCCACTCAGCCAAGTGTGCAGCGTCAAGGCCTGGGTGGGCAGCTGCTGCAAGCGGTGAGCCATCCCATCCTGCGTGATTCTGCGTCATCAGCACTGAGGCATCTATAGAACAGTGATCTCACTCAGTCATCGCTACTGCAACATCATTTCTCAAGCTGACCATCATAGACAGCAAGCAAAGGTTGGCTTTGAGCGGCGTCACTGCTGGAAGCTAAAAAGGCATTGCAGCCGTGAAGGCTGAGCAGGCATGACAGCATGCATCATGCCCAGTTTCGCCTGTTTGGACTATGTGTAACCACTTCTGCTGGGCATGCATACCTGCAGTGTTTTTGACTCGTGAAATAGTTTTAGATTGCAATCAGCAGACTGGCACGCGTGTACACATTGAGTCATGCTGGCTCAGCATTGCTTCCAGGCTACATGTGCGCTCAATTGCAAAAAGCACTGTAGTACAACACCAGCCTTTCTGCTCAGTGTGATATAAATTTGTGGTTTTTCTACTAAGTGAGTTCAGGGTACAGCAAGTACTGTGAACTGCATTCAAGCAGCTCATCTTGCTGACATGTGCAGGCCACCAAAGTTGCAGACAAACATGGCAAATGGAGTTGGGTGGAAGCCACGTCACCTGGCAGCAGAAACCTGTATGCAAGACATGGCTTTGAGACAGTGCAAGAATCAGTCCTGCAACCAGGGTGCCCTGTACTGTACTTCATGCAGCGTGCCCCTGTTGTAGTCAGCTGATCACACATCACGAGCTGAAAGATTTTGAGGCAGTTAAAAACACAGTCAGCAGCAAGCATACAGGCAGCAGCAGCGTCCACTCCTATCAGCAGCAACAGCAGCAGTGTGCAAATCAGCCAAAGCAGCAATAACCGTAGTAATAGCAGTGGCAACAGTGCCCACCATCTGAAGATACTGTCACATGGTGACATCTCAGCCCGCACGTGCAGCATAAGTCCAGCTGAGTAGCCTAGTTAGCAATAGATGTGTCGGTGGTGCAGCAGGTGCTTTGTATCTACACGATAAACACTTAGTACTGACGTTTTTTTTGACCAGGTTACTGGCAGCCCTGGCACATCTGTACAACCTAATTGGTTGGCTAAAGATGTACATCTTCTTCCTATTGATACCTTATTCGCAGTATATGCATACTAGTTACTGGCTTGCAGCAGAGACCTTGTGCGAGCTCGCTAGCCAACGTCGGAGCTTGCTTATGTGCAATACTTTCATAGCAATGTGAAACATGACGACTGAAGAGCTTCCATTACCAGACTGACTCGGAAGACGCTGTTCCAGTGTTCCTAAGGCTGTTAGGTTCCGCCGCGAGTAGCACGTGCTGCTCAAGGGCGGGCGTTACGGCGCCTACAGCGCCGTAACGCCAAGTTGCATATGGCAAAGTATATGCCTCGACGCTCTCGAAACGACAGCAAGCGAAGTGCGTACCATAAATGAGCCAAGTGCAGGGCAAAAGTACAGGTGCTCTTGCTTATCACGATCAAGCAGCCTGTCTAGAGAAGTCTTATCGTGACCAAGACACCAATACCTGGTCTGACCCGAAGAAGCCTTTCGAAGTCTTGGACCTTAGTCTGAAAGAGCTTCTCGACGTGCATCGGCATAAGCTTGAAGTTCCACCATACCAGCGGCCTTACGAATGGAAAGATTCCGACGTCAAAGCTTTACTGGAGGACGTGAAAAGCACTTTGCAAACCCGCGAGTACTTGCTGCTGGGTAGTGTCCTTCTACACGTCAGCAACGAAAAGCGAAACTGGTCTCAGCGGACCTGCGACATAGTTGATGGCCAGCAGCGATTGTCGACACTCGTGCTACTGTACTCAGCACTGTACAGGAGGGCTCAGGAATTGCAGGAGTCCAAGCCAAGTCAAGAGCTCTCTGATGTCTTGCAAAGCATGGATGAACGGTTTGTGGCTGGTGACGACAAGTATCGAGTTTTGAAGCTTCATCACGCTCTTGGGGGTGGTGCTGATGAGGACTTGAGCACAGTGGAGCAAACCTGGAGGAAGCTGACCTCCTTTGGCAGTTCTGCTGTGAACACAGACGATGTGTCTCAGCAAAAGAAGGACCGATATGCTGAGAGATGGAGCACAATCTATAAGCATCAGATTGTGAAGCAATGCAAGAGTTCGTCTGCATTGACACGGCTCCTGGAGCATCTGGATGACAGAGTACATATCAGTGTGACTATGGTGTATAACATGGGACTAGCCTTGAGTTGCTTTGTGAACTGCAACACAACAGGTAAAAATTCCCAAAGGTGCTGCAAACTTGATGTGAGCCTGGCACAATACGCTTGCTGCTACATGTGTAGCATGCCTGGCCGTGACTCTAGTATACGCATACCGTTACAACTTTGTTGTCAGTCTTGCATCATATTTTGACTAACATGCACATTGCTGCCGTGAAACTTGACACATCAATCTGCTGCTTTCAAGGTGTTTCCTTGGCTCCTTCTGACATACTGAAGGTGCTCATGGTCAGCAAGAAAGCAGTTCGTGAGCAGAGGCGGCTGTTGTACATCTGGAATGACTGCAAGGTCAATTTGCTACAAACAAGCCACTCCTTGAAGGCTCAGAGGGGCAAGACTTTTTGGGGCAGAGTTCTGGCTAGCAAAGTAAGCCAAATTGTGTCAAGCTAGGCGTTCATTGCTTATCTGCACTGTGTTACCAAAGTTGTACCACACACGTATGCTTTTATACCTGCAAGCCAACAAGCTGCTGTCCAGGTTCTGTGCTTCTACTCACCAATGTGCATGTGCTGTTCATAAGAGTGTGTGTATGACACTTGGTGGGTGACTTCATGTTGTAATTCTGGTCTCTCTGTTGCAGACAGTAAAACAAGGACTGAGTGAGTTTGCAGCCACATCTATGGATGATTTGCTAGCTCACCTGAAGGCTATCCATGATTCCAGTTGTAGCCAACTCAAGACGTCATACCTAGATTACATGAGAAACCATTACACCTACGGCAAGGGGCAGCACAAGGCAAAAGGTCTTGAGTGTTTTGATAACACCTTTGCTGCTGAAGTGCTGGAGAAGTACTGCAATGCCTTGATCAACCTGTTGAAAGGCAGGCCTTTTGGCCGGACTGACATGGATGGCACGAAGAGTGCAGACGCCAGTGACTTTCAGCAGATCATTCAGTGCTTGTTAGCACTAGATGATGCTGATTGGCGACCAGTGGCACTGGTCGCAATGGTCAAAGCCAACGATGCTCGCAAGAAGAATGTGCAGGTATGCTGTGTAAAGGCTGCTGGAGCGACATACACTTCACATATTTCACTGCAGTTTTGCTCAGTGATGTTGTCATTGGGGTGAGGTACCAGCCTTGATGGCCTGCTGCAGGGAGTGCTGCCAGCCTTAGTAAACTTCATGCTCAACCTGGAACACTTTGTGGTGCTGCTGGCCTTGCTGAACACCAAGAGGGCAGGACAAAACGTCTCGTGGCGCAAGCAGCAGTATGGTCGCCTCATCAAGGTGCTTGAGAGCCACCTGACAGACGAGCATACCTTTGTGAGCAGTTTGAACTTGGCTGCCAAAGAGATGTGGTCATCATCAGTCTTGCAGGTTGCACGGCAGAAGCAGAAACTCGGCATTGACAGCGCAGTGCAGCGTCTTGCCGTCATGCACCTCTACGTTGACAGCAGAGATGACAGCGTCAGGGAGGCCAATGCAGACATTGTCATGGGGCAAGTGGATGATGCAGTAGCTGATCAAGCAGCTGAGGCAGAAGCTGAGCATGATGCTGAGCTGGCTGCAGAGGCAGCAGCAGCAGGTGTGTTGAGCACTGATGCAGACCTTGAAGATGAGGATGATGCTGGCAGCAATCAGGGTGATGCATCTGGTTTTGCAGCAGATGTTGGGAGCAGCCAGGCCAAGAGCAGCAAGGCCAGTCAAGGTAATGTAAGCAATGTAGTCATCATGGCTTGCATCGCTGATTGAAACTTCTGCACGTACACAAGCTTGTTAGCTGGCTAGCGAGCTCACACAAGGTCTCTGCTCTTGAAGAAACCTGTGGAAGAAGTGTAGCAATGTTGCAAGGCATTCAGCCATATTATCATGCTTGATTGCCCTGCATACAGGCATTGGGACAAATGGCATCAGCAAGGCCACACAGCTAGACAGAGATCAGTACTCGGTGAAGAATAATAAGCTGGCAAGAGCTTTGTTGCTCATGCTGGAGCATGAGTGCACAAGCCGTGGCAAGAATGGAGCCCCAAAGTGGACAGGCAAGATCAGCGTTGAGCATGTGTTGCCCAGAAACATGTCAAAGCCTGGTAGTGACTGGCAGACAACAGCTGCATGGACGAACAAAACGCAAGCTGAGTGGCTGCATCGCCTGGGCAATCTGGCCATGCTCAATGACAGCGATAACAGCAGCTTGGGGAATTGCAGCTTTGCAGACAAGATGGAGAAAGTTGGCAGGTTCCAAAGCTCAGCATCCTGGACTGTTAGGGACTTGTACGAGACCTCCAAAGGCGGTCCATGGACTGAGAAGCAAGTACAGCACAGGCAAGAGCGCCTGTTGGCGCTTTTCCGCCGTCGGTGGGGTGTGAGTGAGCCCAGTTCAGCCAGTACATCTACAGGTACTGGCTCAGCTTGCCCTGTTCTGCCACAGCTACCATGATAACGCTTCATCAGAGCTGCCAGTTAGTTGCCAATACCATATCCTTGCATGCAATGACCCATGCTCATGTTTATAAATTAGCTGTGAAGTGCATATTGAGCTTGATTTTCTTTAAACAGTTGGTTGAGCACTAAAGAAGGCCTGACATTGCCTGAATAGGACTGAATGACGGCGGCGCATGCATGCATATGCTCAGGCTACTTGATTTACTAATCAAATCTTGCAGGCTCTGGTGTGCGCATCAAACCCAAGACGCAGGCAAAAGGGCTTACTACTGCACAGCCTGCTCGGAAAGCCGCCGCTGCTGCAGCTATGGCTGAACGTGATGCCGGCGCTGTGGCGTATACCCCAGCTGCAGCAGATGGTACCTTGACCAAGTTGGGGAGACAGCAGTCAGCTTCCAGTGCTGGGGGAGATCCAAGTCCTGGTCCAAGTGAATGCAGCAATGTTCTGTCTGGCATTCCATGTAAGCCCAAAGGGTCTGACAGCAAAGCTGCAGAGGTGATTGAGCACCTGAAGCAAATTCTGGCAACTGATGACGTGGGTCTCACCACTCAGCGCCAGATCATCAACAGGCTTGTTGCAGAGCTGGGAGAGGAAGTACGCAACTACAAACCTCTCATCAAGGTACGCTGTCTTGTTTGCCTGTCCATTCAGAAGCTTGTAGTGCAAACATGCTGCTTGCAACTGGCCGTATGAAGCTGAGTACCCTCAACATGTCTGGCTGCCCGTGCACAGTTCTTATAATCTGACATAGGATCAGAGGTTTATAGGCCGCTTGCATTTTTTTGAGGCTTTCCATCAAAGGCAGATACTGTGTAAAGTCTAAGGACGCCCCAAATAGCCTACAAGATCTTTAGCAACACCTGTGCCTACCAAAGAAGGCGTGTAATGAATGTCATTTGTTTAAAATACTTTGTGCCGTGCTTGTGATCGTCCCTGTGCTCAGCATGCCGCAAAACAAGCAGCTTGAAAGTCTGTAATGTTGTGGCATAGCAATGCTAAGACAAGTGCTCTGATTCTTGCAGGAATGTATTGCACAGTTCCTTGCCAATCCTTCCTTTGGGCATGCTGCCACTCAAGCTTCCCATGTGCACATGGGGCCAGGCAAGTAAAATATATCACAGATCATTCATGCTTGTGTTTCTGTAGCTACACATGCCTGTGTGCAGACCTGCATTTACGCCAATGGCATCCTTGATAGCGCCGCCCGTTAAGAATGTTAAGGACAGCGTGCATGACACCATTTGTGAGCATTGGCGTTCGTTCACTGTGTGTGAGAAGCCTTGCATGCTTAATTGCTGCTGCGCCAAGGCACAATGGGCTTTGCTGTATGCTGTCACAATGTACCTGTGAATGTAGACTGCACAAAAGCTTTGTCTCTCCCCGTTAAACATCTGCTAGATGCACGCAATGCCAGTGTTGCGCTAGTGCATAGCATGTGTCCACAAAGATATGGTGCTTGCAAGTTTTATACGCTGCAGGGGCTGCTGAAGCACAAATGTCCCACAGTTCTTGCATTGATGTCAGATGCCTTGCATATGCACACACTGCGGTGTGTATGCCATCAATTCACGTTATGGCGTGCATGTCATGCAGAAGGCCAAGTCAGAGTGCCAGCACCACAGGCATCAGGGTTAGGCAAGACAGGAAGCAAAGGGGAGGGTGCAGCCATGGAGAATACTGAGCGCTGTGTGACTTCGCTGCCAAATGCAGCTGCTGGCAAGCAGACACAGCAATCTCTTCCAGGCAACGAGGTGTCTGCTGCAGCAAGCCTGACAGGCTCAATCAGCCCAGATGGCATGCAGGCCAGACATGCAGATTCAGAAGCAAGTGCAGCGGCTCTCAGCCAGGAAGGCAATGCAGATCATGGCAAGGCAATGTCATCATCATGGGAAGTGAAAGGCAATGCGGCTGATGCACAACATGTCATGGGCAGCCGCACCCTGGATGCAGTCCTCTTCACCAACAGTGCAGAAGGTGCCTTGGCACCCCGGGATGATGCCATGCCCGGCATTGCAGCACTTGCATCCAGAAACCATGCTCAGCAGGGCAGTGCAAGAGGCACAAAGCCAGCTGAAAAGCGTCTCTTGGATCCGCAACCCGGTGATGACTTGCATGGGGGCCAAAAGAAGCCCTGCCCAGAGAGGGCGGGCACAAGCTCAAGCAGAGATGTTGTCACATATGAGGTGTGGGTGCTAGTGACATCCTGTACTTCTTGTGCAGCTCTGAACAGTCATTTGCCAAATAGGCAGCTAGTATTTGTTGTTAAGTTGCAAGATGGCCGACTGTTTGGCACATTATGCAACATGTGTGACATGTACTCTGAAACCATGGCCCAAGTTGATGATCATGCCTCAAGTGCAAAGTCGAACTCCCTGTTTATGTACACATAGCTGACGAGGTCCTGATTTCTGTACATGTGGGTGCTCCAGGTTGTGAAGCGAGTGTGTCCATGCTGTGGTAAGGAGAGGACAGCTCGTGACAAGACAAACAAGCGCGTGTTCAGGCCAGTCTGCCTGGATGACACAGAGCAGCACAAAATCATGGTGTGTAAAACTTGTGCAGGATGCCATCTCAAAGACCGTTTCATTGAGACTCACAAACCCCGCTTCACGGAACTGAGGGACCGGCACATGGCTCAGGTGGTTCTGCGACCCACAACCCCTGTTAGTGACGTGTGTGCTTGATTTACCAAGTGATGCTTCCTCTGCCCAGCATCTGACAGCGCATTTTAGAACTTGGCCTGAAAGTGCATCTCACTCTCTTGCCCATTCTGATGTCGTATTGCCATGTTGGGCTCAGCTTTCAAGCAAGGCAAAGCGGTCTGCCCAAGTGTTCTCCTGATGCACAGAACCATCAGTACTGCTTTTATGTCCTTACATCTGACAGACAGCTGTGCACTGCATAGGTGTTGATTGCTATAAGCCCTGAAGACCAACAGGCGTGCTTGGATGAAGTATTGAGGGAAGTCTTGAGGCACTGTAATCCAGGATTCACACAGGCATATCAGGTACAGTCTGCCATCTTTGTGCTGTCTTGCTCAGAGCCATTGCAGTCAACCATGCAGGCAATGAATTGCACTTCAACTGCAAGAACCATGAGCATTGTCTGCTTCAGTCTATACACTTTCACTGCACCACCAGAGTGAGACCTAATAGTGTGATGATCTATTTGTAGGGCAAAGATTTGCTGGCCATGAATCAGATTCCTTCCACCAAGGACACAAAGATAAATGTTGTCTGAAGGCTAAAAGCAAGGGTGCTCAGCATTGGATGATACTAAATAGGATGTATCTTGGCCTACTGTTGGCTTTGTGTGCCAGATGCAGCTTCAAGACAGGATTGTGTCAGGGTATCACACCCAAAGCATACTTTGCGTGGCTGTCTTGACGCCGTCTAATGATGTGTACTCAGTGTTAACACTTATAATACACTCAGTGTATAGCCCTTTCCAGCATGCTGCTATGACTGCTTCGATGTTTACATGCGAGCTTCTGCACCCATCTGCTTTCGTGACTTTGTTTGTCTACGCATGACAAGAAAAATGCTCGTCATTACTGCAGTTTTTCATGCAATCATCTGTCACAGTGCCTCGTCATGCATCTGTCACACCAGCATGAATCCCTTGGTGATGGACGTCAGCGTTGTGCATGCATAGGCTGTCTACAATCTAGTTTCATGCCACAGGTCAACATGTATGAAGTGTGGTGGTCTGGGAGACACAGCACTCTTGCTGCATAAGTCTCACAGCAGCAGAATACGTCCTTTTGCCACCAAAGTACTACCACTGGCAATGAACTGAATTGGCTGCTATCATGGCTGAATGCTTGCAACCAGACAGCACGCCATACAGTGCTCAAAGAAAATGCATTCCAACTGGTGTCAATTGCCTATCACAGCACACAGGTGCTGCAGCAGTCCGAACAAGATACTCATCATTCAGGCAAGCCACAGTCTCAATTGCATGGGTAAACGCTGCCTCTTCCATGTATTGCAGATAATGATGAAGGTAAAATTTCCTCTTGTATAGTCTTGCAAAGCGGTCCTGCATAGTCCTGAAGCTGGTGACCACGCAACTATTGTTGACTAACCCAAGCAGCGAATATGGCACACCTGCGTCAACACAGCAATGTCTGCAGTAGCACAGCAAATGACGCGAGGCCTGTACTTATATGCAGCTTTCTGCCTTGCACGCATCAAAGTACAGCAACATCAGAATACAGACCAATGTGCTGTGCCACTTGGCTGTGTCAACATATTGCAACCGCAGACGCTTGTATGCGTGAGTTTGCCATCATGTGCAGTTTGTGACACCAACACAGCTCTCCAGGCACAACCCAACAGCTGTCAGAATTGTTGATGACAATCATGCCCATACCTGCATGCAGTGTGCCACAGCAAGCAACAGGGCCCGTACCTACAGGTGGTGTGCTACAGATGCCTAGCTTGAACCCATCTGAGTTCCAGTGCACCATGCGCAGGTTCGGCTTCAGACGAGTGACATTTCGGTTCATGTCTGCGATAGACATCTTGCCGCGCATGAGCAGGCAGCAGGCCAGGTAAGTTGACTTGCGTGGGTCCACCTTCGTGAGCTGGTGCTCGCGAGAGAAGACCTCTGTGAAGACCTGCACAAGCATGCACACATCATCATGCATGGCCAAGAGCCTTTCACTTTAAGCAGCAGCAGCAGCAGAGTGATCTGCATGTCAGCACCATGCTGAATAGAGAGCTGGAGTAGCAATGACAATGATGCAACAGCTTCTTGTCGTGTAGATTCCTTCCAAGCCAGACAGGCTGTCCAAAGACCATGATCTGCTAACACATTTTCACCAACGAATTGCTGCGGAGCCAAGTTTTGTACAACAAACAAGCAATATAGAGTGCAACGGTGACCAGAAATTGTAGAGGCCATCAGTTTGTCAATCCAGATCCTCTGAGTGCATCAGCAACATTATGCTTCATCAGGCAAGGCCATAAGACAGGCAGCATCAGATTCAGGTCTTGCACACAGTATAACGCATGTTGAAATTGAGAGCCACAGACTCCTAGGTGGATAAGCTCTGGCTCCACACCCCAAACTGTAAGGTATGAAATGAAAAAATGAAATGATAAGCTGGACAGTACCTGGTCTACAGCCCTGGGTGGTCCCATCAGCTTGCCCACATCCTTGGGAGCTGCCAAGGGGGAAAGGCTAGCTAGTAGGAAGTGCAGTCTAGGGAAAGGCACCAGGTTTGTTGTGATTTCGTTCAGGTCAACGTTCAGAGCTCCTTCAAAGCGAACTGAGCTGGTCAGGTGGAGCAGCATGTTGGCTGCTATGCCATTCATGCCATCAAAGGCCTTCCCTTTTGACTTGCCTGCAACAGTCACAGTGATCATGCACTGGTTCCTTTCGGCAACAGTCACAGTGATCATGCGCTGGTTCCTCTTGGCAACAGTCACAGTTAGCATGCACTGGTTGCTTTCTGCAACATAGACAGTGAAGCGGACCAGCTGCAGTGTGTAATGTTGTTCATGCTTGTTCCTGTCAGCCCATCTCGCTGGTATGTACAATAAAATGCAAACTGGTTCACAGAAGCAGCATTGTTGTTCATCACTGCACTATGCATAGCATAGATTGCAAATGGGCAGAAAGCACACTGCTACATTCCTAACTGCACAAAGGACCTAGCAGGCACATTCAGCAAGCAAATATCCATCAATCAATCATTCAACTTGCATTTCCTGTCTTCAGGACTCATAAGACAAGTCACAGGCAATAACCGAGCAAATTCTGAGAATGCTGAATTTGGACAAAACAGGTCATTCTATGCTGTTCTGCATCACAGAAAGGTCCGGATTCTGTAGTCAAACTCTGCTACATGGGAGTGCAGACAGTGGATCACCTGTAGTGGGTCCAGACAGCAGAGAGGCTGGTTGAGTAGCTGAAGGCCCACTGCGAGTCTGAATCAAGCTGCACATGTCCATCAAGGCTTGGTTCTCCAGAGGGAACACGGCGTCAGCATGCTCTGTCAGCTCTGCCAGGGACAGCAGTGCATTGTATGGGGATGTGATGACATCATCGTCCTCTGAGGGGAAGACAGAGGTGGCAAACCTGTATGCCTCTGGAAACTCATCCTGCAAGCGAAAGCAGAATCTGTCATGGCGACTATAAGCAGTGCAACAGCCTAGTCAGATGCAGTCATGGCATATCTGCAGTTGACAGCAGGTCAATCCGTTGGCAGGGAAAGACACCCCAACCAGCCCTGATTCAACTTCTGCTCTGATAGCAGCACCCTTATGCTTGTCATTACAGTTATGACCAGCATGATGACTCGTCTGAACCTAACATGCTACACCATGTGATTTGACATGTTGCACACAGTCTTGTGCAGCATACAATGAGCAGTTTGTTGCATATGCACAGGCAAGGCTGCTAGGCCAGCATGGCATCACATCACAATGCAGACGGGCCAAAGAGACTTTGACTTGGAGGATCCTGTGCGTACCTCCAGCAGATTCAGTATGTAGCATCCCAAGCCACTGCCAGTTCCACCGCCCAACGACTGCAGCAGCAGAAAGCTCTGCAGTGACTCACAAGCCTCTACAGGTCTGCGTATGCTTTCCAGCAGGTTGTCCCTGTATTGTGGCCCATACAGGTGGTGCCCATGCGCCCAGTTGTTGCCAGATCCACTGACATCTGTCAGCAGCTGCTGAGCGTCAAAGAGACCACCAAGACGACCCTGCAGAACAGTATAGTGTGCAGCATCATGATAGGGAATTTACAGCTCAACACTGATATGCTCAAGACAGCATGGAGCTACTGAGCTGATGATAAAGACTGCTGAGAGTGGTTTACCTTGCGCACTTCATTCACGACGCCTTCTTCCATGTCCACCAGCACTGCCCTTGCCTGCAGGCATGCTATGCAGACTTCTCAGACCTGTGACTTTCACTGAGGGCATGAGGTGTTATATGACAAGATGTGGCAGCATGCCAAGTACCTTGAGGTTGCTGATAGGGGCACTTCCATCTCCAACTGGAATGTCCCTGTTGAACAAGCAAGTCTACTGTTGATGCCTGGCTTGAGTAAGTTGCAGGCAGGCCGCTGAGGTGTCTGGGCGCACCTTGGCGGATTGCTTCTGCAGTCCACGTTCCGGAAGAAACTGCACAAAGAGATGCCTGGTCAGTAAGGTGATCACACCAGAGACTGCTTTGCTGCTGTGATCACCTGCTCATGGCTTCATCAAATAGGCCGGCAGAATTGTTGGCTGCATGCTCCCTCAAAGCAAGCTCCCAGAAGCGATGGCCGATTTGGTTGCCGCACTGTCCCACCTGGATGGTGATAAGCTCTCTAGGCATGCTGGCGTCAGGTGACCCTTGCAGGTGTGATCGGTCGTTGATCAAGTGTTTTCATGCGCCACAAGCCACATGGCAACCAGGATGGATCCGTTAACACTTTTTGGTGACGCATGCAGCCTTTGGACAGACGTCTCTCGATGCGCTGGTGCCGCACAGCCAGTAGACCTAATAAGCAGAAAGGATTGACCGAAAAGCGCCTGGCAGGTGAACTTGTCAGCCGCAGTGCTGCAACGTCTAAGCGTTGATGCACGATGGCTTTTCACTTGACCCAGTGTATTGTGCGTATAAACAGACATAGGACACAGGTGGGCTGACGTGAGCAAAATCATTGCAAGACTGCAGTGACCCTGGAGTGAATGTCTGATTGCAGGCCAATTTGCAACATCCCTCGCGTACTGTCCGACCTTCAGGCTATGCATTATGACATTCTCATCAGTTGCTTTTAGGAGCACCCACACAAATTTTGATTGTCAAGCCACTCATGAGACTGTCACAAAGGTACCATCGACCACATTGCAGGATGAGCAAGAGCGCTGTACCATGTGAGCTGCTGCAACTTGCAGCAAACCAAATGGAAGGCTGGGGCGGCAGAATGTTTGGACGCTGAAGCTGGCAGAGCTGCTTTCAGAGTTTGCCTGGCAACGGGCTGTCAGCCCGTTTTTCCTTGAACAAGGTGCTGATGGTCTTGAAGGCTGGATGCTGCATGAATTGAACAAAACCAGATCACACTATTTTGTGCCATTGCAGGAGCAATACTGTATCATTACAAAACGACTGTTTGAAGGTTGCTACCTTGGCACCCTGCATTAGCTGAAAGAGCAGCATTTCTGAGGTGCCAAGAAAGGCTCCACTTTGGCTAGCTCGCTGCAGGCAGCATCAGACAATAGTGTGAGTCTGTGCATGACAGCCAGTCCTGCAGCTCAGGACAGCAATAATGCGCAGCTTAGGGCTGTTCTGCAATGCATAGCAAGCTGCAGACATGTAATTGTACTTACCTTCAGTGCAATCTGTCTGTCCAGTAGCCGTTGTGAAGATATTCCATCCACCACCAAGTGGACTTCTATTCCGCGATCTGCACAGGCAACAAGCTGAGACACCTGACTGCCAAACACAGTGATCAATTGGCTGCATCAAGCAGTACCTAGCAAGTCCAGAGCTGTTTGCAGGACACAAACATGAGCCTCAATACCACAAAGCAGCACCTGCAACTGACAACAGGGCAGTGAGAGTGTGCATGGGCATCAAACCAGTGTTAGCGACCTATTTCGGTCATTTTCACATGCTGATGCTATTTAAGGGATTGGCTTAGTCAGGTTAGGACCTGAGCCATGATATTGATGCTAGCAAAAGTGAAATGAACACATACACACACCTGTCTTATTTCAGAGTGCTGTGCCCACCAGCCTGCTGTGTCATCACCTGATTTGGCAGTGCTGCTTTCAGCTTACAGCTGAGCAAGGCTTTGTCTCCATTTCAAAGTGCATACTCTCCTTACCGCACATACTGAACAGGAGTTTGGGATGAGCTTGCGTTCCAGTCGGGAGAGAGTCCTTAATAAGCTGCTTCGTAGCCCCAAGGGCCTTGGGGTATTGCTCTGTTACCAAGATTGGCATGTCTAAGGCTTTTGCACCAGCGACCTATACAGCGCGAACAAACACGTTTCTGCGGACCGCTCCGACAGACCGCGCATCAGCAGCAAGACACTGCATTATACAGAGGGCTCAAATGAGTACCATTCTGCGGCAAGTGTCCACTACAACATCAAAGCCAGTGATCAAGGCTGTGAACCGTTCCTGCACATCACACACGAGCAGGGCACATTGTTCCGGCTGGATCTTTCCTGTATGCATTTTCGACATTCTGGGCAGGTGCACTTCAAGATCTCCAGTCTCACTGATGTGTATGGAGACTTATGCAGGCACCTGGTTTATGCATGTTCAATTTTCCTGAGGTCAGTGTGTAGCAACTACTACATGTCTAGTGACCAACTATTACATCAAGAGCTGCAACATTCAAGTGTGTATCTGTTGACTGGTGCTTGAAGTTGCTACTCCTGTTGACTCGTTGCACAAACAACTGCAAAGTGCCCTTACTAGCAATATGTGCAGTGGCTACTGCTGACTATTTTGCGGTTTGTTATGTTCAGTAAGTTGCTTGCATAAAGAAATGGGATTTCAGGCATTTCACAGAGGCCCGCACAGCTGGAACAGTTGTGCCTGTGCTGTCTTCCCAGTAGTATTTGCCGGATGGGTAGTATCAATACAAGTGCAGATCAAGCCTGTTGCTGCGCCGAAACAGCGCTCTCGCAGGGATAGCTGCTGACATGTTTGCTGGGTCCATCCAACTTGGTGCCGAAAGCCTCTGTTCCTTGGCCACGCTTCAGTCATATCATCATCTGTTTATCTGAATTTGGCTGAGCGGGCGGTTGTGCCTGCATGTTGTTTGCGCAATAGCAGACAAAGAACCTAAAATCTGAGGTCTGTGCATCATATGACATTTGCAATCAACTCACCGGTTGAGGTGCATTTAGCAAGCTAGCTGGCTGCTGTGTCATGCCTGGCAAAGAAGGCATGATAGGCTGCTGTGATTGCTGGCTAGGTGTTGAGCTGGATGCTGTTGCAAAATCCTCTAGCATTTCTTGCAACCTGCTTTTGACAGGTCTTAAGCGGTAGCCCCCATCATTAAGTTCTCTTTGTACTCCAGCTTTGAGCTGTATCAGCTGCCTTTCCAGACCTGATACTTGCTCTGAAAGCCTGCTTTGCAAAAAGTCTTTTATGCATGGTCCCAGCTTTTCTTTGAGCAGTGTAAGCCTACAACGCAGGCTGGCAACTTGATGGTGGGTATGGTCAGAAGTGTACCTGTCACGGTCCAGCTGTAGCTTCTGCTGATTTTCTTGCCAATCTTTCTTTTCGCTCTGCATGCAGCAAAACTTATCGGCACCTGTCTCTGAGCACAAGCGTGTTGCATTATGGCAAAGGGTCTGCTTGACAGCAAAGCTGGCTCAGGTAGTCCTTGCCTCGTGCTGTTGCTTTTGCTGCAGTCTGCCAAAAGCGACCGCAAATACACTAGCTGTGAGAACAACGTTGACAATGCTGCTGCCTTGCGTTCTAAAGTGAATTGATATTTTGCTCAATAGAGGTTGTTGACGGCCTCCTTGAATATTTTCTATCCTGTTGACTGCCTCGCCTAGCTGACGTTTGATGTCAGCGATCTTTTGGTCCGAGCTCATTCTTTTGGACTGGGCTACTCAGCGTTGCTTGTGCGCAACTTCGGGCACAATACTTTTGTCTCATTGACTTCGGAACACACGCACATACGCACAGTTGCACATACCCACGCACGCACACACAACAAGATCGCAGATGTATCGTCGGTCTCGTTGCGAGAGCGCTTTAGGACTCTTGCCTCAGGTTTGATCAAAAGTATATAAGAAAACCTGGCGGTTGGTGGTTTTTAACAACCAACAACAGCTGTATGCAGCCTTTGCTACGCATGCATGCTTACTGAGACTACCTGTTGGCAACTCCTTTGCCCCAGATCTTGATGGAGACTCAAGGCGGGTTGTACGTTCCAGCCGGAAAAGAAAGACACGTTTTCAAAGCTCCAGAACCAAGGCCTTCTTTGTTGGGTACGTGTGAGACCAGGTGTCCTGTACTGACACAGCAACGACTCGCTGCCAAAGCACATAGCAAGCAGATTTGTACGCATGAAAAAGCGACAAATGCACCAGAGGGGTTTCACACGCAGACGGTCTGTACTTTACAAGTGTGTTGTGAGGTGTTTGCAGGTTTGGACAAGCTTGCACAGCAAAAGCGTGAGGAGGCTGGCAAAGCCTTGCCAGCTCTTGGCAAGCGTTCACGTCTAGAGCTGGATGACGCTGAGGAGGAAGCGCAAATCGCTTCGACTAGCCAACAAGATGCTAGCAACAAGGGACAGCCTCGGCAGTATCGCAGTAACAGACTTGACACTCCTTCTCATCCAGGTCAGCCTCCCATGCTTTGGCTCACATCAACCTCGTGCTACCTGACTTCTGTGCATTTGAGTCAAACAACTCCTGCAAGCCTGTTCACATGTGCTCACAAGGTGCCGGGCATGACACTAGCATTTATGGCAATCCCATGTGTGTCTTTTCACTGCATACACATGCATGTACATTGCAATGCTTATCGAGACTTACAGCAACTGCCATGCCTACACAAGACATGGCAAGTGTGTTGTCACTTAAGGCCTGGCGCATGCCTCAGGTGGCGTCAACTCTGCTGCCCAGAAGGCCATTGCAGAGCGGAGGCAAAAGGATGACCGCATCAAAGAGGGTGTCTATGCATCCAGTACTGCTCAACACAGCAATGGGCGCCACAGCAATGGCCGACACGAGTCTGACCGTGCCAGTGACAGACACAGGCATGACAGGCATGACAGGCATGACAGACACACAGGCTCAGACTCAGGCAGGGACAATGGCCACAGATACAACAAGGATAGAGGCAGGGACAGCAGCAGGGACAGCAGCAGGGATAGTAGCAGGGATAGCAGCAGGGATAGCAGCAGGGATGGGGATCGGGACAGGGACAGGGATAAGGACAGGCCCAGGAGTGAGTCACGGCATCGCAGCAGCTGGGAGGGCTCAGGTACCCCCCTGATCAAGCGGGAAGAAGATGAATGGGAAATGACCCCTTCACGTTCGGTGAGGGCAACCCCAACTCCCAGCCGAGGAGGCACTGGCAGGTCCCAGTGGGACTACATGGCCTCCCCAGCTCCTTCTCCTGTGCGAGCTGGTACAGGCAAAAGTAAGTCCTGTCTACTGTGTTACAAACCAAGCCTTGACTGTGGCATCAGAAGTCATAGATGTAACCTGGATTGCACGATTGCAACTGCTTGTGTGTGACTGTCTTTGTCAATTATTTAGCAGCATAATTTGCTGTTGCTGATGGCACTGTGTGCTTGATTGTTCGCTTATGCAGCAAATGTAATCTCATAAATGTGCGTCTGTTCCACATGCTAGCCAACCTGACCAAATCTGATTTGTCATCAATTGCACTGATAGCAGCTCACACTGCAGGTGTTCCACGTGCTCGGCGCAGCAATGTCCAGTTTGATGTTGAGGAGAGCCCCATCATAGGCGAAGGCTCCTTGAAGTCCACATCCTGGGCCCGCAAGCCAACCAGCAACCGCAGCACCTTTGATGTGGAGCGCTCCCCAGACCTCAAGCCATCAGACCATGCTGGTGTTGTCATGGATGCAGATACACAGTACAAAGAAGAGCAGGCAAGCTGATGCACCCGCTTGCCTTACTCTGCACCTATCTGCGCAACAGACTGCTGTTACAAGGTTGAGCATTCAGTAGAGTACTGTCAAAAGTAGCTTGTGCTTGAAGCTGCTGCAGACAGGTCACACCAGATGCTTGCAGTCCCTCTCTGGCAGGCTACTGTGCTTCAAGTCATCATTGACAGAGCTGACAGCTGATGCTGCACTGTGCCTGCTGCCCAGCGTCTGCATTACAGCTCAGTATGCATGGTCTCTTGAGAAGATGTTCATGCACAGAAACATATCTGACAACCTCATTGCTGTCCTGCAGGTACAGCTAGACAGGGAATGGTATGATCAAGAAGAAGGGGGGGCCCAGGTGGATGAGACCCACAACCCCTTCTTGGGCGATGAGGCTGTCTTTGCCAAGAAGGAGGCGGAGATGCAGCAGAAGATGAAGAGGCGGGACGGCAGCAACATGACACTGGCACAGAGCAAGCGTGCCAATGAGCTGCAGAAGGACATGAATGCTTGGGAAGAGAACCGGATGCTTACCTCTGGTGTTGTGCGCATGCGAGAGGTGTGTGTGTATGTATGCAGAACTGGTCCCCCTCTGCATCACCAAACTGCACTGCACAGCTGGCCTGCTTGGCAGCATGAACTGGCTGCATCCTACCACGCTGCAACAGAACTCAGAGCCGGGCATGTTGAACCCTTGCCATGATTGCAAGGCAGGCATTGCCTGACCTTCTGACCCTGCCATACATGGCAGTGGATATTTTCAGTGGTGCAAACTTTCACAAAAAATGCCACGCCTGGGGACAGTAAAAACGTGTGGAGATATTTTAGGTGTGGCGAACACTCCATATGGTGTGCAATAAAAGCATCATTGCTGTGCAGGTGGACACTGACTTTTCCAACGACGCAGACGTGCGCACCATGCTGCTGGTGCATGACACCAGGCCTCCCTTCCTGGATGGTCGGGTCATCTTTACTAAGCAGGCAGAGGCCATCATGCCCCTCCGAGACCCCACCTCTGACCTGGCAGTCATTGCCAAGTCAGGCTCCAAGCTGGTGAAGGAGATCAGGGAGAAGAAGAACGAAGGGAAGAGCCGACAGCGCTTCTGGGAGGTTGCAGGCTCCAAGATGGGCAAGATCACAGGTCAGTCATGCATGCTGCCTCTGCTTCTGTTGCCTACAACTGCTTATGTTGCCTACAACTGCTTTTGCACCCTCCAATTTGCTGCCCAGGTGTCCTGCACAGCAGATACATCACTGCGCTTGTTCATGCATGCACTGAGTGTGCTGTTTATCACGCCCACCTGAAGCCAAGCAAGTTTCTTAGCTGTATAAAAGCGGTACAATCAGGATATGACAAGAGTCCGTTGGTTGTGCAGGCTTGACAGAGGGTGAGAAAGAAGAGAAGGCTCGAGCCAAAGAGGCTCTGCATTCTGATGGGGAGGGCTCTGATGATGAAGGCGACACCAGGAAAGCTGCCACCTACGGCAATAAGAAGAATGAGGTATGCATTGCTGTTTATGCCTGTCTAGCAAACAAAAGTCATCAGCAAATGGTATCCACTGTTCCTGATCAGGTCATTCTTTCAATGACTTTTGCTTCACTGGTGGACCGGGCAGCAATTTGAGACACCGTACTGCAGCTTCTGCAGCAGGCTCCTGTGTGCTTGCATCTGAGATGAATCAGGCTACATGCCAATATGTTGAATGTGTGCTGGAAGCTCACACCATCTCATGACTCATACTCGTACTATACCATACAATTTTGACTGGTGCAGATTAGTGATGAGCTTTGTTACTTGCACAACACCACCAGATCCTGCACTGCCTGTAGCTAGCATCACTTTGTAATTCCACTGCTTCTGTGCACAAGCAGCACAGAGAGGCTGGACTCACCAGCCCTTAAGGTCAGATGTTCATCGAATTCAGGCCAGTCCATGGCCAACAATTGAAACATGGCATGAGGTACAGAATGAACACAAAGTGCACAAGTCAACTGGACCTCTCTGTGCCACCTACTGTGCCAGACTGCAAGTGTCATGCTGCTTGGCGATGCTGGTGATTTGATGCTGCATGGCAAGCATTACGCGTTTTGGCAAGTGATGTCTACAACAGCTACAGCATCAACGTTGTAGTCAAGGCTTCTTTGCACCAGGCATAGACTGATGACAAAATCATGACAGTCAGGGAGGTGTGCATGAGCACAGGGGTATAGTAAGATAGCCTGCTTGTGCACTTGACATGTTTCAACAGCGTCATTGCCAGACCAGAGCTCTCTTTCTGAACGTATGTTGTTGACTCTGTTTCAGGCAATCAGTGACTGGGCAAAGAGCAGAACGCTGCAGCAGCAGCGGCAGTTCCTGCCAGTCTTCGATTGCCGGGAGGAGCTGCTGCAAGTCATCAGGGAGAACCAGGTTGTGGTCGTGGTGGGAGAGACAGGATCAGGCAAGACCACCCAGGTGATGCACCTCTCACCTGCATCATATCTCACAACATCACAAGTGGTGATTTTGTGTGACAAAGAAACAATAATATATCTGTTGTTTACTGAGGATGACAGGAGGAGAACAATAGTGAAGCAGTACAAGCTTTTGAGTAGGTTGCATGTGGCAAAATGCCCTGCAAGGATGCACATGCTGGATCAGCCCCAAGTCTTGCTTGCAATGTTAAGTTGCAGCAGCACATTCAATAGAATCACACAGCAGTGCAGTTCTTCCCTTCACCATGATTGCTTCACTGGCGTGCTCTCCAAGTTTCATGCAGACCTACCCACACAATGCAAATATGGTCAGTGTCAGGTTTGCGATGACCGTGGAATTTACTGAAAAGGCTGAGCTACCCTGCTATGACATGCGCGAGGCCAAATAATTTGACTCTGGTGCGGCAGTACAGAGTAGCGTCTGCAAGCATGCATGCATAGGGTGACAGTTGCAAGCATGGTGTTCTCATTAACAGCTGACAAACCACATGCATGCAGATGATGCCTTGAACAGCCATGTGGTTCATGGATCCATCAAATGTTATGCCAGCATGTACAAAGTGCGCTTGAGTGTGTTACATTGGAATCAACCCATCAAACACTGCGTCTGTTGCAGACTGTGCTTTGCTGCCTTGCAGATGACACAGTACCTGCACGAAGACGGCTACACAGACTGGGGCGTGGTGGGGTGCACCCAGCCCCGCCGCGTGGCTGCTGTCAGCGTGGCCAAGCGTGTGGCAGATGAGATGGCAGTCACCGTCGGGGAAGAAGTAGGGTATGCCATTCGGTTTGAAGACATCACCGGCCCCAAGACCATCATCAAGTACATGACTGATGGTGTGCTGTTGAGGGAGACCCTGAGGGAGGGGGACTTGGATGGGTACAGCGCTGTCATCATGGATGAAGCTCACGAACGGTCTCTGAACACTGATGTGCTGTTTGGGATCTTGAAAAAGGTGTGTTTTGTTGGGGCATGCCTGAGGCACAACACCTGTACACACCAACTGACAGCATCATAATCGTGTGTGCATTTTCTCTGACAGTATAAGTCAAAGTCAGCGTGGAATTTTGACTGGTCCTCCAATTTGTTTGTCGGTCGGCTGGTAGTCAGCATCAGTTATATAGTGCTGTATCCTGTGCTGCTCAGCATCTGTTTGCACTGTCCAGACCAGTGAAGATCACTCATTTGTTCATTTGGCTCGAGGGTTTCTCTGCAGCAAGCATCTAATATGTCTAGTGTATATAAACTGTTTGGTGCATACTGCATGATTGTACAGCCTGCAATGACATGTGAGCTTGGACATGTGGCATTGTCATCATCTGCAACTGATTATTTGGCCTTAGCAACATCTGACCGGTGCATCAGGTGGTGGCTCAGCGACGGGACTTCCGGCTGATTGTCACCTCCGCAACTCTGGACTCCCGCAAGTTCTCCGACTTCTTCGGCAGCGTGCCAGTCTTCAAGATCCCGGGCCGCACCTTCCCAGTGGAGACCCTGTTCAGCAAGACCCCCCAGGAGGACTATGTGGAGGCTGCTGTGAAGCAAGCCATTGCCATCCACCTGGGCCACCCTGAAGGGGATATTCTCATCTTCATGACTGGCCAGGAGGAGATTGAAGCCACCTGCTTTGCCCTCCAGGTGATTCTTCAGGGCCCTGGCAAGCTGCGCCCAACAAGTGACATGTGCATGCGTTGTCTGCACACTGCGCAGCTTGAAATGCAAACACAAAACAAGTTACGGCTTGGGAGAAAAGAAAGTTAAGAACCAGAGAAATGGTGCTTACTTGGCAAGGGCTTCTGGCAAGCTGCGTCCAACAAGCGACATGTGAATGCCTTGCTTGTTCATTTGTGGCAAGCAGCACTCGCAGAACAGCACACTGCTTGACGACTTCATCACAGAATGCTAGCTTTTGCAGCTGCTGATTGCTGACTTCAAAGCAACAGCTGCTAGCCTCTATTCACCTTCAGTATCACTGTCAACAAAGCAAGTCTCTCTTTGATTGGTGAAAGCCTGTGACATTTTGTCAGTTCTTACAAAGCTTGAAGCTGCTTAGCTCATGCACCACACTTTCAGCCCTGTTGTGACATGCTGCTGCTGAGACTTCTTTTGTGGTACAGGAGCGCCTGGATCACTTGGGTGAGGGCGTACCCCCTCTGCTCATCCTGCCCATCTACTCCCAGCTGCCAGCAGACCTGCAGAGCAAGATCTTTGAGAAGGCACCCGAGGGCATGCGCAAGGTGGTGGTGTCCACCAACATTGCTGAGACCAGTCTGACTGTGGACGGCATCATCTATGTGGTAGACACCGGCTACTGCAAGCTCAAGGTGCCCTGCTCCTCTTCACTCAACTCACCTCCTGTGACACTCTTGTGACACTCAGTTTGGTCCCCTGTCTGTTGATGACATTGTTCAGCACAGCGCAAGCCATGATACACAGTCTTCTATGCCATGGTGTGAAAGGAGCTGGAAGATGCATTGAACAGGCATAAATTATATTGGCACTAGAGGCAGACCTATAGCAGCCCCCTGGACAAGCTGTGTTGTGAATTACATTTATTTCGTGCATCATTGTAGCCAGATACGACGCTGTACTTTTATGGCAGTCTGCTGCAATGCTGCAATACCAGGTTTGACTGCAGCAGCAACCAATCTTGTACAGAGCTTGCTTTATGGGTTGCCAGGCTGGAGTGCTACAGTTTTCAGGCATATACTGAGCTTGTCCTTGACCTGCTGTGGCCCATAGGTTTACAACCCAAAGATGGGCATGGACGCCTTGCAAGTCTTCCCCTGCAGTCAAGCAGGCTGCAACCAGCGGTCAGGCCGAGCAGGCCGAACCGGGCCGGGCCACTGCTGGCGTCTCTTCACCGAGACCGCCTACAGGAACGAGATGTTGGAAACCACAGTGCCGGAGATCCAGCGCACCAACCTGGGCAACACAGTGCTGCTGTTGAAGTCCCTGAATGTTGAGAACCTGTTGGAGTTTGACTTCATGGACCCACCCCCCAAGGATAACATCCTGAACAGCATGTATCAGCTGTGGGTGTTGGGCGCCCTGGGGAACACTGGCGAGCTGACTAAGCTAGGGCGTAAGATGGTGGAGTTCCCTTTGGACCCGCCCTTGGCCAAGATGCTGCTCATGGGGGCTGAGATGGGCTGCTCCAATGAGGTCAGTCTTGCTTCTGCCAGTTTTTGCTGCAATGACTGCACACACGCAATGTACCTGCACTGTGTGTTTGCTGCCCTAGGGCAGGGTGAGTGACAATGTGAAGCAATTTTGACAAGAGTGCTTGAATAGCTTCCTGTAGCATTGCTCACAACACACATGCAGTAGCTTGAGTGGTCTCAAGATACCTTCCCTTGAACTGCTGCATTTGTGCTGTGAGCAACAGCTGTACAAAGCTGTTCACGCATTTCTTTGCAAGCTGCACATTTGTAGTTACCCTGCGTTTTCAATGCGGCAGTCTTGCCAATGAATGGCAGGATCACAAGTGTGAGTGCGGTGTCAACAGCAGGCATATTGCGGTGTAGGTGTTGACAGTTGTGTCCATGCTGAGTGTGCCAAACGTGTTCTTCCGGCCCCCAGACAGAGCTGAGGAGAGTGACTCGGCACGAGAGAAGTTCTTTGTTCCTGAGAGCGACCATCTGACGCTGTTGCACATCTATCAACAGTGGAAGACCAACCGCTACAGCACTGAGTGGTGCAACGACCATTTCCTGCAGAACAAAGGTAAGACAAGCAGCACCTGCAGGCTGATATCAGACACACACACAAACGCCGACCATTTGGGTATTTCACCAAAGCATTTTCCTCAATTTGCTGCTGACGACAGGCATGCTGCTAGCTTTCACATGTTCATAGGCACATTGCGCTGAAACAAAATTGAAAGCAGACTTGTGTGTCATATGCTCTTGTTCACTAAGTAGTCTTGCAGCTTTGCAGATTGCATCGCATCTACTAGCATAGCTATGCACTCCCAGCACGGCATGTGCATGGACACTTGACAGTAGTTTGCATAAGCAAACATTGTGGCTGACTGGCAACCCATTTGCATCTCAGCATGCCATTTAGGACAGCTACCTGGCACCATCATGCCTTTGATGCTTGACAGGTCTTAAGAAAGCCAAGGAGGTGCGCACACAGCTGCTGGACATCATGCAGCAGCAGAAGATTCCTATCACCTCCTCAGGCTCAGACTGGGACATTGTACGCAAAGCTATCTGCAGCGCGTACTTTCACAATGCAGCAAAGCTGAAGGGTATTGGGGAGTACAACAACTGCCGCAGCGGCATGCCCTGTTTCCTGCACCCCAGTAGCGCCTTGTATGGCCTGGGGTACACCCCAGACTACATTGTGTACCATGAGCTGGTGTACACTAGCAAGGAGTACATGCAGTGTGTGACTGCTGTTGACCCAGAGTGGCTGGCAGAGATGGGTCCCATGTTCTTCAGCATCAAGGTAAGTCTCCAAGCATTCCTTGCCTTGAAGCCTTGCATTGCAGATTTGCCAGATTGCTCAGATGCCTTACCTCTGCTTCATACTATTGAAGTACATGCCTATTGTCTGTGCTACTATTGCTGCATGGTGAGGAGTCACAGCAGCCCAAGATTGCGTGCCTGACTATCTCCAAAAGTACAAAGCTGCACTGCCTCTGCCCATGCATTTGAGGGCCACAATGAACCCCTGCGTGACTGTTTGAAGCTGTGCTGCAGGCAAGTCATACTTCTCGCATCGAGCAGCGGCAGAAGGAGAAAGAGCATAAAGCCGTCATGAACAAGCAGATGCAAGCAGTGGCGGACCTGAAAGCTGCCACTGCTGCAGAGCTGGTACAGAAAGAGCAGGAAGCCAAGGAGAGGCAGCGCAGCTCCATTGCAACACCTGGCATGCGCACGCCGCTGACCACACCACGCCGCAGATTTGGCTTGTAGAATACACCGACAGACGTGCAGATCTGTCTGCAAGTGGCACTGGTCATGATGCAAATGGGCGTTTGTCGAGTCTGCATTGACTTACAAACATTGTGGGTGTCTATCATACGCAACATACAGGTGCTTGGAGGCAGCTTGCTGCTTATGGAGGTTGCCTTGGGCATGCAGTTTTGGGCAGTAGCTGTGATGACGTCATGACACCTGCCGCATACCCTGCCAATGTCACCAGACACAAGTGCTCGTTCGTCTTTAGAATGCACATCATGCATTCACGGCTGATCTTTGACTTTTATTTTTGCTTGCCAGAGCTTGCTGATCTGGCTTGTCAGACAATATGCAGTGTGCTGACCTGGCAATGTCCAGCGTGTCCACCAGATTGGCATGCAGCCAACTTCATCTGTTGCATACACGTTTCGCCTACAAACGAGCTTGGATTATTGATAGGTTTGGCATATAATTGGTCATCTGGGGCTCCTATTGTACGGGCAAACGGAGTTGACATAAAGACACCCTTGTTTCGAACTGAAAACCTTAGCTGCATCTTGTATGAACAGTACTTGTTGTGCATACTAAGCACTGGTTGAGGTCGAAATGTGCTGGAAATGCACTGCATAGCTGAGGTAGGTCACGAAGCTTGTATGGTCCGGGTGCTTTGTCTCAAAACGTTGTGACTTCATTCTCACCTTGTGAGCTCACAGTGCACTACAGCTATATTGAAAGACAGCTCTTGCTGCCTGAAATATGAGAGGATATTGAAATCGTCGAGCATGCGCATCAGCACAAGGCAGCATTGGCAAAAGGTGCACGACAAGCTTCAGATGGCAGACGGATACATGGACACGCTGATACAACTACACTGACAATGTTGCTTTGAAGGCTGACAGATGCTCTGCTGGTGACCTAGGACCCATGGGAACACCTGCCGTCAACTTCAGAATGACAGCAGGACAATGAATGGCCAGATTGTAAGCCAAGGCCCCAAACAGTGCTGCACTCGCGCTGTCCCCTGGGCTGCCACCCAGAAAGACAATCTCTTTCAGTCCTGTCACTTGTGTCAAGCCCAATAGATCCCGACTGAAGTGGTAACCACCAGCTCTGAATGAAACCCTTTGCAGCCTCAGCATGAGATGCCATGGAGCTTGCAGAGTCAAAGTACGACGTTCAAAAGTAGGAAAGTTCACTTTGAGAGATTCAAGTTTGTCTAAACAAGTTAAAGTATGGCCCACCTTTGCACAAGCCACTTCAGCACCAAAGCTAACAGAAAGCTCACGCAGAGCATTCAGCGTGTACAAGCAGCTGAGATCAAATTCACGCTGGACCGCACTGCAAATTGTCAAGTCCAAAAACGTCATGCAGCTGAGCACAGGCATCTGTGCTGGCAGCCTTGTTCTGCTCCCCAATTTAGTGTCAATACTTTGGGCATTGACATGCGCAGCTATTTCAGAGCCATAGAGTGACAAGCACTTCAGGGCTGTCAGGGCAGCGAGGCTGTCAGGATGTAGTCCGGTCAGAGTACTCTCACATATGTTCAGCTCTTCCATGGTGCTGACCAGGTCCGATGAGTTCGCGCAGGTGACACATGCAAGGTCAAGTTCAAGGTAGGTGAGGCCTGCTAACCCTTCCATAAGATAATCTCCACCCCGCAAATGCAGTCTTCTGAGCGACTGAAGCGTGCTCAACGGCGCCAGCGCGAGCTCCACAGCATTTGCTTCCAAGTCACATGCTGTCAGCGAGGTCATGCACGACAGACTGCTTACAATCGTGTTGGTTGCTCTGAAAGTGACAGCTGTGAGTAGCGTGGACCCTTCGCTGGACAAAGCCGCAAGGGCAGGCTCAGCGCAACTAGCATCGCAGAGAAATACACAGGACCGCACTGCGCAACTGCGGCGCTGCAGCCAGGGTATCAGACTAGGCAGAGCATCCTGACTGAGGTGCTCTTTCAGATAGACGCAAGCTGAAAGCTCGGGATGTCGGAGAAAGACCTTGTTGAAACGGCGACATGTCAGTCTCAGCTGTTGAAAACAACGGTAGTCTCGAGTTATGCCGGCTTTTTGCGGAATATTCCAAACAGGGTGGTCCTGATCTGACTTGAAGACTTTCGGCAGCAACAACAAAAACACCTTTGCCCACAAGTCATCGGATAGTAAGTCACACTGACGGATTTTGTCTGGCGCATTCATTGTACACTCAAGCGCTCACAATAATTCCATATTTCGTTACACAGCTTGTCAGCTCACTTAAGGTTGGTCTCGGAGCTCTATCAAACCGCAGCATTAGCTCAAACAAGCACGTTTCGCAACGAGGATTGTTTCCCTGCATGGACTCGCGAGCAAATGCAGTGTAGCACTAACATGCAGGGCGTTTTGCCTGTCCCACGCCGTAACAGCTACAAGCACTGACAGCTTGCGCACGATCAAACTGATCTTCAACACGCAACCCAATGCTCCGACGGCTGGTTGAAGCTGTTCCCACTTCATACGACATAACGTCTGTGGCAAAACGCAAAACATGCAATTGTAACATGCGCATACTCTTGAGGGCTGTCTATTGGTCTGCCAGCTGCAAACTCACTGTCAGCAGCGCAACCGTGCTCTCCTTGTCTTCCAACATCACATTCGCTGTCCATGTCTGGAGGCCTTTGGTGCTGCTGAAGCACAAAGTAATCGTGCCTCTACATTCAGCTGAGCTGCCTTTGCCTCTGCTTTTGACGCAGAACAAGGGTGCAGAACACAGCTTGACTGACGAAGCACTCTGGGAAAGCACTGTCAGCCTGACTTCTGCTTTGACAGGTGCAGCTGTAGCAGCAGGCAGGTGAGTGGCAGCTGTGAGTCGCCACAGCAGTCTGTGTGCCATCCTGCCTCAGACCCTGTTCTGCTCCAAGGCTGCCACCAGCAATGCCATACCACCTTTCATGCGTGACACACAGTGGTTAGGGTCTTTGTGAGCAGATGTGAGTGCCAAGTTGTTCCACTAAGCATAAATGATGTGCAGCAACACTCTGCAGAAGTTTTCAATCCATCCCATTGGCTATTTGTAAGAAGAGTCTGTTTGCTTGCAGTGAAAGATGCTTCTGGACAGTTGAGGCGCATTGTGATGTTGGTCAGTTTGGTCTGACAGACTTGTCCAGAGAGAGGACGCTAAACATTGGGCGTGTTGCTGCACACCATGTTGTTGGTGCGCATGCAAGGCATATGCCACTTTGCTAGCTTGCTCTACGCTGTACTCACTGATGATCATCATGAAGGTGAGCATGAGTTGGGTGAGAGTCTGTCTCGTCCAGGCAGTTTCAGTTTGCTGCAATGACAAGAGTCACCGCATCTCTCTTGTTTGACACTGCAGCTGTAGCATGAGGGCACACCCCAGCAAATGCTCATGCATAGCTTCAACACTTCTGTCGACATGACTGCCTTTGCTTTGCCTAACAGCAGAACACAAGCTGGCTTTACAGTTGTGCCGTTACAGCCTGAATGCATGTCTTTGAGCCAAACAGTCCCTTGCAGCATCCTAAAGGTGTTGTGCTTTCTTGCAGTTGATTTGGTATACGACAAGAGGATCATCACTGCTGGGAGGACACAATAGTTTGAATATAGCATGGTGTATGTGCGCCCTCTACAATCATTAATGTTGCAAGCAGCATGATCTGCCTGCTATAGCATCATTCAAATCAGCCAGTCAACCCTAGCAACAACCACTGCAGAGGTCGCACTCCCAGCCTTGCAGTTTCTTACTAGTCAGCAAAATGCCCATCCAGCATGTGACCATCAGCCAGACTGGTGCCACCTGAACGGCAGTTGGTGACCCCTTGCCTCATCAGCTGACAGTTATAGATGCCCAAATGAGTCACACACAGCTCACAGTCAGTCTGAGATTTGGTCTGAAAATGGTCAGCCAAGAGCAGGCTGCGGCCAGTCAGCTACTGACATGCCAGACCTCCACCAGGCATGCTGCAGCCCATCCAGTACTGCAGACTCCAGTGCCATGGACGACAGCTGCAAACATCAACCATCACCTGCAGAGTCATTTTCTCCTGGTGATGCCAACACTCACGACGCAGGAGTTGTAATAGTGCAGCTGGGGCCTGCACCAGTCTGGACCATACCAACAGCAGCATCCTGGAATGAGATCCAGGCCATTGCACACTGTCAGTAACTTTTGTAGTGGCTGAACTACGAGGAGCACCTGAAGCAGCATGAAGTCAAGATTGATGACACACCAGCGGACTGGTTTCTTTTAGAAGATTGGAGGCTGCGGCAAGCTCTGTTGCAACTGCTGCACTGGCTGGGGCATTGGATACCAGCCTAGTCAGGTTGATGGATCAATGCAAGCCTTTTTCAGGCTTCAAACGTGTAAATTGTACAGATCAGTACACACTTGGGAATGTGTTTCTGGGTTCAAACGATGAATGCAGCAATTATTGCAGCATGATGTGGTGCCTTCTAAGGTCGGGATCCATGGCAGCCGTCTCGAATTGAAGAACAGCGTTTGGGAGATAAACTCCCTGTGAGGGCCCTGAAGCCATGCAGAACAAAACCGCTGCCATCAGGATTTGAACCTGAGCGCCTTACGGCAGTAGATTTCGAGTCTACCCCCTTAACCACTCGGGCATAGCAGCTTTCACGTGAAACATACGGACACAACTCGCTTTTTGCACAACACATCAACATATGCTCCTCAACTCGCTGGGTGTCACACCATGCATCACTTTGCGCTTGCATGAAGTTTGCGCTTGTCCTTGGACCTTATACAGGATAAAAAACGTTGCGACACCTCGTATTCAGCCAATCATTGCGCAGGCGCGCATCTGTTGAACTCCTGCCACGTTGCTTGCATGTTGTTGACCGGCTATGCTTCTCCTGTGAGCCCCTGGAGACGTCAGCACTGTGCAGAGCACCAAAGGGGCATGCATCACATCTCTGTGGAGTCGGGGGTAGTTCCCAGGCAACCATGGCGTTGTGTCCGTCTGTGCACACAAACTTCAAAACCTTCTCGAAAGGCCTGGGGCTGTCAAGCAGCTAGCACTCCGCAGGGTCAACCTGACAGAAGCAATGCACCCAGGCGCAGCCCCCAAGCTGAGCAGGCCATGGAAAGCTTGACTTCCACGAGCAAGATCGGTTCTGAGTATGGTGAGGTAGGTGACTTGACAACGGAGCAGCGCAGAATGGTTCAAGTTGTTGTCTGTCATGTTGTGTGAAGCCATCACAAGCTGAGCATGCAGACCTTGAAGTGGCATTGCCTGACCTCCAGGGATTTGTGGAGTTCAGAATAGGAGCGCAACCACTGCACCTTGATGTAGACACTCTGAATGAACGCCTCAAAGTACAAGGTGCTAATCGCATGCGACATGCAATGCGACCAGATGAGGCTTATGGCATGGTATTCAGTCTAGACAATGTGATCATCAATACACGCCAGATGCAGCATAGGGCATGGCAGAGGATAGCTCAAGAAGACAATCTGGAGCTTCCGAGCATGCAGCGGCAAATTTATGATGTGCGGCCTGAAAGGGCAATCACCGAGGTTTGTAAACATGTATGATCTGTTTGCAGCTGTGCCCAAATCTTTGTTTCCAAAGCACTGAGGAGAGTAGACTTCAGATTTTCTCATGTGTAGCTAGCATGACAGTGTGCACATTCTTCTGTGTCATGACGCAAGATTACCATGAGAGAACCACATTTACCAAACAGGGCTGCTGCAAGGAACTGTACTCTGCACTCATGACCACAGCCAGTAAGTATTACACAGTGAATTCATGTTTACTGTTGTAAGTGCAATTGCAGTGCTGACAATGCTCATATATGCTCGCATTCATCCAGGCAAACTTTGCATGTCAATACAGTACACAGCTGCTGTCACCTGTGTCAGCCAAGTTGCATGTTTGCAGGTCCTGCAATGGACCCGCGATTGGGGTACTGCCCAGAAGCTGGCTTGGCGTGTAGCCAGTGCATATGTAGAGGAATGCAGCCAGGGAGATGAGGCAATGGAGGGCGCTAGAGAGTGGCTGCAAGCTCTGGCTGCTTCCAGGGTACCATGTGCGCTTGTGAGCAGCATGAGCAGGTAGGCTGCATATGTTCAGCAAACCCACCCTTCACTCTTTGTCGCCAGCATCCTGTATCAGTGACTTAAGCTTGTGGCATGGCGTACTTGCCATCACCAGCATGCACAAGTTAGGTTCATTTGTTTCTGTGAGCGATCAAGCCTCTATACCTCAGAGCAAAGGCAACACAAGCCACACTGACCTTCCAGCTAGTGCTGGCCAGCATGCAATTTTATCTTGCGCACTATGGTCTCAGCGTGGGGGGCCAGTTATCACAGCTTGTAATCACAGATGATGTCAGCATCTTCTCAGGTGATTATATGCAGTGCAGGCTGACAATCAATGAACTGCTAGAACGTTTGCAGCTGGGTCACTTGTTCCAGGCCTTTGTGACAGCTGAAGATGGCATGGACACCATCAGCCAGAGGTTCCTGTCTGCTTCCATCAAGCTGGGGCGCCCACCCAACCAGTGTGTGGTCTTTGACGGCAGCCCAGCTGGCATCACTGCTGCCCACAATTGTACCATGAAGGTCAGATGCTGCGCTGGGTTTCTTGCAAAGCAGGACAATCATGGCATCAGCTGCGCTGCGTGTGTTGCAAAGCAGGACAATTGTGGCATGAGCTGCTTGCCATACATCAGCTATCAGATGGTCAAACAGCTCCAGCACCTGAAATGTGACTATGCCTGCATCACACACATCACTGCTGATCCAAATCAGTACATGCTGAGCACAGGACTTTGGCTGCGCGTTACGGCTACATCAAATCCACTGTTTGTATGTCACATTCATTGCTTTCAGCCTGATGAAGAGCTGTCAAGCACTTGCACTTGCATATCCACATATTCGCCATGACCGCTATGAAGTCTGCAATTCATGGAATTTACATCTTGCATGATGTGCAGGCAGTGGCAGTGCAAGGTGCCCACAAGGGATACCAACTGCAGGCTGCAGACCTCACCTGCTCAGCCCTGTCTGAGCTGTCAGTGTACAATGTGCGACGCCTGTTTGCCAATCGCGGCTATGAGGCAATGGATCTGCGGCATCAGTTTGTGGGCAAGAAGCCTACAGAGGGCAGGTGGCCAAAGATTGCAAATGCTGTCATTGACCCTTGAAGCAATGGCCAACAGTGGCATGTACAATAGCGCTTGGGCACCAGGAGGTTTTGTATACCAGCAGTGGGATGTCTGCCTGAATTTTGACTGGAAAATGTGCATTTGCGACTCAGGACATGAGTCACCTTTTATGATGTAAGTCTGTTTTTGGTGGCCACCTGGCTTACGTGTATGCCCACATATATTCTGGTTTATCCCGCCTATGTCACGTTTATGTCTGTGGTTGCCCATATGACTAGTCAGCTATTTCATTTGGTCAGTTCATGCATGAGACATGTTTTCTCTTTCATATGTTAAAAAACAGAATCTTTGCAACATGTCATGAGATTAGGCACGTAGGTGATGCAAGCAAGTGCTCAGCTGCTCTGTCATCAAAATCAGCTCTTCCTGGCTGTTGTGTCACGACTGCATATGCAATTTGAGGTGTGCCGATAGCTGGGAGGCACAATCACGTCAGGCTGCTTTTTGCTAGATTGTATATGGAGAGAGAGAGAGAGAGGTTACAATGCTTGAGCCAGCCAACAAGTCTGATCACATATAGAAGAAGATCAGGTCAAACTTGGAGGATATCAAGACGGCTTAAAACAAACTTGCAATGCATGCCCTGTGATCTTGTTGCGCAAACAAGGACCGCACAGTGGCAGTATTCGTGGAAAACAAAGGAGCATACTGCTGCTAAGTGCATGGAGAGAGTCATGAGCATTTATGTGCAACAGCTACACCACCACAATGTGCCCTGGTCTTCAGCAAGAACAAGGCGATGACAAATGATGCCTAATTTGCATCGACTTCCGAAGCTGACTGGGATTCCCTCCACCGTGATCCATGGTATGACCTATAGCGTGCGCATCTAAGCATGTCGCATGTCAAGACTACCGTTCTTGCTGGCGGAATACACTGTCCATTATCATTGATCTGGGTCTCTGCGTCACAACCTGGACGTCCATGACCCTCTGCAAGTTGATCTGTCAGCCCGGCTGCGCTGGTTGCACTAGCTCATGAAATCTGCTGGCAGCCGCACAAGTTTGCAAAATCTTGATGGCCCGAGCACTTCCAAAAAGCTCTTGGCTTGTCTCAGCTATGGCACGGTGTCCGTGTCTATTACACTGTTCAATAAAGCGGTGTTCTCCGTTTATGGCTTTCATTACCCAAACTTCGTCACCACTCTTCAGATTGTGGTGTCGATATTGTATATGAACCTTTTGAAAGGCGTCGGACTGTTCCATTTTGCTCCTCTGACAGCCAAAGGAGCTAGACAGGTGAGCTGGCAGTTTCACAGAGCAAAACTCCTTTCAGGAACACGACACGGAGAAGGCATGCGTCAACGGGTGGTTCCTGCTTGCAGATCCTACCTTTGGTGTTTTGTTGGTGGTTGTATGTTGTTTCTGGAGTCACTGCTTTACGGTACCTGACTGTTCCTATGTTCAGGTATGATGTAAGGATAGCAATATATTCAGGGTGTCGATGGGTATCAACTCAACGTCATAATGTTCTTGTCTCTTTGGTGCAGTGTGTTCAGACGTAGCACAACACTGATGGTTGTGGTTGGTGAATTCTTCATGTTTCACAAGCTGCCCAGCAAGAGCTGCTTGGTGAGCAGGCATGAGTGTGGGTCTGTGTTTGATCTGCCATGTGGCTGCTGTTTGCATTTTGGGTGCAAAGCAATTCTGTGGTAGGATGGCACACCAAAAGATGTTCCTGTTTAACAGCATGCTGTGTCATGCCAAGAAGCTGAAAGACAAACCTTGTGTGTTTTGCAGGGCTCAATAGTTGTCATGTTGATTGGTGCAATTATAGCGGGGGCTACCGACCTGACATACAGCCTTCCAGGCTACATTTGGGTCTCAATATGTGCAATCAGCACTGCCATGTATTTGCTGCTCATACGAGCATTGAAGGACAGCACAGGTGAGCTCACAATCACTCTATGCTCTGTGCTGCTGCCAATATCTTTTCATGCAGACTGCAATGCTTTACATGCTTTCTGACCTTCTGGCCTTCTGGCCTGCCACAACATTTGATCTGCATCAATCGCTGCACAGCAGAATCTGTGCAGCATAGTGCAAGCATGGCAGCTAGGCTTGTCAGTCTACATGCACCGGGTCATGCAGCTGTGTCTCACTGCACTGCAGACAGATCTGCCAGACAGGTTTGCAAAGCAATCATAGGCTGACTCTTGAGTTTGCTTCATGCAGGGCTTTCCGAAAGCTCTCTGTTGTATCATAACAACGTATTGTCCCTACCCCTTATGGCATCTTACATGCTCACAGCAACCAATGAAGTCCAGACTGTACGCCAGTATCCCCAGTTGAACAACATATGGTTCCTGGTAAGACAATGGAAAGTTCAATTGCTCTGCAGCGATGCCCATCCCGTGTCGGTTCCGAAGTGGCTGCAAGCTGTGGTTATGTCATAATGGGTAATGTTGAACTCAAGAGTGATGGTGCCTGCAGCTTTTTCTGGGAGTCTCGGCATCCCAGGCTTTCCTGCTGAATTTGTGCATCTTCAGGTGCACCACAATCAATTCGCCACTTGCAACAACTATCACAGGTACAGTGGTTGTACTAGTGTCTGCCACTGAGCTTTGACCAGTCAAAGCTCATCTGATCATGTACCACGGTATACAGGTGGTACCTTAGTGCATAAGTGCCTGTGACTGCAGGACAAATGAAGGATATCATCACTACAGGGCTTGGAATGATTCTGTTTGGGGATGTACAGTTCAGCTCAAAGAACTTGTTAGGCATCACTTTGGGACTGCTAGGGGGTATGCTTTACTCCTTCTTTGGTTACATGGAAAGACAGAGACAGAAACAGCAGCAAGATAAAGTCTAGCCGCAGCATGTGGCAGAGCAGTGTTACAGCAACCTTGGGTGGTAAGATAACAAGCCAGAGACTATTAGCCATGGTGAATAGCATTAATAGCATGACCATGCATGCTCCATACATAACCTTTATTTGTTTGAAATCACATTGCTGGCTAAATTTGGACTACTATGAAGCCAAGCTGTCCCAGTGACGGGGTGTGCATACGTCACGTTCAGTGTTGTGCCGCGTTGCTCGCGTACTCGCGTAATCGCGGTACGCGTTGCACGGACCCTCAGAGTGCCTCCATCACGCGAAACAATATTTTCGCCTATTATAAATCCAAATAATACCTTTTAACTTGAGTGAAAGAAGACGAACCGTCGTCCGTCAGCTTGTTAGGGCACAGCTTGCGACGCTGGGTGCCTACCTTGGTGCTGTGAAAGGTATCTGACGTGTCTGCATCATGTCAGAAACAGAGCCTTATGATGTTGATGCTGTGCCTGATGCTGA
>JAABUP010000256.1_pt1 | contig 118592 bp, 155 predicted proteins | sample 5559201 | NCBI WGS metagenome assembly JAABUP01 (sample SAMN10711887, study PRJNA513373) | rock metagenome | isolation source: Antarctica rocks | place: Antarctica | reverse complement strand
CTGGACCCCAAGCCAGCGCCAGGTTGTTCGCTCCTGTCAGTCACGAACCAGATGTTCTTTTATGCGACGAAACAGTTTCACAGTCCCGTAAAGCAGCTCACACCACACCTAGCAGGCAGGAGTTCAAGAAGAACAGTGCAGCGCCAACTGACACCATCCACGTGCAGTCCTCCAGGCTTTGAGGCCCTCGCGACTGCGCTGCTACGCACGTCTCAACGCGTAGGGAGCTTGAACAGCGTGTTGCATTGGCATGCCAACACACGTGCAATCTGTTACTTGATGAGCACAGCTGTTCATGCCAAATTTAAGTGCCAATTTATCGCATCGGTCGAATGAGAGAGGCTGGAACATGTCTTGGCCCACAGAAAGTCTAAGTTTTCTTTATGAAATGTGCATACACTTGAAAGAATTAAAAGTCTAGCAAATGTCTGTGAAGGATGCTCAAATGACCACTTGGCTATGACACTGCACCTGGATCAGCTGTCCTACACTAGTAAAACACCTTTTCGATTTGCGTTTGATCAAAGTTTCATGAAGGACAAATCACATCCAACTGTGGTGTGTTTAGGGGAAGACAGGAAGATCAGCAGGGACGAGGGGAGGGGACAAGGGAGCAGCTGGTAGACGGGACAGAGTTGAGTCCATAAACTTAGCATACACAGCACAGGCTAGCAATAGGCAGCACCATTTGGACATTGTCCGCCATATATCGAGTTGTCAGCATCTATCTCGAGCTTGCTGATATGTTGCCACAGCTTGTTTCACTGCACCCTCCAGTGTGACCTACAAACGGCAATGCCCCTGTGACTCAGCAATTCATGCAAGCATCTTGTGCAGCTGATAACCAACTTACAGTGCTTGCTATGTTTCAAGTATGTGCATCAATTTGCCTTTCGACGTATCGCATTGAGCAAAGCCCTGTACCTGGCCAGTAAATGTGGCATTTCTCATGATGGCAAGGGCTTGAGTAGCTGAAGCAATAGCTGACTCTGTCTGAGAGAGCTCTGTTGGCGGCGATGCAGAAGGTGGATACACACCTGCAGCAGCACGCATTTGTATCAGTGGCAGCATGCCTGCGTGGCAGCTACAAGCGTACCCATGTGGCTACAGACATTGCTTGACTGCCAATGCGCTAGTGAATGCATTAAGGGTGGAGGCGCACAGAGGGTGTAGGGAGAGAAGGCTTTCATGGTGATAGGCTGATACATTGCTTTGCAGCGTCATGACCCAACCCAAACAGTCTGATGCACAGCCAATGTGCTATTCTGCCGGGAACTGCAGGGGCCTTTTGAGCTGTCTGCAGAAGTGTCTTTGTCAGGTTTGGCTGTTGTGTGCTGCGCTGTACACTTGCTGACAAGCACACACAAGCACACACACACACACACGCACGCACGCACGCACGCACGCACGCACGCACGCACGCACGCACACACACACACACACACACACACACACACACACACACACACAAGCACACACCCACCTCTACACACACATGCACGCACGCACACACCATCTTGCCATAGCCATACCTTGTGCCATGAGGGCCGCCGTAATGAGGCAGATAGGAATCAAGCTGCCAATCCACCACCATGTGATAATGTACACCTTACGCAAGTTTACATGAGACAGCCCTTCAGCCCAACCAATGGCCACCACAGCAGAGATCTGCAGAACAGCCTCAAAGGGTACTACACACCAACATACAAACGAATTCCTGTATGCAACCATGATTGCATGCTAGTGTAAGTCCTTGCCTCAATGCTAACTTCGATGCACTCTCAGGCGCGGCTGGGACAGCAGGGCAAACGTGCTGCAATGCATTGAATGCATGTGCAGCTGGTCATTCAACAGAGAGTGAGGTGACGGACCAAACAAACCATGCAAGACTAGCAGCTTTGCAGGAGAGGAAGCCATGCAGGATTGCCAAGCAACATGACAGGGCACCCTGCATTGATGTTGCCGTACTAGCAGCCAAAGTGTGAGGAATCTCAACACCGTGACATGATCAGCACCATGGGTGTGCCACAAGCTGCAAGCAGGCTTACGTTGACATATGAACTCACACCACCTCCCAAGTGCAAGCCAACAGCCACAATGGAAGACAATGTGCTGGCTGTTGTCACCACATAGCTTCGGAAAGGGCTCATCTTTGCAAGTTGAACCCCTGCATGCTGTGCCCATGTCATGTTTGTACTCATCAACGCAAGCTCAACAACTGATTTGCTCATCACATGCGCCTTTCCCTGGGTGAAGGTATCTGCAGTCCTGAGTGGCTGAATGTATGAAGTCTTGCTTTGGCAAACAGCGCACCAGCAGTGGGCACATGCAATTGCATCAATAGGAGTGTCATTGCATCGTGTGCCGTGCAGCTGTAAGGCTTAAGTTTGCCATTCAAGCTGTGACGTATTGAGCGCAAAGTGCTCATGCCATGCGTTGGTTCAACAGGGGTGCAAACAGTCCAATACCAAGGAATGCATCTGGTTGCACCTGAGACAGGAACAAGTTGCCACCCGCCAAGCAGAATCCCCAAAGCCATACCGACGGCAGCAATGCCGCGCAGGCCAATGTTGATGGGTGACTCTTGGCTGACATACTCCACCTTGTATATTTGCAGCATTGTAGCAAAGCCATTTGCTGCTGTCTGCATGGTCCCTGCCGCATGGCCCGCAGACAACAAGCAGCACGTAACAAGCTGCGTTCACCACGCACAACTTTGCAAGTGTACATCTCCACGAGACGCTGGGCGCAGAAAGGACTCAATTCTACTCAACATGAGTGCACCACCAATGCAGGTTCACAGGCCTGGCTTCAGTGGTATCAGCTGCCATAAACAGCGTCATACTGCAGGGAGAATGCAGCATTGGGGGGTTTAAACTGGCAATGTCAAACTGTTGAAGAGACAACTCTGCAGGCAAATAAGCAGACCTGCATTTTGGCAAAGCAGAACTCCGCTGGCATATAGAAATTCTCGCCATTGCCATGGATGCGCATCACAGTCTCACTGCAACCAATGATGGCATCAGTGTCATGCACATACAGGCGGTTGTACAGCATGTGCCACCAGCCTTTCAATCCTGTATGAACGTCTTCAGACTTCAAGCAGCGCAACGTCTCAACATCCTGTGTAAGCAGAGTTGGCAAGTAGTGCAAACGTGTGCGGCTTGTAGCCCTTGCTACTCATTTGACACAGTGCAGGACGTTTACCAGAACATGACAATCTTGCTGTAAATTATGAGCTGCTGAGCATCATGTTGCAAGCACTCAACATTGATGTCAATGATTATGTTCTTGTATTGAGACGTTGACATAATTTAATGCCATCAAACAGCATGTATGCCTCGCTCACATTGTGCTTTGCGGTCCAGTTTGTTGTCAAAAGACACATCTCAACAGTTCATAAACAGACGACAGCTTACCAAGCCAAGCAGATTCATCCTCTTGATTGGGTGCAACTTAGGTGCCGTCAATCTGGCCCTTCTTATCTCTGCTGGCATATTGAGCGCATATCCACACATGCCAAGTACACCACAGACGCACAATGTGATCACTACGCCTTGTGGAGAGAGGTCATTGAACTTCCAGCCACTGTATGAGCTGAGAGTGAACAAGATATAGGCGGCATTGATGATTGTTGTGGCACATGCAATGCCTGGTGCACACTGCAGCAACAAGGACTTTCACATAACTTAATATGATCAAGACATGCCCTGAGCTGCTGAAAAGAATCAGAACACTTGCGCCACTGTTGTTAAGGTAAGGACAAGGCTGCATGGCTGGTATGAATCAGTGATACATTGTAGCAGATGTGCTTCATACAGCATGCTCTATGCTATTGCTGTTGACCAAGCTTGTACGCAAGGCCGGTGAGGAACAAAGCAATCTACATGGTCTGCACACGTTGCACAATGCAATGCGCGACAGAACAAAAGAGGCATCCTCACCCACAGGACGACGTGAAAGGGATCATCTCCACGCATGAGGAATGTCCGCATGACCAGAAAGATGAAAGTCACAGTCACAACGGTCATCACTGGGACAGTTGCCCATGGGATGTACACAGCACCCATACCACTAACAACCATTGGATGTTCAGTGATGTGTACACCCCAGTTGATGTACTTCCAGCCGGGGTACACCAGCGCAGTGCCAGCCATTGCAGAAGCTGCACAGCACAGAGAGTGCCGTGCCTGAGGCACATTCCAGGAGGAAGCACGTCATGGCTAGACCACTCAACAAAGGCACAATTTGACATGCAACACAAGATTGGTTTGACTGTATTGCGGCGTACATGACTGGACGGCACAGACTGCAAGTCAGTGTCTTGCATGTGAGCATCAGCACATTGGCAAGCTCATTACCAAATCCGAGGTACGGCACCACTGGTACTTGCCACCAGAGTGCCATGAACTGCCAGATCAGCATAACAAGTGGCCACCAGAGCATGGAATACAAAGTCAGCTCAGGAAGGTCTTGCAGCTCAGTCCAAGCATTGAGATAACCACCAAAGGCAGGGGCGGTTCTGTCCCCAAATAACAGCACGCCTACAACGGCACAGACAGCACACATCAGCGCTGCCACCTGAAAGCTGATCACTTTTGATCCTACTGCTGGACCCCAAGCCAGCGCCAGGTTGTTCGCTCCTGTCAGTCACGAACCAGATGTTCTTTTATGCGACGAAACAGTTTCACAGTCCCGTAAAGCAGCTCACACCACACCTAGCAGGCAGGAGTTCAAAAAGAACAGTGCAGCGCCAACTGACACCAACCATGTGCAGTCCTCCAGCGCCATTGCTCTGAGGCCCTCGCGACTGCGCTGCTACGCACGTCTCAACGCGTAGGGAGATTGAACAGCGTGTTGCATTGGCCTGCCCACAGACGTGCAATCTGGTACTTGATGAGCACAGCTGTTCATGCCAAATTTAAGTGCCAATTTATCACAGCTTAGGTCACAGCATTTGGACCTGCAGCACTGTTGTAGTGGTTTCAATTGCCCCCCAGGACATTGATTAATTGAAATCACCATGAAATGGCGTTTTGTCACATTCTTTGGCAAGTTGAGGCTTCTTGCCAACAAGGTACACCCAGGTAGTCGTCACAATTCCTCATGCCTTACAGGCATGCCAGTCGACTGTCCCAAGGTGAGGTACTCTGATACAGCTGTTTGTGTGGCATCATGACATGGAAAGGACTGTCCATACTATGGACTCCATAGTGTGTACACATGTCATGATGACCATGGTAAACGCACGAGTCAGTCACATATACATGTCCTGTTGCAGTGCATTACTAAATGGTATCGTTGAACCTATTGCATGACTCAACAATTATACAGTTTGATGTGTCTTGCAACTGCTGCAATATGATACACGCTGCAGCATCTTCTCCAAAAGGTCAGTGATGTTGCTTTGTGTGCTTTGTGTGGTCATTGACACTGGTCAATGCATATGCACCTACTGGTCTACACGAAACATTGATCACAGTAAAAACTGATCAAGCTAACATCAATCATGAAATGTACTTTGAAGCTGAAATCACTGTCGTTTCTTGCAACTTATGTGTATATAGTATGCACAGCAATATCGCTGTAGCTCATGATACGCTCATTTACTACTGGGCTAGGCAAATGGTATGCTCTCAAAAGTCTGACACTTGACTCGATCTGGTTGGTGCACTCAGTATGTTTATTCTCAATCCATATATACAACCTCAACATGAGTATTCAAGTCAAACCCAATGCTGCAACCCCATCTTTGGCTTTCAAGGGTACAATCAAATGATAGTACAAGAGCAGATGCCTGCATGAGGTATCAAATCAATCAGTGCTATCAGTAGGGTATAAACACACCATGAGGCAGTTCGCATAGTTTGTGACAGGGCTTCACATATGTATATGTTGAAGCTTCTGCTCTTAGTCATCAGAGGGAAACGAGGGAATGGCTGAAAGAACAATGAAACACTGTGGACTGTGGTCCGTCAACTGAAGTCACAACTGAAGCAGACCAAGCTGCTTCCAAGCCCCAAGCAACTGCATATACTGACTCTTTGCAGCGCTTGGAATGAGCATACTACTAATCTCTAAAGCCCCACAAGCTTGTTTTTGTTGCACATCACATACACCGGTGCTTTCAAGCCAGAATGTCTGATTAGTCACAACTGGCTCCGGAACCACAGACTCTCAGTTATTGAACACAAAATGAACAGAGACCTCAGCCTCTCAGGCTCAGAAGTTGCTTTGGCATGGATTCAAGAGAGGTACCTGTGTGCAAGGACCCAAGCGCTTCATTGCATAGCAGTGAGGGAGTGGGTGGGTGCCAGCCATGATCAGCTGCCCATGAGCCAGGTGAGTGAGTGAGCTTTTGAAGGACAGTGAGGCAGGAGTATCACCCTCATGCAAGTGGCTTGGTGGATGAGATAAGCAAGTGTGTGGGTCACTGAGGCAAGCAAATGCGTGAAGCATGTACTTGATCAGTTATTGTGGATGTATCAAAGCGTGCCTACAAGCATGGAAGAGGAAATGCATGGCTCATTGTACGGGGAAGCTGAAGCCCACCTCAAGCTTCTCTCCACAAACTCACCAAACGGCGGCGCCTGATCTTTCCTTTTCTGTGGCTCGTTGACTGCCAGAGCATGTGCTCCACTACAAAAGAATATTGCAAAGCTTGGAACTGCAGCACATCACACATGGCTGTCAGGCCTGCTCAACACTCATGACCATCATGCTGAGCTCACTAGCATGACATCAAAGCATGACAAGTCAGCAACAACCAACCAACTTCCTCTCGACAGCTCAGACGCTGTTGTTGACCATCACACTGGAACGACAACATAGACGCAGGAGCATCACAAGGTAGCTGCTCATATCTTTTCCTTCAGCAGGAGAAACCGCAAGACTCTCTGATGTTTGGTCAAAGCTGCTGACATGATGGCTTCAAACAGCCTGTGACACAGCTCCTGTGACCCCTCACCTTGTCAGGCTGTGAAACCACGGCAGTGGCCCAGGCCAGACCAGTTGCATCAGCTATTGAGTCTGCTGCTGCCATTACAGCTGGGCCCTCATTTGCTGTAGCATTGCCGAAGCAGTCTGCCCCTGGGTTCACATCCTGAACAGCCTGCAAAGAGGAAGCTGACGGCATAGCAGGTACTGCTGTGGCTACAATGGCAGCTGCAAACGCAGCTGACAGTCCATGAGGGCGAAGTTGCTTAGCTAGGCAACAATAATGACTCAGATGCATCATTGCAGTCATGTTGCTAAACCTGCAGACTTGGTACTTGTGAGAGCCTGACGTGCACTTGGAAGAAGACTGCACCCATGTTTCTGTGTAACACAGAGTTCTGAATGTGGGCACAGCACTGCAATGCTTACAGAGATCAAGGAAGTACATGAGACTGCAGCTGCAGATGTGCCTGGAGGATGTGAACACCAGGAGGCAGGACACACATAAGACCACATGTACAAGACTTTGAGTTGTCACCAATGCTGCTTTTGGTTGCTGACCTGTTGAGCATTTGGGAATGGTGCAATGGGCTCAGCATAGAATGAAGCAAAGGCACTTGTTTCACCAGCAGGCTGTTGGTGAATGTTGCTGAGCTGATCCTCTAAAGGAGAAAGCTTTGAGGCTAGCATCTGGCCTAGAGGAGTGGCCAACAGCTCCTCAGGCATCCTCATGATGTGAGCCTGTGGATATGCATGTGCAGCATCGGGTCTCTCAAAAGCAGCAGCCTTAGTCCAAAGGATGTCACGCAAGACAGAAATATCTGAAGAGATGTATGCCATACAGTGCAAGCCTGACTTACAGGCAGCGACAATCTATTGCCATTACGGTATGGCCTGAGCAAAGCAACTGTCTTGCATGCACACAGTACATAAGAGTGCACAGTCAGATCAAGACTGAGGCCCACATGGGACAATGCAGGACAAATGTGCACTGCTGGCGGTGGTCTTACTGGTATGCCAGACCCTGTGAGAAAGGTGGAGAAGTCATTGGAGAAGTTGTTGCAGTTCCTGTGGAACAGCGAGTAGGCTGTTGCTGTGTATGTCATGCGCAAGCTCTGCAAGTACTCATTGCGGCTGTCTCTTGGGATCCGGGTGGACCTGCAAAACAAGACTTGCCTGATGGCATCAAGCCAACTGCGCGTAGTGAGGAAACACGCCTGCTCTGCGTTCGCAATTTGGTACAGGCATTTGATTTTGTCTGTGTGATGGACAACGTGGGTCGTACCCTAGCTCTATGACTTGAACAGGCCGCCCAAATGGGGTTAAACCAGGACTGCTCTGACTGACCCCACACCCAAAGTAGTACTCAAGACCGCCGACCACAATGGATGTGTGCCACACGCCTTCAATCTGCACGGCACGGCTGCATGTGATCAACAAAAGCTGTGACACATGCAGGTAACTAGCATCTGTCAATATCTGTACTACCTGTTTGTTCAACAGCAGTGGGGACAATTTGCGAGCTAACCCATTGCTAAGGTCGTACACGTACAACTGGACTCTGTCTTCTCTTGCAAGCAATCCGACAAATTCATGTCGACCAGAGCAGAGCTTGAAGCGGAAAAACTGAATAGGGATTGCCAGGGTTAAGTGTAACACCCAGGTATAATACCCCAGTACAGAGCATAGATATCCCAGATACAAAATGGAAGCAGAGATGGCTGTAGGCCACGCGCGTGACACCGGCAGCGTAGCGCAGCATGAAGGTTGTCCATGATCAACCTGCAAAAGCTCACAGAAATTGGTTTCGGAGCAAAAGACCGAAGAGCCAACTGATCCTTTAGCGCACCATGGGCGCGCCGTCGACGGCGCAGCAGTCCATCAACAACAAGCCGTAATGTTCTTCCTCTGTTTTCTGTAAACGCAGACAACAGTTTGGGACGCCTTCCGCAAACGGCGACGGGGGCCACCCGCTGCTACCGTGAATTAAATCAGGTTTACACGCAAGTGTACCTGGTCAGTGATTTGCCAGTCACCAGCGCGGAATGACTCGCTTGCATAGCTAGTTTGCAATCTGACGGCACGGAAAAGTTCTGGTTGCCCACCAGAGAATAGATCCCGACGGTTATGATAGCGTTTGGCATCGGTCGGCAACACAGCTGGCCTGCGGGCCGAACTTGCGGCCGAACAGGTGGTGACGGTTGCCATAGCTTGTCGAGCAACTCCTCTTTTGGAAATAGTCATGTCGTACAAGCAGCGTCGCCACCAGCGTGCGGTCGTGCATCGCATGCACCTTCAAATTGAATGTTAGAGCGTTTTGATGGAATAACGTGAGTTATGAAGGTTCACGTGCACTGCTGGTTGTAATCCTTGCGCCTGAGGGCAGAGGAGAATTGGCCTTCTTTGTGCAGATGTTGTAATGTTGAGCCATCCAATTTGGTAATATCCAGTCAGTGCACGTGTGGTTCAACGAATATATTTTCAAACATGTCATCTCATTGTGTCGAACAGTTGCAAAAAAGACTCGCGTTAGACGCAAGTGTGCTGGATCAAGCTGTTTGCCACTGGAACTGGAGTGCAGTAGTTGTATCAGTGGTTCGCGACGGTGTCGTCTTGACCGGCTCCATTTTAGTTCTGCTGGGGATCCGTTCGTGCGCACTTAGAATATGACAGCGTCGGCGCATTGGGCTTGGCACAACCTCCAAAACGGCTTAGCTGTCGGTGAAGCTGCAAAGCTAGAAGCCGCCTTTTTCCAAGGCAGCGCTCCCATCGAGCTATATCGGGATGTATTCTACTGTGCGGCAGGTATATATATACATATACAAGTCGCTGCGCAACAGCGGAAGTTACAACCAGTGACGTGTTGCGCTTTGATTTATCTCGCAACTCACGTTGATATGGCAGTGTTTCCCCCCCTTGCCCAACACCCTCGAAGGATTCCTCCGACAATTTCTCGTGATATGCAATTGAGTGACGCGTTCGCTTGCAGGCATTATCCTGCTCTTCGGTTTGCTTGCCGTGGTGTTCAGGAAGTTTGATACAGGCAGCTATCGCACGTTAACAGATGCCGCTCGACTCATCTTCGTGTCCCATAACGCGTTTTTCCTGGTGTTTCTTCTTACCGCCATCCCATACAGCTTCGCTATGGTCAGCGTTCTTTTCGCGCCTTCGTCCCCCAGAAATCTGCTGGAGAAGCCTGTTTATCGATGCATATCCTTTTCGCTGGCATTTCAAGTCGTCATGTACGCGCTGGAGGTAAGAAAGACAGTACAAGCAGACTGATGCAAGTGGTGGTTGACATGTATGGATAGGCGAGGCAAGCCTGCCACATCGTGCCAACATGCTATATTCAGCTCCCTTTTCACTGCAAAACCCATCACACAGTGAACACCAAAACCTGCTCTGCACAGGCAAATCACTGCAGTTTATAACAGGAATGACTCATTTGTGTCGGTCATGTTTTTGAAAAACTCTATGGTGATTTGCAGGGTGGTTGCAGAGCAGTGATTCGTCCAAACGCCTTTTTGCTAGGGCACCACATTCTCTTCTGTACATTGTCAGTCCTAACCTTCCAGCCAGAGTCACTCTTCATTTTCAAAGTAAACCTTGTTCTCAGCTCTTTTGCAACATATGAGTTCCTACTGTATGCAGCATTGATAGCGCGCAAGGTACCATCATTGCACTCAAGCTTTTGCTGGTTGATGATTCTAGGTCTAGGGTTCTACGGAATGACTCGCTTGGTTCAGATCATCTTGCTGATAGGCTTGTTTGTGCTGAACTTTGGTGACATGAGTCATACATCAGAGGACTCTGCACTGTATTGGGTTGGAATGATCCTGACTATTGCTCTGGTAGTCTTGCAACTGTATACCTTTGTCATATACCGCGCAATCTGGCGGAGCACGACTGGCAAGCAGCAAATGACCCGCCTCAAGTCTCACAATCTTGACGCTTCACCAGATGTGCTGAAGAGTATGGAGCTGCCTGCAAGCGTTGTCAAGGCAATCCAGCTGAACCTACAACAGTCAGGTAACATCCTTTCTCTACTGACATACACCACAACAACATGCCATTGGCTTTTTGTTCAGAATCACAAATCACACAACAGCAGACAGTGAAGCATGACAGAGCAGTAACAAAGCCCTGCATGATGCTGGCTACTGATTGCATTCTGGATCCCCAATTGTGAACTGCTCTCCCATGGCATGTGCATGTGCATAATGAAGGCGTGCAACTCTGCATCCTTAATTCAGTCATAATGGTATTGCTCAGCAATTTCTCACTATGCCAATTTGCTTAGCAACTTCTCACTATGCCAATTTGCTTCGCAACTTCTCACTATGCCAGCCTGCTTGCTGCAGAGGTCTAGCATGGCGTTCACTGTGGCAAGGCTTCAGCTGAGCTGCTTGTGCCACTGCGCTTAAGAATGCTGAAGCAGGAAGGCTGATCCAGATGACAGCAGCATGTCCTCATGCTACAAAGATGTGTCCATATGGATGCATCAACCACTGCTGCAAATGCCTCAGTACTGATCATACTATTGATCAAAAAGCTACATAGGGACAAGGCCATGTTGGAAGGTTGACAGGCAAAACCCAGCAACACCTTATGTACTCTACCTGTGTTAAACAAACTTTGACTTGTCTGCACGTTCACCCCGGGCCCTTCCCTACTTACCATCTTGACTAGTCTGCACTAGTGCTGTTGTACTTTGACAATTATTTGTCATACCTTTTGTTACTCTGTAGACATGTTGTCAACCAAGCTGGTGAAGCCCTTCTGTTGAACCTACTTACTGTTTTGAGCAGTACCATGTGACACCACCTGTCAAGCACTTTACCTCGTGTGAGGTTGTACAGACCTTGTACATGTAATATGAACATGTATTGTGTTGAACCACATGACACTGTGCGTCTATGCATATGCGCTGTTGTTGGGCTCTGGATGCCAAGCACACATTCATCATGTTGTCAAGAGTGATGTTCTTAGATGTTCTTGCTGAGCAAGCTTGCAAGAGGTGCTCTACTAGCATGTGTGTACGTACAGTGTGCGTGCACTATGTAGAGTATGATTTGCATGGTTGCTGTCAGTACATGCTCTGAAGCTCAATTCCATTGCATATCAATGTGCAACATTGCATGCGCATGTGACATGGCTGCTGTTTTCCAAAATTGGACAGTCTTAGCCATACTGATGCAAAACCTGCTTGACACGACTTGATGGTAGTCAATACAATTCCACACGGCTTTCCTGCATACATGTGCAGCAAACATCATCTCAAATCATTGTTGACCCACACTATGCGGTGAGTTTCCATGGGATCATGTCATGGGCAGTGGTGCTGCAGCTTCAGTCCTTGCTGTACATGTATACATACTACGTAGCACACAGCATCAGCATTGAATGAGCACTGCGCAGCTGCTGGTGCATCATCAGAGTTAAATTTAATTTTAAAAGAGCACTTTTACAAGTGCACAAGAGGTTTGATGGAGAAGCGTCAGTCATGTGGTGCAAAATGCATGTGTGCAAAGAGTGTGAAGGTTGCTTCTGCAGGAGTATACACAAAGCTGTGCACATCCATTGACCCCATAAAAACGTCATCCCAAAGCCATCTGGAACGCAGGGTGCTGGTAAGGTGTGATTGTGTGCAAGTGAAAAGCCCAGCATGCTCAAAACAAGGTCCAGCAGCATACAGTCCATGTGAAAGGCTAACATGCAGGATCATAATGTAACAGTGATGTATGGCTCGGTGCCACATCTTGACATGACACTGCACAATCACTGCCCATGAGACATGCAGCTTCTGGTGCCGAGAGCCATGGTGTATATGTAGGACATACCTCTTTTCAGCTCCTGGTCGGGCTCGAGCTCTGTCAGGGTCCTGCTTACTGATCTGATGCAGACAGGGGAGAGGAGATACTTTCTGCTGTGTCAGTACACTGGCTTGGTTTGAGTGAAAACACCACATCTGAACATATGCACATGCATCAGGGGTATGCTGCAGCTGTTTGAATGGCTGCGAGTCAGCGTCCAAGATATTGTTTGTAGATTGACATGCTTTGGGAGAATCTCGAACTCTTGACCAGTGGTGAGCACACCAGCTTTGCTGACAGTGTATTTGCACAAACACTCTCAAGAGACTTAGGATGCAGACAGCATTTCTGCTGAAGCATTACAGCATCACTCCTGTATGTAGTAGGTGCATATCATACATGCATATCAGGTGTATATATAATAGGTGCATATCAAGTCTTACATCGTTATAATCTATATAGACCATGGAGTGAATAGTCACTACTTACTGTAAGCCACAGCAAGACAACAGCATTGTGAGACACAAGTTGGCACAGATCAGCAGGGCAGAAACTGGTGTCAGCAAATAACAAGCCAATAACACGCTGTGCATCATGAGTTTGCTTGCACAAAAGTACTATGGAGTGCACAGTAGCGCACAGCAGCAAAGGTGTCATGGTTGCTGAGCAGTTTTTGTACTCAAGTCTGGTGGTGTCTCTCAAACAGACGAATTTGGTTGCCCAACCAAGGTATACAGTGTATCCAGAACAAGTCTGCATGGACCAGACAAGGATTTGCAGCCGGGGCATCCAGCAACCTTGGTCACTTTGCACCTACAGATTAGCGCTGTCAGACAGACTTGTGGCTGCCAGACACATTCCCAAGTGATGAAGCTGACAAGCAAGGACGCTGTACAGCTGGGTCTGCCGTTCATCTGCTGCAGATTCATGCATTGTACAGTTGATTCACACATGGCAGCAGCAACAGTGGTGCTTTGCAGCAGCCAGGTGCCCTTACTGTAAGAACAGCAGATAGCACTGGCAGGATTGCTGCAGTCAGTCTGTGCTGGTTGTAGTACTGACAACAGAGGGAGCATATATCCCTGCATGGCACATGCGACAAAGTGTGAGCCTGCAGACTCTAATGCAGCAGCTGATTTGCATGCGCTCAAGGTTTGCTGATGGTTGGCAGTTTCTGTCCTTGCAAGATAGCTTGAGCATATGTACAGGCTGAGGGCACAACCTCATTACAACCCTGAGGGCACAACCTCAACACAACTCTGAGGGCGAAACCTCACTCTGAGGGCACAACCTCAACACAACTCTGAGGGCAACACCTGAACACAACTCTGAGGGCACAACCTCACTCTGACTCAACACAGGTGAGAGGGACAACTACTGCAACAGAGGCTGACCACTTTGCAGGCTACAGCTAATCTGGAGACATGCCACACAAGTACAAGCAGGACTGTGAACAGCTTTGCTAATCCAGTACCACCCCTGTAGCAGTATACTGCCAAAGTGATGCATGCATTGAGCTATGTCATGAGCACTTGCTGAACCATTGAAGACATGATATGAGACTATGAGCGCAGGCAGATGTCAACTGACGTTTGAGCATTGTGCACAGTGTGGACAGCCTGTGGGGAGGAAGAGGAAAAGGTCAAGGGCATTATGCAAGCCGGGGAAAACTGACTGTGTGTCATCAGTGTCAACGCACTGAGCAACTTGAAGCGCTGAGCACATGATAGTGCAAGTCAACCAACATTAAGCACGTGTAGTCTGTCCATGAGTGGGTGTTGAGGGTGGCCATGCAGTCTGCAGTGCACAGTGATACGAGTCTCAAGGCTGCTGACACAAGTGACAGGCATCACCTTGAGCAATAACCAGACTGGTGCTTCCCATGACGACTGCAAAGCCAACAATCCACCACACCAAGAGGGAGAAGACCTTCTTCCAGTTGACGTGGGATGACCCCTCCACCAGTCCCACTGCTGCCACAGCTGTGGGCTGCAGTCATCAGGTGATTGCTTGAGCAGTGGTTGTGTGGTCAGGCACACTGAGGACAATGACATGACTCATCTGGAACATGTGTGTGCATGCGTGCGTGCGTGTGTATTGCTGTTCCATATCAAGGAGAAGCAATAGCAATCTCATCCTGACACAGATATGCTGTAACTGTGGAGCTGACTCATCATCACTGACACAGACAGACAGTCTTCATGCTGATGTGCTGAACAGCAGCTGCACCAACATACTGTCTGTCCTATGCAAACGTGCCTAATACCCAGCTGATGCTCAGCCTGGTGTAGCTGCAGGCGTGTCTATGTTGAAAGTATGCACATGTTGCAGCAGGCTTGTGATCAAGAACACCGGCACGTCAGGCCAAGTTGCATCCAGGACAACCTGCCAATATAGCTGCAGACAGGAGGAGAGTGACTGATCACAACATGAGCTGGACAGCATTGTTATTGTTGTTGTTGTTATTATTATTATTATTATTATTATTATTATTATTATTATTATTATTATTATTATTATTATTATTGCATAGGTGATGGTCCCCCCCTTGAACTTGAGCAGGGACATGATTGTGAGGCTCAGAGCTGTCATCAGAGTGACCACGTAACTGCGAAATGGTGTCAGCTTGGCTATCTGAGCACCTGCAGGGCCATTCACAATAGTCATAACAATGATCACACATTCCAGCAGAGGCTGGGTGTGAGTGTGGCATAAGTTTTGCCTTGCTAGGCTAGCTGAGAATTTGGCTGAGCCTGCAAGGCACAGCACAAACACATTGTGCTTGCATCTGCAGTTGTGGACATGCAGGCAGCAACTGCAAGATTATGCTTGCAAGTGCTGCTGACTTGTTTGTCATGACTTGCATGATTTGCAATGAAGCAATGAGTAGATTGCTTCAGCAGACTGCTGCACAACAAACAGCAGGATGGCAAGCCGAGTCTTGAATCAGTCAACAGAGGCGATCTGTCTCGAAACATGACAGGCTTGCATGAGTATTGTGGCTTTGGAGTCTGACCAAGAGTACGACGGTGGCTTTGAGGTCTGTCCAAGAGTACAACAAGAGGAAACACACATTGCACAAGTGCACCAGTCATGCGCCATCATCACAACAGCGCAAGTGTACACCAGGACAGACTTTGGAAGCATCAGGTGGCTCACACAACCAGCTTTGGAGAGACAAGACTTGTCCTGCACGTACCTAGCTATCATGAGCTGGAAAGCATTATTATTGATGTTATTATTAAGCGTTGTTATTATTGTTTTTATTTTTATTGTTTTTATTATTATTATTATTATTATTATTATTATTATTGTTATTATTATTACTACTATTACACAACCACTGCACAGTCTCCAAGATGAGACGAACCAGTGACTGGTGCAAGCCTGTAGCCACACAGCAGTGTTCCCAAGCTCATACCCACAGCGCCCACCCCACGTAAAGCCATGCTGATAGGAGCTACTCCAGTCACAGTCCCGGTTGAATGTATGTGGTACATCAGCGTGTACATCCCCACGGATGTACGGGCATTGTTCGCACCATAAGCTATGGAGATGATGGTGCATGTGATGATCTGCATGGCAACCAGCTGAGTTGGGGGTGTGTTGATTCAGGACGCTGAGAATGTCTTGCAATTACTTCATGATGCGTTGTTATCTGTTTTGCGCCTAACAATGCAATCAAGCAGGAAGCATGTGTGACAGACAGTTGCGCCGACGAGACATTCAGCCTGAGTGAGTCTCAGGTGGACGCACTCACAGACAGACAGGCTTACGGGCAAACAGACAGATATAAGCAGACAGACAGACCCCAAACGCTCCTGGCAAACTAACACGCCAGCATGGCATCAGTTTTTACCAGGAACAATAATATTCATTGTGTCTCAAATGCACTTTGTGTCAATGCGCAGGCTGTAACATTCACGAGCGGTACACACAGACAAGCAAACAGCGGTCCAAACAAGAGGAGCAACAAGCATGCTGCCAGTGTTACCTAAATGACATAATGAGATGTTGCATGTTGGGAGTATAAAGAGCCTGCACTGGTGGTGACACCAGCAAATCTGGCGTGTATGGCATGCAGCGTGTGCAGTGGGCATGTGAGAGCAAACCTGAGGCCACACAAGCAACTCTTCTGCCGCTCCTTCAAACTCCTCAGCAGTGCTGTGGATGCGCAACAGCGCGTCATCAGGAGCCACACTGGCAAAGATGTCTATTCCGAACAGCCAGGCATGCGTACGCTGCAACCATCCTCTCATATCGCTGGACCTATCATCTGCTGCCAGTTCACGTAGCGTCACCTCATCCTGCAGTCATCACACAGTTTTGCACATAACAACAATAATAATAATAATAATAATAATAGTAGTAGTAGTAATAATGGTAATAATAATAACATATTAATAAAGCGTGCAGGAGGAGTGGAGGGCAGCAAGCGTAATGCAAGAAGGCTGGTAGTTTTGCACGGAAGCTGTTTGAAGGTTGCTAGCATGCATCTGCATGCTGCGTGTGCAGAAGCAGCAAGCAGGTTGACTGATCGAGCCTGTCATGTTTGGCCTGTCAGCATGTTGCAGACAAGGGTTTACACGTTCTCAGCCAGACAACAGTTGACAGCAGCATGATGCAGTTGCCTGATGGATGCTGCTGGTCCTGATGCCACACACACAAGCTAGCGCAGGAGCGCACAGTCTGTGGCAGTCCGCCTTTCAGTAAAAGCAAGACAGGCAGGCACTGAGTCAGCTGCAAGCAGCAGAGTATGCACATCACGACAGTAGAGTAGAGTAGAAAAGAAAAGAAAAGAAAAGAACAGAACAGAACAGAACAGAACAGAAGAGAAGGGACTACGCCTTTCGGTGTGAATCTAATGAGGCACCCAGTATTATACCGGGCTGCCCAGGTCACATCACAACAGTACTCACTAGGCCCAGCAGGTTGATCCTCTTGATGGGAAGCACACTCGGGCCTCGAGTCTTGAGGCGGTCCATCATGCGGGGGATGAGCAGACAGGTGACAATGCAGCTGGCAGTGCCGACAGCTAGCAGCAAGACGACCACCCCTTGAGGGCTCCAGGTGATGACTTGCAGGCCTTGAGCAGAGCCCACAGCATTCAACAGGTCAGCCGCCCAGATGATGGATGCAAAACAGCTGAGTGCTGGCATGACCTGCAGGACAAGCAAAACCCAGATGGCACAGCGAATGACAAGTGAGCCTTGAGTAGAGCCCACAGCATAGAACAGGTCCGCCGTCTAGATGATGGCCGCAAAACAGCTGAGTGCTGGCATGACCTGCAGGACAAGCAAGACCCAGATGGCACAGCGAATGACAAGCGAGAAAATGGGATCATGATGCAAATCCACAAGTGGTTAAGCAGAATGGGTAGATGTAAGCAACGTGAAGATCTCAGGATCTAGGCAGGCTGTATGCTTTGAGACTGGGACAAGCAGCCTCAGGAAGGCTGATGTGCAGCAAGGTTGCTGCAGCTCACAGGTGTTGCAGGGCTTTGCGATGCTGACAGCTTCTGTATATGATTATGCCACTCATCTGAGAGTTGCAGTCACCAGCTATTGCAGCCTTGAAAAGCAGACATTGACAGGCATGCTGTGACCGACGACTTGGATGTGCAACACTGCATTTCACATCATGCAACAGCCTTGTGGAATTGGTGAGGTGACACGCACAATGTGCAGCAATGGGCTGCTGGTGTGCATGCCTCCATGGCGTTTGGGGGCCATGACATGGTATGGAAAGCATAGGCAGCCTCACCCACAGGACCTTGTGAAACGGATCTTCTCCTCGCATGACATATGTCCTCATCATGAGGAACAACAAGATGACTAGTGTCAATGTCAAGGTTGGAGCAACCAGCCAGATCAAGAAGACTGGGCCAAGGCCTGACAGGAAGGGTGGTGCACTCAGAGAGGTGCCTCCATCAATGTCTCCTACCCCAGGAAACACAAATGCAGCGCCTATGGTGCTGGCCACTGCACACAGGGCAGATGTCATGATCAGCAAGGATGCAGTGCTATGACTTCTGCACAAGCATGGCGCAGAGTGCAATACAAAGAACCCTACAGTAACAATGCACCTTGACACAAGGTCATTTTGGGTGCAGTCGCGCACAATACCTGCTCCAAGGTAAACAGGTATCAACACCTGCTTCCAGATGGCTAGATACTGCCAGGTGACTAGAGTGACCTCTGCCCACGCCATGGCGTACAGTGAAATTCCGGGTAGTGCTTTAGTTTTGTCCAGTCATATAGGATTCCATTGTAGACCGAAGCAGTGCGTGGACCAAAAATCACTATGCCAACTACTTGTCCCGCTATTCCAATCAGGACTGCAGTCCTGTACTTGACCACCTTGGCACCAAGTATAGGACCCCAAACATTGGCCAGCAAGTTGGCACCTGCACCAGTACGTATTTCGCTACTGCAAACAGCTAAAATCACCAACGTTGTGGGAGCCTGACACTAGCAATGCAAAGGTGTGCATGTTCATTGGGCTCTCAAGCATCACCGTACCGACGGCAAATGCGTTCAAGAAAGCGAAAATTGACCCAATGGCCAAAATCCACCCGGTGTGAACCATCGCCAGCAGGAGTTTCAGCTAGTGCTTGCACTTTGCTGAATTGTTAACGTTACGAGACACGTCAACTTGACGAAAGCTGCAGCAGTGACTATATGAGTAGTTCGTGATGGACGCATCTAGAGTCTGATGCTGCAACAAGAGCGTTCATACACTGCAACACCACCATCGCGTTCGTTACACAGATCTTTGTAAAGTGCTCAGAGGTATCAGCTCGGGACGCAGCGGCGAATGAACGACCTAAGCTCATCTACATGTCCTGTGAGAGCTGAACAACTGGCTGAGCTGACAGACATGCCATTCTTCTTCTGCAACACCTCAAATGTGAATTCCTCTTGCATGTTTCCGATGATATCAACAAATTTGGCGCCACCGCTATCCTCAAGAGTGCTCTGTGTCTGTCGAAGCTGGTTGCTGCACATATCAAAGTTTTGTGAGTCATGATCAGCAACACTCTGTTTGCAACACAGCTCCTTCTGAACATTGTATGCATGACCAGTACAGAAAATGCAGAACTCATGCATACACCTACATTTCTCGTTCGACTCGCTTCCGTACAAAGTCCACTGTGTGTGCTTTGGCGCCCTCATCAGACTTGTTGCAGGCTATCAACATAGGTATGCGCCGCTTGCGCACCGCTGGGTGTGCCAGTATCTCCAGCAATTGCCTGCAAAGCCACATGGCTTCATCAATCAATGGAATGCACAAAGCTGAAATGCGGACAAAAAGCAATGTGACCGGTTGCTTACTCAGCAACAGCTGTCTTTTGTCCCATGAAATCCACAGAGTCGATAACAAAAATAATGCCCCGTGCGTTGTCCACATAGCTCTCAACTCTGCTGCGTACTTTGGGGTGTCCTGGGACGTCCACAAGGTGGACTGGCCTACTTTGTTGTGCCTGCTAAGCAAACAGCGTCCAGGCATCATTGTTGAAGTGTTGTCACACTGACTCAGGCATGGCATTGGAGGTCACCTTTTCTGAGGCCAGGAGAAATGTACCAGCATTTTCATGCATCGACGCTACAGTTCCATTGTGTATGTCGCCATCTCTCAATTGCAAAAACAAGGTTGTTTTACCCGAGCCCGAAGGGCCCAACAGCAAGACTGAATTCCCTTTGCGCTTCGGCAGCAGTATGCGCAGAACACCTGCAGCACGGAGCATTGGACAGGCTATTCATGTCACGTATCTGCTTTAGTCTGTGTGTCAACTCGCTTGTCTGATGCGCACCTAGGACCAGCAGAAGCAAGGCTAGACCGCCAAGGATCCAAAGAAACTGGGAACTTTGCACAGCCACTGCTAGGTCCTGCTCCTTCTGCACATCAACCTGTAAAGCTGCTTGATCAAAAGTGTCCATTATACCAAGTGTTTGACGGCACTGGATGTGCACGATCAATTGGCAACGTGCAGAAGCCCAGCATCGGCAAACCGCCCTCCAGGATCCTGGAACCGGCCTCACGAGTCACGAGCAGTATTCCTCTTCTTTCAACTGCAGTTGCGCATGCGCAATCAGTTCAACGTCAACAGGGCAACTCATGAAAACTCGATCGCAATATTGCGCGACGATGAGTACTCGAGCCCTGCAGCAGCAGCGGGCACTGCATCTGTATAGACACTCTCTCAAAACCATATTGTATTGGGCTGTGCGGAGAGAGCTCTGGTTCACTGAGGTAAAAGACAGCCAGAGCACGGATGATATCAAATTCGAGGAACTACTGTAAAATCTTTTGCGCCTTTTGCAGGGCGAGAGATTGAGGGCAGAGTTTAACAAGAACAAAAGCATTGTGAGTGGCTTTCGCTTGTCTGTTGTCGACTTTTTACCTGCATCTGTTGTGAATTTTGTCGTCACCTGACATAGGCTGACACAACACAAGTCGAACGGCTACTGAGTAAAGGAGAATCACGGCTTAGAGAGTACGCTCACCCAGACCCATATATAGGTACACCTGTTACCTTGTGCCATTATAAGTATGCAAGTGCAAGTCAGGCTGCAGCACTACATTATGCTGAAGCATATATGCTTGTCATGCACATGTGAAGTTGATGCAATGGTCTTTGCCACTTTCTTTATTGGCATGATCTTTGAGAACTTGCTTTGCAGTAATTTTGATGCTATTGGTGAATGTGAAGCATCCAGACAACATACTGTTGCTTTTGTCAACCGCCAGCAGTTTCACATAACAGCTCTGTGTTCTACTGATTGAAACTACATTTTGCCCTGTCTTGTTGTGCTCAATGACACTCATTCACACATTAGTCAGGTCTGTTGCTGCTTGCAGTGCCATACTATCCTGGAGGCTCATTGTATGCGCGCAATCCACCAGTGCAGAAGGAGGTAAGCCTGCTGCTCTACCAATCGTCGTGTAGTAGATCATGTTAAAAGCACATGATTGGTCTGTGCCTATGCAGTATACCCAGACACTAGATTTCACTAGAGAATGAGCGCTGCTACAAAGCATCTGCCCCTATGCAAACCAATGTACCAGAACCCTTTCTGCATGAGTCAGTGCCGCTAAACAAGTTCTTTCATCAGCTATAGATTTCAATGTGCAGCTGAGGCATTCCAATCTATGTTTGATTTCTCTATTTCTGCCATCTAAGCTCACTGTTGGTGGTACTAGAGCATGAGGGCGGCAGCCATGCGCTGTTTAAACAAGCTCAGATCTACAGACCCTGAGTGTCCAATACTTTTTGATGATGTTGGTGCTCAGCCAACTCTATCAGTCTTTTGTGAATAAGTTGCAATGACTCTTTGCATTACAGTCACCACATCTACAACCCAGGAGGGCCTGTCATGCAAGCTGCTATGTATAGCATCACAGGTCACCCTTATGATTATGCAAACTCTCCTGGTTTGGGACCCAGGTCCTGCTTGTCAAACTTATCTTCGTCGAAAAAAGTTGCAGACACTGTTCGGCCCCCAAAGAACCTGCCTCCAAGATCAATGACAGACTGCAATGGCATGCCAAGGCGTGAGCATTTTTAGATATGAGCATGAGGTCTGAAAATAGCGTATAACATACGCTATAGGTATACACAGACCAGCTTTTGAAGCTGTTGTGAGCTAAAATTCGCTAATGTGGCCTCTTACCTGAGTTGCAACAGACATGCAGAAGAGGATGCTGGACGCCGCGGACTGCATACAAGTCATGAAGGCTTCCCAATGCAACATCACAGCTTGACCACAATGCAGCTCTACAAACATTCACACAAGTGCATTTCATCAGTTGCTTGGATACAGTGTCAGTTGCTGCTGCTGATGGACAGGGAAGAGCCCTTGAGAGGAACAGCACCACCAATGAAGGCTTGCAGAGTGCCAGTGTGCATCTTACCTTGGTAGCCTGCTCCATGCGTTCAAACTCCACAAATATGCGGACTGCCTGATCATCTGGGTAACCAGCTGTGGTCACCTCAAAGATCATCACCGACTGAACCTGCCCATACTTGCTGCATTCATTAGCTACCTCGTCCTCTAAATCAGGATCAACCTCCCCGGGCCCTACCATATTGCGCAGAAGCACTACACGGGTTGGGGTCCCTAAGATCACCCCACCCTGCACATGCCAAGGTGCACATGTCAAGCTGACATGTCAGACGAGCACTACAGAGCAATCACACAGAACAGCGGTTCTAGACATCATCTTGTTTTGTATGTGCACAACATGGATGAAAGATGTGCCGTGACCCAACCGCTCAGAGTTCAAGCAGGCAGATCACATCCATGGTCATGCATGCAGCCTGCTACCAGACTTGTCATGCACCTAGATCTGAAGCATGAAAAGCACACCCATGTGTTGAGAACAAACAACAGCATGAGACAGATACGAGGCTCAATTCATGCAGCTTGTCATGGTCTACTACATGGCAGCTGATGTGTTGTACGCTGCGTTGGTGTTGCTATGTGGCCATGATGCTTGACTGACCTTGGGCTTCTTTGCAGGAGGAGCAGCTTCTGCTGCTTGGGCCTGAGCCGCAGGGCTGGACACAATAGTGCCGCCTCTCTTGTCAGTCTTCTGAACCATCAGCGGATTGACAATACCCTGCATCATGTCTGTCTTGTGCTCACAGGTGTACAACTCACATTGTTGCTGGTATCCTGACTGCCAAAACAGGACCTTGTACATGAACTGTAAGTACCTTAAGCTAGAGGTTGAGATGTACTCACCAACAAATTGATGAATTCAAATGCAAATTGCCAGGTGCTGAGCTCCCATGCACATTGCATGATGTGTGTGGATAAGCAGGGCATGGTCAGCGGTACATATGCCATTCACAAGCAGTAGCTGTAGTGACATGCAGACTGGTGGTTGCATGATAATGAGTGAGACAACACGCATACACTGCCAACTTCGCGTTCCCATGACACGACACACTTTGCTGGCACAAGTAGCACAGCACAGCAGGTAAGTGCTGTTCTCTGCATGACGCAAGTCCTGCCTTGGCACTTGATGAATATGCAACCTGCTGCAATGTGCCTCAGTAGAATGTACAACTGTGCTTGCACACAACTTCAACGCAATGCCCAAGCATTTGCCACAGACGCAATCCTTACCTGCTTATTTCGCCCAAGACCTAGACCAGATTTCCAGCCCATCTTCTCCATCATTTTAGCAGCCAGGTCCATTCCCCTGGCTCCTGGGTTCTGAGCCATGGCCTGAGCCACCTGAGCCACCTGATCAGGGGGGGCTGCTGCTGCTGCATCACCAAACCCTGCACTGCCTCCCCTACTCAACCTGCAGTCATTGAGTGATGCTGAATGCAGGAACCATGGCAGTGCTGTGCTGACAGTGTAAAGATTGAGCGATACAGACTTGGCCAGAGCAGCCTAAGGTATTCATGCAAGGCTAGGGGGGGGCGGGGGCTGGGGCTGGGGCTGGGGCTGGGGCTGGGGCTGGGGCTGGGGCTGCACTCCCTTCTGGGGTACAATCTATAAATTGTGTGATGGGATGTTCACAGTCAGTGCTACCACTGTGCTGTTTTCTTGCAGTTGCACACTGGCATCCGAAGCGTAGAAGCTACATCCGCATTGTAGTTGTATGGATGATTACAGAGGCAATATGAGAGATGCAGCAGCTTCAACGGGCACAGGTGTCTGGCAAGAAAACTTACATGGCACGTCGCGCAAAAGCTTCTTCCCCTGACAGGGCCAGGGCTGCTTCGCGGTCCTGCCCTGGAGGCTGCATGGAAGCTGCTGCAGCAGCTGGATTGTCTGGAGGCTTCTGCTGCATGGCCAGTACTGCCTTTGCTGCTGCCTGCGTACAGATAGACAGTGTGACGTTGTGAGGATCCTTGACATGCAGCACCACTGACCATCATAGACAGACATGCTACGTAGTCACACCTCCTTTGCTGCATGCAACACACAGTATCAAAGTCTGGTGCAAGCAGCATTAATGGAATGCTCTGCTGCATGCATTGCAGCTCTGCAATGCCATTGCCTGTACACAGCACCAGATGGCCAGCCATCTTTGCAGGCAGCATCCTGACAAGCATTCCGGAGTGCATCAATGCTACACTTTACAGGAAGAATGCTGCATGCCCGACACAGAGTGTTCTAGGTGTACACAGATTCCGACTGTGTGCTCCATAGCAGTGTTGCTGTGGGCCCTGATGCACAGGACCTGCATTGCTGAGGCTGCTGTACTGCTACCGGAAGCACGAACTGAGTGTGTCAAGCAGGACATGGCCTGTGTGACATAGGTATAAGCAGACCTCCTGTGCAGCTTTTTGAGCCCGCAGCTCTTCTTGTCGCTCTGCTTCCCTCTCTGCATCAACCCTTTGGCGTTCTCTGGTTCTCCTGATTTCCTCATAGTCATTTGGCCTGGCAGGGTCGTACTCATCTTGCACGTTGACAGAAAAAAAGCTCTGGGCAGCACCTGAGTCATACAAGGTATCTTCACAAGCACTTTTCGACAGATGTTGAGATCCACACATATGCATGCAAGACGCGCCAGCAGGGCCGACGTACACTGCCAATGGCACAAGGCTTCGACATCACCTGTGGGAGTTGGGGCGGAAGTGGAAGTGTGATCACCGCTCTCCCTCCTGACTGCTGACTGGCGTTGAGTTGCACTCGTAGGCTTGCCTCTGCCGGCTCGCAATACTGCCGGAGGGGCACCAAAGACTGATGGCTTTCTGGCCGGAGGCGCAAGACTCGAGGGCGTCCAACTGTTCTGCTTCGTCAGTGCCGCATTGTCTTCCTGAGCAGCTGAGCCCTTAGCTTGCGGCAAATCTCCGTACAACCCCATCAAGGCTGCGTGTACGCTTGACTGTGGTGATATGTGTCACTAGACGAGTCGTACGTCAACGGATCGGGTCGGGTCGGTAGCGTGAAGTGTACCACGAAGTCACTGTGTAAGGTGCGTGCTTGGGCTGCACTCTGGCTTTGACACCTCAATCTCGGCTATGCCGTTCTCGTTATATGGACACAGACGTGTGCTGCGCTTGTGTCAGGGCTGTAGCCCTGCGACAGTTGCGAGTGCATAGGCTAGTGCATGCTGTGATCGACTACCTCTGCAGGCTGCAGTCGCCCTATGGCTGCAGTCGCCCTAATGGGGAAGAGACCTGATGCAGCAGAACTGGTATGGCGTTCTCCTTGGCTGTTTCCTTAGTGGTCCTTGGCTGTTGCCAGGAGGTTTGTTGATTCAAGGTATTCAAGTGAACATTACAGTTGCATGAAAGGTGCAATCACGAACGTTTGAGCAATGCACTATATTTTGCACTATATCTGTGTAGATGTAAAATGCCAACTCAGGACACTGAGGAAATAAATGCACTGTGTCTTCATGTAGATGTAACTTGCCAACTCAGCGTTTGCCCAGCCCACATAGGTACCACAACGCCGTCACCAAACTCAAACTCAGGTGGCACTGTCCAGTCTGCCTTTTGCAGAGTGATCTTTGCCTCATTTCTAGGCAAGGAATAGAAGTCTGGTCCCCGCAGACTTGCAAAGGCCTCAAGCCTGTCAAGAGCTCCAGCCATCTCAAATGCGTGTGCATACAGGGCAAGGGCCACAGGGGCGCTATAGATGCCTGCGCAGCCACAGGCTGCCTCCTGCATACCACATCACCACAAAGGCTTGCTGAGAGTCAAACCATGACAAGCTTATTACCCACCATGACGAGGTTATTACACGCAAAGCAAAGTTGTGATCCGACAGCAGATGCTGTACTCAGAGGCCAATCATGTGGCTTTGAGTCTGAGCAGCTTGCTCTTCATATGCATTCAACACAATAATTTAACACGTACTGGCAGCCATACATGCACGTTTTGGAATAACCCCTCTGAGTGTTGTTGTCTGAGAAGCTGCAGCACAGACATTCCATTAAAAGCTGGAACAAACCTAAGAAGGTTGGACTGACCTTGAGATGCTTGGGATGAGGAGCACTATCTGTACCCAGAAAGAATCTGGCACAGGTGCTGGTAGCTGCATCCAAAACCGCCTGCCGGTGTTCCTCCCGTTTGAGAATGGGCAGGCAGAAAGCATGAGGCCTCAGACCACCCTGTCAACAGACAAGAGCGCTGTTGGATCTGCCAGGATGTAGTCAGCTACATGTTGCTGATCTGGTTTGAACCTGTCAAAGTATGCAGCTTCAAACTTACACATCAATGCTGTATAGACAGCAGTCTTGCCACAGTCTGGCACCCTGTCTAGTCATGCCTTCTTTCACTGCATGCACAATGCATGCACACAAGAGAGCAAGAAGCACGCATGCACCAAAGGTAGCATTTGTAGGATCTAGAGTGGCTTTCACAGCATGCATCAATGCATGAGACAATGCAAGCTTACGTACCAAGAAGAGGGCGTTTCTGTTGAGCAGCATATGCTGTGGAGTGATGGATGCTGCCAGATTGTCTGGACCATTGTGGACAAAGTCTGCTGCATCTTTGGTGGTGATATGCTCCATGACAATCCTCAGCTCAGGCACTTTGTCCATGATGGGCTTCAGCTTTTGCTCAATGAAGACCTTCTCGCGGTCAAAAAAGTCCACTGAGGGGTCTGTTACTTCACCGTGAACAAGTAAGAGGAGACCTGCCTGCATGCAGGAGCATTTGTCAAAGTTGTGATGCAAGAAGTGGAGATTTACTTTTGCACTTTTGGGCCAGGGCATGAGCACACGATAACTTGATTCAACAGACTGTAAGACATGACCTGGCATAGCCGCAGGCTGCTTTGACATGTAGCACAAAGGGTGAACAAGCAATGTGTGATCTGGAGAGCTGTTCGGTGCCTTGGAGAACATACATCATTTTCCAAAAGCAATCTGACTGTAGTCATCCCCATACCAAGACATGAGACTCCACAGAATACAGCCGGAAGTGCACTGCAGTGAAACAGGTGATAGGGGCAAAGGGCATGCAACTGGCTGAAGTCATCACATGGAGTGCACGTGGCTTTAGATGCTTCACTCATTTCACTCACTCACATTAGCCATTGCCTTGAGCGTGGGTATGACTGTCTGGAAGTCTGTGACGCCAGAACTAGAGTTGGTGGTTGCTCCTGCTGGGTACAGCTTGTAAGCAACAATACCATCCTGTTTGGCTTCATAGACCTCATCAGGGGATGTATTGTCAGTCAAATAACAAGTCATCAGGGGCTGAAAGTCTACTTTGTCTGGTATAGCGGCCAGTATACGCTGCCTATAGTCCAGTGCCTGAAGCATTATGTACCAAATTACTGTGTGACATATGCCGGAGAGACTGCCAACAGAGCAAGAATCCAGCTGAAATGAAGTAGAGACATCATAGACATCATCACATTTTGTGAGTGGTATGTTCCATACTAAGGTGTGTAAGTGGTCTATTACACCTGCTTTGAGGAGGTGACTGGTGGAACAAGGTTGGGCATAATGACTGCCCTGCCAAAGTGCTGCGCTGTGTGAGGCACGACTGACTTGAGTCCAGCACCATCTCGCAGATGCAGGTGCCAATCATCTGGCTGGGTGATTGTGAGCTTGCTGGAGGATGCTGAGGTGTTGATACCTTTATATCCTCTTTGACGGGCGCTGAAAGTGCCTGCACATAGATTGCAAGACTGATCATGGTTCCTTGTGAACTGTGGGGAAGACTAGGTATGGCACACCTGCTGTGCTGAGGCGAGTCAAATGAAATGCACAGCGCCACATGGTATGAGAGGCTGTCCCTTGCCCGGCCTGGCTAGGTATGACTGACACCATCGGTAGTATAACGCATGCAGACGGGTCTCAGTTGTTTCCCTTGCAGCGGCTTTTTGATTACTCTACCGATGCAGCATCATGCGGCTTCAATGCAGGCTTACAAACCGCATAATCAACCCAGGATAAGCAGCGCGCGGTCTAGTCTGACACAGCTGTTCTGTAAGCGGCTTGAATTGTTAGGTTGAGTTGACCTATTGTGGTTTTGAGGACGTTCAGGTCGGTGCTATGCATGCATGAGAGCAACGTGGTCGGGAGCAATCTTGTGAACATCAGTTCTATTCGTGTCCAGGATCACAGATCAGCTCCGCTTGTGTGCTGAATCGGTATAAGCAAACTTTGAGGGCTTTCTGTGCATCCTGACTTGCTGATCACATACTGTCTTGACCACTGTCTCAAGGACAACTCGAATTGTGCACAGCGCGCAAGCATTGCTACACAGCAGAATCCGGCAAACAGCTGCTGGGCAGCGCTATGACTGGCAAAGACAGCAGCAAGCAAAGTTCATCTGGGCTTGACTTTCACCTGCATCCGGTGCGATAGTGTTTGCGAAAAATGTTGTTTTTCGAATGACAGCATTTCAGCAAACTCACTGATGAGCAAGTGCGCTGCAGCTGGTGTTGTTGAATGTCAGTGACCACCACACTCGGGCTAAAGCAAATCTTGAAGATCCTAGCCTGCCCCCACCACGAGTGCTAGGATGCCTTTTGGGTCAGCAAACTGGAAGGGTGGTGGACATCAGCAACTCTTTTGAGTTCATGTATGAGAATACAGCCTCAGGCCTCATTATAGATGAGGGTTTGCTGACCAAGAAAACCGAGCAGTGTAGGTTTTGATTTAGCAGCACGCACTGTCAAAACCTGCCAAAGCAAATCAACTGTTCAGGCATGCCTTGTGCCATCTGTACCTGAGCAGTTCCTTTCCATACAGATAAGCAAGTGTTCCCTAAGCTTGACATTGTTGGCTGGTATGCAACTGGTGAAGATGTTCAGGAAGCTGACATGCTCATACATAGAAAGGTATGCATACCTGCTGGATCACGCATGGCACTCGTGCAGCCTCTACATCAGCTTGCTGCTGTGCTTGCTGTTGTGCTTGCTGCTGTGCTTGCTGCTGTGCTTGCTGCTGTGCCTTTGGTTGTCACTACTTATCAATTCCCCTCGTCAACTTCAAAGCACTGCTGTGTGTGGTGATTGTTCTGGTGTGAAAACATCTGAGATTTCAAGACCTGCTTGTGATGTGCTCCAGATCATGGAGCTCAACGAGTCTCCGGTGTTCCTGCTGTTTCACACTGAACAGAATGTCATTAGGAAAGATCTTCCTGTCTCCTTGTATGAGAGCGGTAAGCAAGCAAACCCAATCTATGCAGCCAGTGGCTCCACTGCTACACCCAATTGTTGAGATGTTGCTGCACTGTTGGGGGACCATGGTGCCCTGCATCAGGGCAAACAGCATGCATGCTGGTCTGATGCGGTATGCTTTTGCAGAGCTCCATGTGGTCGATGACAGGCCATCTTTCATCTTTGTGCAAGCCAAATTTACAGTAGAGGTGAGCATTATACTGCCTGATTTGCTCCTCAAACCGACTTTCTGCCTGCTGATCTGCTGGAGCAAGCACTTAGCAAGGCAATGTTGGAATTTTGCAGACATCAGAGGCAGAACGGATAGGAGTCAACCAAGTTGCCAAGGTTCATGCAACAGGCAATCCCACAGGCACCGACCAATGTGAGCACCCATGCTACTGCTTTTACAAGATGTTAAACTTTGGCAAGGTGTCCAACAGATGTTGCATAGGGACCCTGTCTTCACATCCAGTTGAAACATCTGCATTGTAGAGGAAGCATCTGCATGCTTGCATTGCTGCAATCGCAAGCACCACCTCTGGCGATAATAGATGACAGATTTTACTTGTGAAACGCCTGTGCTGACAGCTGATCTCTGTGCTATGATTTGCAGTGGCAGCGCATTTGACAGCCATCCAGTCAGCACTGAAGATGCTCTCAGGGCGCATAGGCATTCTGTACCAACATATTCAGAAAATGCAGGACGGTGAGGAGCTTTGCTGTTTTGTCTAGCATGGACTGAACAAGGTTCTTGCTCATTGTATGTGAACTGCAATTTGACTGCTGTCAATCTTGACATGTGTATGTTTGGAATTGCAACAGCTGGGCAGGGGTTTACATGCACCTCATGACCTGTTTTGGGGGGCATGCAGGTCTGGTGCCATATGACCATGCTTTGTTGCGGCAAGCATCAAGCTTACTCCGGCGTCTACCAGCTATGGACTCTAAGCAGTTCAAGGAAGAGTACATCATGGTAACCACTTTCCTCAATCTACATCCTGTTTAAGCCAAACTCAATTGGCAGATTCAACGTTTGCAGCTGTGTTACAGACAGCAATGAGAGAGTCTTTGCTTCCTACCTTGCTTGGGTGATGTTGAGATGTGTTGTGTGACTGTATGCTGAACCTGGGCATGACATGTGTACAGGAATACAGTGATGCTATGCTGTCCTTGATGATGTCCACGATCACCAAAGGCCTTTACAATGTCAATGAGATGGTGGACAAGTTCAACATGGCATATGACAAGCTAGGCCGACGAAGAAATCCTATCTAGCTGTGCCATAAGTGCAATGCTACATCTCAGGCAGTCTTGAGATGCCATTCCTCTGCTTTGTGGTCTCGTAGTCATTCACTTCCCATCTGCAATTGGCATGCCGTTTGCAAGTCTGGGCCTGACACCTCAAGCATGGTTGTTGTAGCTAGAAGCAGCTCCTGGCAGTTCAATCATGATGGCTTTGTGCAATATCATTGTCTGCTTACAAACCCCAACAAGCACAAATGCATATTTGTGTGGACTACACGGTTCAATTGCTAGCCTGTGCGCAATTGGTTCATCAGCGTCCTCTGACTATTGCGTTAGCACTGCAGATCAAGCTGCAGTTGCATGTGTTTGGTTTTCTTTCGTATCCAAGCAATACTTGTGTAACACTACCACCTTACATGAGCATGTTCTGTTTCGCAAAGTTGCGAATAGCGCTGATGCTTTAATCTCGCTTTTGCTTTCCTTTACAGCGATCTCAAGACCCATGGGTATGGCCATAAGTATGGACATACTTCTGCACCATGGTCACAAATTGCATTACCGACTATCTCTGGCTTGCATGATCCAACTGCCTGACATCATCATTGCATGTTGTGTCAGGATGTGCATCAGAGCATGTGTACAAACAGTAATATTTCTTGCTTATTAACACAGGCTTGTTTGCAGCTAGGTGTAAAAAAATGCTGCTGAACTCTGTGCAACGCTTACTGCATTTTGCGTGAGAAAAAGCTTTACAGGCTATTGAGTAGTGTCACTTTTTCTTATGTTATTTGCATTTCAGTCACAAGCAAGCTTTGGTACAGATTTCAAGTCAACGTTGACCAAGGCCTGCAGACAGGCTTGCTCATATTGCACAAAATGCCGACAGCTCATGCTTACAATCAACATCGCACAGAGCCTTTGAGTGTACGATTTGTCCACAGCGTCGCGTCCGCCTTTGCGGCGGCCGAGTTCGAGTTATTGGTGATCTGCCTGTTTTTCGTGCTCGCTTACGCTCTGAAGGCAGCTCTTGTACGTGCCTCTGTGTTCCGTGTCGCTACTGTAGAACACGAGATATTCTATCAGAGTCACGGTGTTTGTTGCTCATTGCAGGTGACCCCTGACCCGTATAGCCAGGCTTTCACGTCTAAGCCTATGCTCGCTAGGGAAACTTGATAGGCGTTCCAGCTTGTGCCAGTGTGTCAAAGCGTTGACACCATGCTAGGCTGACTTGCATTCACATTTCCTTCAACATGAAGTGCGCAAGGCTTCCTGCAAGTGTCAGAACAACAGACTGTACTCAGCCAAGACAAGCACAGTGGAAAACACATGCAGCGAAGCAGCCTGTTGGTACACGACGTCAGCGCTTCTCAGCAGCGCATAGGCAGAAGAAGGCTGCTGTTGAACTCAGACGTGGAGATTTAGCGTACAGACCCCCTCCTTGGCATTTGTTGTTCAACACAACTGCTGAGGAGTTGCACACACCTGACATGATCAAAGTGCTTGACAGTCAGGTGAGCTTGATCATTGACTTTATGCCCACATGTTGAAGCATTGCTGAAATGACTCCCAATTCCTACAAATCATTATGAAAAAAGTTACACCAAGTCTGCTGATGCAGGCATGTAGTAACAGCAAAGTGCAGTTGGCCATTGACATAGTGCCTGTGGGAGCCGGCTATTTTCTGGATGGAACTGTGGCAGCAGAGCTACCACTGCAGTGTGACTGCTGTCTGGCGACGTTCTACCAGCCTTTACAGGCACCCTTGAAGGTATTATACATACAACCTGTAACAACATGGTTTCTGACTGGCTGTGTGTCAGAAATCACAGCCAATATAGTCTCTGCAGCCACTCTGGTAATATGCTGGCATGTGCCTGTGCTATCTTCATTCCTTGCTTGCAATGGGCATGTTTAATTGTGGCGTCAGCACGAGTAGATGCATCTTTGCCCTGCAGGTTTGGCTGGATGCTTCTTTGAATGCTAATGACATGCCTGAGGACCCATGCCAGCTGCCCTTCCCGCCAGAAATGCAAGCCATTGATCTTGGTCCTGTGGTCAATGATGCCATCATGCTGGCGCTTCCAAGTGCAAACCTATGTGGTCAACCTGACTGCAGTATACGCTGTGAGTATATTTGCTGTTGTGAGTTTTCAGTTCTATGTTGCCGTGGCGCTGCACATACAGATCACCAGGGAAAGTAAATGGGCTGTGCACATGCAGTTGCAGAGGTGAGGGACTCTGGCCAAACAACTGGATGGTCTGCTGGACCTTCAGAGCAGCAGCTGAAGTCGAAGACAAAATCGCCAGCAGAATTCAAGAGGTCTGGTCATTTTGCTGCTCTTCAAAAGCTCAAGAGCAAGTCAACGAGATGAATTGGGTTGTATTGTTACACTTTGGATCTCAGGAACATGTCTAACATGATCCACTGATTTGCAGAGTTTGTTATAAAGCCTTGGAATACAGAGAATCACAAAAGTTTGCTACACATGTGCACAGACACGTTCCCTGCAGACTCTGGAACAGCACTGTCATACTGGTTAAACAAACCGCATTTTATGGCTTACATCATCCTGCTGCAGCTTGCAATCCTATCAATCGACACATTAATGCTTTGGGTTTATTCATTTAAGGTCATTTGTTGGCAAGTAACGAGTCAGGCACTATTTTAGTACAGAACAATGACTCAAGACATGTGGCTTTGCCGCAACCAAAGAATTTGCCGCAACCAAAGAAAGGTTGACATAACGCTAGCCCTTGCGCTTGAATCTACCAAACCCTCCAGATTTGGCCTTCAAGCCACCACTGCTGAATGCACTGCTAGACAAGTTGGTGCCTGTGCTCAGCTTCTTCGGCAACCGAAGCTCCTTCTTCAAAAATTTGGATGCATTTCGGTCAGCCCTGCACAAAGTGCAGTCTGTTGGCTCACATACATGTACCACACGGATGACAACTAGGCCATCCACTACTGCCTTCTTTTGGCACAACACTAGACCCCTATGCATTGCCGATTTATGTGTCAGGCATGAGGCAGCAAACACACAAGGGGCAATGTACCTGTGCGCCAGAACTCTTTGGAGGATATCAGGATCATAGACTAGACTGGTATGCTGTGTGGGGCTTCTGCCAGCCTTGAGCGCTTTCTTCTCTTCTTCTTTAGCCTGCACACAGAAGTATGGTTTGCCAACAGGCTGTCTGGGGCAGAAAACAAGCACTGAGCACAACAGCCACATGATAACATGACACAATTGAGCAAGTCTTGACACAGCCTCCAGCAGTGTGGAGAGAACTGCTTGTCTGAGCACATTATGAAGTCAAGAAACGTTGTGACTGTTTAATCTGGCATTGACTTGGAATCTGCCACAGCATAAAAGCAGACATGACTGCAGAGCAAAGATGCACGAAGAAACCAGGCAGACATGATTGCAGCAGCAATACCATGACAATGCACAGCAATAAAAAGCAAGCTGTCTTGAGCAGCTGGAGTCTTGAATACATACGTCCTTGAAGTTTTTGATGAGAATGCCTGTCTCCAACTGCAAGACATTGAGCAGATCCACGACAGGCGTGCACAGGTCCTCAATGTCCTGGGCTGGTAAGCCCTGCCCATCTGCCAGGAACAGCACCCTCAGCTGCTCCAGATCCTGCTCCACGTACTCCACATCATCTGCTATGTACAGCCTGCAGGGATGATGCAACAAGTTCTCTCTTTTGCATCAATTGCTATGTACAGTCTGCAGGGATGATGCAACAAGTTCTGTCATTTGCATGTGTTGCTAGACAATGAGTTCTACACTTTTTCCCTAATGACTTACGCTGACACTGTCAAAAATTTGATCTGCAGCAAGCATTCAACCTGATGGCAAAAGTACCAGACAATGAGCAAGCAGGGCAGTTGCCCAAACCTGTAGGGCCCTCCGTGTGATAACTGCTGCATGGCCACCACTGTTACTGGGATTGTGACAGGACATCAGCCACAGTGGGATGCGAAGAAGCAACTTGTTGCTGCGACATGCATGGCACCCAGGGCAGTACTGGCCCTTACAAGCTAGTCAGAGCAGAAGGAGAGGCAGCCCACACCTGTAAGGTCCTCCATCCAGCAGCACGCGCTGCATCGCCACAGTGGTGGCTTGCAGCAGTGAGCGCGCCAGGTAAGCATGCAGAGAGTCATTGGCTGCTGCACACATGTCGCCCAGAGCAGCATCCAGCTGGACCAAGACTGGGTGCATGCGGGCGCTCTCCACATGGTGCTGGTACATCTCTTCCAGCACTGCCCTCCGCATGTCGAAGAACACAGTCTGCAGCAAGCACGAGGTGTGATGGCGCACGGAATGGTCAGCGTGTACCACAGGTGGTCAGCAACAAAGACGCGATGGCACTTTGCACATATGATCATGGTGCCTATCCTTCAACACTTGGCACTCCCCTTGTCTACAAATGAGGGGAGCGCCACAGCAGAGATACAGCTGCAAGTGTAACCAAAACCTTCCATCATGAGAGCAAAGGTGAAGCTGTGGGTAGCTGTGATGCAAGCAACACCTGCAGAGGCTCCATGGGGAGCAGTTTTCACTGACGCAACTTCCCACACAATTTGAGGGCACGAGTGATAGTATGTTGCTCAACACATGCTGGCAGACAGAGAGTAAGTCTGTTTCGCATCAACAAAAGGCAAGCAGAGGATGAAATTGCAGCGTATTTCAGCCTAGGCCTGTGGACATCCCACCAATCAAGGCATGCCACTCAACACATTCATTCATCGTAATGAACATGCGTCACACTGATGCTGGATGGACATGATGAAGCAAGCAAACGGTGGCAGGGCCAGGCCTTAAACAGCAAGGGCAGGCTTGGGGCAAAGCGCAGACCTTCATGCCAATGAAGTTGCACATGTAGTCAATGGCCTGGCGTGCACTCTGATGAGCCGCCTCAAAGCACTCGCTGAGCCAATCTAGAGACTTCTGCCTGAGGTCAGTATGCACACCTTCCGTGTCTTCCTCCCACCTGCATTCCAGCTTTATTGTATGCAGTGTGGCAACAACAAATGAGACGCCATGGTTGTAACCAAATGCTGATGCATTGTGTAAGTGCAAATGTGTGAACCAAATAAATTCAATGCGTGATAGGGTGACTCTGAATCTGAGTCGCATTGCAATTGAATCCACAGCTGCAGTACGTTCACCAAGCAACTTTTGGTTGTATCAGCCCCAAGCACAGCACACACACACAGGAGGAGGAGGAATGTACAGCCTCAGCCAACCAACTAGGTTGTACAGATGTGCCAAGGGTGTCAGTATCATCATGTCTACACAGTCTGCAACAAACTCATAGGCATTCGTACGATCCCTGTGGGAAAGAACAATTGCATTGCAGTGCTTTGAGGATTGGAACATCCAGAAAAAAGGTTGCAGATCTGGAAAGTCTTGTTATACAGGTTTTCCTGAGAGGTAGCCTTGCTGCCACATCATTAGACTGATACACATGCTGACCGATCAAGCACTCAAGCCTTGCATGCCATGCAATGGGAGATCCTCTTGCTTGCCATACAATGGGACATCCCCTGACAATAACATGCAGGGAATGGAGTGGGTAGAACATGCAGGCTAACCTGTCCTGGACAATCTTCTCCATGGCAGGCAGGTTCTCTTCAATGTACAGCAGGCTGTTGATGCGAGTGACCAGGGTTTCTGTGGTCAGCTGAGCAATGCGGCCATCCTCTGGAGTCCTCAGCTGCTGCTCATCACTTGCTGCTGCCTCACGCCTGCACTCAAAGTGCTTGTTAGAAAAGGGAAAAAAAGACTGCGCCTTTCAACGTCAATTTAATGAGAAACCAAGCATAATACCGGGCTGCCCAGGCGAAAGAGCTCATTACATATGCCAATCATGGAACGTGGCGGTGAAAAGGATAGAAACATTTGCGCTTATGAGAGACCTTAACGGGAGCCTCCTAAGGCGGCAACTCGGAGCACCATCGCGGTGACCTTGGCAGTGTGTAATGCTGCATATAATGCAGTGTAGTGCAGCTGATAGAAGCAAGCACAGTGTGAGAGCTGCAGGTTCTGCCTCTAAGCCCATTGATTGCATGTGTGGTAGTTCTCTGCATGATCCTTGCAAAATTGACACAACTGTGGCCTCACAGCACAGCGGCTTGATGGCTACATTGCTGCAGCATTACAGGGAATGTCAAGCCAAGTAAGCAAGCAATGCAAGACCAATCAAGACACTCCAGCAGTGGTGCTTGTGCTTTGTGCACCACACCAGGACAAGTTTGTTGTGCAAGTTTTTCAAAATTCGACAGTGGCCTGCAGGGTGCTGATTGATTCCAAAACAGGCCAAAAGTTGGCAGTACTACATTGTCATCTTTGGTTACATGCAACAAACACGCTGTGCTCACACGGTAACACAGTGCGCAGCGACATAGCGCAGGATAGCACAAACAAGTTTGGAGTTTGCAAGTGCAGGATGCAACCTGGTGTGGCAGTCACAGACTATTGTCTTGAGCCTGGCATGTGCTTACTTAGCAGACTTGGGCGAGTTGCGGCCGGTGACAATAACACTTTTGTATACGGCACAGGGTGAAAGCCAGTGTGGTGTTCACAGACTGTTGGCTTGAGCCTGGCCCGTGCTTACTTAGCAGACTTGGGGGAGTTGCGGCCAGTGTGATAGTCACAGACTTGTTGGCTTGAGCGTGACATGTGCTTACTTAGCAGACTTGGGCGAGTTGCGGCCGGTGACAATAACACTTTTGTATACGGCGCAGGGTGCAAGCCAGTTTGGTAGTCACAGACTGTTGGCTTGCGCATGGCACGTGCTTACTTAGCAGACTTGGGCGAGTTGCGGCCGGTGACAGCCGCCTCCTCAGCCTTGACAGCCAGCTCCCTCTTGTAGCGGGTCAGGTTGGGGGTGGGGGGCACCAATGCATCTATGGATCCCACCGTGCTCGTCACAAACTTGACATACCTGAGCCAAACAAGCAGGGAGGCTTTGCTCAGTGCAGTAGCAGACCAGTGAACAAGCCAGGTGACAACTCTGCTGCTTGCATTGCGGTCAGACAACTGAGACAAACAAAGCAAAGCTTGTGCTGTTTGCATTGGACAAAGAGGAGGCCTGCTGGTAACAAACACTGGGCTTCCCTGTGGCGCAGCAAAGATATTTTGAGGATGGGCAGGGAAGCGTAGGAAGCATGAGAAAGGATGCATCAAACCAGCAGTGGACGGCTGCAACAGTTCCTGTACAGCTCTGAAGTGATCAAGCACCATTTTGCCCCCTGTTTCTGTTCCTGAGATCACTCATGCAGCCTGGCAACAGGCCTCAGCTTGACATGCACATGCAGGTGCAGTGCTCAAGAGCAGGGTTGTGAACACTGCTGCTTGAATGACCTGGAAGGCAGGTGACCAAGCAGACAAAGCCCGGCAGGAACATCAGAATGTGGCCTTTGTAGCCGAGCTTTCCCTATTCACAAATTCAGGGACAAACCGTCTGTCCTTGACATGTGATGCAGCTGGGGTTACAACCCCAGCTACACAGCATGAGGGTGTCACAGTGCAATGAGGCAAGGTGTGAAGCATGTAAGAGCGCACTTGCGTAGGACCTCATCCAAGCCCTCAGTAAGAGCTCTGACCAGGGCCACAGGCAGGGCCAGCCTCATGTTGAACAGCCCCTCAATGGTCTCACTTGCAATCTTTACAATGTCCACAGCAGACCTGAAACGCAAATTTAAACACTGTAAGGCATTGTCGCCTTGATTTCCTGATGACGAGTAAGTACATTAATTGCTCTGAGTTTGGATCTATGCACACAGGCAAGCTGCAAAGACATGCTGACTGCAATACATGCATAAAGCCCCACTATTTGAGTGCTGTCTTGTGCCCAGTCAGTCGCACATTTATGCTGCACAGTATAACAGGTGCTGTGACTGGTCGACCATCACTGCATGCAACATGCACAATGACGTGTGCTATTCAGCACTTGCCTCAGCAAGAGCAGAACAACAGTGGCAATTGACGTTGCCGACAAAGGCCAGCTGAAAACTGAGGCAAACACAGCAGAGCGCAGCTGCACTCAGGCAGTCACATATTGCAGCGTGAACCTTCTCCTGTTGAGCCTCAGCTTTGAAACATGGGGCTTAGGTGGTTTGGTCATACTTGCAGGATTTCTGACAGCAACTTGCCCGAAGTTATAGTACAGTTATGTCTATCAGTATGCAGAGTGCTGACCTGGCGCAGCCTCTCTGGTGCGTGACAGGCTTCCAGTCCTCAGTGCCTTGTATTCGACCAGACCAGTCATTGAGCATGATGAGCTGGTTGGAGACCCAGGCAAAGAGCAGGGGGGAGAGGCGGTTGAGGATGCCCCAGGGGCTCACGTCTGTCTCCCTGTCCTCCATCTCATCCATGAGCTGCCCTTCTAGGCTGTCCGCCTGCCTCACCGCCTCCAGATTGTCATCGGTCAGGTTCTCAACTGCAATGGGCAAGTCCAGATTGTCATTGGTCAGGTTCTCAACTGCAATGGGCAAGTCCAGATTGTCGCCAGTCAGGTTCTCAACTGCAATGGGCAAGATGGGTCTGTTGAATCATGACAGATGCACGTTGTCGTCAGTCAGGTTCTTGATTACAATGGGCAAGATGGGTCTGTTGAGTGTTGACAGAGTCAAGCAAGGCAAGCACTGGGAAGTTTTGCATTGCATGTCTTCGTCACTCAGGTTCTCAACTGCAATAGGCAAAACAGATCTGTTGAGTCGCGACAGAGTAAGGCAAGCACTGGGGAGGTTTGCGGTGCATGTCTTCCTGCTGGTCCATGCTTTGCACAGGTGACCTGCCTGCCTGTCAGTTGCTGCCCAGATTTCTAGTAAGCGGGAGCAAGCAAGCGGGAGAGTCTGAGAGCATGGCAACGTGAGGTGTACAAGTGATGCAGCTGTGTGGCTGCTATATACAGACTCTGGGTAATGCAATGCATTCCTCACACAGCAGCTGCCACGAGTTAAACTCGTCACAGCTCCCAATTGGTTACACCCAGGTAGCTGAACACCCAATACAAGTGTTACATGATGCACATATACTCAGCCAGCTGTCCTGGCAAAAGCACAACACCTACATCAAGCATCATGTCTGTAGACCTGTCGCACCAATCGCTGTGTAAGAGCAGTGAGATAGCATCATACCCGTCGCAAGCCAAGGCAGCAGCTGGGATCCAAATAGCTCATGCAGCGCCTTGGCAGCCACATCAGCAGCAATGGGCAGGTATGGTGCCAAGACAGGTGAGAAGGTGGTCACTTCCACACCCAGCAGGTTGACGCTGGCCTTGGCCAGCAGGCAGATGCGCACAGCATCATTGTCAGCGTCCTTTGCTGTCTGCTCGATGTGCCATCGGAAGGCTGACTCCAGGGAATCCCGGATGCAGACCACCAGCAGGGTGGAGACCTCGGCTGAGGGCCCCCCTGCCTGCCCTGCTGATGCCATCACTTCCAAGAGACCCTGAAGTTTGAAAGGCAGGTGAAGGGGGAAAGGCAGGGGAAGTAGGAAGGGTTGTGATGTGGACTACATGCCATCACTTGCAGGAGACCCTGAATGTTGAAGGCAAGGGGGCCATTCAGAGGTTGCCTCAGCAAAGCAGGATAACAGCAGCAAAATGGACATTGCCAATGAACCTCACAGGCCAGCTGATGCCATCACTTCCAAGAAACCCTGAAAGTTGAAAGGCAGGTCAAGGTTGAGAGGCAAGGGAGGTAGGAAGAGTTGTGATGTGGACCATATGCCAAGCAGATCTTCTTGCTGAAGAGGTGCAATTGATGTGCAACAGACGCTGAAGCACAGACAGCAGAATACAGGGTAGATTGATCAAAGTTGGCCCATGCAGCAGTCTGTGTTCCTATAGCAGAAGATGTGCTGCTGGAGCGTACCAGTATGTACTGAGAGCCAGCAGACGCGATGAGCGTGGAGATCACAACAGACAAGCTTTGCTTTTAATCGAGGAACCTGCAACCCACTGACCTGCGTTGCAGGCAGCGCTGCACATAGACATACAGAGACAGACATAGTTCACATCACAGACAGACTGGACATACATGTGCTGCAAATGTCTGCCCACCTGCATGAGCTGTGTGTCATGGAAGTTCTTGTGATAGTCGCTCATTCTCTTTGCTATCCAGTCCACGATGGCCGCTGACACCTCGTCGCTGAACTCATCATCAGCCTGCTTGTCCAGTGCTGCCCCGTTTGAAAGAGCACCAGCAGCAGTCGGGGACAGCAGCGCACTGTGTATCAGCTCCTTGGTTGTGTCCAGCAGATAAACATCACCTACAAGTTGTATGACAGCACAGGTGAATGCACTGAGAGAAAAACAAGGAAAAGACTACACCTTTCGGCATCAATACTGGTGAATGCACTGACATCAGTTTGTGCAAAACTTGTCAACAATTGATGGCATGGCAAATGTACAACGTACATCTGTTTATGTAGGCTTGCTGGCATGCCAACTACCAGTGTTTGTGGGGAAGAGGAGGCGCGCTGAGTGTGAAGTATTGCGCAGAGCACATCAACAGTACAAAGTGCTTCAGCATGAATGAGTCACATTAGCCCCTGCCACACCCTCCTTCCCATGTGGATTGCATGCAGCACAGGTGGTTTGGTAAAAGCTAACTGTGGTTGTTGCTGCTTCAAGAGTGCCAAAGCACAACCAAGCTGTGTGAAACTCATTTGGGCAAGTGGGTTGAAATTCGCAGTTTGATACACCTTAACCCCAAGCAACACTCACCGGTGACTGCAAACTGCCTGAAGTGTATCCAGGCATAGATGGTGTTGTGGATATGCTGTGAGATGCCCAGCAAGGGCCACACCCTGGTCTGCAACAGCTGTAGCAGGGCATCCTTGCTCTCTACGTATGACGCTTCATCCAGAGTGTCAAACATGCCTCTTAGCATCAAATCACACAGCCGTATGCGCACCGCCCAAGGATACGCCCACCCAGTCCTGACCAAACACGAGTGATCTTCACAGGATGCCACAAAGCTTGCTATTCCAGGCAAGAGCGTCTTTGCAGTTGCCTAATGCAGTCTTGTTGCAAAATGTACATCACACACATCTGAATGAGGCTGTGAGGGTGTGTGCAGAACAGTGGCAAGACATGCAGCTTTGTTGCAAGATGCATTTTTCATACATCTGAATGACATTGTACGTGAGAGCATGTCCAGAGCAGTGACAAGATATACGCTTTAACGCAAGATGTACAACTCACACACCTGGATGATGCTGTACATTAAAGGATGTCCTGGGCAGTGACAAAGATATGCAGCATTGTTGCACAAAGGGCTGAGGTGCAATGCAAAGCAATGTGGGGGTGAAGCAGTATAGCCACGTGCATGGTGTTGGTGACAGCCACTGCTTTTGCTATTTCGCCAGCACAAGCAGCTTCCAAAGCAAACATCAGTGAGAACATGACTGATCATGTATGATATTTTCTGACAATGGTGTCGATACAGGGTACACCCAATGTGGGCCAGCATATAGTGCGAGGGTATGGTGTGTGGGCGGTGCGTTCGCATGCAGTATGGCAAAGTTCTCATCCAAGGCAATGCCTGCACCTGGACTGACTAGCAATGACTTGGGCTGAGTTGAACACAGCAGACGCTGCCTCTGTGTATTCCTGCTCATCATACTCATCAGGATCTCGCACATTCAGACGCCTCAGGCCGCCACGTAACCGTGCTAGGCTGCGCTTGAAGGCCGCTGTCCCCTCAAAAGTGTACCTGCCAATGATGCCGCTGTCTGAGTCCTGTAAGGTTGACTATGGTGCAACAGACAGTGACAAATGCCAGCAAGGCAGTAAGCAGAAGACAGGCTTACTATAAGACAGCTGCATGTGCAGCAGGATGCAGACTTGTTGCCTGAGGCACTGTGGAACATGTGGTTCTGCCCAGATAGCCAATAGCTTACATATGCACACAAGTGCGCACAAGCAGATGCTTGCGATTGACCCGTGGGTAGCTGCCTGAGAGCTGCACTTGAGCTATGTCTGGGTCAGCTACTTGACATGGCTGCAGATGTTGCGGGCAATGCCAGATGCGGTTGCAGATGTATCAGCAGTGCCACCCAAGTCAGATTATGCCAAAAGCATGAATGCTGATGCCAACAAAGGCCAAGAAGCAATTCTACATGCCAGTACAAATGGTTTCTATTGTGTCTCACTTGCACCCATCATACAGAGACATGCACAAGCTCACAACATGCAACGACAAGGTGCATGTGCCTAAAATTGATGCATCCTACGTATGCATGGCTCCACACCAGCATGCACTGCCAAAATATGAATAACGGCATCCTGCATGTCAAAGCAAGCCAGCAGCCATACTTGTCATCTTCAGAAGCAGGCACCTGTGCTGCCCTCTGAAGAATCTGAAGCAGGATGTTGGCAGTGGTGTCGCGCCATCTGACAAAGTGCTTGAAGTTGTCAAAGTCTTGTGGTCTGACAAACTGCAACAGCTTGACCTGCAGCATCACACCATTGCCATGCAATACAGACGCACTATTGCCAAGCACGGTAGACTGATCTGTTGCAAGCATGATGCAACAACATTGTCAAATTAACAAAGTGACACTATTGAGTGAAGAAGAGATCTGCTGTAAACATGAAGCTGCAGATAGATTTTTCAATCAGACTGAGCTCCACCAGAACTCCATATGCACACAGCAAAGCATGGTATGTGCAGGAAACGCAAATCAATGAGGCAGGTCGACATGTGTGAAATCTGTAGCAGTGGCGCTGACCAAAAAAAGTGCACAAGTAACAAGTCACAGATGCATTTTACAGAAATCACCCTAATGATTGCTGCAGAACAAAGATTTCAAGCAGCACCAGAGACATGTTGTACCTGTGTTTCTAAGGTGCCCAAGCTGCTTCTGGGACTCAAACTGCTGCCTGTGGCCTGATCACGTCTCAGGGCTGTTGCCAAAATGCGCTGCACCTCAAGCGCCCTGCCCTCACTCATCTACAAAGCATGCATGAACAAACTATGCATGCTGCCGTCCATGCTTATAAAAAAGCAATGGGTGACAGCAGGCATGAGCTCAGGCAGGCATGATGAGCAGCACAGTCTGCCCACAGCAGTTTGTCTGTCATTTGGCAACCTTTTGCTGCAAGTATGTATGCTCAGTGTGCACGGATACCTCCACCAGCACAATGTATCTCACCTCAAGCTGTGCACGCATGACCTGCACATGCTCTGCATTGCTGCGCTTGCCGCAAGCGCCAAAGAATATTGTATAGGCCAGCTCTTTGAGTTGATGCTCTTCCATCCCTATGTCACATGCCTCACGTCACTTGCATGGCCAATATGTCATAGCAAATCTCCTTAAATAGCTTATTACACAGGTCAGTCATACACATTGCTGTTCAGCATGATGTCCCGAGTCCATTGAGTATGCTTTTGCACATAAGACATTAAAGCATAATACAAAGCTGAAGATTGCTCCATTTTGTACAAAATAGAGGCAAGTGGCCTGAGGCTGTTGCATGTAACTTGATAGCGATTGAGTTCGGTCCGCTCATGTGGCGCCGAAAGCTTCAGCACACTGCTGTTAGATGGCAGTCCATATTAGTTCCTGCCATTACCTGTTTGTAGTTGAGGTAGGTCCAGCTTAGGCTCATGTTCATTTACAGCACTTGCATCCTCTGCTACCTCTGGCTCCACAAAAGGATTGTCAGCTTTGCCAGGTCTCCTTGCCATGAGCTCATCCACTGAAACTGGTGTTGGCTCCTCAGTGTCATCAAACGGGTTGTATGCCTTTGCTTGAGCCTTGGCTTTTGGCGTTTTTGCCTTCGTGCTTTTGCTGGAGCAAACTTGCAGCAAGTTGACTTCATGTCCAGGACCTGGAGGCCAGGCCATAAATGAAGCATGTAACACCATTTGCTGCGGAAGCATGCCATTCCTTAAAACACATTAGTGCGGAAGTACAACTTGCACATGCATGTCTGGACCTTTCTTTAGAAGAGGTAGCAGCTTTGGCACTTCGACATTGTCCAACAACCAGTCTTCAAGGCCGTTGCAGCCAACAGGAACAACGACCTTACCACCCTTTGCCTCAAAGTCCTGAAGGCAAGGAATGAGTGCTTCTTGTTCAGGGAATGCTGACATTGCAACGTGCATACAGGTCTATTAACGCAGTACAAATAGAAGCCTAGCTGACCTGAAGAACGTATTTCAAGAGCTCCCTGACAGCTTCAGCTGACTCACTGGAATTCATGACGCAACTCCGTAAAGGTCAGAGGCTGATTCGTATATGCATGTTTCAATCCGTGTTTGAAGCTGACCATGCAGCTATGGCTGTGATCGTAACCCAGTCCAGATACCGGGCTGCACGACTGATCTGACCAAATAAGCTCACAGGCTGTCGGTCCAGCTGCAATGGCTTGATGCGTCTACTAGATTTCGCACAGGCGTGCAGGGTCGTCTCTCAGCGGGACTCACGGTTCGGAGCCGCGCGCACGTTGACTCCGATACAGTTGTCGCAGTCCACCTGTCTTGACTTCGCAGAAAGTGTCTCTCTTCTTCACATCTGCATTTGTCCGCAGCTACCGTCGCTCCGAAGACTGCGCGTCGTGAGCAGGCGTCAGCCGTGAATGCCTTGCCGCCATTGCTCCGCAGCCGGAAACTAAATCAGCTCAGAGCGGTCAGTACTACTGCGGCAGGGCTTGTTGGAGTAGAGCAGGTATTGCTGTGTGTTCTGACTGTACCCTGAAGCCCTTTTGAGTCACAGACAGTGTACACAAGTCTGCAAAACAGCCATGGGGCAGTGAGATCACAACAGGAGCAAGGAGGCGTCTCGGGTATGGGAGACGTTGCAACACAGAACCTGTTTGCTCTGCTTGGAGACGAGGGCGAGGACCCTCTCGCTAACTTCTCTGAGCCCAAGCAAGAGGTTAAAGAGAAGAAAAAGCCCACACCAGCAGCCCCAGCAGAGGGACGGCCAGGTCCGGATCAGGCAGCCGCGCGTATTGCGCTACGGCTGGATCTCAGCTTATTTTATCGAGTGTGCTGACCAGGTGCTGGAGTGGCGGCGAGATTAGGAGGTCACGCTTCTGGTGAACAGGCATCTCGTGGAGGTGGTGAGGTCCGCGGTAGGGGACGAGGGCCTCCTAGAGGTCGTGGTGGCTACGACCGCCCGCGTCGCGACGACGCAGACGCAAGCTTTGAAGGCAATGCATCAGCAGGGGGCAGAGGTGATGGTCCTCGCGGAGGTCGCGGTGGAGGGTACAGAGGTCGTGGTGGTGGAAGGGGTGAGGGAGGAGGTCGTTCGCGACGCGAGTATGAGCGACATGATGCCAGCGGCCGAGGGTGAGGGTTTCGATGGTCCACCTCGTTGTGATGCTCAGAGTGTTACAAGGCTGCACTTTCCATGACAATGGCTTGTCTCAATGATTTGGTGTTGATGCAGCAATGAGACAGAGAAGAAGCACGGTGCTGGACGTGGCAACTGGGGCACAGAGGAGGAGGATGTGAAAGAGTGAGTTCACTGAGCCTTGCTTCTGCACACTGGCCACGTCTAAGCCAGCTTGTCAGCATTATGCATTTTCCTTAGTACATGCCTGGTCTGCTGATCTCAGGTGCACAGATTTTCAGGTGCACAGACTGTCGGAAATGTGCACAGTCAATCATGCTCAAAGTGTGTGTATATATATCCAGGGGTGTGGAGAAGGCACTTGACCAGTCTCAGACTCCTCCTGTCCAGGCTGAAGTTTCAGAGGAGGCAGCTCCTGCTGGTGGTGCGGAGGCCAATGGCCCAACACCAGAAGAGATTGCTGAAGCTGAAGCCAAGGTGCTGACCTTTTTTTGCAAAACACTCTGCAATGCCAAGCAACAGAACAGTTTCAAGTGTCTCTGAACCTCACTGATCCTTGCAGTAGAAGTCCAGTACAGTCAGCATTGAGCGCCTAGATCATCGGTTTTGGAATGCTTGCGTGACAGCACTCCATGAGGAGCATCCTGTGCTGACTGCTAGATGTCTTGCTGAAGAAGCTCTTGCAATGTAGATGCTCATCTTTGTTTGCTCGCAGGAAATGACCCTGGATGAGTACGAGGCCATGATGGCTGAGAAGCAGCCCAAGATTAACAAGGAGGCCGCCAAGCCCAAGGTGAGAACTGTCACTTGCCTAAGCATCTGCTATTGCTTCTGTGTTGCTGGCACAGCAAACTGAGTTGGAGCTGCTGAACTGGCTCGCATTCTTTCTTCATGTATTTGGTAAGATCAATTGCACCTATGTCTGGACAATACACATATGCATAGTCCAGTATGTCAGACAAGGGTGTCGGGTGCATAGCTGCATGGCGCGAGGGCAGCTTCAGTATTTGTGCAGCGTTCATCAGGTTGTGGCCCGCTGCTCTGACTCTTATTGAGTTTCCTAGAGCTTGACTCCATTCTGAGCAGCTTAGAAAACAGCCTCAGTGTTTCAACTCATTGAAATCACTGGTACAATTTGGCTGCACTTATTGGATAGAAATAGAGCGCTAAAGCAGTGCCTCCAGATCTGTGGATTATAATATGCAGGTTGATTTGAAGCAGTTTGAGGGCATGGCAGTGCAGCACGCCAGGAAAAACAAGGAGCAGGAGGAGGATGACCTGGACCTGAAGAACAGGCGGGCCCCCAAGACTCAGAAGGACAAGGCCCTCAAGGAGGTAAAGCCACCTGATCACCCCCACTCCCTGCTAACCCCCACCCCCTGATGACACCTGAATTGCCTGCTAACCTCAACTCCCTGATAACCATAATTCCCTGATGACCTCAACTCGCTCAACTCCCTGATAACCTTAACTTCTGATAACCTCAACTCCTTGATAACCTCAATTGCCTGACAATCTCGACTCCCAGGGGACCATAGCCTCTCTCTGCATGGGCTCATCACTACAGTGCATGCATGAATGTCTGTGTGACTGCATGTCGCACAGCTCTGGCTGTGTATTTGGATGTTGTGGATGTGCGCTGTCAGTCATGCTTACTTTTTTGGCTGCATGGTACATATGCATGATCTCTTTGCACTGTTGGAAACAGACTGGCAAAGCACATCACCACCCTGCATTGCAGGGAACATTCTGCTTCATGTGTGCTGAAGCAGACTATCCGAATCTGCTGAAAAACATGCAAGTTGTGCTAGCACAAGATTCGCTGGCTTAGTGACTGTGTTTGGCATGTAGAAAGTGGTTGTTGAGGCTGGCTTCCGCATTGGCGATGATGGTGGAGGATTTGGTGGTGGCCGAAGGGGCGGCAGAGGTGGTCGCGGCGGTGGCCGTGGCTATGGTGATGAAGGTCAGTGGCTAAGTTATTTGATTCTCCTTGGCTGCTCAAAACTCTGTGTTGCATTTATGTTTGCATGTACACCATGTCAGCAGCATGCTGTGTCTGAATACGGACATGTAGAGGAGCATATACAGATGTGTAAACGGTGTCTCTCTTGGTTTACATGAACAATTCCTGGCTGTTTGTCTGGTATTGACGTGCAGGACACGCAGCAACACCACTGTTGATTTTTATCGCATTTCTGTACATGGCTTTTGCAGCTCTTGACAATTGCCAGGTGTGTGGAAATTCTTTGCCAGACGGTAGATGCCCAGCATCCTGATATGAAACCATAATGTACAGGTGGCTACGGCGGTGGCCGCGGTGGTGACTTCGGTGGTCGCCCTCGTGGTGAGCCTGGCTATGGCGGTGGTCGCGGCGGTGGCCGTGCCAACGGTTTCAGAGGTGGATTTGAGGGTGGCAGGGGTGGAGGCCGTGGCACCAACATCAATGTGGATGACCAATCAGCCTTCCCCACTCTGGGTTAAACTTTCAAGCGCCTCGTACAAGTATCAGCAGACATTGGCCGTATAGGCTGTGAGGGCTGCCAGATGATGTGCTAGACTTGCAAGTGTGATAACTTACTCCATTTGTGACATGCCCCAAGTCAATTGAATTGCTGCACACTGTGCTATTGCAGCTCTTGGGCATTACTGCAATCACTGCTACCATGGCTCCTGGCTGTCGTTTGATTGGAGGATTATTCATGACTGTTTTCTTGGTGCTGGCTAGCAGGATCAGCAATGCACAGTGAGTTGTCCTTTCTGTCCACACGTCTGGTTTTGCACAGAGTAAAAGGTATCACATCAGAGATGTGCCAGCACAATTTGTTCTGCTGCAGCTGCTCTGCTGACTTTATGCAGCACCTCAAGTAGTTCGATGTCTGCATTGCCCTGACGGTACTGTAATCTGATCACACCTGATGAAGGTGCATCTCACATTGCACTGTAACGCTACACAATCTATATAAGATGCATGACTGTGGACAAGGTGTGTGCTGAGAAGCCAAATTACAGGGTGATGTCGCTACACAGGACCATTCACTGCGTGCACTATGGTCAAGAACACATCCAATTGCGTGTCAGCCTCTGTCGTGTGGAAAGTGACATACGGCAGATTCAGAGCATGGTCAAAGCAGTTCAACAAGATGGCCACAAAGGCTACACGCTCCTAATGTGGCAATTACAGCACCCATGATTGTGAAAATCATACAAGTAGCGTGTAGCATGCATAGATGCATGGAATACAAACATGCAGAGCGTGCATGTAACACAAATATGCAAACCAATTCAACTTGTCAGGCAGTCATCAATTGATCTTGCCATGGTGCTATCTGTAAAGATTTGCCATGATTCAAGCTGACAGATCGTCTGCTCATCCACAGCTCAACGCCTGGTCATAACGCGAGCATTTGATGCAGCTGCCCAAAATCCGACTTTCACAGAAACAATGGCATATCATGTATCTGATATTCACGGCAGCTTCTTGGATATGGCCTCCCCTGTTCTAGTCACATACCGCAGGTCAGTAATGATGCGCTCAGCAGTTTCCAGTTCTCCTGCCTTGAATGCTTGAGAGAGTTTCTGCAGCACACACGTCACTTTCAACCATCATGCACCCGAGCTTCTCACACTTGCTGTCTTTGACACGGTATTACCAAAATTGACCTGCTGCAGAAGAATAGCATCAAACTTTTGCAAGAAGTGTGAGAGAAGGGAGAAAACAGTGCCAGCAGAACAGCGGGAGCTACATATGCACCTGGGCTGTTCCACCTGCACTTATCTGTACAGTACACCAACTTTGCAGCTGCCAACACCATTAACTTGTTGCAGCCATTGCAGCAGCTGATCCAGACTGATGCATAACAATGCACAAGCAATAGCTCAAGATCATGCCTCTGTTGTTGCCTGCTCCAACAGCTTGTTTTCTTGCAGCATGACTTGCAGGATGCCAACATCGTTGGTTTCTTCAACAAGCTCACGCTGCTCCATCACTTCCATCAGCAGTGCTGGGTCGCTAATGGTGCCTCCATCTTCAGGTGCAGGCTTGCCTTTTCTCTCCAACTGCAGCACAATTGACATGACCTCAGGATGTGTGCAGGTGCAGCAGAACCAAAAGTTTGCAACTGCAAACACCTGGTCATGATGTGCTAACCTGTGCAATTTATGCTCAACAAAGGATTTTGCATGCATGCAATATGCCCATATTCATGAAAGCAGTGCTCACCAAATACAGAGCTCGCTGCAGAGGTGACTTGAGCTTGACATATGCATGGTTCACCAATGACGACTGCTCGGCTGAGTACTCCTGCTGCTGAGCATCACGACCACCAAACTTGTCTGGATGCAACTCCTTCTGCAGCCTTTTATACCTAGCCTCTAGCTGACCTTTGTCAACATCGTACGTAGGTTCTGTCCTGCACGGAGACAAAATTATAACCCAGAAAAAGATCGAACTCACGTCAGAGCTCGCTTGAGACTTACAACTTACAGTCCCATCACCTTGAACAGGTCCGGCTGTGCAGCTGGAGGCAAAATCGACTTGCAGTGTGCACAGAAGAACAGGCTTCCTTCCTTAAGTTCGTTTCCGCATTGCCAGCAAGCACAAGCCATTGCGCTGCTGCTATAAGCTTGGCCGCATGCACGCCGTTTTACAGATCCCCAGCTCTGCTCAGTGCCTTCTACACGCATGCAGTGACTTTGTTGCAGAAGGATCACTGTTGGTTGAGCCCACGCGGCTATGGCTGATTGTAATCTTAGGCTGCGTTGCATGTGGGCTCGCAACATCCCTTACAGCTGCTGAGAATTGTTTTGAGTGATCTGAAACGCAAACCAGCACCAGCAGCGGCAGCGACAAAGCTCTAGACCAAGTCAGCTGAGCAGCGGTGGCCAGCTGCGGACTCCTTCATAGCAATGCATTGCAGTCAAAACTTTCGTTGTCACCGCCTGGGCGATAACTGTGGTGCGACGAACATTGACCGCATAGGTGGCACACCCGTCAAGCTCGCAGGCGTCTCATGGGGTCGGTGGTGAAGTTCTTGAAGGAGACATACCGAAAGCAATCACTGTGGGAGGCAGTGAAAGCGGGGGGTTGGCGAGCAGCATACGACGGAACAGTAGCGTAAGTGATGTAAAATTCCCTATGCAATGCATTTAGCTGGACTTTTTGACATCAGCGGGTGCTTGCAGGGAGGCAACACTTGTGCACGGACCAAATGGAACCTTGGTCGGTGAGGACGAGCTGGGCAACCGTTATTATGAAAACAACGACAACCAAATAGGTCAGTGCTCAGATTTGAGGAAAATTTCATGAGCTTAAAATATCAATGCCCATCTTGATACAGCAAGCTGGACACACTACGGTGGCATGGTTTGTGCAGGCAGGCACAGATGGGTGGTGTATAAGGATCTGAGTTGGCCTTTGGGTCAGGAGGCTACCTCCATCTGCCCTGACTGGCAAGGTGATGATTGTTGCATGCAACTAAACCAGCTTCAGTTGACATTCAAATGCCTCTCTTCTCAGTCCCTGCTGTTTTGCCTGCAGGCTGGATACATTGCCTTTATGATGTTCCCCCTTCACATGTAAGTACTGCATGTGCTGCTGACTTGTTTGTGCAGCATGAAGTCAGTTGCAAGACATCATGCAAGAGTGCCTGTTGCAGAGAGATTTCAAGCGTCCAATCTATGCACTGAAGCACAAGCCAAACAAGACCGGTGGTGACCAAGGATACTTTCCTAAGGGATCCTGGTTTAACCCTGAAAAGAGGAACTGGAAGAAGATGCAATACTGGCAGCCACCAAAGCAGGATGGAATTGTACCGCCAAACGCTTAAATGGGTACAATTTGGTCTTCAGCATACATGCAGCACGAACTGTTCATACAGTCAGCAGCTGGCATGACCTTATGCTGCTTCATAAGCTGTTTTTTGGTATCACTGTTACATGATCAATTAGATAGTTGTTTGCAGCCTTGTCAGGCATGCAGCCTGCAAAGCTGACTGCTCTGTGTCCTTCATTCATGCTTTTTTTGAGTTTGATGACTGTCATGTCTGCTTGAGCTAGCTGCAAGATAATTACGGTCACTTCCACAGTCTTCCTGCTATCAACAAGGTCAAGAACAATGCTCACAGGCAACTAGCTCACCCCAAATTTGAATCTGTACTTAACAGTGTTCTTTGATCTCAGATACACTTTCCTAAGGATAATCTGATTTGCAGAGCCTGGTAAAGGCAAGCAGTGTTTGAGAGATGACTGTGATATGATCAGTTTATTGATGCGGTAATGCAGTTCAGGCCCATGCACGGTCGTTGTGGCGGATGTTGTAGAACAACGTTGTTGCATGCTGCATTCCAACAAGGCAATGCATGGTTGATTTATTCCAGCATGGTTGATTTATCAGAAATTCAGCTGACAGGAGCCTGAGTCGCATCTACTGTTGATGCATGACAAGATGATATGCAAGACCGCTTCACAGACTGCAAGCTAACTGCGTGACTTGAGCTTTGAGCCCAAAGGCATGTTCAGACCTATGCATCTGGGTCTTTGCTTGACAGAAGTTGTTGTAACTGGTACATATGCTGTTTACTAGCCATGGCCATGTCAACCAGGCAGCTGGATCAGATAAGTGAACAGATGCTACACCAATTCAGCTGCGAAGTCAACTGACTCGGGTTCCTGCTGTGTCTCGGCCCTCACTCAGTTTCTGGGCGCGCGCCTGCGGGTTGAATTGACGTAACCTGTGGTTCTAATAGGCTTGTCCAAGTAGCTAAACGAAAAGCGTGTTTTCGAAAGGCTGCGAAGGTATACCTCCATTTTCTCGATGCGTTCAAGAGTCACTGACTTCAATGGCAATATCTTGGGTTTGCACAGAACCTCTGTGAGTTGTCCTTTCTCTGAGACAACAAGGCCAGCTTTGGGCAGAACTTCCTGAAGCTTTTGTGGCGGTGGCATTGAGAGCACAATCAGGGGCGATGCCAGTATATGCGCAGTGATATAAACTGCAAAACGCATTCAAACTGATGTTCCTAGAATACGTGTCGCGCATACGCCAAAGGGGTGACGCATGGCGTATGCGCAAAACGATGTGTCCAACAAGTGTGGTGTTTCCAATTTTGCCAATGCATGGACTCTGCACTGTAAGCAGCACAAATGCTGTGATGCAGACAAACTTCGACTTTATGTGTGTTGCAACTGCATGACCTGGAGAAAAACTCCTTAGTCATGCATATCATCGTCACTGATTACTATGGCTTGGTAAGTTATTGAAGTACTACTGTAGTACTCTTGAGTCATGAAATGTTGGAAACGGAGTACTTTCCGGAAGTCAAGCACCATGCACATCATGCACAGACAGCCAAAAGTACATCATCGACAAAGGTGCCAATCAAAACTTCTTCACACTCTGCAATGCAGATGCTTTGACGTAATGTTGAGAAGGTGGTCAAGAGAATTTTTGACAGACTTGCATCTGGACTTGCTTGTTGCATTGTATAGTTCCGGAACCTTCCAAGGAACTGAATAATGAATGGCAGGTCAATCGAGGGGGGTAGCTGTCGACATCATTCGGCATTACTGACTGGAGTTGTGGCACTGACACTTCCGCATCAGGCGGCTTCGCATGGGCGACATTCAGCGCTGTCAGTAGATTTCGGCGATGTTTTTGCCAAGCTTGGGGAGAGCAGCCGGGCAGGCCCTGGGGTCTGCTTTGGCCAGAAGAGCCGGCTCCGCTGCGTACCAAGTACAACTGCAGTGCTGATCTACGCGAGCAACCTGCATACCACTGGCGGCATGAGCTGATTTGACTTTTGTTACATACAGCTGTCAGAGGCGTCGAGACCCCTGAGGACCGGGCCCTTCGACCTGAGAGCTTTTAGGTCAGTACCACAGCCTGCATGCGTTACTACATCTCTGTTGGTCATACTTCTAGTTCCGGTCTGATGGGCTTTTGCCTCAATGTAGTGCCAGTGCCGCCAGCCATGCAAGCGGAGGAGGCGACATCATTGGTATCGACTTGGGAACAACCAACTCTTGTGTGGCTGTCATGGAGGGCAAGGTGAACATCAGCACCCAGTGTCCGTCCCAGAATACAGCCTGTGTTGGGTGCAAGCAATTTCAGAAACTAGCACTCTTGTCATGATCAACATGAAGCTTCTGGGAAGTTGCAGTTGCTGATGCAACGTTTGCTTTTTGCAGAGCCCCAAAGTCATTGAGAATGCTGAAGGTGCTCGCACCACCCCGTCAGTGGTAGCATTCACAGACAAGAAGGAGAGATTGGTTGGCCTGCCAGCTAAGCGACAGGTGTGTATATGAGGCAGGACAACCAATGACACCCTTGTCAACCTGCCCAATTTCTGCTGTGTCAGCACAGCACAGCTATGTTGCATCCCTCCTATGCACAAGAGACAAGTTGTGCCAACGTGTGATCAGCAAGCACCAAGGTTCTGCACTGACGTGATGTACCTTGATTTGCAGTCTGTCACAAACCCTCTGAACACCGTGTACGCCACTAAGAGGTTGATAGGGCGCCAGTTTGATGACGCACAGACACAAAAGGAGCTCAAGGTAGGCAGTCTGTACTCATGAGCACTTCAAGTACACTCAGGCCACCATAATGTCATTTTGTGTAACAATAGCATAGTGTACATGCACAATCGGTTGTTTGCTGGCACAGTTTGGCGCACGTGCGCCCATCTTCTGGCATTGTGCAGATTTGGCTAAGCTCTTTCTTGGCGGTCTCTCAGTGTTTCCCAGCAGGGTTGCTTTTTTTTGTTCACTCTGCAGCATAGGCAGCAACAGCTTCACATTGGTCCATTTACACTATGTGCTGTCAGTCCCTGTCATGCTGTCACCCCACATGCATGCTTGCTGATGCCGAAGACCATGGTGCTACTGATGTATCACACATCATATAGCTGCTTCTTGACAAGAGCTTACAATATTGCCTGATACGTTCCTTGCTATGGATTGCTTCTTGCACGATTGTTAAGCACACTGTTTTAGCTGCGTGTTGTGCTGTAGATGGTTCCGTACAAGATCATCAAGCACACCAATGGCGATGCATGGGTTGAGGCCGGCGGTCAACGCTACTCCCCTAGTCAGATTGGAGCCTTTGTCCTCACTAAGATGAGGGAAACTGCAGGTATGCACATCAAACACTGTTTTTCAACCTCTCACCATCAGAACGTCATCATAACCTTCGCAAAAGTGGGGTTTGATCTGGTTCCATTCATTGTTCTGCTCAGAATTTTCACCCTGCTCAAGGCCTTTGGGTGTGCATCTGCAAGGATGGTATGGTTTGTTGTTTCTGGCCTTTGAGTCTACCAGCCTTCCAGACCAGCTTGTATATATACTAAACTGACATTGATATGCATACTGCATACTGCACCCAATGCAGAAAGTCATATGAGAAGCCAGTCTACACTGTAACCGACTCTCACCGTACACTCAATTGGACTATCTTGCCAGCAGACCTCAATATATTGCAAACCTTTGCACCCACCCAAGGCGTGAGGTCACAGGCTGTATAACACGAATGCGGAGTGAAGGGATGCATAGTCGTGGCTTTACACAGTCCAAATGAAGCTCATATCGTGCCTTGCGCAAGACAGACTGCTTTACAAAGACTTGTCTTGCATGTACCTAGCTCATCATGAGCTGGATAGCGTTATTGTTGTTATTGTTGTTCATTATCATTATTATTATCATCATCATTGTTGTTCTTGTTAATATTATTATTGTCATCATCTTTATTCTTAATTTGGTGCCTGCAGAGTCCTACCTAGGGCGATCAGTCAGCAAGGCAGTCATCACAGTGCCTGCATACTTCAATGACTCACAGCGGCAGGCGACTAAGGACGCCGGCCGCATTGCTGGTCTGGATGTGCAGCGAATCATCAATGAGCCCACAGCAGCAGCACTGAGCTACGGCGCCAACAACAAGGAGGGCTTGTTTGCTGTGTATGACCTGGGTGGCGGCACCTTTGATGTCTCCATTCTGGAGATCTCAGGTCAGCTGCTTCTGCCACACACACCTACAACATTTCCACAATGTAGAAACGCGTTTTGACTGTCCCCACATGTTTCTGAGGTTAGACTTACAGTGTAGGGGCGATGTTCTTGAATTGAATAATAGACATTTTGGGGTTGGAAAGACCTAATGAATCGAGATCTTGCTGCCTTTGTTGCCTTTGTTGCTCCCCTTCACACAGGCACTCAAGTGTGTTGTGCAAATCTGCCGTCACTGTGCCTTCTGAGACTCCATCACAAATGCGCTGAACATCTGCAGGACGAGGTACCTTGTATCACATTGCAAAGTGTTGTAAGTCACAGGTCATTGCCACTGAGCACCTGCAAGCTGTGTGAAGCTGCAAAATGTGACAGTACAGCTTTTCCATGAAGTGATTGCGGCATGCAAAGCTGTGTGATGTGAAAGCTGAGCTTACCACACTTGGTTGTGTGTGCCTGATTTGAGCAATGCTCGCAGGCGGTGTGTTTGAGGTGTGTGCAGGGGGTGTGACTGATGTGAGTAATGTCATCTGCAGGCGGTGTGTTTGAGGTGAAGGCCACTAATGGTGACACCTTCTTGGGTGGCGAAGACTTTGACAATGCTCTCTTGAACTACATGGTCCAGCAGTTCAAGTCAGACCAGGTTGGCAAGCAAATCCTTTTCAGTATACACAGCTCATTTGTATTCATGCACATTGTGTGGGTGTTTGAAAAAGGCTGTGCATGCTCACATGTGCCTCATCCAGAGCACTGAACATGGCATTAGTTGTTGTGCTGCATCTTGGTGTCTGTTGATCATCTGGGTGAGCCATACCTTTATCTTCAGCTGGCACAGGTCCAAAGTACTGTGAGTGACTGTGTTACCACAGGACATTACAATTTTATTGTTAGATTACTGCAGTCCAACTATGATACCAATGCTTTTTATCTTCAGCAGGCACAGGCCTAAATCAATCATCAGGATATGTTTACAAGAATATGTGTTTCCCAAGGTAGCTGATCAGCAAGTCTGAGTGCATGTGTGTGCGTGTGTGAAGGGCATTGACCTGAGCAAGGACAAGCTGGCCATCCAGAGGCTGAGGGAAGCTGCAGAGAAGGCCAAGTGCGAGCTCAGCTCAGCCACTCAGACAGACATCAACCTGCCCTTCATCACAGCTGACGCCTCAGGTGCCAAGCACATGAGCATGAACATCACCAGAGCCAAGTAAGTCCCTCCTGTGCTCAACTGGCACAGATTGCACTGCACACAGACTGCATGTGCACACAGCATTACATGTTCTGGGGGTAAGGAGGAGGTGGGCAGGCAGAGTCTTGGCCCTGGCTGTGACACTATCTTAGTCAATATGTGTGCTGGATCAAGTAGCAAGAGCTAGTTTGGCAGATAGATTGCATGACCTCAATGCATCACAAACCCGTTTGAGTGAAATGTACATGTGCGGCGTTTTTGCCAGTGTCACTCTCTGGATCATCCATATAAGCACATGCTTGTTCAAGGGGTACACCTGTGTCATGATAAGCTTTTTGCTGACATTTATGTTCTGTGGCACTCCTGTGATAACAGGAGCTTTGCTGCAATTGTTTGTCTTGTCCCATCATCTGCAAATCTCTCCACGTGTTTCTTCAGTTACTCGGTATTCTTTGCAAAGCTCATGCGTGAAACTGATGCAACCATGCCATGTGGTCTTGATACCTTGTTGAGTGTCTCGCCAACCCATGCCCTGGTTGTCAAGCTTATTGTGGGAACACATGCCTACATGCTTCATGCATACACTGTTTGTCAATTCATGGGTTAAACAGGTGCCATCATGCTGTGTAGGTTTGAGAGCTTGGTGGGTGACCTGTTGAACCGCACACAGCAGCCTTGCAGAGACTGCATGAAGGATGCCGGTGTGGCTGCCACAGACATCAACGAAGTGCTGCTGGTTGGAGGCATGACCAGGATGCCCCGGGTCAGTCCACTTCTCACTATTCAACTCCTGCTGTGCTGTGTCATAGCTTTGTCTGTTTGAGCGCCACCCTTTATGCTGTACGGACTTCCTGCTGTGCTGTTTCTCAGCTTTGTCTCATTCAGCTCAACCCTACACTTCATGCGCTGTTCACTTCCTGCTGTGCTGTTCCATAGCTTTGTCTCACTCAGCCCCGCTCATGTACTTCCTGGTGTGCTCTCTCTTAGCTTTGTCTCATCCAGCCCCACTCTTTATGCTGCATGTGTGGCAGAAGCTGACCAATGTGTCAAAATCATGTTGACGAGGCTGGTGGTTGCAAATGTTGCATACGCTGCTTTGAAGGCTGGGACCTTTCGCAGATAGCTGTTCTCCACACACATCAGGAAGCCTTTGAGTTTGTGGCAACATAGCATATTGTTATCTCTTCACAAAGCAAAGAAAAGGAAGCAAGCAACGCTGCCCTGATCCATCTACAGACCATCATTCTGACCCTGTCTGTGTATGCACAGGTAAGCAACATTGTGAAGGACCTGTTCAAGAAGGAGCCCTCTCGTGGAGTGAACCCTGACGAGGTGGTTGCCTCTGGTGCCGCCATTCAAGGAGGCGTGATGAAGGGAGATGTGACTGACCTGCTGCTGCTGGATGTCACCCCCCTGTCTCTGGGTATTGAGACCCTTGGTGGTGTCTTCACACGTCTCATTAGCAGGTACAGCATGCTGCTGGTCTGGATGAGCTGGATGAGCGGTTGCATGAGCTGGATGAGCGGTTGTCGGCATTGGCAAGACAGTGCATGTGGGATTGCAGTATGTGTGTCTGCTGCTTGTTTCATGATGTGGTCATGATGTGGTCATGATGTGCATGCACAGTTGTGTGATGGAACGCCCACCATGGATCTGCCAGCATTCAGGAGCCTGTCTGTTTTGCATCAGTGCATAGTGAATAATTGTGCTTCAGGAGTTTGCTGTGTTTGAAGTGCATGACATCAGCAAATTGCTCAGGTATCACAGACAGTATCACAGACAGACAGGCTCCTCATATGCCCTCCCAAACAACGCGCAACATTGTTAATTGCAGGTTCTCCATGCATGTTTGTGAGTACAGGAGCATTTTCAGCACAGTTTAGTTTTTAGTGCATGCAAGCTGACACATTATTTCTCCATATTCAGGAACACAACCATTCCAACCAAAAAGTCTCAGACCTTCAGCACTGCCGCTGACAACCAGACCCAAGTGGGCATCAAGGTGCTCCAGGGCGAGCGTGAAATGGCTGCAGACAACAAGCAGCTAGGCCAGTTCGAGTTGGTGGGCATCCCCCCCTCCCCCCGGGGTATGCCCCAGATCGAGGTCACATTCGACATTGATGCTAATGGCATTGTTCATGTGTCTGCCAAGGACAAGGCGACCAGCAAGGAGCAGAGCATCAGGATTGCATCTTCTGGAGGCCTTTCTGAGGACCAGATTCAGAACATGGTTCGGGAAGCTGAGGCGAATGCTGAGAAGGACAAGACGGTGAGTGTGCCTGCCTTGTCAGCATTGTTCAGTCGCGATAGGCCTATTGTACAAGGCATAACCCAATGGTTGCCAGCATAGATTCACAAATCCTGCTGAGACTAAGGCCCTACCCCATGAGGGGGCATCGGCTCTAAAGCCTTGTCAGCATGTGCTAGCCTGCTTGCAGTGTGTGCTGTTAGTCACAGCAAGAGCAGGGTGAGATTAGTCTGCTATGTACATGTACAACCATCCAGAGTGATTGATCCGTTTTGTTCATTGTGTGAGTATGTGTAGTGAGCAGAATTTCTCAGCATTTTGAAGATAGGTAAAACCCAGACACGCTGAGTCGTAGACAGGTAACACACCTATACAGTGAGCTGGTCTTCCTACCAGGCAGCATGATATGCAAAATTTAGGCTATGTTGTGATCCTTGTGATGTACTTATGCAGAGAAAGGCATCAATTGAGGCCAAGAACGAGGCTGAGACTCAGATCTACAGCGCTGAGAGCAGTCTGCGTGAGTACAAGGACAAGCTGCCTCAGAATGTTGTAGACAACATCAACACCGAGATCAGCAATGTGCGCAGCTCTTTGGAGAGCGAAGATGCGGAAGAGATCCGTAGCAAGGTTAGTACAGCCAAGTCTGGTTTTGCATTTTGTGTATGCAACGCCAGCCGTTGTGTGTGAAGTCAATCTGGCCGACTGCTTCATGAGTACTCTGGCACCATCTACAGCTGGCAACCTACTATCTCTGTGCAAGCTGCAATGTGATATCATGACAAACAAACAATTCTCCCAGCATATTCAATGGCGATGCCTGTGTCGTGTACGTGTCATTCTTCCTGGAAGGGTAAGATAGACTGCGGATTTTCAAAGACGAGTCCTGCTTCACAAATGGCAAGCGTCTTGCATGTATTGGACTGCAGGTGCAAGCTCTGCAACAGGCTGTCATCAAGATCGGCGAGCACCTGTCAGGCAAGGGCGGTGCTGGTGGCGAGCAGCCAGAGGGTGAGCAGAAAGCAGGCGCTGAGTATGATGCTGATGTCAAGGGTGACAAGAAGGAAGAGCAGAAGTGAACGTTCGTGCTCAATGTGCCTATGAGACAGCATTACAAATAAGCAGGGCTTGACTCATTGAATGAATACTTATTATGCAGGATGGCTGCAGCGTTTGTTTAAGCAACAGATTCTGAAGTACGATAGTAGTCATGCAACAAAAGAAGAGTTGCTCCGCACAGGCTTGGCGATGCATTGTAACACTCGTCACTGGGCATTGTTACTCCTGTATGGTTGATGACATTTCGTCGGCTGGACTACATCGTTACAAGCAAAAATTTTGCTGGCAGCAGGACAACATTGTCATGGGCATGTGGTCCACAGCAGCCTCCGCAAAGGTGACAGGTCATACAGGGATGAAAGAATAAAGGCAGTGTCAAAACAGACACAACCGTTGGAGTTCGTCACAATGGTTCATTTGTGTGAATGCTGACAGAATTTTCTGCCGCAATCAAATTGCATCATGCATTATGATGGTATGGGGCATTCCCCAGCACTTGTACCCCAGGAAATCTGCAAGCCAGCAGATTCCCTCTGTCTCCAGCCCCACAAATCCTTGTCTGTCCCACTCAGAGCCTACAATGTTGGCTACCGGGAACACCACACCATCTCGGTGCACTGAGGCCTTCACCCATAGCATGGTTCCCCCTACACTGTTGAGCTGCAGTACCAACACAACATCATGCTGTGCACAGCACTTGCACAACACAAGGTGCCCAAGTGCAAACTATGCTGCAAAGGACTATGAGGTTGTGACCTGAGGAATGTGAGGTCACAGACCTGAGCAAAGTCATACCCTGCACAGGACTTGCACAAGACAAGGTGCCTAAGTGCAAATCGTGTTGCAAATTGTGCAAAGTTGCTCTGTCATCTATGACCATCTAATGCAGCAGTGACTGCTCCTGAAGTTGGGTGCAACTTGCGGACAGTTGGCTGCATCTTGAAGACAGCCTGCCATGCAAAGTCCACGAGTATCATAGTCGCAACTGAATGCTCAGCAGTGATGGTCTGCTTGTTCACCTGGACAAACTCAGACTCATTCTGCGCAAGCTCATCCAGGAACTTTATGTCTCCATGCCTATTCTGCTTTGTTTTCTGTGGAAAGCTTCTCCCTGCTGCAATCTGGAACATACAGAAGACAAGATTCAGACACAGTCCAAGGGTGCATGCTGTAGCCATGACTTACAGCAAAGGAGCTATCAGATGTGCAAAATGACAGCAAAGTTAGCCTCACTTTGTGCCACTTGATGATAGTCATGACAGAGAACAGCATAGCCAGGAAATCAAAGATGTGTGCAACAAGCACTGTTGACACAATGCAGTCACACATCATGGATACTACTTGCACAGCCACACCTCTATTAGCTCCTCCTTCTCTGGCCGTGAAACAGACCCTGCATACAAGTATGCACGCATATGAGCGCCAGCTTCTGAGTAGGCAGACAGACAGGCAGACAGAGAGAGAGGCATACAGACAGAGCAAAAAAGACATACATACAGACCCCACCAAATCCCACATGAGACCATGACATATACCCATTCAGATGCTGTCAACCATGTCCAGCAACAGGGATGCTACAAAAACATCTCATCACTTGCTGCAATGCAAAACAAGCAGCACTGACCTTGGAAAACATTGTAATCAAAGTACCATTGCTTTTGCCGCCATCTCGGCCAGCTCTTGTCAAAAAAGTAACAGCTGGGTGTGATGATGTCTAGGTTGCTGGCAATCATTTTTGGGAGCATATCTTGTGGTGCTGCAATGATGTCAGAGTCTATCCACAGCACCGCATCTTCCTGCTCCAATGCACTGCAGACAGAAAGCATTGGGACGCATGCCAAGTGATTTTAAATGGATCTCTTGGCACATTACAGACCAATACAAGCAGAGGAAGCCTGACTTGTCTACGAGTGCAGGATGTTACTTGATGGCTCCTGACACACTTGCAACACCAACAAGCAAAACGGGTGCTCATAGGCAACTGGCATGATGTGACATCAGGCTACCTGAAGAGAAGCTGGTTGCGCAAGCGTGCAAGACCTCGCCGTCTCAACATTTGCCCCTGAGGAGACCTTTTTGTGTTTGGTGTCAGTTTGGCTAGATGTTGGTCCTGTGGACAATGCAGGACCATGGCTCGTTGCATCCTCAGCTGCTGCAGGTAGTTGCCTACTTTTGATGCATGTGTTTGATCAGCGTTGGTGCATGTGCTGGGCTGAGATGACTTCACAGTATTGAGAGCCAAGCTGCACCTGCAAGTCTGGTAGCCATATCTTGACATCTGAAAGTCATGTTGCCGCATGGCTGCAATTTGACGCTTACACTGGGCAGGTTTGAGCAAGCAGTTGCTTGGCAGCTCACCCCAAGTCAGTGTAGGTTGTTGTGTCTGAAATCAAAAGGCCAAGAGATAGCTTCATGCCAGGGGTCTGCTGTGTCAAGTTGGTGAGCAAATTCAAGAAGTCCAGAAATCCCCTGTTGGCTCCCCAACTTTGACTGTCCTTGACAATGGACAACGCAAGAAGAGACATCTGCTGTCCACTAGTGTTTGATGCCTCCTGTACGCGTACAAATGTACACCCATGTGGTCGGTGATCAATCGAGGTTTTGGCATCTAGCAATACTGATGTGCTCAGTCTTTGAGCACAAGCAAGCTGATCACAGGCAAGCGGCGGTACCTGCACGGACCTGATCTGCATTGCTTCCAAACTGGAGGAATTGATAGTTTCAGTTCGCCACTCGAAAGGCTGCAGCCCTGGCACGTCTATTCGAAACGCATAGTTTGTCTGGATCAGACCGCACAAGCACATGTAAGTCGCCAGTAACGGCGCGGAGGAGCGCCACATACAGGTCTGACGCTATCGCAATCGTGAGCTGTTAGCCTGCATACTCAGCGACCTAGACAGCTGTTCTGAGCTTCCTCATATACACATTTCCGATTTTGACCCTTGACAAAGCAAAGTCCGAAAGCTCTTCACTTGCTGCGCGCTAGACTCACTTAGCTACACACGACGTAACTCGTGTCATTGGACGCTGACTGTCGGAGGCTTTGCAGTATCAGCTTCAGCAAGCCGCGGAGCCGTGCTTCAGAACGGGCACTGCACTTTTTCGATCGTGTCAGGAAGGAATATCAAGGCACATTTGACTGCAGCTTCAACAGCATTCACTGATTTAAACTTCTTGTCTGTTGAGTCGCAGTCGCCCCTGAGGGATGAATTGATTGGTCGAGTGATAGCAAGAAGTGTGAAATCAGGCATCCAGACGTAGGCACAAGCGCATCGATGAGATCTTTTCAACTAGTGTACTGCACACTTGCTGTCAAGAAGCGCTTGTGTCCATGTGTATTGTGGTATGATCCTGTATACAGCAGCATTATGCTCTGGTGGAGGGTGATTGAGTGCACTCTGATAAGCAGTGCACTGAGGCCACTCATGACTTGCTCGATTGCTGCTGCTTCCTGTATTGATCCTGACCAAGTTTGATCGACTCCTGAAATGCTTGAGCTAGCTCTGGATTGCTGGAGTCTAGCCTGTATGCCTCAAAGAAAGCTTGTGCTGCATCTTCATACAGCTCAAGTTCCTTAGCTGCACTGCCTTCCCTGAACCATGCCTGCAAGAGACAGGAGCCTTCCATAGGGCATCAACTGTGCACATGGTTCTTGCGTGCAAGACAGTCTTGACTTGTGCTGTCAGCTAGCCAGATTGCACATCATTGCCCGTCACCGATGATATTGAGAAGTCAGAGAGAATTGCACATTGGCAAGCATTGGCCAAACCCACCAGGAATCTTTTGCATTGGTCTACAACAGCATGACTACACAGATACATAGGCAATACGAGAGCAAGGCTCGATGGTGAAGCAGACATCAAAACAAACCTTAGTATAGCTTGCATCTAGAGTCCTGGCACGCCTTGCATCTTCCAGTGCATCCTGAGGCTTCATCAGTCTGAGGTAGACAGCGCTCCTATTGGCCCAGACCACGTGATTGCTGGTCTTGTGTCTCAATGATTGGCTGTATGCATTCAGTGCCTCTTGATAGCGCTTGCCCACGAAGGCAATATCTCCTTTACGCTTGTGGTCAGCTGCTGCAGCTTCATCTGGCTCTTCTGGATCCGGGATACCCATCTGCAACATCAACATCATTATTCACGTGTCTGATGTTCGATGTCAGCGACCAACACACTCCGCCTTTTCCCACAAGCTTTGTGGTCGGCTGCCCAACTTGACCGAAGTCTATGGTTGCTGTCTGGGAAAAGCACATGTAACTCAGCAAAAGCTGCAGAAAGGTAGTAGCGAACACCATTAGCATGACAACAAAAGCAAGCGGCAATGTAGGGCAGAACAGCTGCTGAAAGCGCAACTTATTGTTGCCTGCAGCTACACGTGCAGCATCCAACTGCTGAGGATGCTACAGAAAGCAGAAGCATCTTGCTAAACAGAGCAGCTGAGACCAGTCAACAACCTTTTCATCACATGCAGAGTCCATCAAATTCCACATTTCTGCACTGTTTCATCAACATGTTGCACCGCATCTCAAGACTATGCCAAGTCCCACCTGATGTTGTTGCTGATCTGGCTGATCCTCAGCAATGCTCTGCTGTGCTTCTTGGATGACTCCCTCCACAGTCCAGTCAGCAGCATTGTCAGCATGAGGGGTGGTCTGCGGCAGCAGCAGCTCAACGATGTGCCTGTGCTGCTCTGCTGCAGCAGCATGGATGGCCTTCTGGCCTCCTGCATCCTCTGCATTGGCATCAGCACCCCCCTGTGCAATGCAAGACCTGGTGTCAGTGCAATGCAAGACTTGGTGTCAGTGCAGACCAAGTGTAGCAGCAATCATTCAGCTGGCTGTGGTTTGAGCATCCTCTGCATTGGCATCAGCACCTCCCTGTGCAATGAACACAGGAAAGTTTACGCTTTTCAGCGACCATAACGGGAGCCTCCTAAGGCAGCAGCCTGGAGCTGCCTGTCCAATGCAAGACTTGGTGTCAGTGCAGACCGAGTGTAGCGGCAGGTATTCAGCTGGCTGTGGTTTGAGCATCAGGGATAGCAGTAACTTTGCAAACACCCTGTGCTGAGCTGGTATGAACACCTCTCTCAACATGACACAAAGTCTGTTTCTGTGAAATGCAGAAGCGTCGTGGGACACCCATAGCACATGGCTGTGCTGCTGTTGGATTTGGTGATAGCCAGACCACAGCTGCACTGCAAACAACGTGTGCTGTTTGACTGCACCAGCAAGAAAATGCAGGTTTGGAATGCTGCATCATCTGCATTGGCAACCACAAACCCAATGCCACTCTGTTTGTTGCCATGAGACCATGCAAAGTGCACAAAGACAATGGAGTGATGTAAGAACTGCTAATATTGAGCTCGTAAGCAGTCAACACATGCGGAAACACCTGCAAGTTTGCGCATGCATCGTGAGTCAGACGTCAGGGCTGAACCTGCAGGAGAAGCTGCACCAATTCCAGCTTCCCTAGCTCAGCTGCAGCATGCAGGGCAGTCACCCCACCCTCTGCAGCTATGCTCACATCAGCGTTGGCCTTCACAAGAGCCCTCACAGCCTCCACATTGCCTGCAAAGCACTATAACATCTCCCCATTGTAAAACGCGTTTTGACTTACCCTGGGAGTTTCTTACTTTAGATTTCCACTGTAAGATGGACATTCTGGTGAAAATATAGACGTTTCAGGATTGAAAAGAGCAGCAACTCTGTGTCATCCATGCCATATTTCCACATACAACATGCTTCTGCACATCAGAGCCATGGTGGGTTGCACTCCACATGGAAGTTTGCACAGCTCATGAGATCCGCACATGCCTGTCCACAATGCATAGCGTATGACATCTGCACATGCCTGTACAAAATACTTAGCACAGGAGATCTGCACATTTGCTAAACAGGCAAAGTAGTTGTACACAAAGAGGTGCCCTCACAGCTTCTACATGGCCTGCACAACACAGCATGCCCATGTTTGCCATGACAAGACTAATACCGTTGAGTACATTGCATGGTGATTTCAACACCTCCCTCAAAGCTCATGTGTAGAAATTGACATATGACCTACTCTACTATACCACCATCATGCATGTGCTGTCAGCTTTGTGGCAGCTGGTGGTATGACCTAATCAGGATGAGTCTATTGCCTTGTGCATATGCTTTGCTTTTAGTCTGATGCAGCATGCACGCTTCCACTCTGACGCATACACTTGCTCTGCTGACTGATTTGTGCATTGTGTGGTGATCTTGCTGGCAATGTGAATATTTCTTTCTATGCTGTGTACCTGCTGCTGAAGCTGCCAGCGCAGCAGTGACATTTGCATTGCCAGGTGTGTTGGGATTTGCTCCTCCTTGCAGCAGCACCTCAAGCGTGGCTGACTTGCCTGAGCCAGCTGCCCACATGACTGGGGACCCAGCATCACATGCTGCACTTGCATCAGCTCCATGCTCAAGCAGCAGCTTCACAACTGCTACACTACCTGCATTCACTTATTCATTCATTAGCACAGGAGTCCCAGCACAGTTTGCTCGGTAGTGACTAAGCGTGTTTGGATCCCAGCCTCTCTGTTATACTACCAAACAGTGAATGCTGAGCACGTCAGCTGCATGCTGATGCCTGCACAAGCAGAGCGTTTCCTGCAGCATGCCTTAAAAGCGAATCTTGCAAGTGACAGATCATGGATCCTGTAGGAATATCATCAGAAACGCATCCATCCATGTATCAATGATGACAGGCTGACATGCACTGACATGCCATACGCAAGTCCAGGCCACATTACACACTACTCGTGAAAGACATCCGCATGGTTGACATTACATGTATTTGTAACAACAGCAAACAAGCAATGCTGCCAATGTAGGCAAATGCTGCATGGCAGTTGCAAAGCAAGTGCCCTGTGGGGCAGGGCTTATGCAGGCTGGTGTGTACAGTTTGATAGCCACCTGCAGCTGCTGCAGTGTGAATGGGCTGTGCACCGCCAGGCCTGCATCTGCTTACTTCTGCACCATGCTTCAGCAACAGACAGACAGTCTGCTCCTCTGCACACCCTGCTGCTAGTGTCAATGCTGTCTCTCCTGCAATACACATGTGCTTGTGACGGACGTGTCATTGGGTAACATACACAACTTGCATATTAAAATCAGCTTGTGTTCTGCTTGAGCATCAAGCAGGGGCGCCAGTGGGAGTCATGAGGACACCATTTATGTCAGGAGAGTCAGTCCTTACCTGCTTCATCCTGAATGTTTGGATCAAGTTGATGCTCTGTCAGGAGATATTGGCAGACTTCTGTTTGTCCAAGTTGAGCTGCGAAATGCAGAGCGTTCTTGCCAGTACCATCTTTGATGTCACTCAACTGCTGGCCACTGAAGTGACTTGCAGCTTTTTGTAGGTCAGGCACGCTGCCGGATTGTGCTGCAGTCAAAAGGGCTTTCACTTTCTCCCTTTCTTGCAAAGCTCTGCTTGTCTGAGCCTCTGATACTGCTTGTGAGTGGTCTGCCAGAACCTCAGACTGTGCTTCCAGCGCAGGCCAATGCAGATCAGCGTCCAGCTTTGTGAGTGTGAGAACTAGCCTCCCATCGGCGACATTCGACTGCGTGGTACTGGCTTCAACTGTGCTGTACAGCTGGAGTATGTTTAGTAGGGTCTGCGAGTTCCTGTTGTCGATGACTCTCAGAGAGTCGCCGGTGGATCGAACGTCATAATCTGATGCATTGCCATCGACATTCAACAGCACACTGACCGAGCTGCCAGCGTCAGTAAAGTGGTAAACGTTATCGGAGGCGGGTTGTGGGCCCATCTTAACTCAATCTGATTTCGCAGTGGGACAATCACACTACGAAACGGTGACCGTACTGGCAAATCACGCTGGTACCCCAAAGATGTGCATTCAGCAACACTTCAACGGGCTGCAGCAAGTTTGTACAGGTCTGGTTCGTCTCAAATTGTAACGCCAGCCTTAGTCATTCAAGACTGGCAGTCAAACTTGGGTCAACTTGGTTGAGCAACCACGTCTACTACACAAGGCGAGATCAGACTCTGCCATGCTTTCACTCGTTGCGGTGCACAGAGCTTTCGCATCTCAACAAGTGCTGACTGCCGCGCACGCCGAGAGCTGGCTGGTACTTTAGCGATCTGTGACTTCGTAACAGGATGAGTCAGGGTGCAGCCAGTAGAAACTTCAGACTAGGTCTTGCTGTGCGCACCTTTCAGGCTGGCAGACGTCTTCCCTTCAACTTGGCCTCTGTTTATGTTCAGGTCAAACTGCCTGCAGTTCTTGTAGGTAGGTCCAGATTTCTTTGAGGCAAACTTACCAAACGTCTGCGACAAGCATGCTGTGATATGAGGACACTCCTGCATGTGCTCAGCAAGTTGTGCCTCATGCAGAAATCGTCAAGGATGCAGGAGTCACCATTCCACAGGATGCTAACCCATTCTGCACGCAACCTGCTGTTGATGTCGCTCGTGGGAGCGAAGTTACCTTGCCAGCTGGCCAAGTCAGCCTTGAATTTAGCGCAGGGCTCATGAGGCTGGCGGCGATGCTTGCACACGAACCACGGCTCACTGCTGAAGTTTGGCACAAAGTCAAGTAGGTCTCCCAACACCACTGAACACCAAACTTTGCTGCAAGACCTGCAGCCTTCAGCCAGACTTCAGGTCAACACCAGCCATGTGCTTAATGTGCTTGGAAGTGAGCATTTGGGCATGCTTGAAATCTCAACCCGCAAGTGTTCATACCATAGCGGCATTCTGATGAGACCTGCATGTGCAGGTTCCAACAAGACACTCTGTTGGGGGTGGCAAGCATCCCGTTGTCTCCACTGCTACAGGAGTCATGGGTGCAAGGAACAGCCCCTGTGCTGGCTATGATGACAAAACCAGACAGTCAATCACAGGAAAGAGTGCAGGTACAGCATTGCCCTGTAGCATCCTCACTGTTCCATCATTCTCTGGACCTCAGCTTGGCGTCGCTGACTTGATTTGATTTGTACGCAACCTTGGTGGGTAACCCAGGCACGTGGTCGGCACTAAAGGCTGCTGAAAGCAGTGTAAAGCTCGTAAGTCCGCTCCTGCACCTTTGGAGGTGCTTGTGGTCTTCCAACGAAGCAGCTTTGGCTTTGCCGTCCACAAGACCCTAGTCCATACATGCATCAGGTCAACCAAGATGGCGCTCACTTCAGAGTACTTTCACCTCAAACCCAGCACAGGATGACGCAAAGCTGCAATCCTGAATGTGCTGCATGAAGGTGGGTTCCCTCAGAATGGTGCTGTCTTTGGAAGAGCTGGGTCCAGCACAGCTTCAGGCAACCCATCAAGGACCAGCAGACACTGCTACGGCAGCTGCCTCAGCAGCTGCACAGCCCACAGCTTCCCTTGGCGCTGCTGCAGCGCCTTCTCAAGCACTTGCAAGTCAGACAGGGGCAAACTCAGGATCTGCAGAACAGGCCCACAAAGCGTCAGAAGAACTGCAGTCTGCAGCTGGTAATGCAGCTCACTTGCGTCCTGGTCTTTTGCACCCAGAGCTGCTGGCCTGTATGCTTGCCATAGGGTGTTGAGCCAGTCACATGTAGCGCATGTCAGTACCAAACAGATGGGACAGACAAGCACATGGCAACATGGGCTTTCGTAACAGTGCTAGCCAGCAGCTCGAGCTCCAAGCCACTGTTGCAACTTCCGGTGCTATCATCTGCCATTGTCGAGCAACTGGATGTTTTGCTATTGCACACAGCTCTAGTGCAACCTGAAGCAATACAGGACTTGCACAGCCGATGACAGTTTGACGCTGCCCTGCCTGCCACAACACGCATGCGTACATGCATGGGCAGCAGTTAGGTTGGCATGGACACAGAAAATAGTAAACTCATGGTCGTTGATGCCATCTCTTGTCCATGCACACAGGCAAAGGAGGCATAGCTTGCAGCCAATTGAATGCAGCCAATGTTAGCGGGGAGAACAGCACAGACAGGGCAATTGCTGCAATGGCCCCAGCCCCACTGGCAGCAGCCCCTGAGCAGGCTCTGAAGGCTGAGGTGTCTGAGGCTGCCAGCGAGCCTGAGCTGCTGTTTGCACCTGACTTCATTATCAGCCAGGTCTGTCATGAGACTGACCTTATGGCCTTCTATGCAAACTGAGACTCCATTCAGTGGTAGTCACTGCCTGCCTTGCAAGCCAGCAGCATCTGCTGCCTATTCCTGTCATGCACAGCCCAAACACTGTTGCTAACAGTATGGACAGCACTCATTGGAGCAGGGCCAGTCACACCATGGTCAAGCTTGGACCAGGCACCAGAGTGTTCTTTGCATGCAATTGAAGACGGTTACATGACTTGTGCAAGCAAAAACACCAAGACCATCTTGTGGACGTGTCAAACGCGCAACCTTTGGCACCCTGCAACAAGCACTGTGTGCATGTGCCATAGGCAATACTCTATGCGCATAGTTACAACAATCTCAACACCTGCACTGATGTACGAGTACTGATACAAACACAAGAGTAGACACAAAGCACAGTATTCATACCATGTTGTGGCAATCATGAGAGTAAACACAAAGCAAAGTATCCATACCGTATGCTTGTGCTGCAGGTGGAGCAGTTCACAAACGCCCTGCAGAGGCAGAGTGTTGCGCGCGAGGAGGAGGGGGAGGACTATGAAGAAGATGGGGGCCTGCCCGAGGCTGTAGAAGATCTGGCAGATGAGATGGCTGTTGCCGCCCTCAGTCGCACCATCAGCATGCGTGAAGACCCCCCTGCAGGTCTGCCCATGTGCACAATCATGACCTGCAGGTCTGCCCATGTGCACAATCATGACCTGCGGGTCTGCCCATCCGCACAGTCATGACCCCTCACACGTACAGGCTCTAGGAGCTACATAAGTGAAAGTGGGTGATGAGTGCTGCTTCTGGCTGTGACTGCAAAGCTGTAGGCCTGGACATGTCATCAGCATATGGGAAAACCCAACCTCAGGTCTGGCTACTGTCACAAAAGGGACCGTCTGGGGAAGTTCCTTGACTGCAACACAGGCGCCGAGCTGTTTGATGTATAGAAATGTGTCATAGCTATGAGACTTGTCTATGTCATGACGGTATTATGGCTGCAATGTATGTAATTGCCCTGTTGCGTCCGACTGTTTTGGCACACCATGACTGAAATCAGAACATGTTTGGGCTTGAAGCATCAGAGGAGAGGCTTGCTTGCATCTGCAACACATCATCTCCAGCTGCAGTATCCCTGAAGACAGCAGACAGTCTTTGAAGCCGTGATAGACTTGAATGGGTGGTTGTGAGCACGATGATCAAAGTGTCAATGGCAGATGATATAGTTGTGAATGCAGGTGGGTCAGAGCTGCAGCGCAACAGCTCAGGCCTACAGCGTAGGAGCTCAGGTTTACGGCGTGACAGCTCCAGCATACGCCGGCCCAGCTTCAACAGAGCAGCCTCAGACAACTCGCCCACAAGAGACTTTGCGAGGTCTGAGTCAGGGCAGGGCCGTGGGGCGTCGCCCCTGCCCCAGCCCCAGGAGCAGGACTTGCAGGCGGCCTGGGAACTGGAAGTCTGGAAGAATGCTGAGGAGGTATGATCGGATGTTGCCTGGTAGACCATTGGCAGCATTTGCTCTCATCAAAATCTTGAATCAGAGATGGGCTTCCCTGCTAACACATGCACAGCACAGTCTGGCAGTCCAATGAGTTGATCATCAGGTGCATCTGCAAGCAGCTGATCCTGTAGCTGACTTTTGAGTCTGTACATACCAGTGTAACAGCAAAGAGTTCCAGAGAATTCCATTAAGCAAGAGTAGCTAGAACATAGTCCTGCATGACTTTGTGCACACAGACGTTACGTCATGTGACAGCATGTAACGTACGCAGCAAACACATGCACAGGTGAAGTGGCGAGCTGAGCTGCGAGAGAGGGAGCTTGAGCGCATGAGTGGGCTGGAGGGAGAGTGGCGGCGGCGGGAAGGCACTCGCACCGCTGAGGTGGCCAAAATCAAGGCCCACTATGCTGATCTGGATGCTCAGACTCGCCAGGTGCTGTCTTGACACAATGCTGTGCATTGCTTTCAGAACAACAATGTATCAACACGGCACCGCTGAGGTGGCCAAAATCAAGGCCCACTACGCTGATCTGGATGCTCAGACCCGCCAGGTGCTGTCTTGACACACACCTGTACATTGCTTTTGGAACAACAATGTATCAACATGGCACCGCTGAGGTGGCCAACATGAAGGCCCACTATGCTGATCTGGATGCTCAGACCCGCCAGGTGCTGTCTTGAGAGAGGAAAAAGAAAAGAAAAGCGTAGTCTTTTCGGCGTCAATTTAATGAGAAGCCAAGTGTTACACCGGGCTGCCCAGGATGTGCTGTCTTGACACACAGCGGTACATGGCTTTCCGATTAACAATGCACAAACATGAAAATCTGGTGCTTCAGCGCATGCAGCACTCATGGCTTGCTGAGCGGCGAGCAGCTCTGTGCTGTCCTGCACAGCAGCTGCACACAATTGGCGTCCAGGCTGGACAGTGCCTGCAAGACATGCTTCATTCATTCTTTTGTTTGTTCATTTGTACGTTTGTTTGTCTGTTTGTTCTGACATGTGGGTGTCCCTAGGGCTGGCTAGTTGCAGCCCTGAGTGGCTCCCTTGATCAAGTCCTCTTTTGGCAGTCAGTATGTAGCATCAACAGCAAACTGTGTTGTCTGCATCAATGTATCAATGGTCTAGAGCAGGCGCTGTCCAGCTTGGACAACAGAACAGGCTTTGCACCTACGGCCAGACTTTGTGGACTGCCTAATGACATGCATACATGCACAGACAGCGCCGCCCTGCGCCTCACAGCACCCCACCACTCCAGCTTGCCTTGCTACCCAGCCTGACAGGGTTCAGAATATAGCGTCTAAATCTAAGCAACAAGCATTGGCCCTGGTATCCATGAAGCTGAAGACATTTGATGTGCAGATACTAAATGCAGCTGATGTGCAGATACTAAATGCAGCTGCTGTGCAGATACTAAATGCAGCTGAGGAGAGGGAGAAGCAGGTGGTAGGGTTAGAAGAAGAGCTGGCCAGGCGGCGGCGGGACCTGGAACATGAGCACTCCACACGCCTGGCTGAAGCTGAAGCCACTGTCAGACGCCTTCAGGTACCTTTGTGACTGCCCTCCAGATATACCACTATATCCTGCAGAGTGCTGATAGACATGCCATCAGGCCTTCAGGTACCTTCGTTGCTGCCCTACAGCCATACATTCTACTGTACCCTATAGAGTGTTGAAAAAGTGTGCTGTTAGGCCTTCAAATACCATTCAAATGCAAAATACAAAGCAGATACCAAGCAAGTACAAAGCAGATATGAAAGACGTACCAAGCAAACACAAAGCAAATACAAACCAAAGTAATGTACATCATCAGTGTATGGGGATCATGTGTTGTGATGCGCTCTGTATGCAAGATTTCTTGGCACGCAGACACTATGTTCTTGCTCAGACCGAGGCCCTGCATAGCTTTATCACATTCAATCGTCTGCTACACAGATGTGCAGAATGCTGATGGACAGCAAAAATGATGCTTCACCTTGTCATTCTCATTTTCCCCGTTTTCTCCAGATTTGCTGTTTTTCTGCTTCATGTTGTTTTTTCCTGGCTTGACGGAACTGGTGACCCACACTTATATCACCACACTGCCCATTGCTGCTGACATCATCACATGGCATGTGTGGAACCCATGTGCTTGTGGTTAACATGCCATCAACTGTGAGCGCTAGAATCTTTCTTGATTCAGTTCAACTAAACAATATTAAGAATCAGAGCGCAGGCTTAGCCAACAGGCATCAGGTGTGTCTGCCTGTGCTTCCATCGTGCAAACTGGGCACGGACACAACATGTACACCAGTGTCAATAAATGGGTGATGGTGAGCTCAGAAACTGTGTGTGCATGCAGGCCGACTTTGAGCACCAGGTGAAGCTGGAGCGGCAGCACAACACAGACCTGCAGCGCCAGAATGGCCAGCTCACACAAGCACAGGTACACCACATTGCTCTTGACCTACGATATCTGATGTACACACTGCCCTCCCTGAGCAGCGTGCCACAGCGTGACTTCCAACCACAGACACCCTGTAAAGCACATGCGACTTGGGCCATGGCTCGTATGCCTCTGGGTGTGTGCATGTGCGTGTGTGCAGGTATATATGCGTGTCAAGTCTGTCACACTCAAGGCTACACAGCAATTTGCAAGAATTCACACTGACACAGAGTGGTTGTGGGCGACTGCAGGCCAGTGCAAAGGCTGAGTTGGCGGCAGTTGAGCGTGAGTTCAGTGAGTACAGAGCTGCTCAGCGCAACACTCCTGAGGCAGATCTGGTGCGCCAGCTGGCAGATGCCAATGAGCAGGTCAGGAGGGCTGAGGGCAAAGCTGAGAAGGCTGTTGCTGCCAAGCAGGGCTATAAGGAGCAGGTCTGTCCTCATCTGTCGGTCTGTCTGTCTGTCTGCTGCCAGCAGAGCTACAAGGAGAAGGGTTTTGCCATCTGTCTGCCTGCTTACATTTCTGCCCTTCTTGCTGTCTAACTGGAAAAGTCTAGCTGCTTTTGCCTGATTGTGTTTATGTCTGTCTGCTGCTGCTCGGCAGGGCCACAAGGAGCAGGCGCCTGTCTGTTTGCCGGTTGCTCTGCCCGTCTGCCTGCTTGTCTGTCCATCACTGGCAGTCTGCCTACCTGCTTTCACATATAAGCTTGTGTGGACGAGCAATACAACTGTCCTGGTCAGCACTTGTGTCCTTGTGTAGCAGCTCAGCAGGATCGTAAGGAGCAGGCAGGCTCATGAAAAGAGCCCAGCAAGTCGTTGCAGAGATGCCTCATCATGCAGCACAGGCTTTGGTTGCATTGATCTGGAGACAGCTGCAGCCTTGATACATGCAACATCAAAGCAAAGTCTCTGCGTGCTTTGGTTACGTTCATCTGTTATGTCACAGATGTTGGAAGGCAATCAGGGTCTGTCTACAGCTCAACACGTGTTGTCACTGAGAGGATGAGTGTGTGTAGGTGCTGAAGCTGGCACAGGATCTGGGCAGTCTGCAGCGCCAGGTGGCTCAAGACCAGGCAGCCCACCTCTCACTTCAGAAGGTGTGCTGCTGCCTTGCAAATCAAGTGTCCAACTTCAGGCACAAGCAGTTTCAGATGATGAGGCTCGCTGTGCTGACATGCTTGACCATCGCTCCTGTTGACGTTTTTTGTTGAGTAGTCTACTGGACAGAATCTTGCGCATTCTATTGTCTTGCAATCCTCTTTGAGTACAACTTTTGAGGCCTTGCACTGCATCAAGCATGCTTTGTTGTGTGATTTTTTTTCTCAACGCCTTCCAAGGAGCGATCAATTTAGTCAAAAGGCACACAGCCAATTTTGTCAGTCTGTACTGAATCTATCAGTATGCTCCTGCCCTTTTGTTTGGAGCACTCTCTTTGTCTGGATACAGGCTCAGCTGGATGATACAGCGGTGAGGCTGGCAGCTCAGGAGGCCGCCCTCAGGGGGGCTCAGCAGAGGCAGCAGCTCGCCTCCCTCAGAGCCCAGCTGAATGCCCTCCAGCATGCCCCCATCAGCAGCCCTGCTACCCTCCCTGCAAAGCAGGCCAACAACTCTCCAACCCATGATGCAGGTGTTGCTGCGGTCTTGCTGCTGACATGAGCATGTCATCATGCATGGGCCACTATGCGGTGTTGAGTGATATTGATTTAGGCTGAGTAGAGTCTGACATCAGTCTGATCAATCTTTCAACTAGTGTCTGAGGACTGTGTAAAACCCTATACACAAACCTGGCAGTGTCCTCTCTATCAAGTCTCTGATGCTATGCTGATAACCTCTCCAGCAAGAAATGACCACCAAGGCATGATGACATTGGTCATGAGTGTGGTTCTGCAGTGGCATGACAACTCATGAGGTTGCTGTGCTATGCAGTGGCCTCGCCTGAGGCACAAACAGCACAGGCAACAGAGAGGAAGCTTGATTCCGGTCATGATAAGGCAGCAGCAGCAGGCAAGCCCTTGGCTCAGATGGAGCATGTGGAGGAGGCCAAGAGGCTTCTGCAGGAGAGGTCCAGCCTTCTCAGGACGGGCAGCTATAGCAAAGAGAGTGCTGTGATCCAACAGTTAGATGCCAAGATACAGGAGCTGGGAAACAAGGCTTTGGGCACCTGGGCTCCAGCTAGCTAATGCATCTGCCAGATGTCAAAGCTGGTGGCATAGAGCTACTGCCAGTCTAGAGAACATCTCGACCATACCAAGCAGCTGCAAGCTGCACATCTTGGTAGCATCAAGCAACATGTTAGATTAGCTCTTTTAGAACCGGCTGTGCTAGCTTACTGATGACGTTTGACAAGTGAAAGGGGATATGACGAAATGAACAGGGCATGTCAATAAGACACAGTCTTGTACAATTTGCATTGATGGGGCACCGAAATTGCTGATGCATGCAGGAAACGGAAATTCTTGATGACACGTTCAATCAATGTGCTAGAGCTGCCCAGTCAAAATTGCACTGCATCAGCAGCAACAACAGCATTGAATACTAGTACTGTGCTACCTGCAGATGAAGTTCGAGAAGAATTGTTGTCTGGCTGGTGTTTTTCAGTTGAAAATTCTCATCACTTCCGCATGCATGCGTCTGACGACCTATTGTAAGGCCCAAGCAAATGCTCAGCAGCTGCAGGATGTGCTTGCAAGGTCTGTACCCATACACAAATACTGGGGCCACCAGTGCTTTGTTGAAACGTTATTTCAACATGCTTGCTAAGCCTTTGTTACACAGGGCTCAGCATTGCTGACATGTCGGTTCGAGTCATGCTGTCATTAGCCAGACACGCAAAATGCCCAGAGCTGCATGCTGGTCGCAATGTTGTTGCAAACAGTAGGATGTGTCTACAGAAACACATGCATGACCTTGACCATAGAATCATGCTACTGCAAAAGAAAGCTACAGAGCACTATCTAGTTGTACTTGGCAAATGGTCCATGACCATCAGAAGCTGCACGCAAGTCAGACAAATCGTCGCCACCCAGGTTCTCCTCACCATACCCTGCACGAAAACAGAGGACATTGCACGAAAACAGAGGACATTGCACGGCATTCCTGCCACAGTATGTGATGACAATGCACCCACCAAATACATGCAGCCATGAGCTCAGAATGATGTCAAAAATGTTAGTGGCATGTATGGCACTATGATGTACTCAATACAGTCATATACTATACTATTAGTCATATATTATCAGTCATATACTATCAGTCATGCATCAGCACACACACACAGCTCAGACCACATCAGCGCACAATCAGCGCTACACTTACCAAACTCTGTGGCACGCAAGAAGTCCTCCCTGCATAGCAAAACACTCTTGTCAGCCATCTGAGAGGGGTCAGCAGCGATTACACAACATACAGCTTTTGACAATGCCAAACAGCACAGTAAACAAAGCTCAACCCACATGCAAACGTGGGCATGCATCATTGGGTAACAGGCACATGACAACAAACCTCAACTCACATGCAAACGTAGGCATGCCTCATTAGTAACAGGCACATGACAACAACGTACAACTCACGTGCCAACATGGGCATGCATTACTGGGTAACACATGACAACGAAATGAGAGAAGAGGTGATGCAACTTACCCCCTCATGACCTTGCCCTGAGCATACGCCTGGGCGTCATCAGTCTGGTTCTCTACGCGAGGGTCCCCGACCGAGTACACACCACGACTCCTCAGGATGTCCTCAGTGTTGCTGGGGATCTCACCCTTGCTCCAAGCTGCCTCAAACTGCACACACACATGATCTGAGAGCCCAGCACCACAACTGCTGTGCAATGGTGACAGAGGCAACATGTAGAAGACATTGAAAGTACATGTACGGCTGGCAGTGGCAACAAGATTAAGGCATTGATTATGAATGCACTATGGCACCACACTCCCACATGCATGCAAATGCTCAAAACATGACCGCTTTCACGTGTTGGTTTCAACAATGCATGTCGTGTCATGCAGAAGCAAAGGAAGGCTTACGTAAGAGTGAGGAGTCATGGCATCATGCCATGACTGCTTGGCCTGGTCAATGTTCCTGTTCAGCTCGCGGTTGGTCTCATTGTACTTGTCCTTGATGCTGTCCTTGGTCTCCCGGTAGCTGCCCTTGATGCTGTCCTTAGCATCATTGAAGGTGTCCTTCACATCGTCCTTGGTCTCCCTGTAATGACATAACAATAGTAATAATAATAACAATAGCAATAATAACAATAATAATAATATCAATAATAATGATGACAATGATGATGATGATAACGCTTTCCAGCTCATGATGAGCTGGGTTCGTGCAGGAAAAGTGTTGTCTCTCCAAAGCAGTTTGTCTTGCGCATCGCTATAAAGTCTACCAATTTGGTACCTATAGCTGTCCTTGATGCTGTGCTTGGCATCATAGTAGCCGTCCTTGACTGAATCTTTGGCATCGTAGTAGCCGTCCTTGACTGAATCTTTGGCATCGTAGTAGCCGTCCTTGACAGTGTCCTTGGCATTATAGTAGGTGTCCTTGGCGTCCTGCTTGGTCTCACGTGCAGCCCTCTTTGTTCGATCATAGTCTTCATTCCTGTTGTAGTCTGCAGAAAGCATAAGACATGTGAAAGGCATGTGAGGTTGAGTGTGAAGGACACTTCACATGCAGCCACAAAACGCCGATCAGCCAGATGTTGCATAAGCCAATGTTATGCCATGCTTTAAGCCAATGACTGCAAGGCATAAAGAAAGTGTTACACTGCAAGCAGCGTGAAGCTGACCCTGCAAAGCAACTACCTGCCACCGTTATGCCATGCTCCAAGTCAAACAACTGCAAAGTATGCATGTGTTACACTGCTTGCAAAGTGATGGTGCTGTCAAGCTGTGCTGAAAGGGCAAGCACCATGTGGATATACATACCAGCACTCCTGTTGTCACCATTGGCAACAGCACTGCCACGGCCAGCCAGGTAGCGGCCTGTATCTACAGTTGCATCCTTGGCGTTCTCCCAAGCTGCTCTACCTGTGTCCAGCATTGCAAAGCAGTTAAATCAGACCAATAAGAAATCTGCCAGAGATGTTCAGTTTGCCTATTTGCAGTGACTCACTTGGCTGCACTGAGCTGCTGGTTGCACTGTTGTGTATGTTGAAATGTCATATGTGCCCGCTATGCTATGCGACCACATACGACATGTCAACAGCCAGAAGCAAGCAGCAGTACAGATAGCGTCATGTGTCAAATGTGCAAGGAGGCTGACAAGCAGCAACAAAGACCACATGCAGTTTCTCGACAGTAGGCAGACAATCGTTTTTGCTACAGCAATAAGTGGTTTACCTTCTCTTCTGATGTCACCACCATTGGGGGTGTTCTCGTAGCCCCGGTTGAAGCGGTCTTGAGCAGCCCTGGCACGGTCACGGCCATAGTCAGAAGCATCCTGGGCCCTGTCCTTGCCTCCACCTACAGCAATGTGCACAACTATAATAGCGATAACAATAAAAATCCTTGCCAGCTCAGTAAGTGCAGAACAAGGTTGTCTCTCCAGAGCAGGCTGTTGTGTGCATCCCTATAAGGTCTTAGTGTGTACACCTCTCATTAAGGTCAAAGTGAATTATCAAGCTGGATTCAAGAGATGTGTGTGAACACAAGACTTGTAGAACGCTTGTCAGCATGGGTGTGCATTGCTCATTCAAGCCATGCATGCAGGCAGTTCATGTTGCACACAACCCAATGAAAACACCAGCTAGGTACACACATGAGGTCAGCATATGCCTCCCTGCAATCTTGGTACCGTCCCACAAGACTCATGTTCATCAGAAGGCAACCCACAAGCGATGCAGCAGCGCAACTAAACATACCAAAGAAGTCCTGGATGCTACCCCAAACGCCCCTGCCCTTCTCCTTGCCTTCCCTGTAGGTGTCCTCAGCCTTGTCACGAGCACGAGTGCTGTACCGGTCCAAGTCACCTTTGACATCATCTACTTGCTGGTCAGCAGGAGAAACAGACCTGGCCTCTTGACCATAGTGCTGCGCCCTGCATGACACAAATTTGCTGTTACTGGATCTGGCTGAGGTGACAGTTTGCATGATGCAGCGCGACGCATCGCGTGACAACTGTGCCACTGAGAGCAATGCCATGATGCATCCAGGTGTCAACCTTAGTGCAGCATGCTAGTTGCAGCATGCTCAACATGCATTTCATGTGCCTCGTTGGATGCTGCCTTGGTGTTTGACAGTGCCAGCAGCCTGCTTGACAGCACAGAGCAAGACCACACATGGTGATTGCATTGCTGAGGACACGCAGCTTGTTAGGTAGTGCGAGCAAACCTCAGTGCAAGACTTTTGAGCATGAACAATTCAGGGATGCATGCTCAGTTGCCTGAGAACCACCTGTCCTGAGCCTTGCGGCCATAGTCCAACATGCATTTCACCTGCCTGTTCAGTGCAAGACTTTTGAGCATGAAATAACTCAAGGATGCATGCTCAGCTGCAATGGGGATCACCTGTCCTGAGCCTTGCGGCCATAGTCCAACATGCATTTCATCTGCCTGTTCAGTGCAAGATTTTTGAGCATGAGATAACTCAAGGATGCATGCTCACTTGCCTGAGAACCACCTGTCCTGAGGCTTGCGGCCATAGTCCAACATGCATTTCATCTGCCTCTTCATTGCAAGACTATTGAGCATGAAATGACTCAAGAATGCGTGCTCAGTTAGACTGGGTATCACCTGTCCTGAGCCTTGCGGCCATAGCCCAACATGCATTTCATCTGCCTGTTCAGTGCAAGACTTTTGAGTGTGAACAACTCAACGATGCATGCTCAGTTGCAGTGGGGATGACCTGTCCTGAGCCTTGCGGCCGTAGTCCCTAGCGCTGTCAGCAACAGCCTCCTTCAGCTCATAGGCTGAGGTCTTGATGTCCTTGCCGGCATCTGAAGCAGCATCACCAGCATTGTGCAGGTGCTGGCGGGCCTCTGAAGGCTCCTTGGCTTCAGCACTGGGGACAATCTTGTTGTACACAGCTGTAGCTGCGTCTGAAACCTGCACGTCAGTAATGGGTGTGACAGCAAGTCAATGCGTCTGCTGATCAACATACTCCAAGTTAGCTCCTTTATTTAGATCGCTTGAACGGTACAATGTGTTGCATGCAACAAGGCAGCTGCACCAAAAGCTGAAGCCAAATGCAAGTTGCAGCAGGGGACTTACAGATTCCAAGACAGATTTCTGATTGCTGTCCTTGCTTGCTGTGCTGTCATCAGGCTTCACAGACTTCTTCACATCGTGAGCGGTGTCAGCTGCTGCATTCTTGAAGTCAGTGATCTCAGGGTCCTCCTGCATCCATGGTTGTACACGCTCAACAAACACACCTCGTCAACGACATGAAGAGAAGACTGTGCAAGCTGTACCTTGGGATCTGACTTGGTCTTCATTTGACCCTCAACATACTCAACAGCAGATGCTGTTTGATCTCTGGCGCTGTTTGCAGTGCCCTTGGCAGACTCTGAAGCCTGCGTGGAGCCGTTACTGACATCCTGTTGACTGTGAATGTTGGTGAGTTCATTTGAGATGAGGTCATCAGAGAGACTTTGCAGTGAGTTGTCCCCAGAGCTGCCCTGATACAAAAGCACAGTACTCTTTGCAGAACAGAATTGGTAGATAACATGGCATGGTGAGCTGCATGTGAGCTGCAGATGGGCTGCTGTGATGCTTGAACAATGGTCCTTTGGCAGTACAGACCCTTTATTGGTCCAACATTTCACCAACTCACAAGGTGCCATCAGACTGAGAAGTCATCAGAGAGCTGTGCTGAAGTTCACCGACCTGAGCAGTCTGCTCTGTCATCTTGTTGTCGGCATCATTTGAACCACCGACTACAAACTCCTTGGCACTCTGCAGAGTGTTTGACACACTCTCCTTGGCATCTTGTGCCGCCTTCTGGAAGTCCTCCTTGTCCAGCTCTTCTTCCTGACCAGCGGGCTTGGTACTCAGCTGTTGCTTGTGGAGATCAACCTTAGTGACGCCCTCTGACGTCATTGCAAGCGCTTCCTCACGACTGCGAAGACAATAGGAGTCAAAATTCGATTACAGTATATACGACCGATCTCCTGCACTTGATCTACGGCAGCTACTGAAGCTTGGGGGGCTCGCGATCCAGCTTACCTCAGTTGCAAGCAAATCAAAGGTGTTTGGCGGAAAAGTTATACAGTTCGAGCTGCTTTCGTCAGCACGACTAGGCAAATCTTCTTGGAGCAGAGCGTGAGTCAGCTAAGAAGAAGCTTCAGCTTGACGGCGAGCTCGGTCGGGCGGTGGCCGCAGCCAAAATGCTGTACACAATGTATCTGATGCAGTTGTTTTAGTTACAAATCCGCAGACAACCACCCAAACTTGCACTATTTGATGCAACTGCTTTGTGTTCACGATATTCAACTCGATCACACACACCTTGGAATGCAGTTGTTTTGTATCCATGGCACACAATTTCAGGTTGTTGTCAACTTGTGCACCGTTGTTGCTGAACGATGCCACATAGAGCTCTAGCCGGGTCCGCTCAGGTACATAGTCATAGCCTTTGAAAATCACAGCAATACATCTCCAGGGGCGCATCAATGCTGTTGAACTGTAACATAACAGCATCTAAGGCCTAGACATTTAGGCATTTAGACTGTCTAGATTGGACATTTGGCGCACACACGCACAAAGCGTACCGGAGATCATGGATCAATGTGATCAGCAACCGCAGCGCCATCGTGAGCATCAGTTGAGAGCAGCATGCGCAGATCTCTAAGCATTGAAACCAACGTGGTCACTCTGCTCATTGTTGCGGTGCGATACCCGCCCAACCGTGAGCAAGCCTGATCATCAACGGAGGCACGGCGTTGTTTGGCGCAGCTGCATGTCGATTTGCAGTCCGTTCGGCAGGCTCTTCAAAGCATCGTCTGTCACTAATTTCACCATGGACACTGCCGAATTGGGTAGGCAGGCCTGGATCAACGTTTCAAGTGCGAAGTAACACCCCAGACACACAGTCAAGAGTACAAGCATGTCCGCTCATCAAGGGACAGGAAGCATCACTTCAGCAGCAGTAAGGTTGATGGTATGCGCGATTGGCGTGCTAGGGGCGATAGATGCTGTGAAAGCAAGCACAGGCGATAGGGACTTTGCTTTCAGACAGTGCACCAGCATCTGTGAAACCACAGGTTGCATCCAGCTTCAGGTCGGCAAACAGCTGATCAAATCTGGCTGTGATGCAGCTTGTCCAGGTCTCAATGGAAAGCCTGTTCCCCTGCCCCTGATGTTGACACAGTGGACCTGCCATGATGACTGCAGGTATGTGCTGTTGTCCAACTAGCCGTATTACTAATGTTGAGCATTTGCTATGACACCCTAAGTATCACAACATTGCGCACAATCATCAAAGACCCTGGACCCTACCATATACCTCATCATGCCAAGTTACATGAATAGTCTTGCTGTGCTTACTTCGAGTGTGTGTTGGCCTCAGATATAGGTGCATGGACTTGCGTAAGCTGTACACCATTGATCAACAGGATGGCAGCAGGTGCAAATATGTTGGCAAATGGCCCTTCAAGCGCGTGCTTGGTGTTCAAGAGCTGCTGAGTGTGATCTTTTCCTTGGCAAACCTGGCTGCCCATGCACACAACATACACAGATTACACACAGCACACCTCACCAATCAGCACCAGCCTAGTTTTGGCAGCTCACAAGGTCCTGGTCCCCTTTGGGGATTGTGGTACATCTATGCATTGGGATCGATCAATGCCTGGTGGTGGTCAGCAGTGTTTCACAGTCGGGACACCTATGTGACCGAACGGCTAGATTACCTTTCAGCTGATGTGAGCATTGTGATCGGGCTATACGTGTCCATAGTAAGGGTGCTTGGAGTAAGAAGTTTGCAGTCAAGGCTAGCATGGGCTGTTCCGTTGGTCTTTGCCACTGTTGTACACTTCCACTACATGCTGTTTGTCAAATTTGACTACGGCTTCAATGTCATCCTTTGTGTTTTGGTAGGTGTCTTGCAGCAGGTTATGTGGTGCACATGGGCTCTGATGAATAGTCATCCCCGTAAAAGACAGCTGATTGCCTTTGTTGTGCTCATCAATGCTGCGCTGAGCTTGGAGATTTTTGATTTCCCACCCATCATTGGTTTTCTGGATGCTCACGCTCTGTGGCATCTATGCACGGCTCCACTGATCTACCTCTGGTACTGCTTTATTTTGGCTGATGCTAAATGGGCTACAGCATCAGCTGCACATTTGACTACAGCAGACAAAAAGCGGTGACAGTATGCAACTTCAAGCTACATCATCTGATGTGATCAATTGATATTAAAAGAAGCGTCTGAACAAAGACTCAGCTGCTTATTGTTCAAGTATCTGCTCAGCATCTAGACTCTTGTTTCCCTCACAAACCCAACTTGTTGATGAGCAACTGCTTGCCGCTGCAGTGCAGAGTTTGGCACAGTTCATGACACACTCTGTACCCTGTTGATCCCGCTGCACAAGAAAAACAGGCAGGTTCACACAAAATTGCACAGGGTCTGCAGCTGCTTGATGCGCCACTCCTTCAACTAACCGCCGTTGGGGCTAGCTTGCTGGCCAGGGTGCTCCAGTCTCTCCGGCTTCGAAGGCTTGACGTTCAGACAGACTTCAAGCTTTGTCGTCCCCTATTGTGCCTTTGCAGGAGGAACCACAGCGCTTGTGCAATATGGGTACAAACAAGCCACGGAGTGCATTGTCTCTCAGCTCGGATTTATGGGCGAAAGTGCTCGTACATGTGCAGGAGGGGCAGGGGATCACAAGATACTTGGCTGACCATCGAGAGAGGGAAAGTCAAGCACAACTGCTTCAGCTTAAGCTCGTGTGCAAGCAGTTCAAACGGGTTTACAAGGATCATCCTGGGCTTGTTTCACGCCTGTATGTACACGAGGCCTTTGCGGTCAGGTCGCTGCCTGGCTTGCTAGCTTGGCTAGATCAAAACAAGAGTCCAATCCAAAGGTTTGAGGCGCGTTGCGAAAATCCGCTGGTCGACAGAGTGCTGGACGAGCTTGTGTCAGCTTTCAGTTGCATGAAGATCATCGATATGGGCCGCGTGCGCGAACGCTCGATAGACCTAGTGGCTAAGTTCACAAACTTGGAGAAGTGTGCTCTCGGCAATCGTGCTGCTCACCTGGACTTGGCGCCTCTGCAAGCCTTACCAAAGTTGAAGGATCTGGTACTACGAGGGAACTTTCGGAGGTTGCATCACCTTGCACTTCTTACTGGCCTGGAATGTATCAGTGGCAGTGTTATGGGCGGGCAAATCTGCAAGTTTGCACCAATTCTGCGGCGTCTTGTGGTTGACGAAGGTACTCTCATGGGTCCAAATGCACAGGGAGTGGCTGCCTGCACAGCATTGACAGAGATCATTCTTGAAAAAGCTTGCTTGTCATTTGGCAACGATTGTTCATCAGATGATGATGATTATTCATCAGGTGATGATGTTAATGCATGGGGTAGATGGGATGATGGCAGCGATGCACCGTACTACAACACTGTTTATTCTACCAGAGGCGTGTTCAGTATGATCCCCACTGGGATGAGGTTCCTGACTCAGCTGGACAAACTACACTTGAGCACAGGCGAGATAGAAGATCGTTACGGTGTTGCTAATCTCTGTGGGATCTCTCAGATGATACCCCTGGCAGACCTTAGCATGTCGTTTGGCAAATGTGACGAAGACATTATGCGGAGTGTAACTTTGCTGACTAATCTCACAAGGCTGGCTGTCAAAGGTCTGGGTGATTGTGAAGAAACAGAAGTGAATATCAATATTGCCTGGCACAAGCTGCGGGCTTTGCAAGAGCTGTCCACATGCAACTGTACTATGCGACTTGGCCGTCGTATTCGCGGTCTGCTGAAACTGGACAAGCTGCAGCAAATTTCATTTGAAGACAGCAGTGTATCAGACTGTAATTACACCTCAAACATGTCATGTTTTGGTGCTTTGACTTATCATCTTGCTAGACAGCATCCATCAGTCAAGCTCCTTTTGGGCGGTGATGTACTAGAGTTCTTTACCTGACCATTCTTGCAAGCTCCCTGTCTGTACATATCTCTGTTGTGTGTTGCAGTGACAAGCTAGCAATTGAAGTGTCATTGTACAGAGTCTATGTGTGTACGTTCACAGCATGTCAGTAAACCTCCAATGGTTGTTTCAGCTAGTCAGTTACTCTGTCTATTACCTTTTGAAATTGCAGCATGAAATTTCACTTGAACACAGCTGTGTAGGATCAGATTGTTTCATCTCAAGTATGTCATGTTTTGGTGAGAATACTTTTCATGATCATCCTTGCAATTTCCTGCGCGTAGACATCTGATGGGCATTGTGGTGACAAGCTAGCAATTGCTGTGTCAATCCATGGAATTTATGTGTAAACAGCATTTAACTGTTTCAGCTGTTCAAACACTCCGCCTGTTAGCTTTTGAAAGTGCAGCTGTTGCATACAATGCACTGGACGTCACATGACACAGATGCATTCAAGATCAATGACACTAGCCGTGCACCGCAGCATGCAAGCTGACAATGACAGTTCAGGTCAGAGCCACTCCCATAGGCTGGCCGGGAGGACACACATGAGCATACGCTCAGCTGCTGCACATCTATGCACATGCTGTCTGAAACTATATGTATGCCTTGAGACTGACCAGTGAACCAGCTTTGCCAACAGGTATTGCTCACTGGCATTGTTGTGCAAGTGCATATGTATGCATCGCAATGCAGGGAACGCGTACAGAGTAGGAACTCAGCGGAGTGGTTACAAGCATGACACACGGCACTGTCTTTGCAATTTCATTCTGCTGCTGCTGCTTTTGCATGCTGCTGTCTTTGCATGCTGCTGCAACTCATGCCTTGCATGCTGCCGCTGCCTTGGCAAGCTGCTACTGACTTGTGCATATTGCTGCCTTTGCATGTGCTGCAGGCACTGCATGACAGTGTTACACCACCAGGTTCTGACCGATGCCAATCCAGACGCCTAATACCCAGGAGCAGGGAACAGTAGAGGAGCTTGGTATCAGGGGGCTTGGGTTCAGGGGGCTTGGGGTCAGGGATCTGGGGTTCAAGATCAGCTGCTGCTGCTGCCGGCCTGCCTGATCATTGGGACAAACTTATGCTGACTGGGACAAGCTGCCATCTGATGATGATGGAAACAAGCTTGTGCTGGCTGGGACAGGCTGCTGCCTGCCTGCCTGCCTGCCTGCCTGCCTGCCTGCCTGCCTGCCTGCCTGCCTGCCTGCCTGCCTGCCTGCCCACCTGCCTGCCTGCCTGCCCACATGCCTTGTCACAGTCATGGCAGCATTCACAGCCACAGACATCTGCCCAACCTCAGCGAAACCTAAGATCACTATCAGTGACATGGCTGGGCCAGTGCGTGTGCCTGCCTGCCGCCCTGCTTGCGCTATTGGTGCAAACCAATGTGAAGCGGGACAAGCTGATATGCATTTGAACAAGCTGGTGCAATTTGGGGCAAGCTGTGGTAGAAACCGGCAGAGGTAGAGGCAGAGGCAGGCCCAACTTTGGGCACTGCACCCTAAGGTACATCAGTTGCTTTTGCCTTGGCATGTGCTGTGGCCATTACACGGGCTGCTGTCTTTGCATACTGCTGCTGTTGCTGCCTTTGCATGCTGCTGCTGCTGACTTTGCGTGATGCTGCTGCCTTGGCAGGCTGCTACCTTTGCATGTGTTGTGACAACTGCATGCGCTGCTGCTTTGCACACCGCTGTTGCTGATGTTTTAGCACGCTGCTACTGCCTTTGCGGGTGCTTCTGCCACCTCATGTGCTGCTGCTGCTGCCGTTGCATGCTGGCTTTGAATAATGCTGCTGCATTATTCATGCTGCTGTTTTTGCATGTGTTGTTGCCACTACACGTGCTGCTACTTTGGCATGCTGCTGCTGCCTTGCATGATGCTACTAAATTTTGTATGCTGTTGCTACTGCTGTGATACTGTTTTTGCATGCTGCTGTCTCTGCATGTGCTACTGCATGCTGCTGCCACTGCTTTTGCATGCTCCTGCTTTGCAGATGCTGTTGCTGCTGCATGTGCGCACATGCAATGGCAACAGCAGCTGCTGCTTTGGTAGGCTGCTGGTGATGGTGCCTCTGCATGCTGCTGCTGCTGGTGCCTTTGCATGCTGCTGCTGCTGCCTATGCATGCTGCTGGTGCCTTCGCATGCTGCTGATGCCACTGTACATGCAGCTGCCTTTGCATGCTGCTAATGCCGCTGTCTGCTGCTGCTGCTGTTGCCTTTGCATGCTCTCACCATCATGGACGTACAGCTGCTGTTGCATTATGCTACTGCCTTTGCATGCTGCTGCCTTTGCATGTTGCTGCCAACATGTATGCTGCTGTCAACATGCATGTTGCTGCCATCGCTTGCGGAGGGCGCAGTGACCATCACGGGTGTGCAGCATTTACAACTTGTTTGTTTTTCCATACTGTATTTTACTCTGAGCCTAGTGGGCCCGTGCACATCAGTATGGTACTTTGCATGTTTCTCACTGCACATAACAGCTCCTCCTATCTCTTGATGTGCTGGTACCTGTGAATCATCCTTGTGATGTGAATGTTCTGCCCTGTATACAGGTTCAGTGCCTGCAAGCATTTTGTTAACCGTGCCCAAGCATTGCTGCAGGCCATTGGCTATTCAGCAAATGGTTTGGTTTCTGCTCCCAGTGGCCTGATGCTGTAGTGGTGATGGGCTGGCCTTCAACTGCATGGTAGTGCACAGCCATCTGGGTGTAATGATGTACGTAGTAATTGACTGGTGTTTGATTCACCTGTTGGGCTTAGTAAGTTGAGCATCAACCCTGATGAGTAGGCACGACTACCAACAGGGCTGTGTAAAACCTCCAGTTGGATCAATTACAGCGTCATAAGGCCAATGAACCAGCCATGCCAGCAGGCCTAGGTCTTGTGATATTGACTGGCATTGATGTGCAATGTCCCTAGAGCGCTTAGTTATTTCTAGCCAAGCTACAGACTGTTTGAGGAGATTCAATGTTTGTAAAACAGGTGAACAATAATATAGTATGCTGCATGCATGCACCATCCTAGGTGTGCAGTGCCTGATCAGGCTAACAGGACCTTCGATTGAATGTATGTAAGCCAAAAACATGACCCATTTTTGGCAAAAACAGTTGTGGGCAAGCCCAAAAAGGCCCAAAATGACCTAATTTTGACAAAAACAGTTGTGGGTAAGCCCAAAATAACCCAAAAATGACCCGGACGTGATTTGAACACGCAACCTTTCGATGGCTCCATTACGTATTGAATGATGCTGGAGTCGAATGCTCTACCGTTGAGCCACCAGGCCTTGGATTGAACCATCTGAATCCAGAGATGTCACGATGTTAGATATTATGGTCATTGCACAATACATTGGTTGTGCAGATTGGAGGATGAGCAGGACTTTCTTTTTGATTTCCCAGCGCACAGTCATATCAGGTTACAGCATTTGGAACTCTTGCAGCACTCATGTACAGTGTACTACAGTCTTCGTGTCTGTTTGTAAACCAAGTGCATGCAACGATTTCCTTAGGGAATGCTTTGCATAGCAGATTTTGTCTGTATGAATTCACTGAACTGATCTATTGGGCGTTGGGTCCCAGTTGGCCTCTAGGACATTGAACATATTGATTAATTGGTTGATTGATTGATGTATAATTAGCTTGTGTACATGTAACATGATGTTACTGATCACTACGTTCCGGCCTGCAGGAGCGTGATCGGTCTGCCAGGCATTGCAACGCGGTCTCGGCATTTGCAAGCTCCTCCGCAACCGATTTTACCCGGCTCCGCTAAACGAGCTTCATGTACTTCAGCCCTGCCCCTTCGCCGCGCAGGAGCCATCCATCTCAGTGATCAGGCTTACTTTGTGCTCTCTGACGCCCGTCAGCGGACACGACATCGCTGCAGCGCACGCCACAGCAGCAGGGATCTTACCTTGGTTCAGGCAACATGGACAATCAAAAGTTTTCTTTGCTCGTCAACTTCTCACTGAGGCAAGGCCACATCTGCAAACTACAAGACATATGCAGCCAAGCGCTGGCAGTACGCACCAATGACCACGCTGCCCTGTTCTGGAGAGCTGTGGGCCTGCTCTTAGAGTCCAGAACTGCTGAGGCAAGGCTCTTCTGGGTGCAGTAAGGGCTCACTAATCAGTTGCCAAGGTGCTGACAGACAATTCTTTTACAGGCACTGCGGGAGCTACAGCCATTACTGCAGTCTCCTGAAGTGGGACTGGCAGCCAAGGCAGCCCTCATACATGCCAGTGGTGTTGCAGAGGATCATGACAAGGAGGTGGCTGTCATTCAGATGGCTGCAGAGCTTGATGTGAGCCTGTTTCCTTGATCCAGCATGTTGTTGAACAGTTCCACATTTGTTGAAGCGTCCACAATGACAGTGTCAGGCTTGTAACATCCCTTCAAGCAGCTAAGTATGAGTTTGTGCGTCCTGCCAGGATCAAAGCATTGCAGCGCCGGCTTCAGCGCTGTTGCAGCTGGCCATGTTCTTGTGGCACACTGGCTCCCAGGAGCGCGCCCGAGCCTGTGCAGAGCGGGCTCTGGAACAAGCACCTGGTGATGCCGCAAGCCTCTCCTTGCTAGCCTGGATCCTGATACATCATCCCCATGCTGGCACGGATTCAAGCAGCATTGAGCCTGAGGACCTGGAACAGGCTGCAGGCTTGTTTGAGCAAGTCTTGCTCAAGCAGCCAAGGCATACAGAGGTGACCAGCTGCTGCTGTTCATGTGCGACAAAATGCTGCAGGGTCGGTCCACCAGCATCAACGCCACCATCACAAAACATGAACACAATCAGTTGCTGTGTTGCTGACGCACAGAGCAACACATCTACTCAGATAGGCCTGCTGACCTGCTGCGAAGTTACAGCGTGCCTTGTTGTTCCCACATGCAGCAGCAAAGCTAAAAATGACACAAAACATGTTTTGAAGGTCAGCTCATGCTTGGTACGATCCTGCAGATCATAATGTGGACGTTGTGTCATGTCTGCTTCCAAACAAATGTCCAAGACAAATCCCACAAAATCTGGTTTCTCCTGCAGCACTAGTTGACTTAAGCTTCTCATAGCAAGTCTGAGCACAAACATCCCACACTTGCTGGGTGTTTGAGCGCACATTGATCTGGTCCATCTGCTGGCTGCAGGCTCTGCTAGGCAAGGCCCAGTGCCTGCAGCTGCTAGGCACCCCTGCAGCTGCACTTGAGCTGATTAATGCAGTCGTTGCCCAGCAGCCCTGGTTCCTGTCTGCTTTGGTTGAGAAGGCCAACTTGCTGGTGAGCATGCATGAGTGGGAGCAAGGCATGGAGGTTCTGGGCCAGGTGTTGCAGCAGGAACCAGACAACATCCAGGCACTGCATTTGTCAGGTCAGCACTTGATTCTGCTGCTGATGATTATGTGGATGAGACAGGTCAGGACGAATTGAGTGGTCTTGCGCATCACGGCCCTCTCCTGGAATGGATGCAATAACTGTAGCAGAAATGGTGAGTCGAATCTTAGCCATGTTTCATGAAGCAGAGTTGGATTTGTTCAGGGATTTGGGCATAGACATGAGTACAGATACCTTGTCGCTGGTGACACCCAGTTTTTTAGATTTTGGTTTTGTTTTGATTCTGGTACTCTGAAAGAGTCACTCACCTTGCCTCCAGGCACAGCCCTTTCACATCACAGATGAGGCAATCATACTCATGTGCCTTTTCTGACCTGAATTCATGACGACTGTGTTGAACTGCAGGCATCTTCATGCTGGCTAGGGAGGGCAACAGTGCAGGAGCTGCAAATCAACTCAAGGCGCTGATACAGGCTGTGGAAAGGCAGGAGCCCCGCAACCCTGCCCTTTGGCTGCACCTGGCTCAGCCTTTCGCCCGGCTGGCAGGTCAGGCTGTTCACAGTTCAGTGCAAGACACAGCAATGCTACAGCAGATTGTCCAGGGACTGTGGTGTGCTGCAATTATGGCTGTCCCAAGGCTTTCTGTATGAGTCCGTCCTTGCAATGCTGCATCTCATCAGTTCTGCACATTATTTCTGCCTCGAGATACCTACACATGTCCAGACAGATGCAAAGGTGCAGAAGGCAATGCTAAAGCAGGTGACAGCGTGACTCAAAGCGGCTGAGATGAGTCACTCAACTACACAGGTCAAGGCAACAGCACTTTGGGCTTTCATGTTGTGGCTGCAGGCTGCATATGCTGCATGAGACAAAAGCAGGCAGAACATCCTACTTCACTGCAGGACAACAGGAGCCCATCGTAAGAAGACATGCAGTTGTTTGACTGCTGACAGCATGCTATGTGTGTTTAGGCCAAGACAGCAGCATCCTTGAGTTGAGCTCTGCCCTTGTGGGGAGAGCCTGCAAGGCTGCACCAGGCAGCCCTCAGTATGCAGTAGAAGCAGGCTACCAGGCCTTGCTTCAAGGGGATGTACAAGGAGCCTTGGCTCAGTACAGCCGAGCAAGCCATCTGCATGAGCTGGACATGGAAGCCATGTACGGTAGCATTGAGTGTGACCTCCTGGTTGGTAAGGTGTGTCTAGTGAATCTCATTGCATCGCAAGATGACAGACCACTTTTGACGGTATTGCATGCTTGTATTGTTTCCTCCAGTGGCTGTCCACTCTCTCCTTATAGCCTGCAAAGTGGGAACAGCAAATTTGCAGCTCTGCACAAGCATGCTTGGACAACCAAGCTGCTCACACGCTCATTGCCTGCCAACACAGCATCCTTGCATGTTACACAGCCTCAGCAATGATGTCACAGAATCAGCTGACATCAGCTGAAACACAATGGCAAGCTCAACTGTTGAGTATCAAATCAGCGGCTAGGGTACAAGTTGTGCGACTCCTTTACATAAATGGCAGAACCACAGCTGCAACATGCTGGTGAAAGCTTGGCACCGATAGTCAGAGACTCAATCAAATCAATGAATCGGTATGTATTTAATGTCCTGGGGGGCAAATGGGACCCAACAGACAAGATTTGTTGGAGACTGAAGGCCAGGTGTGGAGGGCGTGTGGTACAGACACTGAAGCTCATATTGTGGAATGCTTTGAACACTTGGTGCTTAGTGTATGTTGTCTTCCCAGTTATTGTCTGTTGACTCCCCTGATGAGTCCTAAAGACAAGAAATATAAATTGATTCGTCGATCGATCAATCAATTGATTGATATGCAGGTGAAGGATGCTGCCAGTCAGTTAGAGTTCCTGAAGGAGGTGGGGTCTGCTGGGGTGGGCTCCCTCCAAGCCCCCGACCTGCTCTACCTCCAAGGCCTGCTGGCCTGGAAGCAAGGGCGTGACCTTGCCCAGGTATCTCCACACACCCTAGGGACACCCCAGGCCTGGCAACAGCAAATTGTGCCTCATGTAATATTTGCAACCTACTGCCAAACAGCTGAGTTACTCGACGCAGCACCTTAAGATTGTAGATCTGCCCATATTTGTAGGTGCAAGAAACAGGCAAAAGGCAATGAGGCTAAGCAGATCTTAAAGAGCAGAGTGTACTTCAGTCACATGTTCTAGCTGCCTGTAAAAGAGTTCATCAACTTTACATGCTGCTATCAATCAGGCGTCAAGAGCATACTGGTGCAATCTGTTTACAGTCCAGGGTACAGACAAAAAGTGAGGCGGCATTTGTTTACAGGCTGCAACAATGCTGGATCAGGCGTTGCAGACCAGAATCGAGGGTTTGCTGGAAACTGCCCCTGGCCCTTCGTTCTTCACCCGCCTGAACCCCTCCAGGGTGCTTGGGGTCGTGCGGCTCTTCCTTGGGGCGCTGGGAGGCACCCCAAAGGCAGCTGATGAGCCAGCCTCTCCTCTCCTGACCAAGTGTGAAAGGTGAACCGCTGTTGCACGCTGCACGCTGACATCACCCAGACTGTCACAGCCCAACACAAGGCATCTAGCATGTTTTTGCTTATTCTGCTGCTGTGTTGCTTCTGTGTTGCTTCTGTGTTGCGTCTGTGCAGGCTGTGCATCGACTCAAAATTGCACATCGCAGGCGGTGCATTGCTCAGCTCTGTGTTGCTTTTGTGCTTGCTCTGTATTGCCTCAAGATTGCACATTGCAGGTTGCTGCAAGCGCTGTTGAAGCACTGCCCAGGCATGGCCCAGGCTCACCTGCTGCTGGCTGAAAGTCACCACTTGGGAGGGAACAGCCCTGTGGCTTTACGCAAAGTTGCTGATGTGTTGCACCAAGCGCCAGACAACATCTCAGCCCACATGCTTCTGACAAGGATCTATCTGCATCAGGTCAGTGCTTTGTACATCACATGCAGGACTTGCTTAGATGGGCCTGTTACTGGTTTGTTTGGGCATCACATGCTTGTGCATATGCCTATTGCTTGACAACATGGCCTGGCTGAAATATGCCTGTGGGCAGTAGACACTCACAGCACCAATTTCATCACAAGCATTTGACACAAGACTGCGTGCTTGAACATGCAGCAAACTCGTTGAACGCCAAACACACATATGCTGCTCTGGCACAAAAGCATGCAACTGACTATTGCGCACAATTTTGATGCCATCGCTTAGTGCTTGCAACAGCTTTTGCAATCTCACATTTTCAGGCGACTTTGCAGAGGAGCAACATCAGCATGGAGCATTGCCAGATGCCAGATCTGCAGCTGTCCTTGTGTGTTTGCACACCTGTGCAGACAAAGTGCAAGGCAACAGCAGAGCTGCAGTGTCAGGCCTGAGTCATCAGCTACAGCCAGCTCTTTCGCTGGATGGTGCAGGGCAAGACGTCAGCTGCACAGGAGGCACTGGACCAAGCTGTGGGGATCAGCTTTGGGATCAGAGAGTCTGCAGCATATGCCAGTGTCAAGGCTCAGCTGCTGCTGGTAGAGGGCAGCAGTGAAGAAGCTGAACGGCTGCTGCAGGCAGCTATGAACATGCCAGGGGTCAAGCGCCAGCTCACAACCCAGCCCAGGTTTTTGTCCGTCCCAGTGTGGCAATGAGTCATCAGACGCCAGCCAACTGTCAATGCCCTTACTTGCGCAGCTTGTCAATTGTGGGCATTGACACCACAGAGTGCGCGTCTTGATCATCTTGCAATGACTTTTATTGTTGGCCACTCACCTTGCATTTTGTGATGCTGAGGTCTCTCCAGGAGTTTGTGACTAATTCTGGCACAGTGAGTCCTGTTGACTGGCAATGAATGCATACTAAGACAACTGACAGTGGAGGACATGTGGCATGAACACTGATCATGTAAAGCACAGCATGATTGGTACTGATACATGCAGGCAGAAGGGCAACAGGCGGTGGAGTGCAGAGCCCAGCCTGTCTGAACGCCTGGCTGTCTACCTTCTTCTGGCTCACACACTCACAGAGGCAGCCAAGATTCCAGAAGCCACCAAGGTGAGGTCAAACTCATAGATCACTGACACATAATCTTTTTTCATGAGCGCTGGACAAGTTTCATACAATGTAACAGCAAAACTCTATGCAGTATAGCAAGTAGTTCCAGACATCCACTGGAATTTTGATTCACTCACATGAAGTTGATCAACTCCCAGTGGGTCAGGCACAGTAATACCAGACGCTATGTACAGGTGATTGAAGATGCAGGCAGGGAGTTCCAGGGTGGGCCTGAGCAAGCTTTGGTGACCATTGCCAAAAGCCAGCTAGCTCTCAAGAGAGGCGATGTGGACACTGCTCTTGCTCTACTCAGGCATGTGCTGTATCTCCCTTGCCTGATTGATTGTCCGTGCCACTCAGGCATGTGCTGTATCTCCCTTGTCTGATTGATTGTCTGTGCCACAAACAGCTGCTCAACACAGGCTTGGAATTGGCCAGCATGTCTGGTCTAGTGTTTGCTGCTGCATGGCTTTCATATCTCACACCAGACATGCAATTGTCTTGTTGGCAACCTTGCTCTCTTGCATTTCTTGTTTTGCTGACCATACGTCTTTAGAGCATCTGCAGGATTGGAGTGGTGCACTCTGCAACCTCAACGTGCATATCATACCGCGAGCCATAGCAAGTTGTCTTTACGCTCTTAAAGGATGAGTCTGTTGGTCGGGCTGGCTGCCCTACTGCACTCGTGTATCCATTTGCTCACTCATGCATCCATCCGTCTCTCAATGCATCCATCCACTCGCTCGCTCACTCGCTCACTCACTCACTCACTCACTCACTCACTCACTCACTCACTCACTCACTCACTCACTCACTCACTCACTCAACACGCGTCTTCCCTAGGGTACAGGCATATACAGTCTGAAGTAGCTCCCTGCATGACGTCCTGTCTTGGCAGTCACAGCACCAAGGGCAATTAAGAAAAAAAGGGACTACGCCTTTCGGCGTCAGTTTAATGAGAAGCCCAGTATTATACCGGGCTGCCCAGGCCACAGTACCAACAACAACATGTATTGGCCTGTTCTGCAGGACCATCGACCGGCAGTCACCCCACTTTCTGAAGGCCCTGACAGCTACCGCCAGCATTCAGCTGGAGCACAAGCGGGACCCTGCAGCCTATGTGCACTGCTACAGCCAGCTGGCGGAGGAACATGCAGACTACGAGTCTTACCGCCTGCTTGGTGCTGCCTTGATGAGGATCCAGGAGCCGGAAAAGGCCATCAAGGTCAGACTTCCCCCCTCAGTCTTGCTCCTTACTGTGTTACACTGTCCTTGCCAGGCCTGAGGAAAAGTTGAAAAGAGCAAGGTTGCGACAGTAACAAGACCGGAAAAGGCCATCAAGGTCAGAATCTGCCCTCACTCTTGCTCCTTAGTGTGTCACACTGTCCATGCCTGGCCTCATCTTGCTGTCGCAGCCTTGTTCTTTTCACTTTTTCCTCACCGTAGCTCTTCATTGTTGGTCAAAGTTAGTGATATCTAGGCTTATTTGGTCCTGCTTTTGCGTCGTAATCTACCTGCTTGCCATGCCACGCCATGGAATGATCTGCCTTGCTCTCACCTTGACTTGCCCTGCCTTGGTATGCTTTGTGGGCCAAGCAATAAAAGGCAAGGGTCAAAAAAGCTGTGCAAGAACTCGCCAGACGAGACAACAAGGAACAGCAGCAGCAGAGCCTCACGGTGGTGTCGGATCGTTATCTTGGTGCATGCTATTGGCCAAACTCCAGCACTTCAATCATAGGCAACCGTGTTGCATGGCTCTTTTGTTTCTGAGCAAGGAATTTGTATAAACACCGTTACTAGACGTCTACATTGGGGGCCACAATTCAGCACCTCAATTTTGATGACTGGGCTGCACTGCCCTGTTTCTGAGCATGAGTCTGCATTATTGCAGGCTCTAGAGGCTGCATTAGAGAGGCAGCCAAAGGACGGTGACCTGGCCGCACAGATTGGCGCAGCCCTAGTGTCTACACACCAGTACCGCCGGGCCCTTGATTACTATCACAAGGCTGTTCGTAACAGCCCTGCTAACCGGCCCCTGCAGCTCCACCTTGCTAGGCTGCTGCTGCGCCTAAAAAGCTGGGACAGCGCTGAAAAGGTGCATGTCTGCTCTTGTGTGTCTGGTCACATAAATGCACACATGGTGCTTCATGAGGTGCCAGTGGTAAAACGGACCCCGACATGATTTGCTGCCACCACAAACAGAATCTGTTGGTATATCATACATCACATGTCTGCTGCATGGCACACTGAATGCATTTTAGAAGCCAGCAAGCATATAGCAACAACTGTGATCTGGCAGTTGTGACAATGTACCAATTTCATGCTTGAGAGCAGTGTGTCAGGGCAGGCACACACATGTCTGACTTTTGCCAGTCCATTGACTGTCTTTCACAAAATCGAGCATATCTGACTGCGAGGATGTCCGTTGCAGGTGTTGCGCAGCATCTTGGAGCGGCCTGAGGAAGGCTCTGGAAGCATCGAGAAGCAGGCTGCTAATGCTAAGGCCCTGTCGATGCTTGCTCAAGTGTACAAGGTCAGTTGCTGTGCAGATGCAGGCCTGCTTGCAAAATAGTATTCCCCATGGAATGGTCTTTTCCTTTTGCTATTCTGTTATCTGCCGTAAGATGTCACAACAGGACACTCTCTGTCCAGACCGTGACTGCTTTTCCACAGTTTTGCATCAAATTGTGAGTGAGTGTCGCCCCTGAAGTTTGAGGTACAGGACACTGATTCTCCATGAACACCTTGCATATTTGCTCCGTGGTAGTTTGCAATCAATCACCTGAGGCTATTTGTCAGCAATAGCAGCAATACCAACGCCCAGGTCTCTGAGTTTTGCAATGCTGCCAGCAGTGCCTGATTGCCATGTGCATGCTGAAAAGGCAGTTGACCAGCAACATTATCCACAACATTTTCGTGTTGCACATGCAACATGTTGTCTGCATATTGCAGGGTCGGGGAAACACGGCTGAGTACAAAAGTTGCCTGAAGCAGGCCCAAGTGATTCAGGAGGGGGTGCTGGAGGGTGTGAGGGGGGACCACCCTGACCTCATTGCTGCTCACAAACAAGCTGCAGCAGAGCTCCAGATGGAACTGGCTCACCTGTATTCCAGTCAGCAAAAGACAGACCAGGTGACCAGTTCTCATTTTTGGACAGCAGCACTATGCCTCACCACAATGCTGAAGTCTATTTGCCAAATGACAATATTTGGCCCTTGACGAGCTGCAAACCCGGCTGGAAAAGTTGATGCACTGCCTGACTACAACCTTGTCTGGCTGCCTGAGGAGCTGTCCATCTGTACGTGTGTGGTCTGGTCTGTGCCCTTCAGGCTGACTGTGCAAAGGCTGACTGTATGTTGGGCTGTTTATGTTCTCTAAACCACATTCGTATCCACGGTGCTGGTGCATGACATGCACGATGCAGGCTGCAGTGTTTGCAAGCCGTCCAAAATGTTGTCACATGCACGCTGCTGCCCTTGACCTGAAGATGTATACTAAAAGCAGAGCAACTGTTATGGACTGATTAACTCAAAGCAGAGCGACAGAGCTGCTGTTGTTGGTGACCCTGGCCCATTGCGAGTTCTCTAACTTATAACACTGAAAGCATGCAGGCAGTAGAGGCATATGAAGGGGCAGTTAGAGTAGATGGGGCCCATCATGCAGCTGCCCTGGCCCTGGCCAAGCTGCATCTGGACAAGGGGGACGAAGAAGCCGGCAGAGCTGTCTGTGCGCAGCTGCTGACAGCGCATCCTGAGAATGTGGAAGCTCAGCTGCTCATGGTGCAGCTGCTCAGCACTCAGGTGGAGCCCTCTCTGAGTCCCTAGCATGCAGCAGCACGCTCGTCTGTGTTAAAGTGTGCTGTCAGCAGCTGCACAGCAACAACTTTGGCTGCACACCCTTGTGACAAGCACTTCATTGGTGCAGAATCATCTGTCCTCATAGAGTCAGAAAGCATCTGTTTCTGCTGCCCTTTGTCCAGGGGTGCGTGTGTCTGGGTGTGCGTGTGTCTGGGTCTGTGTTTGTCTGTGTGTGCGTGTGTGCGTGCACGTGTGTGTGTGTGTGTGTGTGTGTGTGTGTGTGTGTGTGTGTGTGTGTGTGTGTGTGTGAGAGTGTGTGTGTGTGTGTGAGAGTGTGTGTGTGTGTGAGTGTGTGTGTGTGTGTGTGTGTCTGTGTGTGTGTGTGTGTGCGCGTGTGTCTGGGTGTGTGCGCGTGTGTCTGGGTGTGCGTGTGTCTGGGTGTGTGTTTGTCTGTGTGTCTGTGTGTGTGCGCGCGCGCGCATGTCTGCGTCTGCGTCTGTGTGGTGACACAGCAGGCAAAGCAGGGTGGTCCCCCTCACCATGATTCAAAGTGTGTTTCAGCCTGTCGAGCTATTTGTGCAGGAGCAGTACAGCGATGCCCTGCAACAGCTGGAGCAGCTGCTGCAGCGGCAGCCTGGCAACTACACTGCGCTGGCCCAGCTGCTGACCCTGCTGAGAAGGGTGGGCCGGGTGGAGGAGGGTGAAGCCCACCTGCACGCAGCCCAGGACCATGTTTCCAGGACAGCTGGCACAGCAGGTAGGCCAGTGGAGGATGCACCTGTGGTTCCGTACAGCAATTTATTAATGCGTATGAGGAGTGTCCATTGGTGCGTGAATCTCACCTGAGAACACAAAACCAAGGCGCATTTGTGAAGCTGCAGGCAGTGTATGTGCAGGTTTCATCTGTTGTGCAACAACAACATGCAACAGAAGAGAACTGACAGGAAAGTCTGTTGTGTGGAGCAGTACACCCAAAATCACTGGATTTGATGGGTAGAACTTAACAGTGGTATCTCTAACAAGAGCAGCTGGGCTTTGAAACATGGTCCTGGGCTTTGAAATGATTGTGATGTATGCCGGTGCAGGACTACACTATTGCCAGGGTCTGCATCACCGGCATAGCAGCCAGCATAAGGCAGCTCTGAAGGCGTTCAACCTGGCCAGGAAAGATAGTCACTGGTATGGCTTCCTCCTGATACCCTGTGTGGACCTGGCATCAGGTGTCCACCATCATGTCATGAACCATGTCAACCATCATGTCATCAATGCTGTCTACCAACCTGTCATCAATCATGTAGACCATCATGTCATCAATCATGTATACCATCATGTCATCAATCCCATCTACCATCATGTAGACTGTCTAGATTTCATGATGATTTGAACATGATTGCCATGATTGGCACAAGCGATCGGCTGTGTTGGCTGGCAGAAACTTGTAAAATCCTCTGCCATATGTGTGGTATGTGCCACACATACCTGTTAGACATGGTTGCTTCTTCTGTCAGCAACCATGTCTACCATCACGTCATCATTCATGTCTATCATCGCATCATCAATTGTGTCTACCAACATGTCATCAATGCCACCTTTCAGCAGCGTCCAGCCACAACCTGTGCTGTGTCACAGCTCAGACAGCTGCAGCAATGGCATGAGAATCGATGTACCTCAGCTCTTGCAGGTGCAGAAACGCCCAAATCTTTTGCCAAGACTGTCCATTGATAGTGGAAATCCCAATACAGAAACGTCCTGTGACAAGGCGTTCCCATCTTGGGGAGCTCATGCTTCAACAACATCACTGTCTTTTGTCCTGATTATGCAGATTCTTTTGTCCTAATTATGCGGATACATCTGAGGTGCTTGCCAGTTTGCAGGCAGGTGTGAGCAGCTGTAGGAGCTGAGAACGAACCAGCTTTGGTACCAGCAGCAAGCAGGCTACAGCTGCCCCATCAAACAAGATTTCCATGAATGCATGGACCATGCATGTTAACCAAGCTTTTTCCTTACTTGGTGAAAACTGTCATCATTTAGATCATTTGTTTTCTCCCATGCAGGGAGGCTCAGGCGACTCTCCAGATGGTGGAGATGTACCTGCACCCTGAGATTGAAGTCATGTGGGCTCAAGCAGAGCAGGGCCTTGGCCCTGACCAACAGCCCCTGCAGGCCAACCTGGAGGCTGTTGCGGCTGCCCAGAAGCTTCTTAATGATGTCCATGTTGCTGACGACTTTGCTGTGCAGCATAAGGCAAGTCAGAGGTTTGTCTGCCTGTGGTTGCAGTTTGCAATACAGAAACTTTGGTGGTGAGTGTGTGAGAAGCCAGCCAGGTCTCAAGCAACAACAGCTCTTGAGTATTGAAGCATCAATAGAGACATCTCATGTGGTTGATGAATAAGCCAACAGTTGGTGAATGGCAGGAACAGTGCCAGACGTTTCCCAGTGCCCGTTGTCACATCCATCGTCCCACTTGCACATGTTGCAAATGCAGTCACTAGCATAACTAATATGCAAAGTATGCAATAGCCATAACAGCTTGCTGCTGCTGCTGCTGCAGGTGTTGAGCTGTTATGCACAGATGGCCTGTTGCCAAGAAGAGAGTATAGAAGAAGCCCTGAAACAGCTGCTAGAGCTGGCTGGTCAGCACAGGGAGAGCGTGCCAGTGCTGCTGGCACTTGCATCTGGCTTCATGCTCAAGAAGCAGACACCAAAAGCCAGGTGATTCTGCTCATGCAGAGAGGTCCAGCACTCAGTCAGCTTTGCTCTGAGATCCGCTCTGCCAGCTCCGAGCTTGGCAATGCCAAGTTGGCATCGCGTGCAGTTGCATGAATGGCTTGCAGAAGTAATGGAGATTGCATCACCTCAGTGTCAAACATTATGTAATGATGTCATGCATGCACTCGTCTACATGCTGTAGTTGCTTGTAGGTGGCACTGGTTGGCACTGTTGCCTGTCCTGCAGGAATCAGCTGAAGCACATACAGAAGATACGCTATGTGGCCGATGAGGCTGACCAATATGAGCGTGCCTGGTTGCTGCTGGCTGACATCTACATTCAGAGCGGCAAGTTTGACCTGGCGCAGGTTGGTCTGCTACTCATCATGCAGAGCAGTGATTGTGACACAGAGTCCTCTCTGTTTCTTGCAACATCTGCCCAATGCAAAAGTGTTTGTGAAAGCTGTCTTGAAGCATTGCTGATGGCTGGGCTGGCATGGAGTGGGTTGTCCAGACAAGCAGCAGTATTGAGTGACTGTCAGCAGCCAAGCACAAAGCACACGATCAAAGATGGGTGCCACATGCTGTTGGTGATGCTGGATATGCAGGATCTCTGCCGAAAGTGCATAAAACACAATGCCTCATGTGGAAAGGCATGGGAGCGTTTGGGTTCAATCCTTGAGCGGGAGAGAGCGTATAAGGTAAGCTTTGTTGGCCACATTGCCAAGTACAGCTTGTGCAAAGCCAGGTGCTGGTTGATGTTGCACCTGAAACGGCCCTTGATTTACTCTCATTGCTCACCAGTTTTGCCGTGACTAGTGCTCAAGTTGTAGTCATCATGTGCAGGATGCTGCTGAGCATTATGAAAACGCCTGGAAGCATGAGCAGCAATCTTCGCCAGCCATTGGCTACAAGCTTGCATTTAACTATTTGAAGGCCAGCCGCTTTGTGGATGCTGTTGATGTGTGCCACAAAGTCTTGAAGAGCCACCCAACATATCCCAAGATGAAGCAGGACATTTTGGACAAAGCTCGAGCCAACATTAGACCATGAAAGCTGATGTAACAGGCCTTTGCTGTTTGAAACCAGTCATGAAAGACAACTTGTGCTCCCTTGCCGAAAAGGCGACGCAGTAAACTTGGTCTTGCTGTGTCAAGTATAACGGCAAGGTATTGTGACCAAGTTCCCAGTTGCTGATGTAGTCATATGGCTGACCTTGGCTCAAACATACCCGCTAGGTCAAATTAGGAGTGACATGAACTGGGTTGCCATTTCAAAGGCAGTACTGCTGTTGCTGAGCTACTGATTGCCCCACATCTGTGATAACTGATAGTACATGGCAGTTTTGCTGCTCTAACACATATATTTGACAAGACACCAATCTGGGAGACCATGACCATAGTCTCATTAAGATGACTGTCATTACTGCCGAGTGATGACAGACTTGACAGATTCGCCGATGGCTTCCTCGGTGATGTCATCATGCTCATTGGCTTGCAGTTCTATACTGAGGCCATCCAGGTGACCCTTGAAGAAGTCTTTTGTTGATGCGTACATCATCTTTGCCTTGATACGTGCTGTGTCAGGTGCCCTGAATACAGTTTGCTGCTACTCAGAAAGGCTGACATGGTATGATTAGCTGTAACGCACCCTCAGATACCATTGGATGGATCATTCATGCACTAGCAGGACACGTGTAGACAATACAGGGCAATGCACACACAGAGAAAGTTCTTACCAGTTGAGGAAGATGAGCTTGTTGAAAATGCATCCATCGCTGTTGACAAACTGGTAGTCGTAGACTGCATGGCAAACACAAACAAGCTTAAAATTGTGTACAACAGCTACATTATATCCGGCTTGCTGCTGTGCAATCTGATGATAATGTACACACCTCCATATCTGCAGTCAGTGTTGGGTAACAAGCCTAAGAGCTCACTCAGAGGAGAATCCTTGGCTCCTACGCCGGCTATCACCACCTGCACGCATGCTTTTGATGCTAATCTGCTCGACAGGTTTGTCAACATTTAGCACAGTGGCAGACACAGTACTCATACCTCGTTACCAGCATCATTGAGCTTCCAAAGCGCCCATCGGTACTGCAGTGAAAACGTGTCATGCGTTGAACACGTGCTAGCCAACTTTAAGAGACAATGCTGCAGAACAGCATATAGCCCTCACCACTGACTTTGCCTTCATGTAATAGTACAGATTCACAGCATCCTCTGTGACTGCAATGCCGCTCATGGATGTCTGCAGCACAAGGTAGGCTTGCTGCATCATGCTTGATCTGTGGCATGTGTGAGCACTGATATCAAGCTCTGAAAGGTACAGACTTACGCCTTGTGGCTGCTTGGGTCTGTTGCCTCCCATCTTTGGTATGTCTGCTGGTATATGTGCCCCACCAGCTGTCACAGGTCCAGAGGGTGCTGCTGGTGCGGGTGCATGAGACTGGGAGGTGGAAGGCGCTGTTTGTGTGAAAGATGGTTGTCTATTTGTCTGCCTCCCACTCTGGCTTGCCTGTGGTGCGGTGGCAGGTGCAGATGATGGCGCTGACGGGTGCTCGTCACTTTTGCCAGCAGATGGCTGGGGGTGCTGTTGGAGAGCTGAGCTTGGACTCACAGACATTCCTCCAAGTGACTGCAGGAAAGTTTGCTTGATCTGATCGTAGTCATCTTGCCTAATGAAGCCTGCATCGAGGCCAGCCCTGATCTGCTGCGCTCTTAGGAACGCTGCTTTGACTTGATCATAGTCGTTGCTCTCGATCAAATGCTGGTCTAGGGCACTTCTGGCTGTCTTGAGGCAGTCTGTCATCTCAAACGAGTCGTCGCTCATGAACTGTGCGCCAGGCCCGAGAACAGATTTTGAGCCTGCACACTTCGGGATCACAGATCGGCAAATCTCTTTAGCCTCAGTGTTCTCTGTCAGCCTGCTGCTGCGCTGCTGCCGTTCAAATCGCAGGCAGAGCTTACGGCAGACGTAAGTTGAATTTCTGCGTAGAGCGTATTGGCATGACCGACCCCTGGGTAATTGGTGTGTTTGTCACAGGATGCCAAGCTGCATCATGTGCAGAATATCAAATTGAGCTTGCATGCATGCGTATGAGGTGCTACACATACAGAAGTGCAGCAGTGTTTGTTCTGCTCGAAGGAATCCTGACCGTGAGCAATGAATTCAACATGCAAAACAGACATCGGTCGCTTTAATCTTGGCTGCACAAACATACATGCATGTAAGTTTACCTATCTGAAATCGGAATGCAGTTGCATGGCACAAGATACTGGTCACTGTTGAGCCACATGCAACCCCAGCATGCATTGCATGGCTGTGGCCAAAACCCTTAAGATGTCACGCATCACGCCTCCTGGGCAAGGCAGCGCAAACATCATCATACGATCAGGCTGTCACGCAGACGATCGCCTAACAGAACAGCTTTCAAGAAACTGCAGGCAAATCTTTCTGGTGTGCCGGTCCTGCTCATACTTTGTCGTCAGGATCGGTGGTCATAGGTAGACGTTGCGGCGCTGTGCGCGCGTCTAGCTAAGCATGGGCGCATCAGCAATATCCACGGACGATTCTGGAGCGTCAGTCACAACGGCGGATCTGTATCCAGAAGCGGACCTGCACAGGTTGCAGAACGCAGTCAGAGTTTTGCTGTCTGGAGTGGGCGAGGATATAAGCAGGGAGGGACTGCAGGACACTCCAAAGGTGCGGAGCATGATGGCAGCATGTCTGCATCATTCCTGGTCATATGCAGCCCGACTTCACACGAACACTGCCCTGCAGAGAGTTGCCAAAGCTTGGGTGGATGTGTCCAGTGGCTACCGACAAGACCTGCATAGGTAGGTGGCAACACTGGCATATGCAAGTGGCTGTCCCTTGCAGCTGATGCAAGATCATGCATATTTGCAGTGCTTCTGCTTACCCTGGCAGACCCTGTGTGCAGTGTTCTTGGAGGTGCTATCTTCCATGAGCCAATAGTGTCAGAAGGCAGCGGCAGCATGGTCATTGTCCGCGACATTGAGTTCGCATCAACCAGTGAAGCTAATCTGCTTCCTTTCTATGGCCGATGCCATGTAGCTTATGTCCCAAGCAATGGGGTAGTGCTGGGCTTGAGTAAGCTTGCCAGAGTCACCAAGCTGTTTGCCAGCCAGCTGCAGTCACAGCAGCGCCTCACCAGCCAAATCCTAGTAGCACTGCAACAAGAACTGGCTCCCAAAGGGGCTGCCATTGTTATGGAGGCTCACCACCTAGCGCATGGACCAGAGGCTGACCTCTTTATGACCTCTGCCTCTTCGGGCTGTTTCCAGGACATTAGTAGCAGCTGCATGCAGGCAAGCCTCGTTTCACAAACACAGATGAACCATAGACAGCTATATGAGCTGCACTGTGTTGGGTGCACCATCTTGACATCATATCAACCATATCTTCATGGTGTCTAGGCAATACTCCTGCATAATCCTGCACACATTCCCTTGTGTGCGTGTGTGAGGCATCAAGGTGCCAGCAATGTTTGGTGCAAATTCTGCATGACTTGATGCGTCCTGCAGTAACATGTTGATGTATTTAGTCTGCGACTGCTGGATCATAATTTTCCTCTTATAAGTATTAAGTGTGATTGGCCTCTGCAGGAGTTCCTGTGTATGCTACAGCTGCATGGCACCCCTGTCCCCTCCTCCGCCCTTCCTACGGTTCCAAAGGACAGCAGTACCTTGCTCCCACTGAGCTCTTCTTCCTCCTCACCACACCCCTCAGACGGCCTGCCTGCTTCCCATGACCAGAATGTGAAGTTCATGTCCAGCATGGGAAGCAGGCGCATCTTTGCCAGGAATGGAGGCTCTGGCACTGTGGCCTCAGTCCACCAGTTTCAGCTTGAAGACACAGCAACCACTATGGATGCTGATGACTGTGCCGCGCAGAGCACAATCCAGGACATGGAGGCTGCTGTGGCTGTCATGTTGCAAGAGATTGGCGAGGACATTGAGCGACCGGTGAGCCTCTCATATGCTTTGCCATGAAGACATCTGCAGGACTGCAGTCTGCTTCAGCCAGCACTTGCACTCCATGCATGACAGCTTATGAGTTTCATAAGCATTGCTGCATGACGTGCAACAGTTGCACATTATTTGGTATGCCATGTGTATTTGGCACAACCAATCTCAACTTCCATCTGAGGATGTTGCACTCATATATTTACACCTGTGTCTGGTGCGTTGATATATTTCAGTGAAACTTACCAAATTGCAGCCTGTACAAGATTCATGCAAATCTTTCTGCCAGCATCAAATTGCTTGCTGCAGGAGCTGCAAGGGACCCCTCATCGCTACGTGCAGCTCCTGCTTGCATCAACATCTGGCGCCAAGCAGCAGCCACTGCCTGATTTCCATCAGCAGCTCATGCAGGCTGAGTCAGCATCATCATCCCATGCCTGTATGAGTCATGACACAGACATGCCAGCAGCAGCTAGTCACGTGGACGCTAGTGCAGAGCCAAGCACTCCTGGGATACAGGAATGGCATGTGCAGTTTGCGTCCCAGTGTGAGCACCACATGCTGCCCTTCCATGGCACGGCACGCATTATCATTGTCCATAGTTCCCATTCGCAGAAGCTTACTGTGGAGCAGGTCAAAGCTTTGATCCTGAGTTTTAGTCATAGGCTGCAGATACAAGAACGTTTGACAAATCAGTTGGCAGATGCTATTCAAGTCGTCACGGGAGCTTTGGGATGTGTCATCACATGTGAGGCAGCACACATGTGCATGGTGGCACGAGGGGTAGAGAAGCATGCCAGCAGTACGATCACACTGGCATCTCGAGGTCTTGCAGCACAAGATTCTGTTCTGCGTGGAAAGCTCTTGTTGCGATTAAGTCAGAAGCAGATACAAGTCTGAAGTGCAGAAAGAGCAGTCCAGGTTGCCCTGTTGTGTATGTAGTCATGGTGTTGGTTAAACCCTTCGGCAATGTTATTGTTCAATGTCTTATTTTAGCACAGCCAAAGAGTAAGTAGTATACTACATAGCTGGGAATTGGTGAGTACGCATTGTAAGGAAACATGGTGTCTGTGTTTGCTGGCATCACCCAAGATTGACAGCCAAGCTTGTTGTCCTCACACAGGCTCAATTACAGAGAGTTTGTTGACATACTTAGTAGTTTAGGCTTCAGCCTAAAGCCTTCAGCAGTTTGGCTGTTGTGATTGTTGACACATATGGGGTTGTGTCTTGTGTGCTGGCAGAGTTGTTTAGCATTGTAGTATTCTTTCATCTTGAAGACCTTCAGGTCCTGACAAGCTTGTCAACATGCGCAGCACAGCTCAATTCTTAAAATGATCACTCATATTACGATGCTCCGACTAAGATTGCGTGTATGTAAAGCGGTTCTGTGCATTCATTTTGCCCTACTATTGCTGCCTTGTAGTAACTATACTTTTCTCTAGCTGGCTTGATGGCTGAAGGTCCTTGGTCATGTAACTACGAGGCGTCCTCACATTTCCTCAGCTCCTGTGGCTACAAATTGGGAGCTAGCCCGGGCCCGATACGCTGACAAATTGAATGTGAGGCACACGCAAGATTTAGACAAATCCAAGTTTTTACTAGTTTGTATGTGTGGGTGCATGCGTTCATAAGCTTTGGCATGTTGACCCGGGTGGGGGTGCATGCGTCTCATACGCTTTGGCATGTCTGTGGGTGCATGCGTTCATAAGCTTATCATAGGCAAGGCCCCCGTCAGCAGTACGTTCGACGCAGTCACGTTTATTTGCACGTGCAGCAACACGGAGCCAACTCGGTCAGTGATTGGTCGCCACGTCCATGCCGACTCATCCTATGGAAGCTGAATTGAATTGCCCCTGTGGACGCCCGCCCTTGTTGCAATACAAGTAGATTGCCTGACTTATCTGCTTGAACACACAGCTCAAACACACATTCAACGAGATACTTCTGACGTTTTCCAATAAATCTTCAATATGCAGACATCCGCATTGATGACCAGGCCTGTGGCCGTGCAGAGCCGTGTTGCACGACCATCCTCCATCAGGAGCTTCCGTGCTCCTTCAGCACCTGTGGCCGCCCGCCGCAGCTTTGTTGTCCGCGCTGAGGTATTTACCATAGACTGTTAGGTTGACTCGTTATCATTCGTCACTTGAAATGTTGCGTTCCACAATCTAGGTCATCAACCATCGCCATCGGCTTTGTACGATCGTTGCTGGGGTTTTTCCAGCCCTGACTTGAACTCATGTCTCTGGTGCTTACAGGACCTTGGAGACAAGGCCAAGGACGCATACAAGGATGCCAAGTCCGCCGTCAAGGACGCTGCTGGATCCGTAAAGCAGGGCGCCAAGGATGCTAAGGACGCCGTGAAGGGTGGTGCCAAGGACGCGTGAGTTTCCTGCCGTGAAAACCATACATGTTGTGCTGTTTTGTCCCTTCCTTTCATACGTAGACTTTTTGATAAAACTTGCAAATTGTGTGCAAGAGCATTATTCAGTGTGGCCTTTGAAGAAGCATCATATCTGGTAACCTATAATGTAGCAAGGCATGTCAAATCATGTTGCAGGTCTCTTCCTGATGCAGTTGCTGCATTTTGGCTGTATGTTCATTCCTCTCAAACCAAACACTGAGATGGATGCTGTGTGTGTGCTGCAGCAAGAGTGAGGCAGAGAAGGCGACAGACAAGGCTGGTGACAAGGCTGATGACGCAGCTCGTGACGCCAAGGGCACAGCCAAGGATGCCAAGAAGGATGTCAAGAAGAACTTGTAGAGCATGTTCTAATGGCACCATTTTTTGCTGCTGACTTTCATGAGCCAGTGCCCAACGTATGAGCGCAGATGCAATGTTGTTGCAAAGCTGCACCTAGTGTTCTGAAGTTTTGAGCAGCGTGCACTTGTGACTGTAAGTATTTTGCAGCCTGCACATCAACTTGTGCAAGCAAGCTGACAGTATCACTTCTCATACGTGCTTATTGGCTGCATTATATGCAAGCTGTTATTTCATCGTTGTGATGCATGCTGGTGGAGTTGTTTTACAATGATACCAACACTGACCATACACGCCTTGGGAAAGATGTTGCCTGGAAAGATGCTGCTTCTGCCTTTGGTGCCCTTTGCAACATGTCAGATCCGAGACACTGATATTCTGGCTTGTCACTCATCTCTGTTCGCAGAAGAAAGGCAGAGAGCCTTGAAACTGTGCATTTTGACCGTCCAACAACTCGATAGAACATATGCTTGCGTTGGCTAAGTGCACGGCTGGTTGCTCAGACCAGTCACTACCCACAAAGCACCCTGTGCATTTTGACTGTCCCAACAATTCGACAGAACATGTGCTTGCGTTGGCTACATACACGGCTAGTTTTCTTAGTGGTATGAACTGCACGGCTGGTTGCTCAGACCAGTCACTATCTACAAAGCACCCTGCATCTACCAAAGAAAGCACCCTGCATACTGGCCTGCCCACTTGTGTAAGCAGTATGTCCTGTTTTCCTGAAATGCAGAAAGCTTCACCCAGTATATAGACTTAACAGGAGGCAAGTGTGCCAAAGCCAGGTGAGGCAGCTTAACATGGACAACTTGTGAAACTGCATAGGTCAACAAAGTCAAACTTTAAGCCATAGTCAAGCTTTAAGCCAGTGTCGCCACACATACCACCAAGGTATGCTAGGGAATGCACTAGAAAACACTAGGGAATGCTTGTCGAGACAGGTAGTAGCATGCAGGCCGAGTTATCTTGAGACCAAAAGAGCAATCTTGCTTTGGCCAGACAGTCAGTGTGGTACGGACTGATCAATGGAACAAGCAGCAACCATGCAGCAGTGATGTCCACACATGCATGGCAGTAAAGGCATGTACCCAGGGACTGTCAGCAGTCAGTAACAGATACCAACATTATTTCCACAGCAGCTTTTCAGTCAGCGACTCTACTCTACGTCACTGTAAATGCAGCCTCCGAGATGCATTCCAATGCATTGCGCAGCCTAACACAACCTTGCTTGACTGCATACTGTATCCGATGAAATACCCCTATGATCCAGGCACTTTATCAAGCTCTGCAAATTAGTGTATCCTTGGGAAAGTGTATCTGAGATCCAATCTATCAAGGAAAGGCATGTACCCAACGGGAACTCTATTGCTGTATAGCATCAATACTCTGCAATCGCTCACTGGGCTGCACAGGCATGCCCAAGGCACAACACACATACAGACATCTAAATGCACATGTAGACACATCAGAATTAACACCCCTGCAATCAACACAGGCTTGACCCTATGAGCATCTGATTGCAATTTCATAACAGCATGCATGGCTGAACTGACTAGCAATGGGAGCAAGTCTTTATGCTAAATGCAGGAACAATGTCAGGGTTTAGGGTTTAGGTAGAGATACAGGAACAATGTCAGGTGGAGCAAGCAGCCATGCTCCTAGCTGCTACAGACATGTCTCATACACATGTCGGAGACCTTGTCTTCGGACGATCTTGACCAGCACCCACCATCCATGCATGGAATGTATAGCATATGCTGGGATTCTGTGCAGCTGCAATTTTGCAGGACCCTGATTGATGATGTACAAAGTACATGGCGCAGTGTGAGACAATGAAGACATTGCTTCTTGTAAGCAGGCAATACAAGTTGCCTTTACTATAACAAAATATATCAAAGACAATGCCAAGGATGCTCATACCGGCTTGCCGTGGTCTAATGTAGACAAGATTCTGACTCAAATTTGGTAGATGGGAGCTTGCCACAGCTGTCATGGCCCCTCTCCCGCCACAAGCACCAAGAATTCACATGCTCAAAGGCAGCACTGCCGTGCAAGGACAAGAACCATCTTTGAAATGACTGCTGTGGCAAGGAAAGGGCTGCATGCTTGGCAGGTTGCATAGCCAGTGGTCATGTGACTGTCATTGCTTACTTGTGACTATGAGAACAGTATCAAAAGGTATGCATGATGTTCATGTCATGGGTAGACTCGCGTTTGGAGGATGAATCAAGAGCTCCAGAGACACAACTGCTTTTGAACAAAAAGATGTAATGTAAAGGTATGACATCATATGGCTGCATGTCATGTGGTGCAATGGAACATGGTGACTGGCGACAATGTGTGCACACCCTACCTTGATAGGCCTATTTTACAAGACATCCCCCGATGGTTGTCGGCATAGATGTACAAGTCCTGCTGAGGCTAAGGCCCTACCCCGTGAGGGGACATCGGCTCTTGTGATGTTGCAGTACTTGGCAATGCTATGTTGCTGTGCAGGATGACAGCAATGGCTGGCTTAGGTGCACCAGGAGCATGCTTGGCAGGTGGCAGATCCAAACTGTGCTCTTCCTGCTTAGCTGATGCAGCATGTCTGACAACATGCTCTCACGCGTCTGCTTGAAAGCTGCCTCCAGAGCATGCAGTTGCTAGTAGGCAGTGCCCTATTGCTGAAGCTTGCTGTGAACAGGACGGCATTTGCTGTTGCAGCCGAGCATATAGCGTCTAGTGGTGCGGCTAAGGTTATAGCATCTGCAGCTTCTGTTGCAGGTGCACTTCTTGAAATTGAAGCTGAGGGTGCCACAGCTGGGACTGCCGCTGATGTGGCAGCTGCTGCAGCTGCAGCCTGTCGCGGACACTCAAAGTATGAGATTCTGTGATGATGGGATGCAATCACGTGGCACAGTCGTTGCCCACAATCGCGGGAAATCTGCGGAGATGCAGTTTTGACCTTTTGAAGCTGTTAGTTGACCAGAGCTATTTTGTGACGAGGGTACAGTCAACTCGTCGGCTTGCACGTACAGTATCTGTGAAGCGTAACTGTACGACAAAAGTCACTGTACTACTGCTGTGCAGCACATGCCTGCTGCGTCAAAGCACTGTTCACGTTTGTTTCATGCTCTGCTAGAGCAGCTCTGGTCAACGCTTGCAGAGCGATCACTAATTTCGACACCGTACACGATTGTAGACCGTAAATACGCCAGTCCGTGTCAGCAGCAGCACTACGTGTGCACGTGTTTCTGACGGGGCTGTGTGCGGATTCTCCGTGACTCCCTGTGTCGCAAGGCAGCATCTGTCAGGGAACTGCACGAGCTGTGTCGGCTTTTGAACAGCAAAAAGTGATCAAGACCGGCGGCTTATCGCGCGTTCAAATCAAAGACAAGACTGTCGAGATATTGAATCACTGACCCGAGGCGGCCGTGATTGCCATTGTTCGAGTTTGACTTTCAGGTTCCACTGTTATGGGGCTGGGCAAGAGGACTGTGCTGTTGGCAGTAGCAGCGCTGCTTCTTGCAGATGTAGCACTGGGTTCTTTCTTTAAACAGGTGCGCTACTTTGCATTTTGATTTTTATCTCGTGGCTGGCTGGCGGTCATCACGTTTTGTGATGCACCGTCGCGCATACTGGAAGTGTGCGTGCTCTGTCGCACTATGATACAGGAAAAGTCGTACAAATACCTTTCTTTGCTTTCAGCCCCTCGTGTGCTCTTTCGCGCCGTTTTGTGTCCAGCTTGTGCCCTCAGACTGCAGAGTGATCCGTCGCCGCAGTGTCACCTCTGCATTCACTTTCATCTGGTTTTTACAGGATGAGCCGAGCACCATCGACAAAGTGAAAGCTGCAGCAGCTGACGCAGCTGATGTCGCAGCAGCCAAGTGAGTGTTGATAATTTTGCACTACCACTATCCCATGCCTGTATTTAGCTGCTTGTTCTTCACCGCAACCAAGTAAACTGCTATCTGCAGGGCTGAAGAGGTTGCTTCCGGGGCCCAGGCTGCAGCAGGAACATATGCCAGCCATGCCTACAATGCTGCTCAGGGCAAGCCTCAGACAGGTGATACACTGTGGCAGAAAACAAAAGACACTTTGACTGGCCAAACTCATCGCAGCGCAGCGGCTGACTTGGGAGCTTCCACGGGTTCATACATCAATGCAGCTGCCCAAAAGGCTGGCGTATATGCTGATGAGGCCAAGTCAGCCGCTGGCGAATTTGCGCATCATGCCAGTGCATCTGCCAAGGGCGAGCCAGCAGGTCCAGGGGTCTTGCAAAAGTTGAAAGACACCCTCACTGGCTCTTCAGCACCCTCTCATGAGTATGCTGCTAAGGCCGGTGCAGTCACTGGCCAGTATGCTGGCGACAAGGCTCAGCAAGCTAAGCAGTATGCATCTGAGTCATATGACAGTGCTCAGCAGTACGCATCTGACACATACGACAAGCAGTCAGCTGGTGTATTTCAAAGGCATGCTGCAGAACATGCTCAGGGCTCACCCAGCATTTGGAGCAAGGTCAAGTCCACTCTCACTGGCTCTTCCCCAGCTGCTGATGCAGGTGCCACTGCAGGACAATATGTTCGCAGTGCAGCTGACTCAGCCAGTCAAGCAGCACAGGATGCAAAATACAAAGCATCTGCAGCTGCTGGTAGTGCTGCAGACTATGCTCGTGACAGTGCATACAATGCCAAGGGTGCTACTGGCACCTTTGCTCAGCATGCATCTGACAGAGCCCAGGGCAAGCCCCAAGGGGTCTTTGACAAGTTTCGCAACTTTGTGACTGGGGAGTCTTCCCACCCTGCTACAGCTGGTGACACAGCAGGCGAATATGCTCGTGGCCTTGCTGATGCTGCAGGCCAGCACATCTCCTCTGCTCAGGAAAAGCTTGGATCCGCCTCTAGCGACGCCTCCCAATACGCTAGCAACACTGCAGGTGACTTGAAGCACCAGGCTGGTCAGTTTGTGGACCACGCATCAGCTGCTGCCCAGGGCAAGCAGCCCGGTGTTTGGGACAAGCTGAAGAACACAGTCACTGGCCATGCCAATGATGGTGTCAATGCTGGAGACACAACTGGACAGCATTTGAACGCTGCTGGCCAATACGTCCAGGTAAACATATTTTAAACCTGCCCACCATGTGCAATTTTTGCGCTGCAACACTGAACTTGCTTGTTTATGCCTTCTCTGCTCTGACCACGCACTTTTGCATTTGGTGTGCATCAGCAGAGTCCTGGTCACAACAGACGGCACTTCTGACTCCACATAAGCAGTCTTTTGCTGTCAGCACTGGCCTCACAATGCTGCTGTGGCTGCCTTTTGTCCATTATCTCATGCAAGTACATGCTCTGTCCCTAAACGTCCCTAAACGGTGTGTGTGCGTGGCTCTCACAGCTGAAAATAGTAGCTTTGATCAGGCTGCCGCAAATGCTTTTTATTGAGCTGACTCCTGACATGCAGGACACTGTTGACTCAGTCACTGGGAAGGGCAAGAACGCTGCCAGCGATGCTTACGGGACTGCCAAGGACACCCTGAACAGCGGTGCTCAGTACGCTCAAGACGCCGCCACCACTGGCAAGTACAAGGCTCAGCAGGCAGCAGGTGATGCCTCCCAGTACGCTTCAGACACAGCCAACAGCGCTCAGGACTCAGCCAGCCAGTTTGCTGGTCACGCCACAGGCAAGCAAGGCTTCTTTGACAAGGTCAAGAACAAGGTCACAGGCCAGTCCAATGACGCAGCAGCAGCTGGAGAACAGGCCAACTACTATGCCCGCACAGGCTCTGACTCTGCAGTTCAGTACGCTGCAGCTGCCAATGACAAGGCAGGCTCAGCAGCAGGTGATGCTGCACAGTATGCTAAGGACTCTGTCAATCAGGCCAAGGACGCAGCTGGACAGTTTGTCGGCCATGCCAGCAACACAGCCCAGGGCAAGCAGGGCGGCATCTGGGACAAGGTCAAGAATGCTGTCTCTGGCCACTCCAATGACGCAGCCAACTCTGGCGAGGCAGTTGGCAATGCTGCCTACAACGCCAAAAACTCTGTTGGTCAGACTGCTCAGGACGCCAAGGCTGCAGCTGATCAGGCCAGTGGCAAGGCCAGTGCATATGCTCAGGTGTGTGCTGAAGTACGCCTCATGCTGTGCCGTTCTGTTCACATCACAAGGGACGAGTGTGTGTCAAGCTGCTCATTGTTAGCCTATATGTTCATCTGGCAATCAGTTGAGAATAGTGTGTGTGGTTGTTTTGTGCTACATAAAACAGTGTGTGTAGTTTTTTTTGTTGACTTTTAAAAACTATTTCCTTTTTTTTGTATTTGAAATCAGTTCCTTTCTTTATATTTAAAAATCACAAAACGGTTGTCAAGTTTTTTTTTATAATTCTTTTGTCTGACCAAGGCTTTTTGATGTGTTTGCAGGACACTTACGAGTCTGGCAAGATGCAAGCTGACTACGCTTCCCGCCATGGCCAGAAGGCTGCCAAGAACGCTGCCAGCTCTGCCTCTGACACCCTCAACCAAGGTGCCCAGTATGCCTCAGATGCTGCAGCTGCTGGCAAAGGCAAGGTCCGCCAAGCAGCAGACGCTGCAGCTGACTACGCCAGTGACACCTATGAGTCTGCCAAGGACACCGTCAACAGCGGTGCTGCATACGCAGCAGATTCTGCTGCAGCTGGTAAGCACAAGGGCAAGCAGGCTGTGAATGATGCCTCCCAGTATGCTCAGGACACTGCTGACAGCGCCAGCAAGGCAGGCAAGCAGGCTGCAGGCTCAGCACAGCAGACTTACAACCAGGCAGCCGATGCTGCCAGCAAGAAGGGCAAGCAGGCAGCCGGTAGCGCACAGCAGACAGTTGACCAGGCTGCAGGTAGCGCACAGCAGACCTATGACCAAGCAGCTCACCAGGGCAACAAGGCAGCAGGCGCTGCTCAGGATGCGGCTTCAGTCGGCAAGCACAAGGGCAAGCAGGCAGCTGGTGGTGCTGCACAGTATGCTCAGGACACCTACGAGTCTGCCAAGGACACTGCTGGTGACGCAGCCCAGTATGTGCAAGACTCTGCTGCTGGTGCAGCTGACTATGCTGCTGACTCCTATGACTCTGCCAAGGAGACTGTCAAGGATGCTGCTCAAGCCCTGTCTGACTACTTCAGCCAGTACACCAGCTGGGCCAAGAAGCGTGCTGATGAGACCACACAGACTTCCAAGGACACAGCACAGGTCTGCTTTTTGTCATGCTCTTGTCTTGGCAACATCTGAGGTGTTACTCAAGTGATTTTCTGATTGATGCCACTGAGTGTTTCAGAAGCAATTCTGTGTGTCATTACGAGTCAATGATATGCTCATAGATGGCACATTGACATGTGCCAGCTGCTGCATGCATTATGCTACCTGATTGCACTGCCAAATATACTATGTGTACTGAATCCACCTTGTTTGTTGTGCAGCGCCTGACAGATGCGGCCAGTGACTCAGCTGCTGCTGCTGGCAACAAGGCCTCAGGCCTTGCTGGAGCCCCCAAGCGCACCTACAAGTCCATCATTGACTCCCTCACTAGCGTAAGTCTCACATCTAGTTGATGTTGAAAATTGCCTTGTTCGTCAGCAAGCGTACTGCATCTGACTACAGTGTGCACTGCACATTGTTGTGATTGGACTCATTCTACTGATGTTTTTGGTCAGCAACAGTGTCCTCACTTGTGTTAGGTAATGCAGTTCAATAATTAATGCACTGTTGCTCAACTGCTTTCTTTTGCTGCACTCTTCCTGTGCATGTTACGTCCTGTAGAGCGTTTTGTCATTGCATTTTGCAGACCTGCTTAACACTGATATGCATTGTGCACACCTGCCTTGCACTGCTGCGCAGCCTATTTGCAACATTGTGATTTGTGGTGCAGACACGTGATGAGGCCTCCAAGCAGCTTCAGGAGTCCAAGAAGACTGGAGAGGCTCAGTGGGCTGCTGCACAGAAGCAGTACCAGAAGGCCACCCCTTCCAACCAGAAGGCCTCCAA